>Ga0315900_10004771_pt1 | contig 18944 bp, 15 predicted proteins | sample LakEriMetagenome_FD_203521 | JGI IMG/M metagenome (GOLD analysis project Ga0315900, IMG submission 203521) | Freshwater fungal communities from buoy surface, Lake Erie, Ohio, United States - Buoy 12 MA114 | ecosystem: Environmental > Aquatic > Freshwater > Lake > Lake biofilm | place: USA: Lake...
GTGCCATACCTTGGCGGTGTTGCGATTATTATTGGTGTAGTAGTAATTTCTTACTCTGCCTCACTATTTTCAAATTACACATCAAACACATTTTGGCTTGCAAGCTCTGTGTTAGGACCAGCATTAATACTAGGCTTAATTGGTCTATGGGATGATGTTAAAAGTCTTAAACCACTACCAAGATTTATTGCACAAAGTGTTGCTGGGATTTTTACCGCAATAATTTTAATAGCAACAGATACCGTAGGTAATCCCACTGGATCAATATTATTTGATTCATTGTTTACAATTTTATGGGTAGTTGGTATTTGTAACGCAATAAATTTCTTTGACAATCTAGATGGTGGCGCCGCTGGAACTATTGCAATCTCTGCCGTAACACTTGCTTACTTATCATTGAATGGAGATCAATTTTTAATAGCAGCGCTTGCAACAGTTACAGCAGGCGCAACCCTTGGTTTTTTGGTTTGGAATAAAAGTCCAGCAAAGATCTATATGGGAGATGCCGGAGCGTTATTTCTTGGCTTTCTCATTGCTGCTCTCACAATTAGATTAGATCCAAAAGTTAATAGCGAGCTTAGCTCTTATCTAGTTCCAATCTTTTTATTAGCGATTCCAATACTAGATACTTCAGTTGCAGTGCTCTCTAGGTTGCGAAGGCATATTTCACCATTTCAAGGAGGGCAAGATCATTTATCTCACCGCTTAATTCGAGCCGGGCTTTCTAGAAAAGAGGCAGCTGTTACTTTATGGAGTCTGACAGCTATTTTTGCTTTTTTAGTTGTTTTGATTAATCATCCAACTTTATCAATTCAAAATTATATAGCAATTACTGCAGGAGTTCTTTGGGTTCTACTTTTTACTCTTTTTTTTAGAACTAAAGACTTTTAAATTTTTCTCTTAAATACAATTTTGTTCAATACAAAGTAATTAATAGGCACGATAAAAACTAAAGGTGCTATTTTGGCAAATCTTGGATCAACTCCTAATTCGACTAAAGCTTTTATAATTGTTGTAGATATAAACCACCAAAATGTTAAATTCAGCAGGTACTTTACTCCAGATTTTGCATAGTGCTGATTAGTTTTAAATGTCCACTTATGGTGCATATAGTAATTAAAAGAGGTTGCAATTGTTACAGAAATCAGATTGGAGAGAAATACAGATTTATTGAAATCAAACAAAATTAAAAAGAGCAGATAGTCAATTGTAAAAGTTGTGACACCAATAACCCCCCAACGGATCATTGATGGTGTTACATATTTGATATAAAGGTTATTAAGTAATGATCTCATTGTGCCCAATCTACAAGTTGAGATAAAATCTGTGGCTGAGGCCGGGATCGAACCGGCGACCTAACGATTTTCAGTCGTTCGCTCATACCAACTGAGCTACTCAGCCAATCAAAGTGCAGTTAAGCACCTCGCGACCCAGACGGGACTTGAACCCGCGACCTCCGCCGTGACAGGGCGGCGCGCTAACCAACTGCGCTACTGGGCCTTACCTTTCGAAGTTGAAATCTCTCCCAACTCCTATGCGTCCCCAACGGGATTTGAACCCGTGTTAACGCCGTGAAAGGGCGACGTCCTAGGCCACTAGACGATGGGGACCAGAAGGAGAAGGGTATCGGTCAAACAGTACAGATCAAAACTAAATAAATGGGATGATTTACGCATGAAAATAATCAGCAATCCGACACACAATGAAATTAAACTGGCTGCTAAAGCATTAAAAGATGGTCATCTTGTGGCATTTCCTACCGAGACTGTATATGGGTTAGGCGCTGATGCAATAAATGAAAAAGCGGTAAGCCGAATTTACTCTGTTAAAGGCAGGCCAACTGACCATCCTTTAATAGTTCATATCTCATCAATTAAACAATTAGATAAATGGGTAATTGATATTCCAGAGTATGCGATAAAGCTTGCTAGTGAATTCTGGCCAGGACCCATGACTTTGATATTGAAGAGAAGTTCACTAGCAAAAGATTTCATAACCGGCGGCCAAGAAAATGTTGGAGTTAGAGTCCCAGCACATCCAATGGCTTTGGCTTTGCTTAATAAGTTTCATAAGGTTGGCGGGTTTGGCATAGCAGCACCAAGTGCAAACAGATTTGGGGCTGTTTCTCCAACTTCTGCAGCTGCAGTCGATGAGGAACTAGGAAAATATCTTGGACCTAAGGATTTAATCCTTGATGGAGATCGATGTCAAGTCGGAATCGAGTCCACTATTATCGATTGTACTAAATTAGTTCCAAAGGTTCTACGCCCCGGGGGAATAACTCTAGAAATGATTCAGAAAGTAACTAGTTTAAAACTGATTTTTAAAAACGATAAAAACGATGTTAAAACTTCTGGCTTATTAGATTCGCATTACTCGCCAAAGGCAAAAGTGGTAATAGGGATTGTAACCGAGCCTGGCGATGGTTTGATAGCACTGAAAAAGTGCCCTACCCCACCTAATGTTGTTCGGTTGGCGTCTCCAGCAAATGTTACCGAGTATGCGATGATTTTGTATGAATCACTTAGAATGGGCGACCAAAAAGCGCTTAAAAGAATTGTGGTCATACCGCCCGATGGTGATGGAATAGCCATCGCAATCAGGGATCGACTATTAAAAGCTGCATTTGGTTAATCCCTGGTAATTTCATGTATTAGAATTGAAGTCTCAGCAAGAAATTACTAAATTCGGGCCTTTAGCTCAGTCGGTAGAGCAACGGACTTTTAATCCGTGGGTCGTCGGTTCGATCCCGACAGGGCCCACTGATTCAAAAAACATGTTGTAAACCAATAAAATCTACTTAGTTTATAAAATTACCAGTATATTAAAAGACATGAAATTTGATGATAAGAATCCAGTGATAGTGGGCAGTGGCCCTAGTGCAGCTATAGTTGCAGAGTATTTAGTAAGCAGAGGTTTGGTTCCTACAATTTTTGACGCACACTCAAATGGAAAAATAGGCGAAGTTGAGGCTAAATACTTAAAAAACATTGGATTCAAATCGCACCTCCAATCATATAATTCTTACTACCAATCTCCTCTTTCGAATTTACGATATCGGAAGAAATTTATGGCTAGGCAAAGCTTTAAATTTGGAGGTTTCTCTAGAGTATGGGGGGGTACGCTTTCATTTTTTTCTGACATTAACTTGTGGCCCAGAGAAATAAGGCCAAACTCTCAGGACTATTCATTTACTGAGCACTTTCTAGGCTGGCACAACCAAAGATACTTAGAGCAGAATCTTGATTTAGATGTTGATTATCCACAAAACTATATATCCAAAATGAATACTGGATCTAGGAATTTAACTGCTCAGGCTTCCAGGCTAGCAATAGCGAATCAAGGACCCAATAAATGTGTAAATCTAAATGACTGCCTAAATGGGTGCCCTACAGATTCTATCTGGTTTGCGGGAAATCCACTTAAGAAGTTAATTGATGCTCAAAAAGTTGATTACAAGCCAAATTCATTTTTGCATTCAATTAGCAAAGATGAGGGTAAAAGTCTTTTACTATTCCAGAATGAGGAACACGAATATTTCGAAGTTGAATTCAGTCATGCATATTTGGGTCTAGGTCCAATCGGAACTGCGGCTCTTCTGATTCGTTCAGGGATATTTTCAGAGATTAACATTGAGAATTCGCATACAGTTTTTGCATCAGCCTTTTCCTTGAATAAGCAAAATTACCCAAAAACAAATAATCTTTCAAAATGGTGGGTCATGAAAACTAAAGGTTTAAAAATGATGGCACAAATTTATTCGCCAGATCTAAAATTGGCTCAAATTGCCGCAATGAAAATGCCGAGAGTTATTCCGTTTCGTAATTTAGTCGCGAGACTTTTAATTCCTTATATTCACCCAATGTTAATATATTTCGATAGCTCTATTTCAGGATCTATCAAAGTTAAAAAGATTGGATCAGAAATTGAAGTTAGTGGCACCATCCCAGAAAAATCTAAAAATCAAATAAGAAAAATTCTTATTGGATTATTTCGTGACTTTGCAAAAATTGGTCTTTATATTCCAACCTTTATGATCAAAATTGGAAGTGTAGGCACAGGCTTTCATAGCGGATCTTTTCTAAAGTTTGGACAACATATAAATGAATCAGCAGAGATTCTTGACTTTTCCGGAATTCATTTCATCGATTCCTCGACATTACCTAGTATTGAACCAGGTAGTATTACTCCAACAATTATGCTTAATGCAGTTAGAATTGCAAGAATTTCAATAGAAAAGGGATGACGATGTTACCAATAGTTCGGGGAAAAATGTCGCATACTTTGCGGGATGATTTTTTAATGCTTTTTAGATCTGCTTTTTTCAATATAAACGATGTAAAACAGATTAGAAATTTTGAGAATACTCTTGCAAAAAGAATCAACCAGTCAGACTGTATTGTATTTCCATACGCTAGAACTGCAATATATTTCACACTAAAATCAGCCGAGCTTAAACCTGGTGACTGTATTCTTATGCCGTCCATAACAATAAAAGCTATTCTTGATGTAGTAATAGATTTAGGACTCAAACCTGTGTTTGTTGATAGCGATCTTAATACAGCTTGCATGGATATCGGCTCACTTAAACAGAGAATACTTGAGCATAAACCTAAAGCTTGTCTATTGACATATCTCTTTGGAGTTATGCCCGAAATGGAGCATATAATTCAAGAACTTACAGCAAATGATATTTTTATAATTGAAGACTTTTCCCAAGCATTTAATGCCTCATATAAGGGACAAAAAGCGGGAACTTTCGGAAATGTGTCTATCTATAGCGCATCGTCAGTTAAAACATTTGATACTTATGGAGGGGGCTTAGCTTTCACAAGTGATTTAAAATTAGGGAGAAGCTTGAGGAACTACCAAGCTACTTTAGCGCCACCCTCTAGAAGAGTACTTATTAGTAAAGTTATTAGTAGTCTAATTAAAAATTTGATTACAAATAGAGTAGTATTCAGCTTTGGATTATTTCACATTCTAAAAATACTAAACAAAAAACAAAATAAGAAATTTGATAGATTTGTTGGAATTAGGACAACAAGTCCCATTAACAGTTTGCCAGGCGAATGGTTTTATTCTTATAGCTCAACACAAGCAAAAATAGGAAGAAAATTACTACAAAGAGTCGATGCGAGTGACTTATCACGAATCAATTATGCTCTAGATTTGATATCAAAGGTTGCCAACGTAGAAATTGTCTCTGGAAGTAAGAGTTCAAATTCTATATTTTGGCAATTAATTGCTCTCCCGATTGAACCCCAAAACTTTCGAGATTTTTTATACACAAATGGTATTGATAGTGCGCAAACAAGTTTAATTGAAATATCACAATTACCTGAATATGGAATAAAGTCAGATACTCCAAAAGCAGATTACTTACACAAGCATGCAGTTTATCTACCCTGCTATTCAAGTTTAAAATTAAGTGAAAGAACTCATATCATCAATACTCTCAATGATTACAAGTTGAATTAATCAAGTTTTTTTGCGGGATTTCCTCCATGGGTTTCACCAGCAGGAATATCTCTGACAACGACAGACCCAGCAGCAATTGTCGCCCCGAATCCAATTTTAACACCGTACCTAATTATAGAGTTAGCCCCAATGTAAGTGTTATCTCCAATATATATATTAGAGCCAACATTCTCTCTCGTCACGGGATTACGAGACTGTCCAGCACAATAAAGTTTCACACCTGGTGCAAAAAATACATTGTCGCCAATGTAAATTTTGCCATCTTCTAAAAGAAATGATGGATAGAATTCACAGTTTCGGTTAATTTCAACGTTTTTCCCAATATGAATCTTGTTTGGATAGCGAAAATAGAATCCATAGTCAATATAGGAACTAATATGGAATCTACTCATTCTTATCATAAAATAGATTTTTCTAACTGGTGGAATAGCAATATTTATCAAAGCTATTTCTATGCTTTTAATAAAAGAATACCATGCAAACAAAAAATTTCTTAGCAAGCTACTTCTTGCAATTATCTGAGCAATAATCATAGATTCCTCTCTTCGAACCAATCATTAATTTATCATTTAAAGTGTAATTCTATAGATTATAAACGGTGCAGATTGATAAATTTTAATTTAAAACGCATAATCATGGATAACTTAAATAAGTTCAAATCCCAGCTAAGAAACATTCAACTTGACGTCTTAAACCTTCCTCCAAATTTGTTTTGGCAACGTAATTAGTATCTCTAAGCAACTTTGTTATGTCACCCATAGTGAATAATTGATCTCCTCCTCTGGCTGGCAGAAAATCAAGGCGTGCATTCTTGCCTAGTATTTCTTCAATTATCTTAATTGAGGTTAACAAATCAACATTTTCAATTCCAGAAATATTATAAATGTTTTGATTCGCTCCTCGATCCATTACAGCTATGGTAGCTTCTATGCAGTCGTCTATGTAAGTATTTGTTCTTGATTGCTTACCGTCCCCATAAATTTCGATCGTATTACCGAAATAGATTGCTTTTATAAATTTTGAATATGCCATATCAGATCTTTGTCCAGGTCCGTAAACTGAAAAGTATCTTAAAATATTAAAGTCAAAACCTAAATTAGCTGAATAAGCCTGTATCAAATTTTCGGCAGCTAGCTTTGTAACTCCGTAAGGACTGAAGGGTAACTTCTCAGACTCTTCACTACTATTTGCAACTTTTCCATATACAGAAGAGGTCGATATATGAATTAGCTTAATCTGACCTCTAAAATTACTGATCGCTTTCAGAAGTTTTTGCGTGGCTGTAACATTACAACTTAAGTATAAATCAAAATCAATCCATGAATCAACAAGTCCAGGCATAGCTGCCAGATTAAAGATTAAATCAACACCATTTAATAGAGGCTCACAACTTTCATAGCGCATGTCTAATTGTTTTAATTCAACATTATTGATTACCGACAACTCCGACCATCTTGAGATCTTGATTTCTTTCGAGTATGTAGTATCTATTAATGCATCGATACCCAAAACGTTGTGCCCAGTCGAGGCAAGTTTTTTTACCAAACTCGACCCTATAAAACCTGCGGCACCAGTTACAATAATTTTCATGATATGAATTCTAAACCAACATTGTTTTTCTCCTAGACATATCTTTGAAAGTAAGAATTTAGTACCATAATCCCATAACCCGCTCTCGCTGCATTAGCGTCTCCCTTGCATCCCTTTTCCCAGACAGAATCACATACATTTGAATTTAGATTAATTTTTTCTAATTTCCATGTAGGTTTCTTAATGTTTGAGATAATTCCAGAAAGTGGCACCGAAAATCCTCGTTTGGGTTGGTTGAGTATTTTACTAGGCACTTGATCAAGCAAATATTCTCTCAAAAGCCATTTATGCGGTTTAGCTCCCAAGTTTTTTCCAGATATCGTATGGGCAAAATTCAACATAGATTTATTTAAAAATGGTGCTCTAAGTTCAAGTCCATTTGACATTGATCCATTATCGGATTTCTTCAAATAAACTTGAGGAAGAATTTCATCATGATAATAATTGTCAATATCTATCTGCGTTATTCGCCTAGACTTAGTGATTGGTGATTTAATTTTAGGGGGCGCTAGTAGGGAAAATAGCTCCGTTCCTGCAAATGGTGACAGTGCAGTTTCATTCCATGGGATATTTTGATTTTCTAGAACTGTGCACAGCCTATTCAGCAAAAAACTCAAAGAATTGCGTCGATTTGAACCCACGTTCAATAAATTAAAAATATTTATTGCGGCAATCGAAGCTATATTAATAGGAAAGCTATTTGCGAAATTAACGCTTTTCATTATTTTGTAAAGTTCATATCCTCTAAATAGTTCATCACCACCATCACCAGTGATCGCCACTTTAAAGCCATAGTCATTTCTGATCTTCTTAGCAAGAAAATACATTGGTATATATGCAGGGTCTAAGATAGGCGAATCTAGGCTGTCCATTACTTCCGAAATATTAGTAGCAAATTCACGGTTCGTGATACTGATAATTGTGTGGCTAGAGCCAAGTGATTTAGCAGAAAGCTGTGCAAGTGCAGATTCATCATAAGTTTGGTTTTCAAACTTGAGCGTAAATGCAGGAATTGCCGTTGACTTTACAGTGTTTAATGCAGCAAGTATCGCAGCAGAATCTAAGCCACCGCTTAGAAGCATGCAGATCGGTACTTCAGAAATTGATGTGGTTTTGACTGCATTAAGAAAATAGTCAGTAAATTGAGGTCTTGGATTATAGTTACTAGCGTCCTCAATATTTCTTGTCGGCCACTTAAAATATTTTACATTTCTTAATTCATGCGACGCTAGGCTAAACTTCAAATAATGCCCAGGCAGAACTTCTTTGATTTCTGCAAAAATAGTTTCTCCTGGGGAATGATGACCCTTGAATAACGTTCTAATGTTAAGTCGAAAATTATCTTTGTCAAAATGTTCAATGATAGCTCCAATAGTACTTGAAATAGTAATAGTTCCATTTGTAATGTAAAAATAAAGTGGTTTCTCCCCAACTGGATCTCTGAATAAAACAATTTCTTTCTTGAACTTATTATATATAAATCCAGCAAACATTCCTTCAATATACCTTAGGTTATCTATATCTTGGATTAAAAATTCTGCCAATAGTTGCATATCACCAGACGGAATAATGTTTCTATGAATTTTTAGTCTGTTCTTTACAAAGTCTTCATTGTATAATTCTCCATTAATTGCCGCAATATGGCTATTTTCTTGGCTAAAGTAAGGTTGATCACCACCACTTATGTCTCGAATCGAAAGTCTTGCAAACTGCACAATATAATCAGATTCACTTAGAACTGTTCCTTTATCAGGGCCCCGCATTAATAGAGAAGAACTGATTTCTTTAGATTTATACTCATTTAGTGAGTTCGTGAAAAAAACTCCGCACACTACTTTTTTTCCTCTAAAATACTAAGCTTAAGTGCACTTTTTGCACTACCTGAAGTTCTGATGATTACTTCAGTCAAAAGTCCTAGCAACACTATTATAAGGCAGCCAAAGATCACTACAGCACCAAGAGCAAATAACATGAAGTGTGTTGCAGTTAAACCTAAAGATATACTTAAGTTTGGCGCTTGAATAATCAAAAGAATTAAAGTCACGCTTCCAGTAAAAAACAATAATAGTGAAATAGCGCCAAATAAATATAGAGGCCGAGAAGTAATCTTGTTCATCACTTTAGCTAATAAAACATCTGCCATAAACTTGAATATCCTATTAAGTCCATACTTAGAATTTCCAAATTTCCGAGCACGGTGGCTAACTGGAATTTCCGTAATTTTCGCACCTGACAAATGAAAATATATTGGCAGCACTCTATGCATTTCACCAATTAATCTGGAATCTGTAACGAGGTATTTTCTAAAAATTTTTAAAGTACAACCTAAGTCTCTTATCCTAATACCTGTAATAAGTCTTGCCAACTTATTCGCTACCATTGATGGTATTTTCCTTGAAATTAATTTATCATTCCTATCCTTCCTTACTCCGCACACACAGTCTAAATCACTAGTTAGTGTGCTCAACATGAGAAGAATATCTTTTGGGTCATTTTGAAGATCTGAATCTAATGTAACAATTAATTCAAACTTCGCACTATCGCATCCAGCCATAATTGCGGATGATTGACCAAAATTTCTTCCTAATCTTAACGCTTTATGAACAGGGCCTAGTTTTTTTATTTCATTCCAGGAGAAATCGGACGACCCATCATCAACCCAAATACATTCCCAATCACATTCTAAAGAACCCAAAGCAAACTCAATCTCATTTGCTAATACGGGTATACTTTCCACTTCATTATGAACTGGTATTACAATCGAAAAATTTTCCATACCTAATTCTAGTATAAAGTTTCAAAAAATGTCTTGGAGTTGGTATTGCCAAAAATACTTAATGAGCTGGATTCATTATCAGCAATTTTTAAAGTCGAACCCAAAGTTAGTGCTTGAAACCAGAGCTATGGTAATGTGTAAGGGTGACTAATATGAAAAAAAGAACAATTGAAGATTTTGGAAATCAATGGAAAATTCATGGACAATTAAATGAAGACCACTGGACCTCAGATAAAATGTTTCGTGATCATTTTCCAAAAACTTTTGATTTCTCAATTTTTAGTGGTGCAAAAGTTTTAGAGGTTGGATCGGGTTCTGGCAGGATTTTACAGATGATTTCCCGTTACAATCCTTCACAACTTATTGGTATTGAACCGTCAGATGCCTTTGAGAATCTACGAGTCAACACAAACACTTTAAACAATCTACACCTTAAAAATATATCCGGTTCGGATTTTGATGAAAAAGAAATTGATGTGATTGTTTCATTTGGCGTAATTCACCATATCCCGATGCCAGATATCGTTATAGAGAATGTCTATAAAAGTTTAAAAGTAGGTGGAATATTTGTGATGTGGGTGTACGGATATGAAAACAATAAACTGTATGTACTCATGCAAAAAATATTAAGAATTTTCACAACACGGCTTCCAGATTTTATGTTAGATAGATTTTCGTTTTTAATTAGTTTCCTTTTTGATCTTTATGGTCTGATTTCAAAAATGCTTTTTTTAGGTCGTTTACCTCTGTCAGGGTATTTCGAAAACGTTTTTTCGAGATGTGGGCGAAATGAAAAAAAATATATAATTTTTGATCAGCTTAATCCTTCGTTTGCAAAATATTATAAGAAATCGGAGGTATTGACATTGTTACGTAAAAATGGTTTTACTAACATAGAAATGTATCATCGCCATGGTTATTCATGGACAGCATTAGCAATCAAATAATCAACGTAGCAATGTGCTCGGTCAATAACAATCGTTTCATAAACCATTTACAACTAATAATCTAAATCAAGAACTGATTCCAACTTCAGTGCAATGCCAATTAAGCATAGTTATCTAAACAATTATGTTTCACAATTATTTGCCTAGAATCTGTTTTGTTAGAGAGCTACAATGAAGCTTTGTTGCTGCTAACCAGCAACTTAAAAAGAAAAAAACCCTGAAAGATAAAATATGCAATAGTACTAATCATGAAAATATCGCCCAGTGGCTGTAAATCCAAACCAATAAATTTTTTAAAGTTCGCAAAAGGGTATGCTATCCACAAACTTAACATCCAAAAGTATGGATAAAGGGCAGACACGAATTTAACTCTGGTGTGGGGTATTTGAAATAAGGCAATTCCTGCCAAAGCAATAAAAGTTAATCTATAGTCCACATTTAATCCGCCCAAATAACAAGCTATGGAAGTGCCAGCCATCATTAAATAATTAAGTGCGAGCATATGTTGAAGCTTAGATAATTTCAACGAGGTATTGTCCTTCAAAGGCGTATATTTGTAATAACAAAAAATGATCAAAAATAAAGCTACAAACAAAAACAATAACCCTAGCAATTCACCTTGAAATTTACTCATGTCGATGCCTGCTTTTCTGGCGTAATTGTCGAAAATTCCTGATCCAAACTTGTTCTGAGCGCCATCTGGGAAAGCAGTCGGAGGAGTTTTAATTAATTGATACAAAATTATCGACGCAGTACAAAATATAAGCATAGAACCGTAAGCTCTACTATTTTTTCTTTTAACAATTAAAGTCGTGATTAGCAATATTGGAGCAGTATAGAACTTAAGTAATGCGGTTATACAGATAAGAGTTAGCCCCCGTTTCTCTTTTCCAGATACAATTAAGCGATTAGCAATGAGCAACGCGCAAATTATTTGCATATCCATGTTTCCACTGGTGTAAAGTAGAAAAAGTCCCGGAGAGAATAGCGCGAGTAGAAAAATATACTTTTGATGTTTCAAAACATCACAAAAATATATTTTCACAAGCAAAAAGACAAAAACTATAATTTGTAAGAAGCCCCAGAATTTTACGCCGCTATAAAGTGAAGTTGTTAGTCCCATCGAAACCATAGAAAAGTAACCATAATTAAAATTACGACACACATCAAGAGGTGATTCAGTTGATAAAAATACATTTAAACCTACATTTTTGTAACAATCCCACCACATAGGAGCATTATTCAAATCCCAAAACTCAGGGCGCGGTTTGTATTCCGCAAAGCTATAAAATCCAAAATTGGAATATAGCAATGCAACAATAGCTATATAAAAGAAAAAAATCATCACTAATTGATTTTTAAAAATTCTTTTCATAATCACATTCAATTATAGCAGTTGTTGACAAGTAATTAATATAGTGTGAGCAAATTCAAGCCGTTAGGCTTTAGTTTCTAAGCTATTTCTTGGAATCGTTCGAATAAGGCACTCGATACGATTCCCAAGATTAGTCATGCCATTGTAAAGTTGTTGAGAACTTGGCCAATGACTATAGAATTTTAGAATCAATAATTGTGAGTTTGAAATCAACTGTGGAAGACACAGGAATGTAAGCTTTACCGAAGAAACAAATTATCATTGAAACTGAAATTCTCCCTACAGCACGTATTGCTAACCCATAAGTAACAATTTATTTACTAGAACAAATGGCTACCCTAGGGTTCCATAATTTGTTTTGTACGCCGTGTGAGCACTTTCCTCAAGTTTAAAATCTAAAGCATATATCTCATTATCAGAATTTAAAACTGCTGCAGTAAGGTAAGTTGTATTTTTAAACTGTTTAGACTTACTGTCTGCCAAGAAATTCAACATATATGACCTACCTCCATTATTCTCAACGCAGATATTGGCCAGCTGAGAGACCTGACTTTTGGTACCAATAAAAATTTTAGCTTTTGACATGAATAATACATCATCCCAAATATTTCCTTTTCTAGAATAAATCTTTGCTTTAACTCCCGCTCCCGCTAATAATTTTTGAGCTAATTGTGGTTCATCTGAGACCACAAAAATATTTTTTCTATCTATATCTTTAATTTGATTTATAATTTCAAAGTAGGCTTTTGGATCAATTATCAAATCTGTATTAAAGTCTTTTGTATGCTTCATCTGTCCCGGTGTGGCTTTTTTATCCCCTAGCCGATAGTGAATAACTGTTATGTCATCATCTGAGACAATTTTAGCGAAAGGAGATTTAATTTCAGAAAATTCAAATCTTGTATTCATTTCTTTATTTACTTCAATGTCATTAATTTGTGCGAAACCACCGGATATTTTATTGTAGTACCTATTAATATTAACTAGCCTGGATGATGAGTTTTTAACTGCAAGTTCTCTACGCAGAAACTGCAATTTTGACTCTAATTTCATATGTCTAATTAAACTTAAGAATCTCTCATAAGAGAAACCTCTGCGGAAAAGTGGGTGTTCCTTTATTATTTTACCAGTTTCAAGTTCGTTTGTATTGGTCAAACCTTTGGTCTCTAAATTCAAATCTAGAATTTCGAATTCTTTAACTAAGAATTTTATAGCAAATGGCCAATATGTCCCAGTGGAGTATGGATAGTAAGATATTTTAAAGGGCACACCTAATTTCTTGCTAGCATAAATTGCGTTCATCAAACCTAAGCATTGAGCCGTAGCCCCACCAGCAATTTTTACATTTAAATATGCGTTTTTTCTATTTCTTTTCATAGGATTTTAGTTCTTAAATTTTAATTTTTTATTTACTTCCTGCTCAATCCATAAGTATGTTTCTGTTAAGCCTTCTTTCAAAGAAATTTTAGGTTGCCAGTTTAATAGTTTTAATACTTTAGTATTATCAGAATTTCGACCTCTTACGCCTTTTGGAGCAGAAACATCATAAATCGGATTCAGTGCAATGCCCGCTATTTCTTCTATAATTTTAGTAAGCCCATTGATTGACACCATTTCATCACTTCCGATATTCACTGGTTCCCTAACCTTGCTATCCATCAGTTTAATTGTTCCCTCAATACAATCCTTAATATACGTAAAACTTCTAGTCTGTTCTCCGTCACCCCAAATGTTTATAGTGTTCGTTTTTGCGAGTTTAGCTTCTGCAACTTTTCTTGATAAAGCCGCAGGAGCCTTTTCCCTTCCGCCCTCCCAAGTCCCATTGGGACCATAGACATTGTGATACCGAGCAACCCTAGTTTCTAATCCGTAATCCTCGTAAAAATGGCGACACATACGTTCAGAAAAAAGCTTTTCCCACCCATAACCATCCTCCGGCATGGCAGGGTAGGCATCTTCTTCCTTTAACGGTTCAATTAAAGTTTTGTTTTGCTTATCCGCATTGTAAACACATGCGCTTGATGAGAAAAAGAATTTAGACACTTCATTAATTTTTGCGGCCATTAGTAGATGGGTGTTAATTAAGACTGTCAACATGCACGCAGCTTTATTATTTTCAATAAATCCCATGCCGCCCATATCTGCTGCAAGATTGTAAATTTCATCTATTCCAAGCGTGGCCTGAGTACAATTCTCCAGAAGAGAAAGATCTTTTGAAGCATTATTTGCTTCTGGGAAAACCTGATACCAATCAGATATTGGCTTAATATCAACAACAAAAACCTTGTATCCCTTAGATAAAAGTTCTTTTACAAGCCACCCGCCAATAAACCCACCACCACCAGCAACCAAGACTTTTTTCATAGTAAAACTATATAGATTGGCGCACCGACATTCAAACTTCTAGAGCAAGTTTTCATTTTCTAAGCACAAACCAATAATCATTTTTAGAAAATTCACTATTTACAAGATCATAGCCATATCTATCCATATAAGATATTATTCCAGCAGAGCCTGCCCGAAAGTTGTGCTCAACACATACTGCTTTAATTTTATAGATATTTAAATCAAGTGATTTTAGTATGTCAATGTCGTTACCCTCTATGTCGATTGACAAAAAATCTATTTCATTCGAAGGTAGATTTTGAGTTATAACTTCTGGCAAAGTGAAGGCCTTTACTTGGTGAGTTTTTCTGAACATGCTACGTTTTTTAACAAACATAGAGAGATCAGAAGCGGGTAATTCCTCGATTAAAACTGACTCTTGATGTTCAGGAGTTATGGCGCCATGAATTAGTTTACATTTACGATTGAGTTTCATGTTTTCAAAATGACTTGGAATCGGGTCGATTAGGATTCCAGTCCACCCAAAGTGTTTTTCCAATAAATAGGTATTGCTAAAGATCACACCATCGTAGGCACCAAATTCAATGAAAACTCCATTTCTTTTAAAATTATTAGAAATGAGCGCAAATAAGTCTTGCCCGTTTTGACTCTTCGATTCAACCAAAAAATTTATATCGTGCAGTGAATGATCATTTGTTTTATCTAATTTTTTTTCTATCAATAAATAGAAGCCTAATTTATTCAACAAGCAAGTGTAATCTATGAAAACTTGCTGTAAATTTGCCAGATCCTTGTTTTTAACTAGCCCTAAATTGAAGAAAGAAAAAACCTTTCTCAAAAAGCTTCTTAGATATATATACAATTATTGGTCCTTTTATGGTGAAATCTACTTGATATTCCAGTCTGATATTTAAAAGGGATACGGGCCTAGGCAGCTCTTCGGTGTATCTTGACTGAGATGTTTTCATCATCTTTTTGCGGTTTTTGGTCCAATTAGTGAGGGGTTCACGCTCCGATTCAGCTGTGGCCTACCTTTAGGCCTGCGGCAACTACTGAAAGCCACAAATACACCTACTGATTGAATTAACCCCATGATTAGGGGCAACATTTACCCCCTTTTGGTGTCTTACTAGGTAGAGGGGTCAAGACGTTGGCTCAGCTGAAAGCGGGAAATCAAAGTGTCACTTCGTAATAAGGCTCAGGCCCCAGCGACTGTTGCTGCGTGGTCTGTTTCTGATTTATCCGCCCTTTATACCCAAAATCGCTCATCACTCATCGCTCAAGCCCGCCGAATTCTTCGAAGCGATGCTGATGCAGCAGAGGTTGTTCAAGATGCATTCCTGAAATTTATCTTGGCAGCCCCAGAGCTAGATACAGCAGCTCGCGCCATGGCATATCTGCGCACCACAGTTAACAATCTATGCCTAAATGTAATTCGTGCTACCGGATCTCGTCCTAACTTAGTGGCCCTTGATTCAGATACATCCCAAGAACGCCTTGCTGAGATCGCAGCAGAAAATCACATCCCAATTGATTCAACACTTGCTGCAGCAGAAGATGCATCTCTTATCCGTGAAGCGCTATCTCGTTTATCTGAGACCCAACGCACCGCCCTTGTTATGTGGGAGGTTGAAGGTAGAACTACTAAAGAGATTGCTCAAGCAATTGGAACTAGTGAGAAAAATGTTCGCCACGTTGTGCAACGTGCCCGTGCTTCATTTGTCCGAGTACTTTCTGAGTGGGTAGTAGATGAAAAATCTGGTGCAACAGCACTTGATGCTCTTTCTGGAACGTATAAGAAAGCATCAGAGCTTGCTAAAAAGTCCTCTAAAGTTGCGCTCTCATTACTTATTGTGATGGTGGCTTTCCTAGGCTTTAATTCAATAACAGGCAGTGAGTTCAATACTTCAAATGTGATTAGGACTCTAGCTCAAGAGACTCCAACATCACCTCAAACCCCTCCTTTAGTTCAATTACCAAATTCAACTAATGAAGAGCGTTCTGTTCAGGAGTTAACCAGCGATAATTCATTGATAAACTTTCGAGCAGTAAACTCTTTGTTTGCAGGTCTTTCTAAAGATGGATTACCAATCGGACTTACTGTTTCAGATTCAACTGGTGAAATTGGATCAATTGGCTTATCGTCACAGTCAGTGATCAAAAACCCAGATGGTTATGTACTAGTTAGTTACCTACAATCATATGGCGCTGAGGCAATTAACCTTTTAATGTCACAATCAATCACAGTGGATGGTTCAGGCACCTCCTACTATGCCAGCCCATCAATCACTGTTGCAGGCTCCTGGTTCCCATTGACCCAAAGTGGGTCAGCCTCCACAATAAGTCGCCTTTCTGACGGTAATTACCTCCTAACAGCTACCCTATATATTGATTCCACAGTGGATTCAGCCCTATCTGTGGCTGCTACTGGTGGGTTAGATGTCGATGTGATTCCAAATGAGATTACTACCCGTATAATTTTAGACTCCCGCAAGGGCTCAATCCTTGCTCAGGCGATCAATGTCAGCGCCAAAGGAGTCAAATAAATGACTTCTAACAAACAGGTTTCTCCTGTGATCCGGATATCACAGGGGGAAAGAGATGCGTCAGCACGTGCGACTCATCTCGAAGCCGCTACTGGGAAATTCCTAGTATCGACTAACGAAAGGAAATAAATGTCTACAAAGACAAACTTCAAGCGCATAGCGCTTGTTGCTGTTGCAGCGTTAGGAATGGGTGTACTTAACTCAATTCCAGCGCAAGCAGCGGTAACAAACTTGACCCTAACTACAGTCGCTGGACAGGCTACTAAGTCAGCTGCTGATTCGAGGACTCAAGCAACCGTTAACATTACTTACAATGCTCTGTCTACAGACTCATTGCTTGTAACTGCATACCAACAAAGTGGACCAGCGGTTTCTGCCGCTTACATCCGCGTGGTTGATACAGCTTCAACATTCGCGGCCACTTCAGTGACTGGACTTGTAGCAAACACGACTACTAGTGATTCCACCGTAATTGGTACAACTGGAGTAAGAGTGATATCGGGTGCTGGATTTAACCAAGTTAGACTTGGTATACAACTTGATACCACCACCGCTCGAGTTGTTGGAACGTATACTTATAGCGTTACTGCCGAACCAAGCTCTAATGCTGTTCCTACCGGAACAACTGCACCTGTTACCGTTTTGGTCACAATCACCGTTGCAGCTCTAGATGAAGAATCAAGAGTTGCATCTCCGGCAACTTCAACTGCAATCTTCTCACCTTCTGGTGGCGCAACCGAGGCAGCGGTTTCAGGAGTAGCAACTGCTTCAAATTCTCCAATTGGAAACATCCAAGTTAAACTGAGAAATGCATCAGGTTCTACAAGCATTCTTCCTGCACAAGAATCTGTAACAGTAACAACAACTGTTGGTCTAGTAGGAGTGGTTGGTGGCACATTTGGCCGTTCAGTCGTACTTCCTTACACCAGCAATGGTGTGGGTGCTGGAGACTCAATTACAGTTCAATTGCGCCCGGATGGTAGTGTTGGTACAGCAACCATCACAATCTCAACTCCATCTGTCACTTTTGCTAGCAGGACTGCAACCTTCTACTCAGCAGCTCCAGCAACTTTGGTAGCTACAGCGCTTAATACAGTTCCTGGAGTTGGTAGCAACCCAGCAGCAATTGGTGTAGTGGCAAAGGATTCAGCTGGAAATGCATGGGCTGGAACTTTGTATGCTTACTCAAGTGCAACTGCAACAATCTCTGACACAGGAACATCCTGTTCATATGTTGCAGCCAACGGTAGACACGAGTGCACAATCACTGGTGCTGCTGCTGGAACTGCCACAGTTACCTTCCGCAACTCAACAGCTGCTACAGGTATTGCTGCAACTACTGTTTCATCAAATGCCGTATCAATGACAGTATCAAGTGCCGCAGCAGCGACAGTGAAGTTGTCTTTCAATAAGGCAACATATGCACCAGGTGAGAAGGCAACCCTTCTTGTTCAAGTTCTTGATTCAACAGGTAAGTCTGTACCAGCAAATACATTTGCTAACCTATTTGCAACAGGTGGAATTTCACTTTCAGTTGCTCCAGGTAACGGTTCAGATACAACAACTGCTGTGTCAAGAACAACAGCATCACTAGCATCACTAGCACTTGGAACATCTACTGAACCAGTAGCTGCATATACAATTTATATGCCAGTAGCTGGTGGAACTGTAACTGCAGAGGCAACTGGTGGAACTTCTCTACCAGTGGCTGGTCAAGTTAAAGTTACAGCAACAGCAACAGTAACTGATTCAGGAGCTGCAGCACTTGCTGCCGTTAATGCACTTGCAACAACAGTTGCATCACTTAGGACCTTGATTACAACATTAACTAATCTGGTCCTAAAGATTCAGAAGAAGGTTAGAGCTTAATAGCCCAATACCGG
>Ga0315900_10004773_pt1 | contig 18935 bp, 14 predicted proteins | sample LakEriMetagenome_FD_203521 | JGI IMG/M metagenome (GOLD analysis project Ga0315900, IMG submission 203521) | Freshwater fungal communities from buoy surface, Lake Erie, Ohio, United States - Buoy 12 MA114 | ecosystem: Environmental > Aquatic > Freshwater > Lake > Lake biofilm | place: USA: Lake...
GTGATTCCGACGAAGAGTCGCGGAATGCTGCGGTGCCGACGCCGAATGTTCGAACGTTCGGTGTCGAGCATCTCGACGACCTCGATCCAGTGACGGTTCGGAGCCTTCTTCTCGTGTGCATGTGTATGTGTACGCATGCGTTAATTCTCTCGGCCGTCGCAATTGCAACGTCAGGACGAGATCAGGTAGCGGCGCGAAGGAAGCGTCGGCCCGAGAGCAAAGCCGCTGTGTAGAGCAGCAAAGCGACGAGCAGAAGATTGCGATAACCGAGAACGAGTGCCGTGTACTCGAGGACGCCGCCGACCATGGCTCCGATGAGGTTCGCCGCGAAGGCCGTTGTGGAACTACTCGTGGCTCGGAAGCGCTGCGCGAAGATCACGTTGGCGATGAAGATAGGAGCGAAGGCGATGGCGCAGGCGGTGAGGAGACGCGGCACCATCGGCAGACCGAGCAGGCTCGATTGCGGGATGAGCCAACCCACGACGATGGCCAGACCGAGCAATACATACGGAACGATCAGGTTCTTGACGGTGAACTTCTGCGACACGATGACGGCCAGGATCACGGAAACGAGAACACCAGCGAACACGAGCGCGTTCACGAACCAGGTGGTGCCGAACAACAACGCGAACTGCACGACGTTCTTGGTCTCGAGCAACAAGAACGCCACGCCCATGAAGAACAAGTCGAGGTAGTTGCGCATCCCGCGCAGTGGACCGCCGACTGCTCGCACCAACAACAGCGAGACCAGCAGGATCAGGCCGAGTGCCACGAGGTAGAACGTCGGGATCGACGGGTTCTTCAAGTAGGGGAAGGGACGATCGTCGCTGACCGGATCGGGTGTGGCCGATGTGCGGACCCATTCGTCGTTGGGCGGACAGTCGACGTTGGCCGGCACCTTGCCCACGGTGAGGACGGCGAGTGCGGTTCCGTCGAGTTTCGTGACACATGGAGCGTGTCCGAACGCGTCAGCGAGTGTGGCGGCGTAGCGATCGACGAGCCAGCCCTCGCGGTACAAGTTGTACATCGCGAAGACGCCGTCGTCGGTGAGATGGTCGCGGTACGCCTCGGCTGCTTCCTTCGTGAAGAGGTAACTCTCCAGGCGGATCGACGATGCTCCCTGGACGAGGGTGAGTGAGTCGGGCAACGCGAGAAGGATCAGATTCCAGTTCTTGTCGGCCCGCTCGAGATACGCGCGGCCGTCGTCGACATGAGTGTCGACTCGTGGGTCGTCGTAGGGACGGTTGGGGTGGTTCTTCTTGGCCAGATCGAGGAGACGATGATCGATCTCGACCGCGTCCACGTGTTGGGCACCGTTCTCCAACGCCACCGCGATGTCGTTGCCGCTCCCGGCTCCGATCACGAGGAGATCTTCCACGGGGGCATCGGAGGCCAAGTGGTCGTACACGGTCTCGTACACGGGCCAGTCGGTGGAGCGAGTCTGGAACCAGTGCGGAACGCCGTTGACGAGAACCTGAGCTCCGTCGTCGTTCACGCCGTAGTTGGCCTTGTAATAGGGAGTCCAGAGAACGTTGTCTTCTCGTGACTCGATTCCGAGCGTTGCGAGAAGAATCAGGAGCGGGATGCCGACGAGCGCCGTGTCGCGGACGGTCCGTGGCCAGATCGACCAGACCAGGATCGCCGCTGCGATGAGCGACCACACGATGGGGGGTGTGCCGATGAACGACAGTGCCGTGAAGCCGATGATTCCGAGGAGAGACCCGATGAGGTCGAACTTGTAGGCGTCGAGGTTCTGCAGTTGACGGAACGTGACGGCGATTCCGTTGCCGATGCAGGCGAGGACGAGCGCGACGGCGAGGAACACGGCCGGGAGAGCCAGTTCGCGCGGCGGTCCTGACGGCTTGAGTTCGGCGCCGAAGAAGATGAGGTCGCCGCCAGCCGATTTCACCGTGACCGGTACGTTGTGCACGAAGACGATGAGAGCGCCGAGGGCCAAGGGTGTGAACTTCAGTAGTTCGACGCGACTGCGATCGGCCCACAGGAACCCGAGGCCGATGCCGAGGAAGCTGCCCAACAAGACGATGTTGGAGAAGTAGGCGAGGTAGAGGACATTGCCCCCGAGCCAGCGAATGAGCGCCAACTCGACGAACAGCATCAGGAAGCAGAGCGCAACCAGTCGGACGCGCAACTGACGGGGCGAAGTCACGGGGACGAAGGTACCCGATTTCGGCTCGCTAGCAGGGGTTCAGTTGGTGATGTCGCGTGTCGAGAAGAGCCGAGCGGCGATCCCGAAGAGAATGCTGGACAGCGCAAGCGACAACGCGGCCTTCCCGAGATCGAACCCCGAGGTGATGGGTTGTGTCCCAAGAGTCCATTCCCACGGATTGACCGTGCCGAACAGATCGAAGAGCGACACCAGCGGGGCGAGGCTGTACACCACGAACGCACCGATGAGGATTGACAGTGAGACTCCGAGAGCCACGGCCCGCCGTCCTGTGGCTGCCCCGATGGTGGCGGCCAATCCTGCTCCCATCAGTCCGAGCAGAAGGACGACAGCACTGGCCGACACCATTCGCGCGATCGACACGTTCATGTCGAGAAGGCTCGATCCGACGACGAGAGACACGGTGAAGAAGAGTGCGGCGGTGCCGAGAACCCCGATCAGAGATGTCAAGCGGGCCGCGAAGTAGTGGTAACGACTGATCGGCAGACCGAGGATGATGTCGGCCGCTCGGCTCTCTTCGTCTTCCGTCGTGAGTCGAGCCCCCCAACCAGCCCCGAGGCCGATGAAGATGAGCGGGATCACGAAGGTCATGAGTTCTGTCGACAGGTAGCCGGCCGGGGTCGTGTAATCCTCCATGCGGAAGATTTCGCGAAACGCCTCGGGAAACGACTCGGTCGCCTGCTCCCAGTCGGCGGTGGAATCTCTGACCGTCGGATACACCGACATCTGCACGGTGACGATGGCGACGATGCCGCCGATCCAACCGGCGATGCCGCGAATCCGATCGATGATCGAGCGTCGAACGAGCGCCTCAAACAACGCGTTCACCCCGTGTGACAGCGATGAAGACTTCCTCCAAAGTCGGTTCGTGCGATGTCACAGCCCGTACGTCGAACTCCAGGGCTTTGGCCAGCACCGGTGATTCCGACCCGACCACTGAACACGTGACGTGGTTGTCAAGAGTGTGAACTGAGGACACTCCGGGCACGGGCGAAAACTCCGACGCTGCGACTGGTGCGTCGAACTCGAAGTCGAGAGTTCGTTCGATTCGGCTGCGCAGTTCGGGCATCGATGAAACCAGAGCCAGGCGTCCGTGGTCGAGAATCGCGATGCGATCGGCGATGGCCTCGACTTCCGACATCACGTGCGATGACAGCAGCACAGCAGTGCCGCGCTCCCGCATCTCGTCGATCAGCTCCTCGAACTGTCGCTGGCCAATGGGATCGAGACCTGACGTCGGTTCGTCGAGAATCAACACCAGTGGATCGTGCATGACGGCTTGAACGACCCCGACTTTCTGCTTGTTGCCTTTCGACAGGCTGGCGATGGGGGCGTCGAGGTCGAGGGCGAATCGATCGGCGAGGGAGTCGATCGACCGCGACAGATCGCGTCGACGAAGGGCGGCGAGGTGCATGAGATAGCGGCGAACGGACATCCGCGGCAGTAGTTCGAGTCGACCCGGTACGTATCCGACGCCTTTTCTCAGTCGATGGTCGGAGGTCGCGGGTCCACCGAAGAGCCGAACGTCTCCGTGTGTCGCACGAATCAGGCCCATGAGAGTGCGGATCACGGTTGTCTTGCCCGAACCATTGGGCCCCAGAAACCCGAGCACTTCGCCGGCCGAGACCGTGAACGACACGTCTTCGACGCCACGGTGATGCCCGTAGAACTTCGTGAGATGATCGACAGAGATCAGGACGTCGTCACTCGACACGCTCGAACCGTAGGGAGCGACGGCCAGACGTTGCCGTCACCTCGGTATCAACTCAACAAAGCAGCGATCTCCGAGTACAAAGGTATGCCTACGACGAGATTGAACGGGAAGGTCACGCCGATGGCAGCGCCCAGACTGACTCCGAGATCGGCTTCGGGAAGTGCAACACGAACGGCTGCGGGCGCGGCGATGTACGAGGCACTGGCGGCCATAGCGCCGAGGACCATCGCTCCACCTTCGGAGAGGCCTGCTGCAGTTCCGGCCGCGACACCGAACGTGCCGAACACCACCGGCAGGACGACGGCGAGGACGATGAAACGAAACCCGGCGCGGCGCACGAACTCGAACCGTTCGGCAGCGAGTGAACCGAGATCGAGAAGGAACAAGCACAGCACACCGGGGAAGAGCGTGATGAAGAAAGGTTCGACAGCGGCCTGACCGGAGTCGGAGGCGATGGCGCCGATGATCAGTCCGCCGATGAGCAACAAGATGCTCTTGCCGGTGAGGACTTCGTGCACGGCCGACTTGATGTCGGAAGCGCCGAGTTTGCGGTTGGCGATCACCAGTGCGATGACGATTCCGGGGACTTCGAGAATGGCCACGAGAGCCGGAAGGAATCCCTCGTTCAAGGTTCCGGCTGATCGGGCGAAGCCTTCAGCAGCGGTGAACGTCACGGCCGAGACCGAACCGAAGTGAGCCGCCAAGGATGCGGAGTCGACGACCGACAACCCGACCAATCGGCGGGCAGCTCCGAAGGTGACGATGGGGGTGACGCACCCGATCACCAGCGTCGCGATGATGGGCTTCCACATGTCGCCGAAGTCGGCTTCCTGCAGTCGCAGGCCGCCCTTCACGCCGATCGCGAGCAGGAGATACGTCGAGAGGAGCCCGGTGACCTGCTCGGGAAGTCGGAGGTTGCCACGCAGGGCGACGGCGAGGGCGCCCAGTGCGAAGGCGAGTACAGCCGGCGACGTGAGGTTGTTGGTGACGAGTTCGCCGACGGACATCCGGGCGAGATTACCGGCTATCAGTTACCGGAAACGAACTGCATATGAGATTTCAGGTGGTGCCTCTGAGCAGGTCGCCGACCGTCTTGTGCGATTCGAGGGGATGGCGCAGTTGGGCCGTCCGGTCGATCGTGTACGAGTTCCGGCGTCCCACCTTGGTGACGGTGATGATGCCGGCCTGTTCGAGGTCGGCGAGGATGCCGTTGACTCGTCGCTCGGTGATGCCCACCCGGTCGGCGACTTCGCGAAGTCGAGCGTCGGGATCGAGAGCCAGACACACCAGTACGTGGGCGTAATTGCTGAGGAACGTCCACGGTCCTTTGCCCGGCATGTGCGTGAGAGTAACAGTCTGGGCACGGGCCGCGAGTGGCAATCTTGTCGTGAACGTGCAGTATGCAGCCGTCACGCCGGAGGAGGAATCGTGAAAGTTCGTGGCTTGCTGCCGGTTGTCATTGGCTGCCTACTGGCAGCATGCGGCTCCGGTTCTGATTCGCCTTCTGTTGATTCCTCATCAGTCGAAACCGTTGCTCCGTCGTCAGTCGCCAGTACGACGACGATGGCCGATGTCTCACAGGACACGCCGCGGGAAATCCCCGCTGCGTCGGCCTCGACAGTTCAGGAATTGCTCGGGCTCGGTCGACCAATCGTTCTCGCTCATGCGAGTGGGGAGGAGTCGCATCCACACAGTTCGATGTTCGGATACATCACCTCCGCCCGACTCGGTGTGGACGTTCTCGACTTCGATCTGTGGCTCACGGCCGATGGAGTTCTCGTCGTCCATCACGACTCGGATACCGGACGAACAGCGAACGAGAACCTGGTCGTGAGCCAGTCGACGTTCGAAGAGTTGAATTCTCTGGACAACGCCTACTGGTTCAGCGACGCGTGCACCTGCACCGATCAGGACGAGTCGGCGTACGTGTGGCGAGGGGTTCGCACGGGTGACAAGGAGGCCCCCGAAGGGTTCACCCCGGACGATTTCGCAATCATGTCGTTCGAGACCGTTCTCCAGACGTTCCCCGAGTGGGTTCTCAACATCGAACTCAAAGGCACGGCGCCCGAGTCTTTCGCGGCCGCTGACGAACTCGCGCGGTTGCTCACCGAGTACGACGCTCTCGATCGTGCAGTGGTGACGTCGTTCGACGACGAGGTCGTCGACTACTTCCACCAGATCGCACCGACAGTGGCCATGACGCCAGGTCTGAACATGTCGACCGACTTCGTTCTGGGTGGAGTGGTTCCACCCGATTGGGCGCTCATCATGCAGGTGCCACCCGTGTACGAAGGTCTCGAGGTGTTCACGCCCGCATACGTCGCGGCGGCGAAGGCCGCCGGGCTCGTGACCTGGGTGTGGCCCAACGGCGGTGAGAGTTACGAGTTGTACCGCGACCTACTGGCGCTCGGTGCCGACGGCATCAACGCGGCACGACCGGGCGAGGCCTTGCGCGCGCTGCGCGGTTGAGCAGTTCTCGCGGTCAACCGTATGGACGATACATCTCGTGGTCTACACTTGGATCGTGCGCGCGCTCGGAGTGTTCCGTCGCTTCACGGCGATCTTTGCAGTGTTGGCTGGTATGGGGCTGGTAGTCGACACGGCGAATGTGGCGCAGGCGAACGGCTGTGGGGTGCCCTTCGACGGAACGACGTACTCGTTGTCGTCTCCCAACCATTTCACGTTGCTTGGCGCATGTGACCCATCGAAGAACTTCGTTCTCCTCAACGACATCGATCTGAGTGGCGTGGCGGTCGCGAAGAGGCACAGCTTCACGGGCACCTTCGACGGTCGGGGCTTCACGATCAGCAACATGATGGTCACCGGCAGTGCGATGTTCGATGTCGGCGCTGCAGGAGCCACGTTCACACGGGTGAATTTTGCGAACGCGACGGTTCTCGGCGGGAGCGTTCAGGCCGGGGCGTCGGGAGTTCTCGTGGGGACGTCTCAAGGCTCGACCACTATCTCCAGCACTTCATTCGAAGGTCGGGTGACCGGAGGTGTAGCAGATTTCTCGAAGACTGGTGGATTGATTGGAGAGTTCTCGAGTGGATCGCTCGTCCTGACCGACGTGACTTTCTCAGGGACCGTCACCGCTGGTTCGAATTTTATGGCCATGGCCGGAGGACTTGTTGGCGAAAGTGGCGTAGCGACTTCGCTGACAATCAGCAGGAGTTCGTTCGATGGATCGGTGACAGGTGGATCGGATGAAGAGGCGGCGGCTGGTGGTCTCGTCGGTTCGTTCCTCGGCGCAACGTTGACAGTCTCGAACACCTACATGACCGGAACGGTGACGGGAGGCTTTGGTGAATCTGCTGGCGCCGGTGGCTTCATCGGTAAGTCCTACTCCTCGATCAATGTGCAGAACAGTTACTTGGATGCGCAGATCGTTGGAGGTACAGGTATTGCAAGCGGCGCTGGTGGCTTCGTCGGTATCTCTGAATCTGACGTTGTCATCTCGAGAAGTTATGTGCTCGGTTCCGTGACGGGTGGGGTCGGCGACGGGGCGGCTTCCGGAGGTTTCGTCGGTATCCAATGTTGTCAGACCTGGCCGATCACTGTCACTGTCACTGACTCGTTCGTTCGGGCCTCTTTCACTGGTGGAATCGTGGGCCCGTCGCGGGCGGGTGGCATAGTTGGAAGACGTACTGGCTCTTCGAGCACGACGACGATCACCAACTCATATGGTGAGGGAAACGTTGCGAGCGGTGGAGGGGCGTTTGCGTGGGGTTCAGTCCTCTCTGACTCTTATTCACCAACTATCTCGGCCACGGCGAGTTTCTGCGTGACGGTCTGTGAGTCGGGCGGGACCGGCGTCGGCACCACCGTGTCGGCAATCAACCTCGTGGCGGCCGCCCAGTCGGCGGGCTGGAACTTCTCGAGTACGTGGTGCGCATCGCCCAGTTACAACGACGGGTTTCCGGTGCTCAAGGGCTTGTCTTTCGGGCCGAATGCCGCGTGGGGTTCGTGTGGTGCGGTTTCAGCTCCCACACCAGCGGTGGTCCCGGTCTGGCGAGTAAGCATCGATACAGGTGGTGGTTCGTGTCGTGCGACGAGCGGTTCGCTCACCGGCTCGTTCATTGGCTACAGGTACCTGCCTGGCGCAGCCGAATGCTCGCGAGCGGGCTACGTGTTCCGCGGTTGGGCTCGTGCGAGCGATCCGAACAAGGTGATCGATCTGCCGTTGCTCGTCGATCCGAGCGATGGCGTACAGCGTTACTTCTTCGCGGCCGGTGCCGATCTCGTCGCCGTGTGGTCGGCTGCACCGACACCACCTTCGGCCATGACACCTTTCGTCGCGTTCTCCAACTTCCTCTGCGATCGCTGCACGACTCTTTGGATCATCTGGTCGGGGGCTGTCGAGCGCCAGACGACAACGAGTCGCGTGGTGGTCACCGACGCGTCGGGGACAGAGGTCTGTACTGCCGGTGTCGTGGACATCGCGCCGTGGCGTGTGTGCGAGATCACTGGTCTGACCCCGGGGAGCACCCACACGTATCGCATCGTCGTCTCCGACGGTGGTGGAACGAGTGCGCCGGTTTCGACGCAGGTCACTCTCAACAACCGCCGCGGGTGACACTCATCCTCGTTCACTGAGTTGAGGACTGCCACGACGTCGTTGCGTCGTAGGTTCTGCTCGTGAGCCGTCAGTGTCAGAGCTGTGGAATGCCGTTGGTCACCAAGAAGGCGGGAGATTGCCGTGGGACCGAGGCGGATGGATCGAAGAGTGACGAGTGGTGTTCTCTTTGCTACTGGGACGGTGCGTTCGTGAACCCCGATTGCACACTCCCGACGATGATCGACATCGTCGACAAAGCGCTCATCGACAATGGGAACGGACGAATGATGCGGTGGATGGCCCGGCGGCAAGTTCCGCGGCTACGACGCTGGCGCGGACAATGATCATGTACAAGGCCACAGGCGACCCCACGGTATGTCGTGCGTGGGTTGCTGTGTCGTTCGATTCTGATGCGTGACGAAGACGAACATGGTGGACGAACTCTCACCGGGCATGATCGTCGAAAAACCCCATGTGTTGTAGCGAAGGACGTCGAAATTGATACCGCAAGGCCACCTGGGGCTCTTTTCTTGGTCGTACAACCTGATTCGCCAGGCTGGATCCACGTAGGTCCAGTACGAATTCTGGAGCCAACCTTCGATCTCCGAGAGTCCCACCGGGATCTCTGACTTCCAGATCTGGGAGACGTGCCCCTCGATGCGGTTCTGGCGGCACGGAATGGAGATGTCAGGACAGATGTAGGCGTGGTTCCACTCTCCTAGGAGTTCCCAGTTCAGCCCGGGGACTGAAGCAAAAGGATTGTCGACCGTTCCCTCGAGATTCTCGGCGGTGTTGATGCGATGGCACGCCTCCGAATCCCTGCACAGGGCCGGGTAGACGGGCCCGGATTCACATGAATTGGGTCGGGGCTCACCCATCAGCACGCTGTCGACCCATTCGAGCAAGAGCGGCTCATCTTCGTCTGTCGACAACCCATGTTCGAGGTTGAACCAGTGCAACTCGATCGATTGCCCGTTTGAACAAGCCTCCTCGAAGTAGGAGTTGATGACGGGAGGAGCCGCACTCGTGTCGCTTCGACCGGCACTGACGAGGATCGGTAGATCGGTGACTTGTTCGGCTGGGCCCGCGACACCTTTCGGGAGTGGATCGTCGAGGCCGATCTTGAAGACTTCATCGCCTGACATGTTCTCGAATGCATCCAGGACGGAGCCGAGGCATTTGCTCTCGAGTATGGGCAAGCGACTGATTGCTTCTGGAGTCAGGATCTCGTCCAATTCGTAGTACTTGTCACCCCAGGCCAGCGAAACTCCATAGAAGGCCATGACGACGTATCCCTTGAAAGGGGAGTCGCGGAGCGTCTTCCACAACGTTCCACCCTTAGCAATTCCATCCACACCAGGACGAAAGGCCGCAGTACCACGAACATCGAGTTCCGGTGCGTAGGTGCTCGAAATGTTCTGAGCGAAGATTGCCCCACGGCCACCGATCGAGTAGCCGGAGTAAACGACCGGTCCTGTCGATCCGGTGAACTGTCGAGCGGCGACGGCCGCATCGATCATCGAGTACGCCATCGTCGCGGCGTCGTAGTAGGGGTGATGTCCAGGCGTTCCTAGGTAGGCGTAGTCAGTCGCGACGACGATGTAGCCAGCATCGAGCAGAGACTGGAAGAACGGCTCCTTGGCTGGTGACTCCTCACGTGTTGGTGCGCAGTTGTCAGCCATACCGGTGGTTCCGTGACCCCAACTGATGATCGGAGTCTTATCAGTGACCGTCTCGGGTAGGCCGAGCCATGCAGTCACACCGACTGGATTACCAAACGTGTCACTCGAGTGGTACATCATGCGTTGAGCGCTTCCACCGAAGACAGGGCGCGGTTTCGACGTCCAGATCACGTTGCCGGGAGTGCCCGGCAATGGCGTGGGTGGGTTCCAGAAGTCCTCGATGAGTTCTGGTGCGGCGAGGATGGACTTGCCGATCCCGACGTCGTTGACTCTGGTTGGAGTCCATTCATCACCTGGCTCGGATGGCCGCGTCGTGGTGCCCGAGACAGTGGTAGTTGCCGCGACTTCACTGGTCGCACTCTCGTTGGATCTGGTGTCCGGCGTGCAGCCCAATAAGCCAAACACTGCGGCGACAACGATGATGCGCATGCACCATTATCTGACGACGCCGAGCCCGGTCGAAGCGTGTCGCTCAGACTGATTGGCGCGCTCGAAGGGACTCGAACCCCTAACCTTTTGATCCGTAGTCAAATGCTCTATCCATTGAGCTACGAGCGCTTGTGCCCTTGAGTGTACGGGGCCGCGGGCGAGGCCGAAACCTGGCCCTGAGCAGGATCTTCCGGGTCGTTGGCGGTCAGGTGGTCGGGCACCACGAACGGGTGCACCACGGCTTCCACGATCCGGACCGCTCCCAGGTGATGAGTGCCATCCGGGCGTTGGTGACGGGGTCGAACAACTGAGCCGGATCAGTGATTCCTTGGTTGGCCAGCCACTTCTTGTGGGCCGACCAGTTGATCTGGAACACGCCGATACAACACGCGCTGCGCGAACCCGGATTGAACTTGCTCTCACGCTGTGCCACGAACATCGCATCGTTCTCGAGGTGATCGGGCCAGACGTCGCGAATGATCTGCGCCACTTGTTCACGCGAATACAACTGCGCCGGGTTGTACGGCACGTTGCGCATGTCATTGGATGACACCGCTCCACTCGCCGTTCCACTGCTGGCATTCGGCGCCGCCGGAGCAGTGGTCGGCGCGGTCGTGCTGGCCGGCCGCCTCGCACCCTCGGGCAGACAGATCGTCTGGCCGACCTTCAACGGCGACTGAATGGTCTTGCCGTTCACCGACGCGAGCGGACCAGCCTTCACTCCGGCTCGTTTGGCGATGCCGAACCACGAGTCGCCGCGCTGCACGACGTACGACAAACCACACGACGGTGCGGTACGCGCGGAGACTTCAGCCGGCTCGCGAGTTGGTTCGGTGGCCGGAGGAACGCTTGCTCCCGGTGGCAAACAGATTTCCTGACCGGGGGTGAGCCGCGACTTCAACGTTGCGCCGTTCGAACCGGCGATCAGTCCGGGCGACACCCCGGCACGTTCGGCGATACCGAACCACGAGTCGCCCGGCTGCACCGTGTACTTCTGCGGGCACAGTCGGCTGGTCGCGACCGAGGTCGTCGGAGCGTTCGTGACCACGGGAGCCGAGGCCACGGATTGGGGTGCCGCGTCCGAAGAAGGTGCGGTCGGGTCGAGCGTCTCCTCGGTGGTGTCCATCTGCACGATGGCGGCCGCACCACCGGTTTCCTGCACGGACACCGCATCACCGTCGCCACGCAATGCCCAGGCCACCGGTGCCACGAGGGCGCCCACCACCACGATGAGTCCGAGTCGGCGCCAGAACGGGTCGCGGGGCGTGGGAGGGATGCCGTCGCCACCTTGCGGTCGACGTCGGCCCAGCGCTGGTGCCCGCTCGGGGCCCGGCAACGAGGACTGCTGGTAGGTGCTCATGGCGATCACCGGCACGAATGCCAGGTGTCAGTGTGGTCGGATCGTCATCCGATCGCAACAAAGTTCCGGGCCAACGGCCACACGGAACATGAGTATCCACAGACTGTGGATACTGGCGGAGAGGGTGGGATTTGAACCCACGGACCCCTTTTAGGAGGTCAACGTCTTAGCAGGACGTCCCGTTCAACCTGGCTCCGGCACCTCTCCCAGGCAGGAGAGCGAGTGTACAGGTGAGTTGTTCGTGAGTTGACTGGCGGAACGGGAGGGATTTGAACCCCCGGGCCCTTGCGAGCCGGCCGCTTTCAAGGCGGCTGCATTTGTCCGCTCTGCCACCGTTCCGGAGTCGAGGCTAGCGACCGACCATTTCGATCGCGGTTGTCGGCGGGTGGCGATGACGACGTGTCTCCGTCCGCAAAAGCCTCCGCTCCGATACTGGATACCTAGTCTGTCTGGGTGAGTAGGTCCAGGTTGAAACGCTTTGGCTCGATGATCGTGATCGGCGTCGTGGCCGGGACGGCGACATGGGTGGTCGCCTCAGCAGTGCCAGTTCCTGTTGTGTCACCCATCGCCCCAGCGATGGCCGCGCCAGCACTCGATTGTCCGGCTGGCCCGAATGCACCTGTACTTGTCGGTTCGGTGTACCAGGTGTCGACGTCGGCTCAGTTGGAGTACATCCAGTACAACGGCACGCAGTCGTGGACTCAGTGTCTCGACGAGCACTTCGTCCTGACCGCCGACATCAACCTCGGAACGAATGCGTTGAATCCATGGGTGCCGATTCTCGGGTTTGAGGGAACGTTCGACGGGGCGGGAAAGACCATCAGTGGCCTCTACGCAACAAAGGATGCGTCCGACTCTGGAGTTGGCTTGTTCAACACGGGCACGGGAGCAACGATCTCGAACCTGAATGTGCGGCTGGACGGATTTGTGAGCGATCCTTGTTGCGCGTACGGAGGACTCATTGGTGTTTCCGGGGGCGACGTCACGATCAGCGCCGTGACGGTCACGTCGACGACCACTCTCTCGGCTCCGGGACCCGTCGGTGGATTGATCGGTCTTTTGGGTGGAGTGACATTGATCAACAATTCGGTGGTCGATGTTGATGTGACGGCTTCTTTGGGAGGGTTGGGCGGACTCGTTGGACGGGGAGGTGGAGCGGGTACGACGATCACCATCAACGGAAGCAGAGTGATCGGGAATCTGTCTGCGGCGAACTCAATCGGTGGACTCGTTGGTTCATCGAACAGTAGCTCGGTGACCATTTCGGGCAGTTCTTTCAATGGCGCCATATCGGCCTCTAACGAGCTAGCTGGCGGTCTGTTGGGTGTTGGCGTCTATCCGGTCACCATCGTGAACAGTGAGGTAGTGGGCGACGTCACCGCCTCGAGCCAAGGTGCAGGGGGCTTGATCGGACGATCGGATTCGGGAGTCACCATCACCAACAGCGACTACAGGGGCAACGTGCGCGTCACCGGTGCCCCCGGTGAATACGCAGGCGGCCTCGTCGGTGCGATCGGCAACAGCGTGGCTCCAACGTCGATCACGGGAAGCAGCGTCAGCGGTCTTGTTTCGGCAACCGGATCTTATGTGGGGGGTTTTCTCGGGTTCATCGACGATGGGAATGTTGTCATCGCAGACGGTGACGTCAATGGATCGGTGTCGGGTCTGCGACAGGTTGGCGGGCTGATCGGTACCGTCGACGACCTTGATGACTCTGTATCGATCACCAACACCGACGTGAATGCCACGGTGACCAGCGCTAACGGTGGCGTTGGAGGAATGGCCGGTACCGCACATCAACTGTCAGTTGTGGACAGCTCGTTCGACGGAGACGTGTCCATCGTCAACGTGGGTCAGCGGAATCTTGGAGGATTGGCCGGGTCCGCCCAGATTGCAACTGTCTCAGCGACCACGGTCACCGCCGATCTCGTCGGACCCCAAGCCAACTGGGTGGGCGGTTTCGTCGGTGAGGTGAACGGCGACGCGACGGTATCGGCGAGTACTTTCACGGGAAACATCAGTGCTTACGAGTACGTTGGCGGATTCTTCGGATCCGTCTTTCAAGGGGTGTCGATCTCCGACAGTGAGTCCTCGGGGTCGTTTGTGGGCCAGTCGCACGTCGCAGGTCTAGTTGGTTGGGCGCGACTGGCAGCCACTTCGGATCAGTTGGTGGTTCGTTCGAGTTCCTTCGAGGGCATTGTGAGCGGGACTGTGGCTATCGGCGGCCTGGTGGGATCGGCTGTCAATGGACCAACGACGATCGAGGCATCGACAGTCGATGCGATCGTTTCCGGAACGGGCGAAAGTGTGGGGGGTTTCCTCGGAGGCTCCTCGTCGTCTGGTGATCCCACTCAATACACCGTCACGGTCGCTGACAGTTCCTTCACCGGAAACATCTCGGCGTCTCAGGTTGTCGGTGGTCTGGCCGGGATTGTCGGGGGCCTTTTCGTGTCTCGGTCGAATCGGGCTCAAGGATCGATTACCGCATCCAATGTGGCCCGTAGCGCAGCTGGCGGACTGGTGGGCCTCGCGAGTCGAGTAACAATTTCGGCGACCGCGTTCACGGGCACGGTATCCGCGGTGTCGGCGGTTGGGGGGCTGGTCGGACTTCTCTCCCCTTTGTCTGGTGTGACCGACGCTTCGGAGATCTCGGAGAGCTATGCGCGAGCCACGGTTGTGGGCAGCGACACTCTTGGCCAGAACTACCCTGGCGCCGGCGGATTGATCGGAAACCTCTGGCCAGTCACCGCGTCGTCGGTAGTAGCGATCACGAACAGCTTCTTCAATGGCTCGGTCACGGGTTCACCGCACACCGGAGGATTGCTTGGTCTGTACAGCAACCTGTTTTTCGACGAATCCTTCCCGATTCGGATCACCAACACTTATGCGGTGGGATCGTTCTCGGCGCCCTCGGGTTCGGCGATCAGCGCTTTCATCGGGAATGAAGCAACGGTGTCGGCCGTGACGAATTCGTTCTGCATCGACGAGGTTCTGTGTCCGATCGGCAGCACCACCACCTCAGCAAACCTCCAATCCCAATCGTTTTTGGAAGCTGTCGGTTGGAACTTCTCCAGCACGTGGTGTTTCTCAGCAGGTAAGAACGGCGGTTATCCGCTGCTGCGTAACGTGACGTCGGGTCCGCCGTCCAACACGCAGTGCTGGGTCTACGTCCCGCCTCCGCCCACACCGCCGAACTCATCGCAAAGCCCAGCGCCACCGACCACTGTCTACCGAACGAGTTTTGATCCCGCCGGGGGAACGTGTCGGGCTGGAGGAGTGTCGTACTCGAAACCTTGGTCGACGACCTACAACGGATCCATGTACGCACCTGGTCCGGCCGATTGTTCACGGCCGGGATTCGATTTCAAGGGATGGGCACGTACCTCGGCTCCTTCAGTGGTCGGAAGTTTCCCGCTGTTGATTGATCCGTCCGATGGAGCGCTGCGCTTCTTCGTCGCGGAAAGTGTCGACGTGGTGGTGGTGTGGGCTCCGCGAGTGGTGGTCGACCAGCCCGGTTCGAACGCCCCCGATATCGCTCCTCGTTCTTTCTTGGTCTTCGGCAATTTCCTCTGCACTCGTTGCTCGGTGGTGTGGTTGATTTGGCAACTACCCGAGCCGCCCGATGGAATGCCGTTCACCGAATCCATCACTGGAGGTGCGGGGCGACGTCTCTGCACGACCGGAGTGGTCGATGTGGCTTCGTGGCGTGCCTGTCGTGTCACGGAGTTGATGCCGGGACGGAACTATTCGTTCACACTGCAGTTGTCTCACGGTTCGACATCGGGTTCGGCAGTGGTTTCGACGATCACCATGCGACGACGCTGAATCAGGGTGCGATGCGGACACCGAACATGCGCTCGAACTCGGCGTAGTACGCGTCATCGCTCTCGAGTGCGCCGAGAGCGATCCACTCGGCGTCACTCATGGTTTCGCGGCGCGACAGGATTTCTGGCCCGCCCCAACTCACCGGATACCGCAAACGAGGCGTGTCGGTTTCGATCGCCTGCTGGATGACCGCTCCCACTTCGAACGGATCGGTCGCGTTGGCCATGCCCGCGGCGTAGAACTGGAAGAGCCGCCGGTAGTGCGCGTCGTACGCACCCGACGAATTGGGCGCATCCACGTTCTTGGCGAAGATCGCCGACTTGGTGATGCCGGGCTCCACGATCGCCACGCGAATGTTCCACGGTGCGAGTTCTTGCGCCAATCCTTCCGACATCGCCTCCAGCGCCCACTTCGACGCCACGTACGGAGCCTGGGCGAGGGCCGCGAAACGCCCGACCACCGACGACACGTTCACGATGGTGCCGGCGCGGCGAGCCCGCATCGACGGCAACACGGCTTGTGCACACCGCACCGGCCCACACAAGTTGATGTTCATCACCTCTTGATACAGCGACGGCGGACACTCCTCGATGACCGCGTTGCCACCCACACCCGCGTTGTTCACGAGCACATCCACGTGATCGACCATCGAGTGGATGCGATCGAATCCGGCTCGCACGCTGTCGTCGTCGGCGACGTCGAGCTCGACCCACTCGAGCGACACTCCGGCATCGGCGGCCATGGAATCGGCTTTGGAGATCTTGCTCAGACCACGCACGGTTCCGATGACTCGGTATCCGTGCGAGGCGAGATGAACGGCGGTGGCGCGACCGATTCCGGAGTTGGCACCAGTGACGACGGCGACGGGCTGTGACATGACGTCACAGTAGTGCTGCGGGCGAGTCAGCGAATCTGCGAACGAAGACGCTCGACCCACCCGTCGGCCTCTTGCCAACGGGTGTCGGCCGACTGGCGGGCTGTGTGGGCCTGCTCACCGGCGGCGGGGTACGACCCGAGGAACTTCACACCGGCGTGCTTGGAGTGCAGTGAGCGCAGCGCGTCGGCCACCAGCTCGTCGGCGATGTGCCCGTCGAGATACATCACGAAGCAGTAGTCGCCCAACCCACCGTCCTTGGTGGGACGCGACAACAAGTTGGTGATGTTGATGTTTCGTGCGGCGAACTCCTGGAGGATGGAGATGAGGCTGCCCGGCTCGTCGGCCCGCTGGTACACCACGAGGCCCGTGCGGTCGTGACCGGTAGGGGCGGGCATGTGATCGCGACCGACCATCACGAAGCGTGTCTGGTTGCCGCTGTGATCCTGGATGTTGGTGGCCAGCACGTGAAGGCCGTAGAGCGTGGCGGCGTTGTGCGGGGCGATGGCTGCGCACGAACGATCGCCGTTGGCCGCCACCGTCTTGGCGGCGTCGGCCGTGCTGTTGGCCGCGCGCACTTCGGCGTTCGGCAGGTTTTCGCGCAAGTACCGGTGACACTGCGCGGTGGCCACCGGAATGGAGAGCACCGACGTGATGTCAGCGATCGTGGTTCCGGGCAGACCGAGCAAGCAGTGCTCGATGTTCATGACGATCTCGCGTTGGATGAGCAGCGAGTAGTCGAACGACAGCGCATCCTGCGTGAAGTTGACAGTTCCTTCGATGGAGTTCTCGATGGGCACCACGCCCACGTCGACCGATCCGTCGGCCACCGCGTCGAGGACGTCGGGCACCGTGCGGAAAGCCACCAGTTCGCCGGCACCGAGGTCGGCCTGTGAGCGCACCGCTTGTTCGGTGAACGTGCCGAACGGGCCGAAGAAGCCCACTCGAGGGGCTCGGCCGTTGGTAGTCACCGGGGTCATGGCTCCAGGCTACGGACTGACCCTCGCTGTGCGAGCAGGGTTATCGCGTGCGAGCATGGGGGTCGTGGATGCCGACTCGCTTCGCCAGTTGATGCTCGACGTGTCGCAGGGTCGCGTGTCGCCCGACGACGCGATGACCCGATTGACCCGGTTGCCGTTCGGCGACGTGGGCGATGCTCTCGTCGATCATCACCGTCATCTGCGCCAGGGTGCGCCTGAGGCGGTGTACGGGCCGGGCAAGTCACCCGAGCAGTGCGTGCAGATCGTGGCCGAGTTGCTCACACACGGCACCGGTGCCGTGCTCGTGACGCGCACGACCGACGAGCAGCGCAAAGCGCTCGAAGCAGCGCACGGCCCGGCTCACATGGCGCACACATCGATGTTGTGGCGCGCGCCCGCCCCGTGGTACTCGGGCAACATGCTCGTGGTGTCGGCTGGCACCGCCGACGTTCCCGTTGTTGATGAGTGCCTGTTGGCTCTGCGTGCGCACGGCATCGAAGCCGGGCGCATCACCGACGTGGGTGTGGCCGGTCTGCATCGTTTGCTGTCGCGAGTGGACGACGTGATGGCCGCCGATTTGGTGATCGTGATCGCTGGGATGGAAGGTGCACTGGCGAGTGTGATCGGTGGACTCTCCGGTAAGCCGGTGATCGCCGTGCCCACCAGCGTGGGCTATGGCTCGGGTCTCGACGGCGTGACCGCGTTGCTCGCCATGCACGCCACGTGCGCCAATGGTGTGACAGTCGTCGGGATCGACAACGGCTACGGCGCAGCCTGTGCGGCGGCGCGCATCGTGCGCGCGGCGCGAGGATCGTCGTGACCACACACGCGTGGTTCAACTGCTCGGCCGGAGTGGCCGGCGACATGGTGCTGGCGTCGCTCGTCAACGCCGGTGCCGATCCCGTGGCGGTGGGAGCCGTGCTGGCCGGTCTGGGTCTCGACGATTATGCGCTGACGTTCGAACCCACGCAGCGAGCCGGTGTGAAGTCCACGCGAGCAATCGTGGCGGTGCACGAGCACGACGACCACCGCCACCGCGCCTGGCGTGACATTCGCGCGCTTCTCGAAGGTGCCGATCTTCCCGAGCGGGTTCGTGCTCGTTCGCTCGCGGTGTTCGCGTTGCTGGCCGAGGTGGAGGCCAAGATCCACGGGGTCGACGTGGACGACGTGGAGTTCCACGAGGTCGGGGCGGTCGATTCGATCGTCGACATCGTGGGCGCGTGCGCCGCGCTCGAAGTTCTCGGCATCGACACGTTGTCGTGCGGACCCATCGGGACCGGCCATGGCACAGTGCGCACGCAGCATGGAGAGTTGCCCAATCCGGCGCC
>Ga0315900_10004774_pt1 | contig 18933 bp, 13 predicted proteins | sample LakEriMetagenome_FD_203521 | JGI IMG/M metagenome (GOLD analysis project Ga0315900, IMG submission 203521) | Freshwater fungal communities from buoy surface, Lake Erie, Ohio, United States - Buoy 12 MA114 | ecosystem: Environmental > Aquatic > Freshwater > Lake > Lake biofilm | place: USA: Lake...
AGATCAAGAAGGCGTTGTTCTATCCGGCGGCGGTCATGGTCGTCGCCGTGATCGTCACGGTGATCCTGCTGATCTTCGTGATTCCCCAGTTCGAGAGCCTGTTCAAGGGTTTCGGCGCCGACCTGCCCGCGTTCACGCAGTTCGTGATCGATCTGTCGAAGTTCGTGCAGGACCAGGGCTGGCTGCTGGCGATCGCGACCGGGGGCGCCATCTACGCGTTCGTGTACTTCCACAAGCGCTCGCGCAAGATGCGCGAGGCCGTCGATCGGGCGATGCTGAAGTTCCCGATCATCGGCCCGATCCTCTTGAAGGCCGCGATCGCCCGCTACGCGCGCACGCTGTCCACGACTTTCGCTGCCGGCGTGCCGCTGGTCGAGGCGCTGAACTCCGTGGCCGGCGCCACCGGCAACATCGTCTACGAGACCGCCGTGCTGCGCATGAAGGACGAGGTCGCCACCGGCGTGCGCCTCCAGCGCGCCATGGAGAACACCGCCCTCTTCCCGAACATGGTCAACCAGATGATCGCCGTCGGCGAAGAATCCGGCTCCCTCGACCAGATGGCCGGCAAGGTCGCCGACTTCTACGAACTCGAGGTCGACGCGGCGGTCGATTCGATGTCGAGCCTGCTCGAGCCGCTGATCATGGCGATCCTCGGCGTGCTGGTCGGCGGCCTCGTGATCGCGATGTACCTGCCGATCTTCAAGCTCGGCGCGGTCGTCTGATACTCGGGCGCGGGGCGCGATGGAACTCTTCGTCGCCCTTCGCGAGATCCCCTGGTCGTTCGTGCTGCTCGCGGGCCTCCTCGGCCTGCTCGTCGGCAGCTTCCTGAACGTCGTCATCCATCGTCTGCCGAAGATGATGGAGAACGAGTGGCGCGCCCAGTGCGCCGAGCTGGCCGAGCAGGACGCGACAGCCGCCGAGCGTCCCGCCCCGCCCACCTACAACCTCGTCACCCCCCGCTCCGCCTGCCCCTCCTGCGGCGCACCGGTGACCGCCGCCCAGAACATCCCCGTCCTTTCCTGGCTGCTGCTCCGCGGCCGCTGCGCCTCGTGCAAGGCACCCATCTCCGGCCGGTATCCCATCGTCGAAGCCGCGACCGGCCTCCTCTCCGCCTATGTCGCCTTCCACTTCGGCTGGGGCCCAGAGGCCGCCTGTGCGCTCGTGATCACGTGGTTCCTGATCGCGATGACGGGCATCGACCTCGACACCCAGTTGCTGCCCGACAGCCTCACGCTGCCCCTGATGTGGCTCGGCCTGCTCGCCGCCGCCTTCCTCGGCCGCGGCGCGGAGCCGATCCCGGTCGACCTGCAGAGCGCCGTGCTCGGCGCCGCCTTCGGGTACCTGAGCCTCTGGAGCATCTTCCACCTCTTTCGCCTCCTGACCGGCAAGGAAGGCATGGGCTACGGCGACTTCAAGCTGTTCGCCGCGCTGGGCGCCTGGCTCGGCTGGCAGATGCTGCTGCCCGTGATCCTCTTCTCCGCGGCCACCGGCGCGGTGATCGGCATCCTGCTGATCGTGTTGCGGCGCCACGGCCGCGAGGTGCCGATCCCGTTCGGCCCGTACCTCGCGGCGGCCGGCTGGCTGGTGATGATGTTCGCGCCGCAGCTGGTCGAACCCTGGTGGGCGCTGGCGCGGTAGGGCCCCACCCTTCCCGCCGCGCTACGATTCGGCGATGGCTCTCCTGCGGATCGGCCTGACGGGCGGCATCGCGAGCGGCAAGTCCGCGGTCGCGGATGCGTTCGCACGCCGCGGCATCGAGATCGTCGACACCGACGTGCTCGCCCGCGAGGTCGTCGAGCCCGGCACCCCTGCCCTCGCCGCCGTGGTCGAAACCTTCGGCCCGGACGTGCTCGGCCCGGACGGCCGCCTCGACCGCCGCCGCCTTCGCACCCGCGTCTTCGCGGATCCCGCGGAACGGCAGCGGCTGGAAGCGATCCTGCACCCCGCGATCCGGGCCGCGATGCGCTCGCGCGCCGCGGCCGCGACCACGCCGTACGTCGTGATCGCGATCCCTCTGCTGGTCGAGAACGGCCTCCAGTCGCAGGTGGACCGGGTGCTGGTCGTGGACTGTCCGCCCGAACTGCAGCTCGCACGCCTGCTGGCCCGCGACGGCGAGACGCCCGAAGGCGCCCGGGCGATCCTCGCGGCACAGGCCACGCGCGAAGCGCGGCTGGTCGAGGCCGACGACGTCGTGACCAACGCGGGGACCCTGGCCGAACTCGAGGCGCAGGTGGCGGCTCTCCACGAGCGCTACCTCGCGCTCGCGGCGGGACCCTGAGGGGCGGGGTCGCCAGCCCCCCACCACGCCATCCGCCTGCCCCCGTGTCGCCGCGTCCGGTCGACTTGGCGGGTTTACGCGGCAGGCCCCGCCCCGCAGAATAGACTGATGCAGCCGACGGCCCAGCCAGAGCCCCAGCCCGAGGCGGCGCGCCGTACGGTCGTGTACGAGCAGCCGCTGAACGAGCGCATGCGCACGTTCCTGCGGGTCGAGTTCCTCTACCAGCAGGCGCTCTACCACAACGAGACGCCGAGCTCCTGGAGCAGCCGGGCGGCGGTCCAGAGCCTGCTCGAGATCCTCGCGATCACCGCCCGCGGCGACGCCCGGAGCGACGTGCTGAAGGAGCTCGAGCGGCAGATGGCGATCCTCCGGGACTACGCCACGCGGCCGGGCGTGGACACCGGCCGGCTCCGCGCCGTCGTCGCGCGGCTCGGCGAGCGCCGGGACGAACTGCAGGCCGCGAGCAGCACCGTGCTGGCCCGGTTGCGGGACAGCGAGTTCCTGGCCGCGATCAAGCACCGCAGCGCCATTCCGGGCGGCACCTGCGAGTTCGACCTGCCGGACTACTACCATTGGCTCAACCTGCCGGCCGACGTGCGGCAGTCGGACTTCGCGGAGTGGCTCGGCATCCTGCGCCCGCTCTGCGAGAGCATCGGCGACCTCCTGTGGGTCACGCGCGAGAACGCGCGCCCGCGGCGCGAGGTCGCGAGCGGGGGCACGTTCCAGCTCGCCTTCGACCGCGAGACGCCGATCCAGCTGCTGCGCATCACGCTGCCCGGCGACTCGGGGCTCTACCCCGAGATCAGCGGCAGCCACCACCGCTGCAGCATCCGCTTCCTGAACTGGGTCGACGTCGCGTCGCGCCCGGTCCAGGCCGCCGGCGACGTGCCATTCGTGCTGACCTGCTGCACCTGAGGCGGCCGCGCGTGAGCGCCCTGCCGCGATGCGCCTCGGCCCTGCACGCCGCACCCCCGCACGCCCGCCCGGCCGTGTTTCGCCGATGACCGCGCCACGCGCCAAGTGCCCCACCTGCGGCCACTCCATGGAGTGGTCACCCGCGAACCCGTGGCGGCCGTTCTGCGGCGAGCGTTGCAGGCTGATCGACCTCGGCGCGTGGCTGACGGAGCGGCACGCGATCCCCGGCGAGCCTGCACCCGCGCCGGGCGACGCGGTTCCTGTCGATGATGGGGTTGGCGACGATCGGCGTGGCGACGACGGTAGGCGCGCGGGTGGACCGCGTCGCGGGCGCTGAAGCCCTGCAGGAGCATCGATACCCATGAAGCTGTACAGCAACCGCTTCGCCCCGAGCCCCCGCCGCGTGCGCATGTATGCCGCCGAGAAGGGCCTGAGCCTCGACGTCGTCGAGGTGGACCTCGCCGCCGGCGAGCACCAGGCGCCGGGCTACCGCGTCGTCAACCCGCTCTCGGAGGTGCCGACCCTCGAACTGGGCGACGGCACGCGCGTCACCGAGTCGCTCGCGATCTGCCGCTGGCTCGAAGAACTGCACCCGGTGCCGCCGCTGTTCGGTCGCGACGCCGACGAGCGCCGCGAGGTCAACCGCTGGATCGATCGCCTGATGTTCCGCCTCTACGTGCCGACCACGCACGTGTTCCGGCACACGCACTCGTTCTGGGCCACGCGCCTGCAGCAGGTGCCCGCGTGGGGCGAGCAGCAGCGCACGACCGTGCTCGCGGAGTACGCCGCGCTCGACGCACTGCTCGCGGAGCGCGAGTACGTCGCGGGCGCCACGTTCTCGATGGCCGACATCGTCGCCTTCACGTCGATCGACTTCGGCAAGCCTTCGGGCCTGCGCCTCGGCGAAGCGCACGCGCACGCGCGCCGCTGGTACGAAGCGGTGAAGGCGCGGCCCAGCGCGGCGGCCTGATGGATCCGGAGTTCTGGCTGGAGCGCTGGCGCACCGGCCGGACGGGCTGGCACCAGGCGGCGCCGCATCCGTTCCTCACGCAGGGGCTCTTCGACGACGCGCTCGCGCCGGGCGCCGGCGCGGCGAGTGCGGCAGACGACGCGCGAATGGGCGCCGACACGAGGACCGTGGACTCCGGCAACGGCTTCGGCATCCGCGCCGCACGACCGCGCGTGTTCGTGCCGCTGTGCGGCGCCAGCGTGGACATGGCCTGGCTGCGCACCCGTGGCTACGAGGTCGTCGGGCTCGACCTGTCCGCGGACGCGCTGCGCGCGTTCCTCGACGAACGGGGCCTCGCCCCTCGCATCGAGCGCGTGGGTGCCTTCGAGCGGTTCGTGGCGCCCGGGTTCGAACTCTACGCCGGCGACTTCTTCGCGGCAGACCCGCAGTTGCTGGGCCGCTTCGGCGCGGTCTACGACCGTGCGGCGCTGGTAGCGCTCCCGGCGGCGCTGCGGGACCGCTATGCGCGCACGCTCGCGGCGCTGTGCGCGACGGCCACGCGCGTCGCGCTGGTCGCGTTCGAATACGACCCCGCGCGCGCGAGCGGACCACCGTTCCCCGTCTGGCCCGACGAGATCGAACGGCTGTACTCGACTGCGTTCGAGATCCGCTGCGTCGCGCGCGTCGACGTGCTCGCCGACAACCCCCGGCTGCGCGAGCGCGGCCTCGAGGCTTTGCACGAAACGGGGTACGTGCTGGTCAAGCGCCCGTAGGAGCGTATCGGCCGTCGTCGCGCGTCGATCGCGGGGGTGGGCGCCGCCGTCCGGGCGTCCGCCCATCGAGACGCCTCGCGACCCTCAGCGCGCGCCCCGTTCGACGCGCACGACCTGCTTGCCGACGTTCAGGCCCTCGTAGAGCCGGATCAGCGCACGCGGCATCTGCTCGAGGCCCTCGAGCACGTCTTCCTGGTAGGTCATGCGCCCCGCGGCGATCCACTCCGCCATCTGCGCCTCGGCCCTCGCGAAGTGCGCCTCGAGGTCGTAGATGAAGAAGCCCTCCATCCGCGCACGACGCTTGCCGATCATGTCCCAGTTCCGCATGCGGTACGCGTCATCGGGCGACTTGAGGTACTCGGAGATGCGCCCGCAGATCACGACGCGCGCGTAGCGGTTGATGCGAGCCAGCGCGTGGTCGAGGATCGCGCCGCCGACGTTGTCGAAGAACACGTCGACGCCCTGGGGGCAGTGCTCGGCGAGCTTCGCGGGCACGTCGTCGGTGCGGTAGTTGATCGCGGCGTCGTAGCCGAGCTTCGAGGCCAGGAGCGCGCACTTCTCGTCGGTACCCGCGATGCCGACGACGCGCGCACCGAGATTGCGCGCGACGAAGCCGCAGTTCGAGCCCACGCCGCCAGCGGCGCCCGAGACGAGCACGGTGTCGCCCGCCTGCACGCGGCCGATCTCGGTGAGGCCGAGGTAGGCGGTGAAGCCCGTGACGCCGAGCACGCCGAGCGCGGTCGAGAACGGCACGAGTCGCTGCGCGACCCTGTAGGCCATCCAGTAGGGCGAAGCGTCGAGCCGCGCGTAGTCCTGCCAGCCGAGCTTCGCCTGCACGACGTCGCCGACCGCGAAAGCCGGGTTGCGACTGGCGACCACGCGGCCGACGCCGCGGCCGCGCATCACTTCGCCGATCTCCATCGGCTTCTCGATGCCGGCGCCGTCGAGCATGTACATGCGCATGACCGGCGCGAGCGACAGGTACATCGTGCGCACGAGGTACTGGCCGTCCTCGACGAGTTCCGGCACCGGCGACTCCACCATCCGGAAGTCGCTCTCGCGGACCGCACCCTGCGGGCGCGCGGCCATCACCCACTGGCGATTCAACGCAGGTGCTCGAGGAGATAGCGGCCGATGAGCGCGTGCGCGTGCGGCCCGACGTCGGCGTGGCGCAGCAGGCCGTGCTTGTGGCCGGGATAGACCATCGAGTCGAACTGCAGGCCGCGCCGCTGCAGGTCGGCGAACAGTCGCGTGCTGTGGGTGAACAGCACGTTGTCGTCGGCCATGCCGTGGATCACGAGCAGCCGGCCCGAAAGGCCGCCGGCGTGGGCCATGACGCTGCTGGACTCGTAGCCCTGCGGGTTGTCCTGCGGCGTCCCCATGTAGCGCTCGGTGTAGTGGGTGTCGTAGAGCTCCCAGTGGGTGACGGGTGCACCCGACACGCCGACCGCGAACTCGTCCGGCGCACGCACCATCATGTTCAGCGCCATGTAGCCGCCGTAGCTCCAGCCGTACACGCCGACGCGCGCGCCGTCCACGTACGGCCGCCGCTTCAGCCAGCGCAGCGCCGCGACCTGGTCGGCCGTCTCGATCTCGCCCATGCGCCGGTAGAGCGCGGCATCCGCCTTCACGCCCTGCCGGCCGGCGCCGCGGTTGTCGACCGCGAACACCAGCACGCCCCGGCGCACGAGCCAGTTGCGGAACTGGAACACGACCGACGGCGCCCACTGGTTCTGCACGTAGCCCGCGTGCGGACCGCCATAGACGTGCACGACGACCGGGTACTTGCGCGACGGTTCGAAGTCGCGCGGCTTCATCAGCACGTACGGCAGCGGCGTGCCATCGGCGCCCGGCACGGTGCCGAACTCGAACTGCGGATGCCCGGCCAGGTACGGCGCGTACGGATGCTGCGCGTCGAGCCGGTTCTCGACCAGCCACGCGAGCCGCTCGCCGCTCGCGTCGTAGAGCCCGAGTGCTGGCGGCCGGTCGACGCTGGAGTAGGTCGCGAGGTACCGGCGCGCGTCGGCCGACATCCGCACGTTGTCGTGCCAGCCCGCCTCGCGCGTCAGGCGCGTGGGCTCCGTCGGGGCGGTCGCGTCCAGCGGCACCGAGTAGAGATGACGCTCCGCGTAGCCGTCGCGCGTGCCCGTGAAGTAGACGAGGCGGCGTCGCTCGTCGACGCCGACCACCGCGCGCGACGCGCCGATCACGAGCCAGTCGCCGGCCGTGAGCTGCGCGAGCAGCCTGCCGTCCGCGTCGTAGCGGTAGAGGTGCGGGAAGCCCGAGCGCTGCGAGGTCCACAGGAAGCCGCCGTCGCGCAGGAAGCGCAGGTCGTTGTGCAGCTCGACCCAGTGCTCCGCGGTCTCGGCGAACAGCAGCCGGCCATCGCCGGTGCGCGCGTCGAACTTCAGCAGGTCGAGACGCTTCTGGTCGCGCGTCTGCCGCTGCACGAGCAGGTGCCGCCCGTCCGGGTACCAGTCCACGCGCGCGAGGTAGTAGTCGGTGGTCGGCGCGCCGGTGACCGCGGTGCCCGCGAGATCCAGCTGGCGGCGCTCGCCGCTCTCGAGGTCGAGCACGTACAGTTCGACGAGCGCGTTCGCGGCGCCGGCCTCGGGATAGCGCTGGCGGATCACCTCCACGTCGTCCGCGAAGATCTCGAAGCGCTCGAGCTCCGCGACCGGCGCTTCGTCCACGCGCGCGTAGGCGACACGCGCCTCGTCCGGCGACCACCAGTAGCCGGTGTCGCGGTCCATCTCCTCCTGCGCGATGAACTCCGCCACGCCGTTCGAGACGGTGCCGCCGCCGTCGGTCGTCAGGCGGCGCTCGAGGTTCGACCGGAGATCGAAGGCGTAGAGGTCCTGCTCGCGCACGTAGGAGATGTAGCGGGCGCGTGGCGAGAACCTCGGATCGGTCTCGGCGGCCGCGGTTTCGGTGAGGCGACGCGTCGCGCGCTTCGCGTCGGCACCGAGCGCGTAGTGGTAGAGGTCGCCGTTCAGCGGGAACAGCAGCGCCTGGCCGTCCGGCGCGAACCCGTAGTCCACGATGCCGCGCAGCGCCGAGGTGCGCTGCCGCTCGCGGCGCGCCTCTTCCTCGGCCGACAGCCGGCCTTCCTGCGGCACCACGTCGCGCGAGTCCACGAGCCGGCGCGTGCGCTTCGTCGCCACGTCATATTCCCAGACGTCGTAGCGATCCTTGTCGTCCGCGGCGCCCTGCAGGAACGTGACACGCGAGCCATCCGGCGCGAACTTCGGCAGCCGGAGCGTCGGACCGCCGAGGTCCGGCGCCGCGTACAGGCGCGCGATCGTGAGGTCGGTGGATTGCGGGTCGGGCATGGCGGCGGCAGGAGCCGCGACGGCGGCTGGAATCGGACCGAGGAAGAACAGCGCCGCGAAGGACGCAACGAGGCCTGCTGGCGTTCCGCCAGCTCGGGTGACGCGCATGGATCGGCTCCGTGGAACCGCGGGGGCCCGGGGCAGGTCTGCTAGACTGCCGGTGATCCAGCGGAGTCTATTCGGCATGCGTACCCCGGTCCACCCGAGCGTCGCGCTCGTCGCCGTCGCCCTGGTTTCGGGCTGCGCGTCGAGCGGCGGCGCCGGCTTCGCATCGGGGCCGGCGGCAGCTGCTCCGCAGGCCGCGCCGTCCGCAGCAGCGACCGCCGTGAAGTCCGCCGTCACGCCCGGGGCGTCCCGCACTCCCTACCCCGCCACGCCGCGCGACACGCAGGTGGACGTGTATCACGGCACGCGCGTCGAGGATCCCTACCGCTGGCTCGAGCGCACGGACACCGACGCGGTCCGCGACTGGGTGCGTGCGCAGAACGCCCACTCGCAGCCGCGGCTCGAGGCGCTGCCGGGGCGCGAGGGAGTGAAGCAGCGGCTCGCGCAGCTCTGGGACTACGAGCGCTGGGGCGCGGTGCTGCGCGGCGGCGACGACTTCGTGGTGCCGGTGAAGCGCGGCGGGCGTTATTTCTGGCTGCACAACTCGGGCCGGCAGGACCAGAGCGTGCTGCAGGTCGCGGACGCTCTCGACGCGACGCCGCGCGTCCTGCTCGACCCGAACCAGTTCGCCGACGACCGCACGGTCGCGCTCGCGGACTTCCACGTCTCGCCCGACGGCACGCACGTGGCGTATGCGACCTCCGACGGCGGTTCGGACTGGAAGACCTGGCGCATCGTGCGCGTCGACACCGACGAGGACCTGCCCGAGACGCTGGAGCTGACGAAGTTCACCGAGGTCGCGTGGGCACCGGACGGCCGGGGCTTCTACTACTCGCGCTATCCCGCGAAGACGACCGTCGACGAAGACGAGGAGCGCGACGGCACCGGCGACGACGGCCGCCAGGTCTCCGTGTGGTACCACGTGCTCGGCACGCCGCAGGCCTCGGACCGCTTCGTCCATGCGATCGCCGATCATCCGACCCGCAACCCGTATGCGGAGGAGGTGACCGAGGACGGCCGCTTGCTGGTGCTCAGGATCGACGACGGGTTCGCGACGAACGGCCTCTACTACCTCGACCTGTCGCGCCCGGACGCCGAGGCGGTGCGACTGCTCGATGCCTGGGACGCGCGCTACGAATACCTCGGCGCACGCGGCCGCACGTTCTACGTGCACACCACGCAGGCCGCGCCGCGCGGCCGCATCGTCGCGATCGACCTCGATGCGCCGCAACCGTCGCGCTGGCGCACGCTCGTGCCCGAATCCCGCGACGCGATCGAGCGCGCGGAACTGATCGGTGGCCACTTCGTCCTCAGCTACCTGCGCGACGCGCGTTCCGCGGTGCGCGTGCACCGGCTCGACGGGTCCCTGCGCGGCGAAGTGCAGCTGCCCGGTCTCGGCCAGGTGGCCGCGTTCCGCGGGCGCCCCGGCGAATCCGAGGCCTTCTTCGCGTACACCGACTTCCTGACGCCCTGGACGATCCATCGCTACGACGTCGCCGCCGACCGCGTGGACGCCTTCCGCCGGCCGGGCGTCGCGTTCGACGCGTCCCGCTACGTCACAGAGCAGGTGTTCTACCGCTCGAAGGACGGCACCCGCGTGCCGATGTTCGTCACGCAGCGGCGCGACCTCGTCCGCGACGGCAGCCAGCCGACGCTCCTGTACGGCTACGGGGGCTTCGACGTGGCGATGAAGCCGACCTTCTCGGTGCCGGTCGCGGCGTGGCTGGAGATGGGCAGCGTGTACGCGGTCGCGAACCTCCGCGGTGGTGGCGAGTACGGCCAGGAGTGGCATCTCGCCGGCATCAAGACGCGCAGGCAGAACGTGTTCGACGACTTCCACGCGGCGGCGGAGTGGCTGGTCGAGAACCGCTACACGTCGCGCACCCGTCTCGGCATCGCCGGCCGCAGCAACGGCGGCCTGCTGGTCGCCGCGGCGCTGCTGCAGCGGCCGGACCTCTACGGCGCCGCGCTCCCCGCGGTCGGCGTGCTCGACATGCTCCGCTACCACACCGCGAGCGCGAACGCGCGCCAGTGGTCGAGCGACTACGGGCTCGCGGAGGACCCGCAGGAGTTCACGGCGCTGCGTGCCTACTCGCCGGTCCACAACGTGCGTGCCGGCCGGTGCTACCCGCCGACGCTGATCACCACCGCCGAGCGCGACGACCGCGTCGTGCCCTGGCACAGCTACAAGTTCGCGGCGGCGCTGCAGGCGGCGCAGCCCGTGAACTGCCTCAACCCCGCGTGGCTGCGCGTCGAGACGCGCGCGGGCCACGGCGCGGGCAAGCCCACCTGGATGCAGATCGAGGACTACGCGGACCAGTGGGCCTTCCTGGCCGCGCACCTCGGAATGGATGCGAACCGGCCATGAAGCGGCGGAGCTATCTCGAACTCGGCAAGCGCAACGTCTTCGGCAAGCCCCAGAAGAAGCCGATCGGACCGGTGGCACCGCCGCCGGATCCGCAGCAGGTGCCCGACTTCGATCTCGGCACCTGGCGCGTACGGCCGGCGCTCGCGCGGATGACGCGCGCGGACCGCCTCGTCGCCCTCGAGGAACTCGAACTGCGCACGCTGCTGTGCCTCGTCGAGGCGCCCCCGGAGGGCGTGAATCGCGAGGAACTGGCGCTCCGCGTGTTCGGCAAGGGCGAGAGCATCGACGAGCGCCTGAAGCGCATCCTGAGCTTCCTGCGCCGCGTGTTCTCGGAAGACGGCGCGGTGCGCATCGAGAACGCGCCCGGAGACGCGTATCGTCTCGTGGTCGGCGAGCCCGTGCGCTCCCGCCCGCCGGGCGCGTCCGGCGTGGCCGACGCGGAGGGTCTGTCGTCGACACCGCTGGATCGCGGGCTCGCCCCGGGTTCGCTCAAGCGCCGGCGCAAGGCCAGTTCGATCCTGATCGCGGGCGTGGTGGTCGCCGCGATCGGCACCGGCTTCTGGCTGCTGCTCGACGACGGTGGCAAGGTGCTCTACGGCCGCGTGACCGGCACCGCGTCGCTCGCGAACGCGCCGGGCCCCGAGCTCAGCCCGAGCTTCTCGCCCGACGCGCGCCAGGCGGTCTACAGCTGGCAGCGCGAGGGCACACGCGACGCGAAGCTGTACGTGCGTGGCGTCGGCGCCGCCGGTGGCGCGCCGCGCGCGCTGACCTCGGGCCCGGGCGAGGACATCAATCCCGCGTGGTCGCCGGCGGGCGGGCTGATCGCGTTCCAGCGCGTGGACGGCCCCCAGTGCGAGGTGTTCGTGATCGTACCGGACGGCACGGGCGAGCGGCGGATCGGCGAATGCAGCGCCGACGCCCTCGGGCCGCTGGCGTGGCGCCCCGACGGCAGCGCGGTGATCTACGCGTTCAGGACCGCGCCGGTGCTGCCGACCCAGCTCGTCGCGGTGACCCTCGCGGACCTCAAGATGACCGGCGTGACGAACCCGGTGATCGGCATGCCCGGTGACTCGCAGCCGGAACTCGCGAGCACCGGACGTCGCCTCGCGTTCCAGCGCTCGCGCTCCGTCGGCGTAGCGGACCTGTCGATGATCGAGCTGTCGATCGGCGAGGTCGAGCGCGTCACGCGCGACGGCCTCGAGCTCTACGGCAGCACGTGGGAGCCCGGCGGCCGTTCGATCCTGTTCGCGAGCCCGCGCGGCGGGCGCGGCGAGATCTGGCGCACGCGCTTCGACGGCACGTTCGAGCTCGTCGTCGGCTCGCGCCGCGGCGACCTGCGCGCACCGACGCTGTCGGGCGACGGCACGCGGCTCGCCTACGAACGCTGGAACGTGCAGACGCGCCTGCTCGCCGTGCCGCTGACCGCCGATCTCGAGCAGCCCCCGAGCCCGTGGCTCACACCCACCGCCTTCGACCGCGAGCCGCAGCTCTCGCCCGATCGCTCGCGCGTCGCGTTCGTCTCGGATCGCGACGGCCGGGACCAGCTGTGGATGGTCGAGTCCGCGCCCGACGCGGCCCCGCGCGTGCTGACGCGCTTCGACGTGGACGGCCTGCAGGCGCCGCGCTGGTCCCCCGACGGCCGGCGCCTCGTGGTCGCCGCCGCGCAGGGCGGTCGCTGGTCGCTGTGGCTCGTGGACGCGGCCGACGGCAGCGCGTCCCGGATCGACACCGGCGCGGCCAGCCAGGCCTTCGCGCCCAGCTTCTCGCGGGACGGGCGCTGGCTCTACTACGCCGCGGATTCGAGCGGGCGCTGGGAGATCTGGCGTCGCGAGTGGCCGGACGGGAGCGCCGCGCAGCAGCTCACGCAGGCGGGCGGGCTCGCGGCGCTCGAGTCGCGGGACGGCGAGTTCCTGTACTTCGTGCGGCCCGACCGCAACGGCCTGTGGCGGCGCTCGCGCGAGCCCGGCGGCGACGACCTGCTCGTCACCGGCGAACTCGCGGCGGCGGACTGGAACAACTGGTTCGTCACCGAGGACGGCGTCTACTTCGTCGCGCGTCCCGACCGCGAGAACGCGCAGCTCGCGAAGTGGTCGCTGACCGAGGAAGCCGTGCAGCGGATCCGGCCGCTGCCGGGGCTGCTGCCGCGGTCGGGCCTCACGCTGAGCCCCGACGGGCGCGCGGTGCTGGCCACGCAGGTCGCGAAGACCGAGGTCGATCTGGAGGTCGCGACGCTCGAGTAACGGGGACGGTGCCCATCTCCGGAAAAGGGTCAGCCCCCTTTTCCGGGCGCCTTTCCGCCGTCGGACTTCTTTACGACTCGGATTCCGTCAAATCGCGCGATGCGACGTAATCCGCCGCAACGCGCGCCCGGATGCGACGTAATCAGGAAACGTGTGCGAACTGCGTCGCGGTTTCGCGGCGCCCGGGCGCCGCGGGGCGCCACCGACCGTGCGAGTGGCACGTGCGTTGCTCCTTTTCCCTCCGCGGCGCGACCGGCGCCGAGTTCCGGAGGAATGCGATGAGCGCCAAGGCTGTCGAACGTTACCGACTGCGACTGTCCGACGTACCGGCGACCCGCGCCGCCGCGCGCGTCGATCGCCACGCCGCGATCACGCGCGAGCTCGGCACCTTCGCCAAGTATCAGGACTGGGCCGAGAAGCTGAAGGACAACTGGAAGGCCCCGGCGAAATGACGAAAGGGGTCGGTCCCCTTCTTCAGTTCAGCAGCGCTTCGTCGAACTGGCGGATCGCGGCGGGCGCGCCGGTCTGCATCAGCAGCGCCTTCCTGCGCAGGAAGCGCGTGAGGCCCGCGCTGCCCATCCGCGAGCCGCCCATGCCGGACAGCTTGAACGAGTGCTTCTCGCACTCGTGCATCACGCCGGTCAGCGCGCCGTCGTTGAGGCTTACTCCGCCGGCGTCGAGGCGCCGCGCGATCGCCTCGCCTTCCTCCAGGGAGCCCGCGATCACCGCGGCCGACAGGCCGTAGACGCCGAAGTTCGCGAGCCGTACCGCCTCGTCGACGTCGCGGTACTTCATCACCGGCATCACCGGACCGAAGGTTTCCTCGGTCATCACGTCCATCTCGTGCGTCACGTCGACGAGCACCGTCGGTCGCAACCACTTGCCGCCGTGGTCCTCGACCTCGCCGCCGGCGAGCACGCGCGCGCCCTTCGCCACCGCGTCGGCGATCTGCGCCTGCACGACCTCCGCCTGCCGGCCCCAGATGAACGGACCGATCTCGCCGCGGTTCGCGTCGGGCCACGTGATGCCGACCGCCCTCGCCTTCTCGCTCAGCCGCGCGACGAAGTCCGTGTAGATGCTCTCGTGCACGTACACGCGCTCGAGCGACTGGCAGGCCTGGCCGGTCGCGAGCACGGAAGCGCGCAGCACCGTCTCGGCCGCACGCTCGACGTCGGCGCTCGCGGTGACGATCACGGGATCCTTGCCGCCGAGCTCGAGGAACGCCGGGATGAACGCGCGCGCGCAGGCCTCGGCGACGATGCGCCCCGTCTTCACGCTCCCGGTGAAACAGACGACGTCGACGAGCGGGATCAGCGCGGCACCGGTTTCGCCGGCGCCCGGCTCGACGGCCAGCACCCGCGCGAGCTCGGGCACCTCTTCGATCGCGCGCTTCAGCGGCGTCACGAAGCGCGGCGTGACCTCGGACGGCTTCACCAGCACCGCGCAGCCCGCGAGCAGCGCGGGAATCGCGTCGATGAAGCTCAGCACCAGCGGGAAGTTCCACGGGCTGATCACGCCGACCAGCGGGTACGGCACGTACTGGTTGCGCCAGCGGATCGACGGCACCGCGCCCGAAGTGCCCTCGGGCTCGCGCAGCAGTTGCGGCGCCTCGCGGCACCAGCGGTCGATGGCCCCGAGCGTGGAGCCGAACTCGCCGAACGCGATCAGTCGCCGCGCGGTGTCGGTCGCGAGTGCGCCCACGATGTCTGCCTTGTGCCGCTCCAGCGCGGCCTTCCAGCGGCTCAGCACCTCGATCCGGTGCTCGATCCCGGCGTCGCGCCACGCGGGCTGCGCCGCCCGCAGCCGTCCCGCGATCTCGCCGAGCGCGGCAGCGGACGGCGGCGTGAACTCGTAGTCGAACTCGCCCGTCCGCGGGTTGCGGACGCGGATCGGTGCGGGCGGGGCGAGCGGCGTGGCGGCGGACATGGCGGGCTCCTCGCCGCGCGGTGGAGTGCGCGGCACCCTGGGTCGGAGTGGGCGGCGGCGATTATAGGCGCACGTCGGTCACCGGCCGGTCGGAACCGCGGCGGCTTCAGAGCCGCTCGATGCCGCCGAGCCCGCCCGACTTCCACCAGAGCTTGCCGGTCGCGGCCACGTTCATGGCGGCCGGCGGCGCCGGCGCCGCCACGTTCACGTAGAACGGCAGGCCGAGCGCGGCAATGCCCGGCCAGTCCTCGGTGGCGAGGCCGCGCTCGGGCACCAGCACGAAATCGGCCCCGTGCGCGGCGGCGCGGCGCGCGTCGTCGGCCGAGTGCACCAGGACGCCGCGGAGCGTGCGATCGCCGGGCGCGCGATCGACCGGCCGCACGGCGGAATCGACGCGGCCCGCGCCGAGTTCCGGCGGACCGTGCGGATCGAGCACGAACAGCGCGTCCCCGTGATCGCGCAGGCGCCGCACGACGCCCGGATCGCGCGGCAGCGCCGGCACGATCCACGCGACCCGCTCGCGCGTGCGGCCCACCGGGATGCGCTCGACCAGCGTGTCGGGGTCGTCGACGCGCACGAACGTGGCGGGCAGCCGCAGTGCGGTGACGATCGGCCGGTCCGCCTCGAGGATGTCGGCGTCGGGCAGTTCCTCGCGCTCGCACCAGCGCAGCTGCTGGCCGTCGAGCGGGGCGATCTCCCCGCGCCAGCCCTCGACCAGCCAGCAGTCGATGTGCACCGCCGGCGCGTCGGGCGCGTAGCGGTGCGTCACGGCCAGCAGCGGGCGGGCGCGGCTGACCTGGATGCCGAGTTCCTCCAGCAGTTCGCGGTTCAGCGTGTCGCGCGCAGCCTCGTGCGCGAGGCGCTTGCCGCCCGGGAACTCCCAGCGGCCCGCCAGCGCCTTGCCGGGCGGACGCTGGGCGATCAGCACGCGGCCGCGGGCGTCGACCAGCGCGCCGGCGACGACGCGGACGGGAGACTCGGACATGGGCGGACTCGGGCAAGCCGGGAGAAGCGCGCATTCTGCGTGATCCGGGATCGGCCCGCCGCGCCCGCGGCGCGCCGCTTTGGGGCACGCGCGCGTCCCGCAGCACCTCCTCGGTACGCGTTGCAACGGTGCAACAGAATTGTCCCGGACGTGCAGACCACACAGGCGCGGCTCGCTCAAGACCCTGTTGCGTAATTGCACCGTGGCTGTTGTCCACTAGCTGGGCCGTCAAGGCCCCACAGGGAGCTCCAATAATGAAGTCCAGACCCTCGTCGCCCCTGAGGGCGGCGATCTCGTGCGCATTGCTCGCGGCCACCGCGCCGGCGGCATTCGCACAGCAGCAGACGCCGGCACCGACCGACGGTGCAGACACGCTCGAAGCCGTCGTCGTGACGGGCACGCGCATCCAGCGCGACCCGAACGCCACCGCGCCGCTGCCGATCAGCTCGATCAGCGTCGACGACCTGCGCGCCTCGGGCGCGAACGACACGACGGCGGCGCTGCGCCAGATCCCCGCGCTGGTCTCGTCGAGCACGGTCGCCGACTCCATCGAGCGCGGTCCCGCGAACACCATCGGCCAGGCGACGCTCAACCTGCGCCAGCTCGGCTCGAACCGTACGCTCGTGCTCGTCGACGGCTACCGGCACGTCTCGGGCGTCGCCGGCTCGCAGGCCGTGGACGTCTCGACGATCCCGTCCGCGCTGATCGAGCGCGTCGACGTCATGACCGGCGGCGCCTCGGCGGTGTATGGCGCCGATGCAGTCGCCGGCGTGGTGAACTACATCCTCCGCCGCGACTTGGAGGGCCTCGAGTTCGGCTTCCAGCCCGGCGTGTCCTCCGAGGGCGACGGCGAGAGCTACCGGCTCGAGGCAACGTGGGGCCGCAACTTCGCCGACGGGCGCGGCAACCTGACCGTGAGCGCGGGCTTCACCGACGAGGCCGAGGTGCTGCTCGGCGACCGCGAGTTCACCGCCAACAACGGTCGCGCCAACAACAGCACCACCTATTCGCACCCGGACCGCCGCTTCCAGAAGGGCGACGTCAACCCGGCGAAGATGCCCAACTTCGCCGCCCGCTTCCGTCTTGGCGGACCCGGGCCGGCGTCCACGCGGTTCCCCTACGGCGTGGCCATCCCGACGTCTGCGCAGGCCACGACGCTCTGGCCTGGCGGCCTGACCGCCGCGGAACAGGCGCTGATCCAGCGCGCCGCTAACGCGCCGCTGTTCAAGATCGCCCGCGACCCGCGCTTCGGCATCAGTTCCGGTGCCGGCCTGATCTTCCGCGCGGACTTCCGCCAGTTCACCACCGACCTCAACGGCAACGGGATCCCGGACTGCCAGGACAGCTTCATCGGTCGCTTCGGCTTCGGCGGCGGCGGTGCGGTCGAGCGCACCAACCAGAATTCGCTGATCCCCGGCAGCGAGCGCTTCTACACCAACATCCGCGGCCGCTGGGAGTTCTCGGAGTCGGTCGAGGCCTTCGCGGACGCGAAGTTCGCGCGCAACCAGGCGGTCTCGCGGAACAGCTACAACACGTTCTACGACACGCTGCGGATATTCCCGGACAACCCGTTCATCCCGGCCGCGCTGCGGGCCGAGTCGAACGCCGCGGGCGGCCTGCGCGTCAGCCGCGACATGCTGGATCTCGGCGACAACGAGCGCACCGCGGACCGCCGCACCTTCCGCCTGGTCACCGGCCTGCGCGGCGACCCCGGCTCGCACCTGCGCTACGAGGTCGCGGCCAACATCGGTCGCACCGACACGGAGGACACCAACGCCAACTCCGTGCTGTACGACCGCCTGTTCGCCGCGATCGACGTGATCGCCGGCCCCGGCGGCCGGCCGATCTGCCGCTCGGACGTCAGCAACGTCCCACACCCGGGCAGCGAGGAGTTCCCGCGCATCAGGCCGGGCTTCTTCACGTTCCGTCCCGGCGACCACGGACGAGTTCCAGCTCGACCAGCGCGTGCTGACGGTCGCGTTCAACGGCGACACCGGCGCGTTCTTCTCGCTGCCGGGCGGCCCGGTGCAGTTCGCGGCGGGCGCCGAGTATCGCGAGGAGGAGTCGGAGTCGATCTTCGACCCGCTCGATCGCGGCCTGCTGCCCGCGAACTCGCCAGCGGGTCCGGCCGGCACGTTCATCGGCGACATCTCGCTGAACCAGTCGCTGGTGTTCGACGCCCAGACTCGCACCTTCAACTCGGGAGGCAAGTTCGACGTCAAGGAGGTGTTCGCCGAGGTCTCGATCCCGCTGGTCAAGGACGTGCCGTTCGTGCGCGAACTGTCGCGCCGACGGCATTCCGCCGGGTTTCGAGGACCCGCTGACCGCGCGGTTCTCCGGCACCAGCGGCGGCAACCCGGCGCTCGAGGAGGAGCAGGCCAAGACCTACACCATCGGTGCGGTGATCCAGCCGCGCTGGGTGCCCGGCCTCAGCCTCTCGTTCGACTGCTACTCGATCGAGATCGAGGACGCGATCGCCGCGGTCTCGGCGCAGGACATCGTCAACGCCTGCTACGGGCTCCCGACGTTCCCGAACCAGTACTGCGCGCTGTTCGAGCGCAACCAGACCGCAGGACCGACCTTCAAGGGCTTCCGGTTCCTGCGCCAGACGCAGCTGAACTACGGGCGCATCGAGACCTCCGGCGTCGACTTCGTCGGCGACTACCGCTTCGACCTCGCCGGCAATGCGTTCACGATCGGGATGGTGGCGAACTGGTCCGAGAAGCTGAACCGCTTCTTCGACCCGGTCCGCACCCAGTTCGTGAACCCGGGCCTGCAGGAACTGGGCGCGCCGAAGTGGTCCGGCCTCGCGTCGCTCGGCTTCGCGCGCGGCCCGCTGTCGCTGCGGTACCAGATGCAGTACCTCGGCGAGCAGGCTGTCGCGAGCGCGGTGCAGATCGAGCGGGTCGCGCTCGAATTCGGCGCGGAAGGCATGGCGGACGAGTACATCGTCCACGGGTCGTCCGGCAACTTCGAGTGGAACCAGTACACGTTCTGCGCGGGCGTGAACAACCTCACGAACGAGAAGCCGTTCCTCGCGAGCTCCGCCTACCCGGTCAGCG
>Ga0315900_10004775_pt1 | contig 18932 bp, 17 predicted proteins | sample LakEriMetagenome_FD_203521 | JGI IMG/M metagenome (GOLD analysis project Ga0315900, IMG submission 203521) | Freshwater fungal communities from buoy surface, Lake Erie, Ohio, United States - Buoy 12 MA114 | ecosystem: Environmental > Aquatic > Freshwater > Lake > Lake biofilm | place: USA: Lake...
GGGCGGTGGCCAGCAGCGTGATGCCCAGGCCCGCCACATGCTGCGACAGGGCCAGTCCCACGGTCAGGCCGGCATGCAGCAGCCCGAAGACCACGCCGGTGAAGGCGGCGACCGCCACGCCGGCTCCCAGCGGCAGGCCCAGGTAGACCGCGAGCCAGCCGGTGAAGGCGCCGGCGACCATGATGCCCTCGATGCCCAGATTGAGCACGCCGGCACGCTCGCACAGGAGGACGCCGAGCGTGCCCAGGATCAGGGGGGAGGCGATGCGGAGCAGGGCACTCCAGAACGCGGGGTTCGCCAGGATCTCGAACAGCGTGTCCATCAGCGCCACCTCACCCGGTATTGCGCCAGGAGTGTGGCCACCAGCACCGACAGCAGCGAGGCGGCGACAATGACGTCCGCGATGTAGGTGGGTACGCCCACGCTGCGGCTCATGCTGTCCGCGCCCACCAGCACGCCCGCGATGAACACAGCGGCGGCCACGACGCCCATCGGATGGAGCTGGGCCAGCATGGCGATGACGATGCCGCTGTAGCCGTAGCCGGGGGACATGTCGAGGGTGACATAGCTGGTGCGACCGGCCACCTCGAGCGCGCCGGCCAGGCCGGCCAGGCCGCCCGAGAGCAGGGCGACGAGCACCACGGTGCGCATCGGCGGTACCCCGGCAAAGTGGGCGGCGCGGGCATTGGCGCCCTGGGCCCGCAGGTCGAAGCCAAAGACGGTGCGGGCGAACACGGCCCACAGCGCCAGCGCCAGGCCCAGGGCGGCCAGCAGGCCGGTATGCAGGCGGGTGCCTTCGAGCAGGCGACCCAGTTCGAGCTCGGGTTGCAAGGCCACGCTTTGTGGCCAGCCCATGGCGGTCGGGTCTTTCATGACGCCATCGAGCAGGGCTGAAACGCCGAGCAGCACGATGAAGTTCAGGAGCAGCGTGGTGACGACTTCGTCCACGCCCAGGCGTGCCTTGAGCAGGGCAGGCCCCAGCAGGAGGAGAGCGCCCGCAAGGATGGCCGCAGCGATCATCAGGATGAACAGCGCGGCGGTCGGCAGCCCCAGGCCGTCGCCTCCGTGCAGGCCGCCCACAGCGACTGCGGCCAGGGCTCCGGCATACAGCTGTCCCTCGGCACCGATATTGAACAAGCGCGCGCGGAAGGCCACGGCGGCGGCGAGTCCGGTGAGCATGAGAGGGATCGCGCGGGTCAGCGTTTCGGACAGGGCAAAGACCGAGCCGAAGCCGCCCCGCACCACGGCGGCCCAGGTCGGGCCGACGGCGGCACCCGCCCACAGCACGAGCAGCGAACTCACCACCAGGGTGAAGGCCACCGCCCCCAGGGGTGCGAGCACCAGCGCCAGGGCCGGGAGATGGTTGCGTTTCTCAAGTCTCATGGGGCCGTGTGCGGGGATGCGTGAGACGACAGGCCAGCCGTTTCACCGGTCATGGCCAGACCGATGGCGTCGCGCGTCCAGTCATGGGCGGCGCGGGCGGGAGTGAGGTGGCCTGCGTGCATCACGGCGATGCGGTCACCCAGGGTCAGGACCTCGTCGAGGTCGTCGGACATGAGCAGCACCGCGGCACCGCGGTCGCGCGCCTGCAGTAGCTGCTGCTGGACAAAGGCCACGGCGCCGACATCAAGACCCCAGGTGGGCTGGTGGGCCACGATCAGGCGCGGGGTGCGGCCGTCGGGCGCGATCAAGGCGCGCGCAAGAATGAGCTTTTGCATGTTGCCGCCTGAGAGCGCGCGTGCTGGCAGGTCGGGGCCGCCGCCGCGCACGTCGAACTCACGCGCGATGCGCTGCGCATGGCCGCGGGCCTGCGCACGTCGGACCCAGCCAGCCCGGGAGAAGGCCGGGGTTCGCAGCCGCTCGGACACTGCGTTTTCCCACAGGGGCAGGTCACCGACAAGCCCGGTGCCGTGGCGGTCTTCGGGGATACGGGCCACGCCCTGGCCGACGAGCCACGCCGGGTCTGCCCGCAGGGGTTGGCCGGCCAGTAGGAGGCGGCCTGCCGTGGGCGCGCGCAGGCCGCACAGCACCTCGGCCAGCGCTTGCTGGCCGTTGCCCGAGACGCCCGCGATGGCGGTGATCTCTCCGGCCCGCAGCGTGAGCGAGATTGATTCCAGCCGTTCGCGCAAGCCGGAGGTGCGCACGTCCTCGAGGACGCAGGCGGGCTCACCCGCGCGCAGGGCAGGCTGGCGCTGGGGCGGGGCCACATCCTGGCCAACCATCCAGCGGGCCAGTTCGGCCGGCGAGGTGTCGGCCACGCGGGCCTGTGCGACCAGGCGTCCCGCGCGCAAGACCGCCACGCGGTGCGCCACCCGCATGACTTCCGCAAGCTTGTGGCTGATGAAAATGAGCGACAGGCCCTGGCGGACCAGCCCGCCCAGGGAGTCGAAGAGGGCTTCGCTCTCCTGCGGCGTCAGGACGGCGGTGGGCTCGTCCAGAATGAGGATGCGCGCGCCCCGATAAAGAGCCTTGAGGATTTCGACACGCTGGCGTTCGCCGACGGACAGGCCGCCCACACGCGCGTCCGGGTCGACCGGCAGGCCGAACTGGCGGGCGACCTCCATCAGGCGCTGGCGCGCAGCGCCGGTGCGGCTGAAGGGCCGCCACATCGGCTCGGTGCCCAGGATCACGTTCTCCAGGACGGTCAGGTTGTCGGCCAGCTGGAAATGCTGATGCACCATCCCGATGCCAGCGGCCAGCGATGCACGCGGCTGGCCCGCCGGCAAAGGGCGACCGAAGACCTCCAGGGTGCCGGCGTCGGCGGTGTAGTGCCCGAACAGAATCGACACCAACGTCGACTTGCCCGCGCCGTTTTCCCCGAGCAAGGCCAGCACCTCGCCGGAGGCGAGCTCCAGCGAGATGTGGTCGTTGGCGACGAGCGATCCGAAGCGCTTGGTGATGCCCGCCAGCCGCAGGACGGTCTCGCCCCCGGCCGGCATCGTCACAGGCGCGCTCACTTGGCGCCGGTGGACTTGGGCTGGTTATCGTCCACCTTCACGGTGAACTTGCCGTCAAGGATCGCCTTTTCACGCGCCCTGACCTTGGTGACGATGTCGGCCGGGACTTTCTTTTCGAAGGTGCCCAGCGGCGCCAGCTCGGAACCCTTGTACTTCATCATCGAGAACTGGCCATAGTCCTCGTGCTTGAACTTGCCTTCCTTGACCGCCTTGAGGGCGCGGTCGATGGTGGGCTCCATGTGCCAGATGGCCGAGGCCACGACGGTGTCGGGGTACTTGTCCTGGGTGTTGATCACGTTGCCGATGGCCAGCTTGCCGCGTTCCTTGGCCGCGTCGGAGACGCCGAAGCGCTCAGCGTAGAGGATGTCGGAGCCCTTGTCGATCATCGCAAAGGCCGCTTCCTTGGCCTTGGGCGGATCGAACCAGCTGTTGATGAAGGTCACGGTGAATTCGACCTTCGGATTGACCTCTTTCGCGCCGGCCATGAAGGCGTTCATCAGGCGGTTGACCTCCGGAATCGGGAAGCCGCCGACCATGCCGATCTTGTTCGTCTTGGTCATGCCGCCGGCGATCATGCCGGTGAGGTAGGCCGGCTCCTGGATGTAGTTGTCAAACACGGAGAAGTTCGGGGCCTGCGGCTTGCCCGAGGAGCCCATGAGGAAGGCGATCTTGGGGAAGTCCTTGGCGACCTTGCGGGCCGCCGCCTCGACGGCGAACGATTCACCGACGATCAGCTGGTTGCCGGCGGTGGCGTATTCGCGCATGACGCGTTCGTAGTCGGCATTCGACACGTTCTCGCTGGCCTTGTATTCGATCTCGCCGCGTGCCTCAGCGGCCTTGAGCGCCTTGTGAATGCGGCTGACCCATTGCTGCTCGAAGGGCACGGTGTAGATCGCGGCGACCTTGAGCTTGGCCTGCGCCAGGGCCAGGCCCGGGGTTGTGGCGGCAGCCAGGGCGGCGGCCAAGGCCAGCAGGTGACGACGTTGCAATGCGGACATCAGGTTTACTCCTCTGGGTTGTGAAACTTGTGGTGGGGGGATTACTTCGTGCCGAACATGCGGTCACCGGCATCGCCCAGGCCCGGCAGGATATAGCCGTGGTCATTGAGCTCGCGGTCAATCGCGGCGGTGTAAATCGGCACGTCCGGGTGCGCGGCCTGCAGTGCCTGCACTCCTTCGGGGCACGTGAGCAGGCAGACGAACTTGATGGTGCGCGGTTGCAGGCGCTTGAGGCGGTCGATCGCAGCGATCGCGCTGTTGCCGGTGGCCAGCATCGGATCGACCACCACCACGTCGCGCGACGCCATCTCGTGCGGCATCTTGAAGTAGTACTCCACCGCCTGCAGCGTATTCGGGTCGCGGTACAGGCCAATATGGCCGACGCGGGCACCCGGCACCACCGACAGCATGCCGTCCAGGATGCCGTTGCCTGCGCGCAGGATCGAGACGAACACCAGTTTCTTGCCGTCGATCATGGGCGCCGACATCGGCTCTAGCGGGGTCTCAATTGGCACGTGATGCACCGGCACGTCGCGGGTGACCTCGTACGCCATGAGCATGGACAGCTCATTGAGCAGTCGACGGAAGCTGTTGGTGGAGGCCTCCTTGTTTCGCATCAGGGACAGCTTGTGCTGCACCAGGGGGTGGTCGATGACGTGAACGTTCTTCATGCGTGGTGAGTGTCTCTCTCGGGTAGGGTCAGGGCCGCTCGGTCAGGCCCCGCACCCGCGGGTAGCAAACATTTCCTTGCAATTGTCGCGCCATTTTGGCGGGGGAGTCGGCCGCCAGCAGCTGCCCCAGGCGGGTCGTGAGGTCCTCAAGGTCAGGGGTGGGCGCACCCAGGCGTGCGCCGGCCTGCGCCCAGAGTCGGTGCACCAGGGCCACCGACAGGGCGCGCCATTCGACCGCGATCGGATCGTTCAGGTGCCAGGGCTGCCCGCTGGCATCCGACACCTGGCGTGGCGGGTCACGCAGGCGCAGCACCCCGGCGGCCAGGAGCAAGGCCCCATGGGCGGCATGGGCCAGGGGGGTCAGGGCATCCAGGCCCCGGGTCTGGACCCCCGCCCATTCGAACGGGGGTAGCAGGCTGCGGGTGAGCCACTGCAGCTGCGCGTGCAGCGGAACCCAACCGTCGGTGGCGTCCGGGCCCCGAGCCGCCGGATGGCGCCCGCAGTCGCCGATCGGGATTTGGCCGATCTGCGGGCTGTCCGGAGCCAGCGCGCTCAACGAGGCCAGCAGCTGCGACAGCAGGCCATGGGCGTCGAGATCGGCGGTGGGCGGCACCCCAAGGCCGTAGGCCCCGACCAGCAGGTCGAACAGGCCGGCCGGACGGCCCTCCTCACCGAACACTTCCGGCTGCTCCGACATCTGCTCCCCCAGCCTTCGCAGCTGCACGGCCAGGGCTGGCAACTCTGGCAGGCGGTTTTCCGCGTGCACCTGGAAGGCCTGATCCAGCCGGTCGGTCACCAGGGCGCGCAGGCCGCGGGCATCGCACTGACATGGGCGTTCGGGCGCGTCGGAAAACAGGCCGGCGGCAAACGCGTGGAAGACCGCCGCCGCACGCCCTTGCGAGCCGACAAGGCGCCGGCCGGTGGCAGTTTCGAGGTAATGCCACGATGGCCCGCCCGGTTCGCCCCGCCCCGGGCCCGGCAGGTGGCCGGGGGATACCGCCCAGGCGCCGACCGTCGCCAGGTCGACCCAGGCATGGGCCCGCTGGCCCGGCGTCAAAGGCTCGAGCCAGGGGCGCAGGAAGCCGGGCCAATCCGGCAGCGCCGCCTGCAGGTGACGCCAGAATCCCAGTGCCGGCGCGCCGCCCGGGCCGGGCCTGGGATGCCGCCAGCCCGGCGGCGAGTCCGTTCGGGCCAGACGCACCACCCGGTGGGCCAGAGGGGCGAGCGCGGACTCGTGCACCGTGAACCAGGGGGAGGCTCCGCCCCGTACGTGCTCGAGCACCTGCCCGCAGCGCGCAAGGATGGCCGGAGTGGTGCGCAGCAGGGCAACGGCTGTTTCGGCATTGGACCGGGGGTCGATGAAGACATCACTCATGCGGCGAACGGGGCAAACGGGATGCCCGGGCCGAAACGTAGAATGCAGGGTTTTCCCTGCAACATGAGGACCTTTGATGGCCGGACACAGCAAATGGGCCAACATCCAGCACCGCAAGGGCCGCCAGGATGAAAAGCGCGGCAAGATCTGGACGCGCGTGATCCGCGAGATCATGGTGGCGGCCCGCCAGGGCGGCGGTGACCTCAACGCCAACCCGCGGCTGCGTCTGGCGGTTGACAAGGCCAAGGCCGCCAACATGCCGGCCGACACCATCAAGCGCAACATCGACAAGGCCACCGGCAACCTCGAAGGCGTGAGCTACGAGGAGATCCGCTATGAAGGCTATGGCATCGGCGGCGCCGCGATCATCGTCGACACCATGACCGACAACAAGGTGCGCACCGTGGCCGAGGTCCGGCACATCTTCAGCAAATACGGCGGCAACATGGGCACCGAGGGCTCGGTGGCCTTCCAGTTCCGTCACTGCGGCCAGATCATCCTCGCGCCAGGCACCTCGGAAGACCGCGTGATGGAAGTGGCCCTCGAAGCCGGCGCCGACGATGTCATCACCGGCGACGATGGCGCGATTGAGGTGCTCACCGCCGCCAGCGAATTCGAGGCGGTGCGCGATGCGCTGGCCGCTGCCGGCCTGCAGCCCGAAGTGGCCGAGGTGACGATGCGGCCGGAAAACACCGTGGCCCTTGCCGGCGAAGACGCCGCGCGCATGCAAAAGCTCCTGGACATGCTCGAAGACCTCGACGATGTGCAGGATGTCTTTCATAACGCCGAGATCGACGCATGAAAGTCCTGGTGATCGGCGGCGGCGGCCGCGAACATGCCCTGGCCTGGAAGCTGGCCCAGTCGCCCAAGGTGCAGGCGGTGTACGTGGCCCCTGGCAACGGGGGCACCGCGCTCGACCCGGCGCTGGTCAATGTGCCTATCACCGACATCGCCCGGTTGCGGCAGTGGGCGATCGACGAAAAGATCGCGCTGACGGTGGTCGGGCCCGAGGCGCCGCTGGCCGCCGGTGTGGTCGATGCCTTCCGCGCCGCAGGCCTGCGCATTTTCGGGCCAACCCGCGCCGCGGCGCAGCTGGAAAGCTCCAAGGCGTTTTCCAAGGCCTTCATGCGGCGCCATGGGGTGCCCACGGCCGCCTACGACACCTTCACCGATCCGGCCCAGGCCCATGCGTATGTCGATCGCATGGGCGCGCCTATCGTGGTCAAGGCCGATGGCCTGGCCGCAGGCAAGGGCGTGGTCGTCGCCACCACCGCGGCCGAGGCCCATGAAGCCATCGACTTCATGCTCCTGGACAACACCCTGGGTGTGTCGCACAACGAAGGCGGCGCGCGGGTCGTGATCGAGGAGTTCCTGCAGGGCGAGGAGGCGAGCTTCATCGTGCTGTGCGATGGCAAGCACGTCACCGCCCTGGCCACCAGCCAGGATCACAAGAGGCTGCTCGATGCCGACCAGGGCCCCAACACCGGCGGCATGGGTGCGTATTCGCCGGCACCCGTGGTCACGCCCGCGGTGCATGCCCGAGCCATGCGCGAGGTCATCCTGCCCACCATCCGCGGCATGGAAAAGGATGGCATCCCCTACACCGGCTTCCTCTACGCCGGCCTGATGGTCGATGCCGAAGGCGGCGTCAAGACGCTCGAATTCAACTGTCGCATGGGCGATCCCGAGACCCAGCCGATCCTGATGCGCCTGAAGTCCGACCTGTTCGACGTGCTGATGGCGGCCACCGCCGAGGGCCTTGAGGCAGTCGAACTGCAGTGGGACCGTCGCACCGCCCTGGGCGTGGTGATGGCCGCTGCCGGGTACCCCCTGTCGCCCCGCAAGGGCGATGCAGTCACCGGCCTGCCGGCCCCGATGGACGATGCCATGGTGTTCCACGCCGGCACCGCGCTGGAGCCATCGGGCAGCGCGGGCGGCGGGCGGCTGGTCACCAGCGGCGGCCGGGTGCTGTGCGTCACCGCCCTGGCCGAGACCGTGCGTGCCGCGCAGCAGCGCGCCTACGAGGTGGTGCGGGGCATCCACTTTGACGGTGCCCAATGGCGGCAGGACATCGGCTTCCGGGCGGTCCGGGGCTGATTCGCCCCGGGAGGGCGGGGCCGTTCCGGCGCACATCCCTTTCTGGCGGATCGCCGCCCGTCAGAATTTCTGGACGCGGCGTTTGTCAGGTCACAATGCGGGTTGGAGGAGACCCATGAATCCGATCACGGATGTCCGACGCTACCTGACCGGTCTGCAGGACCGCATCACCGGCGCGATCGCCGACCTGGACGGCACCGCCTTCCTGGAGGACGCCTGGCGCAAGCCCGCTGGCGAGCGCCTGCAGGGGGACGGCATCACCCGCATTTTGGAGGGCGGCCCGCTGTTCGAGCGTGCCGGCTGCGGCTTTTCCCATGTGCGAGGGCCACAGCTGCCGCCCTCGGCCACCCAGCACCGGCCCGAACTGGCGGGTGCGCCGTTCGAGGCGATGGGGGTCTCGCTGGTGTTTCACCCGCGCAATCCCTATGTCCCGACGGTGCATATGAACGTGCGCATGATTGCCGCCACTGCGGCGGACGGCGAGCCGGTGTGCTGGTTCGGCGGCGGCATGGACCTCACCCCGTACTACGGCTTCGACGAGGACGCGGTCCATTTCCACCGCACCTGCCGCGATGCTCTGGCCCCCTTCGGCGAGGACAAATATCCCCGATTCAAGCAGTGGTGCGATGAGTATTTCTGCCTCAAGCACCGGAGTGAGCAGCGCGGCGTGGGCGGCGTGTTCTTCGATGACTTTGCTGAACTGGGCCAGCCGCGCAGCTTCCAGATGCTGCAGGCAGTGGGCGACGCCTTTCTCTCGGCCTACCTGCCGATCGTGCACCGGCGCAAGGACGCCGCCTATGGCGAGCGCGAGCGGGCTTTCCAGCTGTATCGGCGGGGCCGCTATGTGGAATTCAACCTGGTGTGGGACCGCGGCACGCACTTCGGCCTGCAGTCGGGCGGACGCACCGAGTCCATCCTGCTGTCCATGCCGCCGGTGGCCAGCTGGGCCTACCAGCAGCGTCCTGCGGCCGGCACGCCGGAAGACGCGCTCTACACCCGTTACCTGGTGCCCCGCGACTGGGTATGAGCGAGCTGCGGCGCATCGGCCTGTTCGGGGGGGCGTTCGACCCGCCGCACCTGGCCCATGTGGCCCTGGCCCGTGCCGCCCAGTCGCAACTGGGCCTTGACCGCCTGATCCTCATGCCCACGGGCCAAGCCTGGCACAAGGCCCGGCCGCTCACCGAGGCCGCGCATCGCCTGGCCATGGCCCGCCTGGCCTTTGGCGAGGTGCCTGGCGCGATCGTGGATGCGCGCGAAACGCAGCGCGCGGGGGCCACCTACACGATTGACACCCTGCGCGAACTCGGCACCGAGTATCCCGACGCCCGCTGGTTCCTCCTGATCGGGGCTGACCAGGCACGGGCCTTTGACACCTGGCGCGAGGCCGACGAGATTGCCCGGCTCGCTACAATCTGTGTGGCGAGGCGTTCGGAAGACAGCCTCGCCGCCAGCCCCCGCCTCGCCGATGCGCAACCTGCGGTCTATCCCATCCCCGAGGGCCGCTGGACGGTGCTGACGATGCCGTCCATGCCGCTCAGCGCCACCCTCATCCGGCAACGTCTGGCCCAGGGCGAGTCGATCGCCGATCTGGTGCCTCCGGCGGTTGCCCGCTATATTGACCACCACCACCTCTACGCCCCGACCTGATGACTGCTTCCTCGACTGCCAAAAAAGACACCCAGCGCCTGCAGCGCGCCATCGTCGAGGGCCTTGAGGATGTCAAGGGACAAGACATCCGCGTGTTCAACACCGAGCACCTGTCGCCCCTGTTCGAGCGGGTGATCGTGGCCTCGGGTACCTCCAACCGGCAGACCAAGGCCCTGGCTTCGAGCGTGATCGATGCCGTCCGTGAGGCGGGTTTTGCCAAGCCCCGCATCGAGGGTCAGGACAACGGCGAATGGATCATCGTGGACTGCGGCGCCGCCGTGGCCCACATCATGCAGCCGGCCATCCGCACCTACTACCAGCTCGAGGAGATCTGGGGTGACAAGCCGGTGCGGTTGAAAGTGGGCGCGCCGTCGCCGACCCAGCCCGTGCGTGCGGCCAAGACCGCCGCCCGTGAGCCGGTGTCCCTGCGTCGCAGCAGTGCGGTCAAGGTGGCCGAGCGGGCCGGCAAGGCCGCCGAACAGGCCGCCAGCCAGGCCGCTGGAAAATCTGCGAGGAAAGCCGCTGGCAAGGCAGGCACCAAGACGACTCGCGCCTCGGCCCAGCCAGGCTCGAAGGCGCCTCGGGCCTCTGCCAAGCCGGGCGTGAAATCCGCCTCGACCCCCACGGCGAAATCGGCGCCCCGAAAGGCTGCGGCCACCAAGGCCACGCCCCGCAAGGCCCCCGCCAAGAAGGCTGCACCCCGCAAGGCATGAAGCTGCTGGTCGTGGCCGTCGGCCAGCGCGTGCCTGACTGGGCGCAGGTGGCCTGGAACGACTATGCGAAGCGGTTCCCCCCCGAACTCAAACTCGAATTGAGGGCGGTCAAGACCGAGCCGAGGGCCAGCCGGGCGCTCGAGACCCTGCTGGCGGCCGAGCGGGAGCGCATTGAGGCCCAGATCCCCCGCGGGGCCCGCATCGTGGCCCTGGACGAACGCGGCACCCGCCTGAGCACCCAGGATCTCGCCGCGCGCCTGCGCACCTGGCAGGAGGCCAGCGACGATGTCGCCCTGGTCATTGGCGGACCCGACGGTCTTGAGCCTGCGTTCCGTGAGGCGGCCAACGAGCGGCTGCGCCTGTCGGACCTGACCCTGCCCCATGCCATGGTGCGCGTGCTGCTCGTCGAGCAGTTGTACCGTGCCTGGTCCGTCAATGCGGGACATCCGTACCACCGTGAATGAGCCGGCCCGCCCCGTGCCGACCGACCGCATCCGACGCATTGCCGGATCCCTCTCCACGAGCCGTTCCATGAAGGCCCCTGCGCCCCTGTACCTCGCCTCACAAAGCCCCCGCCGACGGCAGATCCTCGAGCAGCTGGGCGTGGCCTATGAACTGCTGCTGCCCGACCCCGACGAGGACGCCGAGGCTCTGGAGGCGCCGAAGCCGGGCGAGCGGCCGCTGGCCTACGTGCGCCGGGTGACCGGTCTGAAGCTCGATGCGGCGCTGGCCCGGCTCGCCCGGCGCGGCCTGCCGCCCGCGCCGGTGCTGTGTTCCGACACCACGGTGGCCCTGGGTTCGCGCATCTATGGCAAGCCAGCCGATGAGGCCGAGGCCCGGCGCATGCTCGCCGAGTTGTCAGGCCGGACCCATCGCGTGCTCACTGCCGTGGCTGTGGGAACCTCGCGCCGGCGTGATGCCGCCGTCAGTGACTCCCGCGTCACCTTCGAGGCCCTGAGCCGCTCGCAGATTGCGGCCTACGTCGCCACCGGCGAGCCCCTTGGCAAAGCCGGGGCCTATGCGATTCAGGGACGCGCGGCGATGCATGTGCGACGCATCAATGGCAGCCACTCTGGCATCATGGGACTGCCGATGCATGAAACCGCAATCCTCCTGCGGGCGTTCGGCCTCCTGAAGTGAAACCCATGGGCGTGCAGCAGGACATCCTGATCAACTGGTCCCCCCAGGAGACCCGTGTCGCCGTCGTCGAGAACGGTGCCGTCCAGGAGTTGCATGTCGAGCGCACGCTCGAGCGCGGCCTGGTGGGCAATGTCTATCTCGGTAAAGTCGCGCGCGTCCTGCCGGGGATGCAATCCGCTTTCATCGACATCGGGCTGGAGCGTGCGGCCTTCCTGCATGTGGCCGATGTCTGGCAACGCGGGCCGGAAGGCGAGGGCGCGCGTCCGTCGTCTCAGCCGGTACCGATCGAAAAACAGGTGTTCGAAGGCCAGGCGCTGCTGGTGCAAGTGATCAAGGATCCGATCGGCACCAAGGGCGCACGCCTGTCGACCCAGGTGAGCATCGCCGGACGGTTGCTGGTCTTTTTGCCGCAGGATGACCACATCGGCGTGTCTCAGAAAATCCCGCCCGCGCAACGCGATGCCTTGCGCGCGCGCCTGCAGGCGTTGGCCCATGCCGGGGGCGAAGGCGGAGGATTCATCCTGCGCACGAATGCCGAGGACGCCGCCGACTCCGAACTGGCCGATGACATCGCCTACCTGCGCAAGACCTGGGGCCGCATCCGGGAAGCGGCCGGTACCCGGCCCGCCGGTTCCCTGCTCCATCAGGACCTGAGCCTGGTGCAGCGGGTCCTGCGGGATCTGGTGGGCGAAGACACCCAGTCCATCCGCATCGATTCGCAGGAGCAGTTCGGGCGGCTTGAGGCCTTTGGCCAGGAGTACATGCCCTCAGCGGCCGCCCGGCTGCAGTGGTACAAGGGCGAGCGCCCGATCTTTGACCTGTTCTCCATCGACGAGGAAATCGCCCGCGCCCTCGGACGCCGGGTCGATCTGAAATCGGGCGGCTACATGATCGTCGACCAGACCGAGGCGCTCACCACCGTCGACGTGAATACCGGCGGCTATGTCGGCGCCCGCAATTTCGACGAGACCATCTTCAAGACCAACCTCGAGGCGGCGCAGGCCATCGCCCGACAGCTTCGGCTTCGCAACCTTGGCGGCATCATCGTGGTCGATTTCATTGACATGCAGCGGCCTGAACATCGCGAGGCGGTGCTGGCGGAACTGCGCAAGCAGCTGGCGCGCGACCGGGTCAAGACCATGACGGGCGGATTCTCCCAGCTGGGGCTGGTCGAAATGACGCGCAAGCGCACGCGCGAATCCCTCGCGCACGCCCTGTGCGAACCGTGTCCGGCCTGCCAGGGCTCGGGTCAGGTGAAGACGGCCCGCACCGTCTGCTATGACATCCTGCGGGAGATCCTGCGCGAGGCCCGTCAATTTAACCCGAAAGAGTATCGCGTGGTCGCGGCCCCGCGCGTGATCGACCTGCTGCTGGACGAGGAAAGCCAGCACCTGGCGGGTTTGTCCGACTTCATCGGCAAGCCGATCTCGCTGCAGGCCGACGGGTCGCTCGGGCCCGAGCAGTTCGACATCGTGCTGCTCTAGGTGGGTTGCGGGCGTGAGGCCACGCCCTCCGGCGGCGGGTCTGAGGATTCGTGGGCCAGGACGATTCCCAGCCAGAAGAACAGCAGGTGGCCCTCCTGGAAGGTCGAGAAGTGCGCATTGGCCAGGCTGGTGACGCACCAGCCCGCCAGCACCGACAGGCCGGCCACCCGGTAGACGCCTGATGGCCGCTGCCGCAAAAAGCTCGCCAGGAACAGCCCGAACACCGCCAGGCCGACCAGGCCATTTTCTGCGGCGATCTTCAGGTACTGGTTGTGGGGATCGATCGTCGGCCGGGCCGAGGGACCTTCCCGGCCTGCGATCAGGGTTCCTTGCGCGGCGGCATAGCTGCCCGTGCCCCAGCCGAACACCGGTTTTTGCGCAATGAGCGAAAGGGCATCCTTCCAGAAGACGATACGCAGCCCGATCGACGTGCCATCCTCTGGCTGTGATTGGTAGGTCCGGGCTTCGGTCATGGCCAGGTCCATGCGGTCCCGCGCCACCGGGGAGGCCCAGACCATCAGCGCGCCCACAGTTGCGACGGCAGTCGAGGTTAGAAGCGATCGCCTCCAAGAAAGCCCTTGTTCAAGCAGCAATCCGGTCACGCAGATGAAAGTCACAACCAGGAGCACCAGATAGCCACTGCGTCCCTGGCTGGCGAGCGTGATCGCCAGCACCAGGGGGACAGCGCAGGCGACCCATAGCCACCGCTCTCGCGGGCCGCCTTTGGCCGCGAGCACCGCGCAGGCCACCAGGCCGACGGTGAAGGTCATGCTCTGGACGACATAGTTGCGCACCAGGGTGACAGGAGCCGGCCCGCCGGAGTCCGAGCTGAAGCTGGCCTGGAGGAACAAGGCCAGCACCAGGGTCGCGACGAGTGCCGTGGCCACCGCGAACACGCGCAAAAACTGATCTTTCCACTGAGGTTCGTAAAACAGCGCACACCCGATTGGAAGGAACAGCAGCCGTCGCCAGCCCCACAGCTGCAACAGGCCCTCCCGCCAGCCGCCCGCGCTGTACACGATGCCGATGGCCACGATACCCAGGAACAACGTCGCCCCCTGGACCATCGGCTGCGTCCAGGCGGCCACCAGGCGTTCGCGGACCGTGGGCGCGCCCAACACCACCAACAGCAGCAGGAACACCAGCAGATTGGTCAAGGCGGGCGATCGCATCAGGACCAGCATGATCAGAATGACCAGGATCCGGGCCACCCCGAGTGGGTTGACGCGCATCGTCATGGGGGTAGGACTCCAAAGAGGGATTTCAATCGGACCCATGCCCCGCGCAGGGTATGGCGCTGGAGCTTGTTCCATCGATTCCGAAGAATGTTGTAGGTGCGGCCATGCTTGAGGCGGTGCTGATCGAGCGCGCTGTCAAACAGGCCGACCACGCTGCCTTGTTGAACGATGGGGCGCGTCAGCCAGAATTGGCGGATTCCCAGGCCGGGATCGACCTGTCGCATGAAATGGTCCAGGGCCAGACTCACCCGATGTTCCGCCAGCCACGCCAGGCGCCGCCGCAAGGCCTCGGCATCGCAGACATAACCTTCGGCAGTGGCAATCGGCAACTCCACAAGGGGGCCCGGTGCCAGGAAAAACCGATCAGGCACCTTGGTGTCATGTCCCCCCAGAAACAGCAGCCAACCCGGCGGAAGTGCCCGTGCCGCGTTGATGGCCACACAGAAACGCTCGGCGAAGCGTTCATCGAGCAGGGCATCGTCTTCCAGAATGAGGATGCGCGCCTGCCCGCGTTCCAGGGCCTTACGCCAGATCGCAATGGTTTTCAGCACCAGGGACTGGGCTCCGCGGCCGAGGCCGTCGCCTTCGAAGGTGCGCGCCACCATTTCGGGATCGAGGTCGGTCGCGTCATGGTCGAACATGAACTCGAAGGCAATGCCGTGACGCCCGAGCTCGGCCTGCATATGCGCGATGCGTTCGGTGAAAGTCTTCACCGATACCACATACACCGCGTCGACCGCCCTATTGACCAGGCTTGATCCCAGCGCGTTCCCAGACACCAAGCCCGTTCCCTCGTGTTGAATGCTCAAGACGCCAGATTGTAAGGATCGCGCCCGTCACCCAGCAGAGCCAACGCATGCTTCAGGACGGCTTCCGGCCGGATGGACTCCAGGCATTCGCTGGCGCTGTGATGGTGGTCTTCACAGCCGGCGCGGCCGCAGGGAACGCAGGATTGCGCGCCCTGCAGGAGTCGTACGTTACCCGCTTGCTGCACGTCGGCTCGCCGCTCAAACCGGATGACCGATGCATCGGCAGGCCAAGGGCCCCACCGCTGAGGGTTCGTAGGCCCAAAAAGCGCCAGGACGCGTGCGCCGCAGGCAGCGGCCAGATGCGTGACCGAGGTGTCGGGGCCGATGTAGAGCGCGCAGCCCTGCAGCAACGTGGTCAGTTGCCCAAAATCCAGCTGGCCGGATGCGTCGAGCAGGGCAGCCTCGTGGTGGGCGGCAGCACGCACCGTCTCGATGCAGGCTTGGTCACGGGGTGTGTCGGCGCCGGTGAGAACCACGGACTGGCCCGCTTCCAGCAGGCCGCGCACCAGGGCCGCGAAGTGATCGGGCGGCCATTGCTTGTAGCGCCACATCGACGGTGCATGAACCACGACATAGCGGGAAGGCAGGCGGGCCGCCAGGGGTGCAGGCAGCGACCGCGCGGCTGGGGGACGCACGGCGGGCGCTGGCGGGTTCTGCGGGTCTGGCGAGGGCTCGTTGCCCCAGGGGGCGAGCAGCTGGAGTTTTTCCAGGATCACATGTCGGTCGCCACGGTCGCCGGCGATGGGCACGGCGTGTGAGAGCGTGGCCGCTTTGAGCCCGTGGCCCCGCGCGTCGTGTGACACAAGGCCGGCCCGTCGTTGTGCCGCGAACCAGCCGATCCAGTGGGCTCGGTCGCCCGGGTCTGCCACCAGTGCGAGGTCATAGCGGCGCCATAGCTGATGGATCAAGCGCGCTGCGCCCCGCCAGCCGAGGCGGGATGCCATTGGAATCCGGCCATCGATGTCCGGATTGCCCTCTAGCACCGCGAGAGTGCCGGCGAAGGCCGCGACATCGAGCTGCGCCTGCGGCCAGCGAGACCGGGTGGCCCGGATCAGCGGCGTGGTCAGCAGGACATCCCCGATCTGTCGGGTCACGACCACCAGGATCCGCTTCATGTCGCCAGGGCCGGACTGCGGGAGGCGTCCCGTCCCGACTGGAGCGCGTGGAGCTGCGCATACAGGCCGCCCTGGGCGAGCAATGCGGCATGCGTGCCGCTTTCGGCGACACGCCCATGGTCCAGCACGACCACGCGGTCGGCATGTTCGATGGTGGACAGCCGGTGCGCGATGATCAGGGTGGTCCGTCCGGCCATGAGGCGCCCAAGCGCCTCCTGCACCAGCCGTTCAGAGGCCGCATCGAGCGCGGACGTGGCTTCGTCCAGGATCAGGATGGGCGCATCCTTGTACAGGGCGCGGGCGATGGCCAGGCGTTGACGCTGCCCGCCGGAGAGCTCCATGGCGTTGTGACCGGTCACGGTGTGCAGCCCCTGCGGCAGGGACTGCACCCAGTCACCCAGGTTGGCCGCCTCGAGGCAGTGCGCCACCCGATCCAGGTCGGGCGTGTCCGCCAGCGAGACGTTGCGCGCCAGCGTGTCGTTGAACATGACCACATGTTGGCTGACCAGCGCAAACTGCGCGCGCAGGGCTGCGAGCTGCCAGTGCGTCACGTCGACGCCGTCGACCTCCACCGAGCCCGCCACGGGTGTGACGAAGCGGGGCAGCAGGTTGGCCAGGGTGGTCTTGCCAGATCCGGATGAGCCGACCAGGGCGACGACCTGGCCCGGGGCGATGTCCAGATCAAGATGATCCAGGGCCGGTGGGATGTCTTCACGGTATCGGACCGTGACCTGCCGCAGCCGGATCTGCCCGGTGACGCGGTCCGGGGCGTGTGCGCCACCCGTTTCGGCCGGGCTCTGCTCCACCAGGTCTATCCCGCGCTGGACGGCCGCCAGCCCGCGAGAGATCGGGCTGGCGACCTCGGACAAGCGTTTGATTGGCGCGATGAGCATCAGCACCGCGGTGATGAACGAGGCGAAGGTGCCCACGGTGATGCCATCGCGGGACTGCCACAGGGCGATGCAGATCACCAGCGACAGCGCCAGCGCCGCCAGCATGTGCACCAGCGGCGTCAAGGCAGCCGAGGCTGCGGCCGACTTCAGCGCCAGGCGCCGCAGCGCGCCGCTCAAATCGCTGAAACGCCAGGCCTGGCCCGCCTGGGCGCCGTGCAAGCGGACCTCCCGGACTGCCAGCACATTTTCCTCGACAACATAGGCCAGATCGTTGGTGGCGGTCTGCGTTGCGCGGGCCAGGCGGTACAGGCGGCGCGACAGGGTGCGCATGATCCAACCCACCCCGGGCACCACCAGGAACACCACCAGCGTCAGTTGCCAGTTCAAGTAGAGGAGATACGCCGTCAGGGCGAGGGTGGCCAGGGCGTCCTTGACCAGCCCGATCACCGAGGTCACCAGCAGCTGCGTGCCGTTCTGGACTTCGAAGACCACGGTGTTGGACAGGGAGGTGGCGTTCTCGCGGCCGAACAGGGCCAGCTGGGCGTCCAGAATGCGGGCGAACATGGCGCGGCGCAGCGCCAACAGGCCGTCCTGGGCGATGCGCGCGAGTGCCAGGTCGGCGATGAAGCCACCCAGCCCGCGGATCGCAAAGACCAGCAGCAGTGCGGCGGGCACCATCCACAGGGGAATGCTGCCTTGGCTGAACCCTTGGTCGAGCAGGGGCTTGAGCAGAGCCGGAACCAGCGGCTCGGTGGCCGATGACACCAGCGTGGCGAGCACTGCCACCCACCAGTAGCGCCGCGTCCCATGGAAATAGGGCAGCAGCCACCGCACCGGACGCCAGTCGAGCCGGGTCACGCGACGGCCACCCCGGAGGACGGATTCTGGAGGGGCGGACGGCGCTGCTCCCATTGCCAGGCATGGGCGATGAGGTCCCGCAGCTCAGGAAAGCGAGGGATCCAGCCCAGTTCGGCGCGGGCACGCCGGGCATCGGCCACCAGCACCGGGGGATCGCCCGCGCGCGGGGGGTCATCGCGGACCGGAATGGGATGGCCGGTGACGGCGCGGGCGGTGGCAATCACTTCATTGACCGAGTGACCGACACTGGTGCCCAGGTTGTAGGTGCCGCTGCTTCCCCCCTGTTCGAGGCGGCGCAGGGCCCGCAGGTGCGCCTCGCACAGGTCCTGCACATGGATGTAGTCGCGGATGCAGGAGCCATCGGCCGTGGCATGTTGGGAGCCGTAACGGGCGATCACCGGCCGCCGGCCCGAGGCCACCTGGAGCACCAGGGGGATCAGGTGCGTTTCCGGCTCATGGCGCTCGCCCAGGGAGCCGTCGGGGTGGGCTCCCGCCGCATTGAAATACCGCAGCACGACGGACTGCAGCCCGTGCGCCGCCTCGTAGTCCTGCAGGAGATGTTCGACGGCCAGCTTGCTGTGGCCGTAAGGGTTGATGGGCGCGGTGACGTGGCTTTCAGGGATCGGCACCTGCTGCGGGTTGCCATAGACCGCGGCGGTCGATGAAAAAATGAACCGGCTGACGCCGCAGTCCTTCATGACATCCAGCAGGCAGAGGGTGTGCGCCAGGTTGTTGCGCCAGTACCGACCGGGCTGCTGCATGGATTCGCTGACCAGGCTAGAGGCTGCGAAGTGCATCACGCAGACCGGTTTGACCGCTTCAAGCAGCGGCTTCATGAACGCCGCATCGCCGATGTCACCCACATGGAGTTCGGCACCTGCGGCGGCGTCGGCATGGCCGGTGGACAGGTTATCCACCACGATGGGTCGATAGCCCT
>Ga0315900_10004778_pt1 | contig 18923 bp, 8 predicted proteins | sample LakEriMetagenome_FD_203521 | JGI IMG/M metagenome (GOLD analysis project Ga0315900, IMG submission 203521) | Freshwater fungal communities from buoy surface, Lake Erie, Ohio, United States - Buoy 12 MA114 | ecosystem: Environmental > Aquatic > Freshwater > Lake > Lake biofilm | place: USA: Lake...
GGCATTTCGATGCTGGTGGTCATTTATCTGCTGGTGACCATTCTTCGCAGTTTGCGAGCCGACTTTCAGCCGGAAATCTGGAAACAACTGGGAGGAATTGCCGACTCTTCGGTTTTCACCCAAACCGAATTGTGGGTCGCCCTGGGTGTGTTGCTGATAAACGGGGGCAACGTGCTGATCGGCAACAACCGCTTGGCGTTTTACGCGGCGCTGCTGACATGCGGCCTCGGCTTCGGGCTGCTCGCATTCGCCCTGCTGGGACATCAAAGGGGCCTGCTGGGGGGTTATTCATTCATGACCCTGATTGGGCTGGGGCTCTATCTGCCTTACGTTGCCTTTCACACTTCCATTTTCGAGCGCTTGGTCGCCCTGACTCGCGAACGGGCCAACATCGGGTTTCTGATGTATGTAGTCGACTCCTGTGGATATCTCGGTTACGTTGCGATCATGCTGGTCAAGAATTTCGGCAACTTTTCGGCTGACTTCCTGCAGCTGCTGATCTTCGCGAGCTGGGCCACCGTTGTCGTTTCGACCATGTGCCTGCTGGGGACCGCCGCCTACTTTTCCAACGTTCAACCTATCCCTGAACAGACACCAGCGGGAACAGCTCATCCTTCTCCGGAGCCTGAACAACCTTGAGTACCTCCACGGCTGCTGTTTTTAGCGGCGAAGCCAACCAGCTGGAATTGTGGGAGATCCCGCTTCCACAACTGCAAACCGGCGAGCTCCTGGTCGAGGTGCTCGGCTGTACGATTTGTCCCAGCGATCTGCACAGCATCAGCGGCAGGCGGCAGACTCCGGTCCCCTCGATTCTGGGTCATGAGATCGTCGGGCGAATCGTCGAGCTCGGCCCCAACACCACTCGATTTGATCTCCGGCACCAACCGTTAAGGGTCGGCGACCGAGTTGGCTGGGCGGTGATTGTCCATTGCGGCAACTGTTTTTATTGCCATCTGGGACTGACCCAGAAATGCCTCCACGCAACCAAGTACGGGCACAGCCGCTTTCGACCCGATCGGGAACTGCTCGGTGGATTCGCAGAACACTGCCTGCTTTTGCCTGAAACCCAAATCATCAAGCTTCCGGATGAGCTTCCCCTCGAATCCGCCTGCCCGGCTGGATGTGGTACCGCTACCGCCGCCGCTGCCATTGAACTGGCAGGCCAGTTAGCGGGCCTCGATCTGCTGATCTGCGGGGCGGGATTGCTGGGACTGACCCTCGCGGCCATGGCCCGCGTGGCCGGGGCCAACCAAATTGTCTGCCTCGACCCCAACCCCGCGCGAGCAGCTCGCTCACTGGAGTTCGGCGCTTCGACCGGCGTTCATCCCGATGAGTTGGTGGAGTGGCAACGGTCGGCGAACGGCGGGCATGGCTTTGACGTCGCTTGGGAAACCTCGGCCCAAACAGAAGCGTTTTGCTCAGCGCTAAGCGCCCTGCGGCAGGGCGGCCGCTTGATTGAACTCGGTGCCGTCTATCCCGTCCCTCCAACGCCTCTTGTTTTGGAACAATTGGTCCGGCGAAACCTCACCATTCAAGGCCAGCACAATTATTCTCCACGCCACCTGGTCAAGGCGATTGAGTTTCTGGAAGCCCACCACGGGCATTTTCCTTTTGCGTCTTTAGTCGGGGACTGGATCTCGCTGGGTGAACTCCCCGATTGGATTGAACGTTTGGGGTCAAATTCTGCGATTCGAATCGGTGTCCGGTCCCGCTCCTGAAGCTTTGCTGAAGCCTCGCTGCAGGTGTTCGCAGAACTTTGGCTTTCCGCCAAGAGTGGTGGGCCAAATCACCCTTTTTCGGCTAGACTGGCGAAAAACCCCCTCAGCACATGGAATTCCCATGCTTCCTCAACTCATCCGACAAGTGTCGCGCACGCTCATCCTGCTACTGCTCCCTGTTTTTCCGGCAGCAGCCCAAGAGACCCGTCCAGCCAAGCTCGGCTTCACCAATGGCTCGGCAATTCAGGTCGAGGTCCTGACTGCGGAATTGAACTGGCGCGATCTGGTGCCGGGCGCAGCCGCTGAGTTTCGGCAGATTCCTGTCAGCGAGATCGAGTTACTCCTGACCGCGCCGCAAGCCCGCACGCGACTGGTCAATACAATCAAGGAACTTGTCGAACAACTCGGCGACCCCGACTACCGTCGACGCGAAGCTGCCGAAACCGAACTGAAACAGCTGCCCAGCGATCAAGTCGCCGCCCTCCTGACGACCGCGACCAACAATCCCTCGGCCGAAGTCGCTGTCCGCGCCCGCCGTATCCTTTCCGGTCGCACTCCCAAGCCAGTCAATCCCGATCAGTTTGACTGGATCAAGCTGACCAACGGACAGATCCTCCGCGGTGATGCGGGAGAGTTCCAACTCTCGGTGCGGTTCCGGGGCCAAACGCTCAACTTCACCCGCGACCAAGTCAATGCCTTGAGCTTTGTCGCCACGACACCTCCGGCCACCGCCGCGAATGCGACCACCAGCCAACTCGTCGCCTGGGATGCCGCGCCTCAAGGCTTGCTCGAGCTCGATTTCGATCGGGACTTTGTCGGTCAGGACCGCGAGAATGCAACCAACGTGAACGAACAATACACCTTTCAAGGTGTCCGTTTCTCCAGTGAGATCCCGGGCAATATCGGGATTCGCACGATCCCCTTGGAATCCGAGAAGTTCGGCGTCGGCGTTCGCGGGGTCTGCGTCTTCGACCGCCGCAATCCGGAAACCGTCTCCATTTTTCGAGGCGTCACGCGGATGGAATTTTGCCAACCCGGCCTCCCCGGACTGGCCAGCGGCATTCGACAGCTCGGCCTCGTCGCCAGCACCATCGATTTTCCGCGCGACATTATCCTGCAGGCCTTCAACAGCGACGGACAACTGCTCGCTCAGGTCGAAGCCAACGAACCGAAGTTTGCCTACTTTGGTCTCCAGGCACCCGAACCGATTGCTCTCGTCCGCGTCCTCTCCAACCCCTACCTCCTGCAAGTCCAGCGCAAAGTCGATGAGACCTACCTGATCGATGGATTGAAGATTTCCACTCCCGAGAGAATCACGCCAGCCCACGCCGGCGAGCAGATGCTGACCACGCTGCGGTCGGGCGATTTGATTGTCGGCGGAAGCCTGAATTTCGGAGCGGACGGCAGCTGCAAGTTCAGCCACCCCGACTTGGGACTGTCGCTTGACTTGAATTCTGCCGAAATCGAGTCCATGGTGTTTGCGAAATCCGCTCCGGCCGAGCCCGACCCGAAGTCCAATCGCTGGTTTGCTCTGCTGGGCGACCGGAGTGTAATTGAGGTTCAGGTGGGTGATGAGTTCACCGTCAATCGGCTCGACAACCAGCCAATGGATGCCGCCCGGATCGTCGCGCTGTGGAGTCACCGCGATTTTCTGCGCTATCCACTCGGCGACGACCTCGGTTCCGGAAAGAGGACCTTGGTTTTTCCAACCTGCCGGATTGTCTGCGATCAATTGAAACTCTCAGCCACCGGCTACTCCTGGGCCGAGGGGAATCCACAAACGCTGCTCCAGCCCGTTCGGCTGCCGCAAACCAGCCGAGGCGAAGTCCCCGACGAAAACCCGGCGCCGCAGTTTAACCGGTTGGATTGGGTCGACCCGAAGGAGGCTCAAGTCCCCTCTATCTGGTTCGCTCCGCCGCCGGCCAGCAACCCGAAATTGGGTTTCGTCAGCCTCCGCAACGGCGAGCAGCTCTCCTTCGGTCCCGGCGCGGAGTTCCAGCTGCAATCCATCTCCCCCGATGCGGTCGTTTTAAAAAGTTCCAGTGGCCTGGAAGTCGGGCTGATTTGGCGAGAAATCTGGAGATTGAAGTTTTAAGGGGAAGAAAAGCAGGCCCCACGCCGGTTCGCCAACCAGTTGAGCTCTCAGCCGAACAGACTGGAGTGGTGAAGAGCGGTCCCTTTTCGATCGCCACCGTGCATCGCCACCGTGCATCGCCACCGTGCATCGCAACCGTGTATCGCCGCCGCGATTGGCGATTTGGCTCAAGCTCCGTTCGCTCAGGTGGCGAGCAGGTCTCGGGTCAGAATGGGGCGGACGCCGACCAAGCGCTCACCGGCCTCCACGCCGACCGACTGCCCCAAGGTCCGGGCGAGGTTGATGACGCGCGGATAGATGTCCTGCTTGGTCGGAGGAAACTGGGTCTCATAACAGCGGACCGCGGCCAGTTTCCGCTCCAGCGTCGCGGAGATATCCTGAATCACGGCCGGTCCAAACAGCTCGGGGTCGTTCAGCCGATCGAGGTCAAACGAGAGGTGGTAATAGTACTGCCGATCGATCTTGTGCGGCGGATAGCCGGCAAAGTGGTGGTCCCATTTGGTCAGCCGCGAATAAAAGACGGCGGCGTCGATAATCTGCCGCGCCTGCCAATGGTCGGGCGAAGCCATCGGCGTGCGATTGCCCAAGCCGATCACCAATCGCGGGCGGTGCTTGCGAAACTCTCGGGCCAGGGCCACTCGCGCTTCGAAGCTGTCAAACAGGGCGCGGTTGGGAAGCGGCAAGGTCAATCGGACCGCCACTCCGAGCACTTGGGCCGCGGCAGCAGCCTCGGCCAGCCGCACCTCGGGCGAGGGGCAAACCGGAGTTGGCTCGCCATCGGTCAAATCGATGATGCCGACGGAATAGCCTGCGTCGACCAGAGCCGCCAGCGTCCCCCCGCAACCAATCTCCACATCGTCAGGATGAGCCCCAACTGCAATCACATCCAATCCGGAAATAGGAATCCTCCTCTCAGGTTCTCATCCACCCTGCTGCAAAAACGGAACTGCCCCGGCACCGCTACCACTTGAGCACAACCTCAACTCGCAACTCGCCGCTCACTCCTCCACCACCAACTCTCCGTTCATCACCATCCAGTGACCGGGAAAGGTACAAAGGTAGGGATAGCGGCCCGGCTTGTCGGGAGCGCGAAACCAGATGGTCTGCGACTGCCCCGGCTCGACAATATCGGTATAGGCGATCACTGCTTCCGACTCGGGAACATACTGCCGGAGAAAAGCCTCGGGATCGGCAATCAAGCGGTTGGCTGCCTGGCCGACAGACTCCAGCGTGCCGGGTTGGATCAGCGCCCAATTATGGGGAACGACATCCGGATTGCTGAAGACGATCGCCACTGGCTCGCCTGGCTTGGCCTGCAGTGTGCGCGTTGAATAGGAGAGGTTCGTTCCGGCGGAAATCTCCAGCCGGCGGGCGGATTCCAGAGGCTGCTGCCAGCGATTGGGGATTCGCCGCGTGGCCAGCGCCAAATCGAGCTCGATCGGATGCGGAGCCAACTGCTTGGCGATGGCTCGATAATTGGGCAGGTCCGTTCGCGCCTGGTCCAGCCGATGAACGGTGCAGTACATGTCGTATCCGCGCGAGTCATCGACATTCAGGCGCAGATGGAGCTGATTCACGGGCTGCAGCTCGGGCATTTCCAGAAACAGCGTCAGGCCATCATCGAGCACGTGAGCGGCAGCGATTTGCAGGGCGTCATGACCGATGATGCCCTGATGCCCGGGTGCATACTCTGCCGAGCCATAGGCACCGCTGTAACGATAGTTCCAGCACTGGGCGAAATGGTTTCGCGGATCTGCGGCGCGGGCGCGGTCCAACGGCCGGGCGAAGCGGATCGCGACCCCATTTTCATGCACGTGATAGCCGACCGGCAGCTGGACTGGTGCTTCGGTGTAGCGAACCCGCTGGAAGCAGCCCCACTCGGGCGTGTAGCTCCCCCAGCCTCCCATCCCGCTGACATAAAGCTGCCCGTCCACGGGGGAGAACCGCCCGCGATGCGCGCCAGAGAGAAACTCGCCGGCCAAGGGCACCACCGCCCCTTGCAGTTGCCCTGCTACCTCATCACGAAGCAGCAGAAAGTGCGCGCCCATCCCGAACGAAAGGTGAAGCATCTGATTTTTCAGCGGACCCCAGCGGTCACTGGTCACCATCACTTGCCCACCTGCGCTATTGTCGACGTTGCGTGGCAGGTAGACCAGCGGCAGGGCAGGGGCTTGGCCGTCGCGCGGTCCGCCGTGCCCGAAATAAAGCGGCTGGCCGGCTGGTCGCTGAGCAGCCTCGGCAATGCGAACTCCGCAGATCATCGACGCAGGTGTCCAGTCCCCCTCCGAGCAGGGAACGGTCGCAATTCCGTCGGGCGTCAAACCGAGCCCATCCGGATTGCGAAAGCCTCGCGCGAGTGCGCGGGCGGTTTTCCCATCGGCCGAGATCTGCACCAGTCCCTGCTTCCCGGAAGCAGTATAGAAATGCCCCTCAGCATCGCGCTGCAGTCCGCAGATGTAGTCGTGCCCGGCCGGTGAGGTCTGAAACGCCCGACTGTAGCACTCATAAAAATCGGCCTCTCCATCCTCGTTCAGATCGTGCAGCCGCAGCAGTTGATCGCGGCACATCACGAAGATCCCGTCTGGCTGGACCAGCAAGCCCAGCGGCTGGTGCAGCCCCGAAGCAAAGCGCCGCCAAGTCGCCTGCACGGGGTACAACTGCCCGTCCGGGGTGGGCTGACCGGCAAAGCCGCTGACCAGCCAGACATCGCCCGGCATGGTGGCGTAAAGGGCATCGCCGGCAGAAGTAAAGTCGTGATCGCCGCCGAACAGGTTCGCTTTCCACGGATTGTTCACTGGGAGTTCGATGGTATCGACGGCATAGGGCGCACCGGTGCCAAAGCGAACCGTAGTGGTCAGGCGATCGGGCCATTGCAGGTCGCCACCGCTCAGTTTTTCCCGCAGCGGGTGCTCGCTTCGCGGGCCGAAGCGTCGCACAAATTGCCCGTTCTCAAACGCCGGCGAGTCGAGATACTCCACCTCACCGATCCGGTAGGCAAAAATGACCTCCGAACCAAATCGGTAAAAGCCATGATACTGCTGCTCACCCGCGGGCAGCTCATAGTTGGGCCATTGGATCGTTTGTCCGCTCTGCGAAATCCCATCCATGAATCCATGGCGGACATCGGAGAAGCGGAGAAAGCCCTGCCAGACAATCTCATACTTCAGCGTGTCCGGATTGAAACAGACCGCGTACTTGCCTTCGTGCCCAATTCGCACGCAGACTGCCCGCGGAACCTCCACTCGCTCGCCCCGGAATACACCGCACTGAACCGAGCCAAGGATGGTGTCGTTCCATTCGTTTCCTTTCCACGTTTCCTCGTTTTGATTCCCCCAATGTCCGTACTTGCCGCCGTCCAACTCCGGCGCTGCCTGCAGCAGCGGCCCGTGAGGCCGCTGGCGGAAGTACTCGGCCTGCTTGGTGTAAAAGTCATAAACCCGATCGCGATTGACCGGAGCCTGCCAGTTGGGCCAGTCCTCGGGATAAAGCGGGTCCCGGGTCCAGGGAAACTCCGCGGGCCGATGGGCCACGGCGTGTTCCAGCACGGCATCGACTATCGGCAACTCCAACCGGGGATCGACTCCGACATCGAGCAGCAGCCGCACCAGGTCAACCTGCTGCTGCCTCGTCAACGCGCTCATCAACTCCTCGGGCATCAACGAATTTCCCAAGCGCTGGTCCTCGATCTCCGCCCTGAGAACGGTTGTCTCCGTCCCACTGGAGGGGTCGCGCAACGTCACCGACTCAGCAGTTTCCGCCTGGCGATATCCCTGCAATGTCGTTCCATCGCTCCGCAGAATGACCGTGGCACGATACTCCGGATCAACCACCCGATTCGGCCAGAACAGCGATGCGACCAATTCAGCCGGATGGCGCCGACGGGCGATCCCCGTCAGTTCAGGCCCAATCTTCGAGCCGTAGGAACCGAGCCGGTGACAGGAGAAGCAGGAGGTCTTGAGACCGGCGAAAACCGTCAAGCCACGGGCTGCGTTGCCCGACTGGCGGGCGTCCACCAGCAAGCTGTCGACCAGTTGCCGCTCCTCATCGGAAAGGGGAACCAGCGTGCCTTTCTGCTCAGCCGGTTGGTCACCCGATTCGAAAGTCGGCGGGCGGGTCAATCTCCCGGCGTCCAGATCGCGCAACCACTCCAGGCCAGCGAGGTTTTCCCGCAATCGCACCTCGGCGTCGAGGTCGGTATGGTTGAGGATGCCGATCGGTCCCTGATACCCGCTCGCTGCGATCGCTTTGAGGATTGCCAGGTCGAGATCGCCACCGCCAATGGGCAGGATTTTTCGTCCCACCCGGTCGCCGCCCCGCTCCATACCATTCAAGTTGAGGCAGAGCAGGTGGGGCTTGATTCCTGCCAGGATGGCGGGCAAACGCTCAAGCTGGTCGTGACCGTGGTGGAGGTTGTAAACGATCCCGACATTGGTTCGCGCTGCATCGGACTGACGAAGGGCTTCGATAATTGCGAGCTGGTTTTCGGGTTCACCAAACCAGCCACCATGGTTGTAGAGGGCCACTTGGCAACCGATGGCTCGGGCGGCATCAACCAGGGGTCCGAGCCGGCGAACTTCCGCGGCCAGGTGCGCCTCGCGGGCTGCCGCCGAATCGTCGGCGGGCTGGCCTCCACCCATGACCCAGAGTTGTGGATGAAGCTGATGCTTCCGCAGCAGTTCCAAAATCAGCCGCGCTTCGTCATTGAGCTCCGTCGGAAACCACCAGGCCGCGAGCTCGATCCCGGCGGCCTTGAGCGCCAGGATCTCGCGCTCGAAAGTCGGCACGTGCTCCGCCCGGTAGTCGTAGGCAAGCCGGCGGATTCCCAGCCGCTGGAGCATCTCGGCCCGCTCTTCCGGATTCCTCCGTCGCGCATCAAAGGGGACGATGCACCACGCCACCAGTCGGTCGCGATTCAGGTTCGAGTCTTCCTGCGAACCGGCTGACGGCTCGCTGCCAGTCGAAGCTGGCTCAGCCTGATGCCGCGCAGCTCCCCGCAACTGCGGCGCCGAGGCCTGGAGGAGAGCGGAGGAACAGAGGACGAGAACCAAAATCGCTCGCAGCATGGCGTTCACTTTGCAACAGGGCGTTTTTTGCGGATCGTCAACCAACAGTCCAAGGGCCGAATTTCCTGCACCGCAATTCAGAGCCTAACCTGCGCGGCGAACGCCTGACTCAAACGGCGAGGCTGCGGCACGGGGCAACGCTCGAGAACAGGGGCCAAGCCCTCGATAGCTGGGCGTCTTCATTCCGTTTTTCAAGTCTGTCCTTCAAGCCTGTTTTTCAAGGTTGACGCAGCAGCGATGATTGTCGCTGCTGGGGACCCTGGCTTGCCGGACAGTTCGGGTGAGGTGATCACCGACTTGAACTAGACGCTGCCCATTCGGGCCGTTGGATAGACCCGTGGAGGTGGAGTCACCGCAGCCACACCATCCCGGACCTTGATCATCAGGCTGAGGATGTTGTTCCAGGTTGCGGGCTGCATCAAAGTGGCATTGGGGAACATACAGCCATCCCAGCAGATGTGCCTGATCCCGCGCTGGGCAGCATCCTTCAGCCAGTAGAGCGAGCACTGCACGACATCCAGCTTGCCATTGGGGTCGTCCGCGGGGCAATGGCGACCGGTCTTGTCATGGGAACCCGAGCCGTGCACGGTGCCATCGTTCTGGGCGACATGGAAATCGATCGTCCACGGCCGCAGGGCCTCGGTCATCATCTGGTAGGCATACCAGAAGTCACTCTCTGAGTAGCCCGGCTTGAGCAACGCATGTTGCGGTGCGTTGTAACCGAGCAGGTAAAGGTAAGTGTGGGCCAAGTCGGCCTGAAAGCCGACCGTGTCGGGCATTCCCACCTGCTGCAGCAGGTTGAGCATGTCAGTCCAACTGTGCATTCCTCCCCAGCAGATTTCGCCCTCAGCCGCGAGCCGCTCGCCATGCTCCCTGGCAACTTCGCCTGCCCGACGGAAGGTATCGGCGATCTGGGCTGTGTTGGCGACTGGATCGGCGGACCAATCGGCTGGGCTGCAGGCCGAGTCAATCCGAACCACGCCGTAGGGCCGCACGCCGAGTTCCTTCAGCTTGCTGGCAATCCGACAGGCCTTGCGCACGGCCCCGACGAACCCATCGCGCTTGGCTTGGTCGCCGAGCGCGGAACCATCAAACCAGATGGGCGCAACGACGCTGCCTACCACAAATCCGTGGCCCGAAATTTTCTCGGCCAGCCGCTTGAGGTCATCGTCCGAGATGTCAATGTTCACGTGTGGGTCATACAGGAACAGATCGACACCGTCAAACTTCTGGCCGTTGACTTCGGCCGCGGCCGTCAGCCGCAGCATCGTATCCAGGTCAATCGCCGGCTCTTCAGCAGTGGGCCCTTTGCCGACCAGGCCTGGCCACATGGCATTGTGCAGCTTCAATTTTGCAGATGCGTCACTCATGGTTACTCCGAAAGTGGAAATGAGAACTGAGATGAATCGGGGACGGCGAAATCGGAACAACCATTCGCTTAGCGGTCGCCGACATTAGGGAGTTGGGCAAAGACATCGGGACCGAAATACCGCAGACCGACCAGGGGCTCCGTGCCGGTGTTGGTGACGGTGACTCCAGCCTGGGCCGCGGCGTGCGAGATGAAAAACTCGTCATCGGTCGTCTGACCAAAACGAATCAGGACGGGGGTCTGGGTTCGGTGCTTGCCGACCTGACCCGCACCCTGAACGGTCAACCAGCCGCTGGCGCCGGGATCGCGGAGCGTGCAGGACGCCCCCGGCTCGAGGGTCAACTCCTTGGCGCTGAACAGTTGCTGGCCGTGAACCCGACCATAGACGACCCAGCGGTCGACCCAGCCTGCTCCGCGGTCAGCCACAATCGGCTCGAGATAATTGTGCGCCTTGAAGTTCGGGTCAACATTGCGCTCCCAATCGAGCTGGCCGACAATGAAATCGAGGTCCTGATGTTTCGCCTGAGGCATGTCTTTCACCAGCAGCGACCATGGTACAAACCGGCCTTCGACAATGTTCTGAAACATCGAGAACACGTCGCTGCCCCACTGTGGTTCATAAGTACAGAGCGAGCCGGGGGCGTGCAAAACTCCCGGCGGGATCAGCCAGCCCGTTCCTTTTTTCAGCTTATAGGCCTTGGAGAGCGTGAGAATCTGGTTGTCTTCCTTGTTCCAGTTCTCCAGACAGCGGCGAACATCTGCCTGGCTCGTTCCGGGCTCCAGTCCCATGAAGGTGTAGGGAAAGTGGTTGTCGCAGTTGTTGTACTGTGGTGGAAAGTAGTAAGCCTCTGGCTTGCCTTCCTGCCCGACCAAAGCGGCGTCTTCGTTTGACTGATGCATGTGGTGGGGAATCGGTCCCATGTTGTCGAAGAACTTGGAGTAGACCGGCCAGCGGTTGTACCGCCCGAACATCGCGGAACCGATCAGTTGATTCCCCGCCTCGGCCACGGCATCGCGCAGCAGGAATTGCTGGCCTTCGAACAGGCAGAAGCTTAAGCCCTCGTGCCATTGGCGCCCCTCGTTGGCGGCTTCGGTCGTGCTGGAGAACCAGCGTTCATCGATTCCGCCGCGCTGAGTTCCCAAAGCGTAGTAATCGTCGGGATGGAGGCGAATCCGCTTGCCGGGGTGGAGAAAACTGCGCGGGACCCAGGTCGGAGTCAGCTTGAGAATTCCGCCTCCTGCATCGAGTGCGCGATCGAGAACCTTGCCGACATTGTCTGCTTTAAGAGTGGATTGAGAGCTCATGCGTCTGTTGGTAATGCGTGAAAACATGGAAACAATGGGCAGCATCCCGCCCTAGCTGCAGAGGTGAAACTCACCTCCGTTAGAACTGGCTAGAATAACAGATCCGCAGCGTTGCTGCCGACTGTCAGTGGGGGAATCAATCGGGAGAGAGGATTTGCCCGGCTCCGAGTTGACAGGAAGTGCCGCAGCGTCGAGTTTAAGGGGGCCTGACCGGGCCCTCACGACCCGCGGGCACGGCGCCGGGGCGAACTCCCTTGCATTGCCTCCGGCCTCCTTGCATTGCCTCCGGCCTCCTTGCATTGTCTGCGGCCTTTCAGGTCGGTTCATCCCCAGCAGCCCTGCCAGCGGGCCAGTTGCTGCTTCGGAGAGGCCAGCGGTTGACTTTGGTTTACTACTCTCCACTCAGATCAGAAAACTCTCGCATGTACCCGATCACGATTGAACCAAGCGTCACAGATCCCGGCTGCCTGCGCACGGAACTGCTTGAAGACGGTGTCAGCGCCGGTGTCCAGTTGCTGCATGTCGAGCTGTCTTCCCAGCTGAGTGCGACGCTGGTCCCTTCCCGCGGACTGGGCCTGCAGAGCGTCCTCGTTGGCGATCTGCTGTTTGGCTGGCGCAGTCCCCAGCGCCGGCCGGTCCATCCGCAATACGTTCCGTTGGGCGAGCCCAGCGGGCTCGGTTGGCTGGACGGCTTCACCGAACTGCTGGTCCGCTGCGGATTGACCAGCAACGGAGCGCCGGAGTTTGACGAGCGGGGTCAATTGACGCATCCGCTGCATGGCCGAATTGCCAACTTGCCAGCTCACTCAATGTTCGCCCGCTCGCCCGAACCGGGCGTGCTCGAGGTGGGTGGATGCGTGGATGAAGTACGATTCCACTTCGACAAGTGGCGCCTGTGGACGACCTACCGCTTTTTCGAAAACGAATTGCGAATCGAAGTAATCGACACGGTCGAAAATCTGGCGGGCACCGCGCGGGATTTTCAAATGCTCTACCACTACAACCTCGGCCAACCGCTCCTGGATGCCGGGGCGCGGGTGCACATGCCCCATCGGCGGATCGCCCCGCGAACTCCGCATGCCGCCAACGGACTGGAGCAGTGGTCCGTGGTCCCGGCTCCCGCATCGGGCTTCGAAGAACAGGTCTATTTTTTCGAACCGCTTGCCGACGATTGGGGCCGGACTCTGGCCGTGCTCGAAAACGCCTCCGGCTCCGCAGCCAGTGCAATTGGCTTTCGGCCTGACGAGCTGAGCTGTTTCTCGCTCTGGAAAAACCCCGCGGCCGAAGCGGATGGCTACGTGGTCGGCCTGGAGCCGGCGACCAACTACCCCAACCCCAAGTCGGTCGAGCGGCAGCACGGAAGAACGGTGTGGTTGAAGCCGGGCGAGAAGCGAAGCATCACCCTCGAACTGCAGTTTGCGATTCATTCCCAGGGAGTCGCCGAGCTCGTCGCGCGGGCCAAGTCCATTCAGCTCGCCGCGATGCCCGTGGTGGTCAAGGAAATCTGAGCCTCCCCACCGCAGCACCTCCCGTCACTGACCGCGACCGGGAATCGGGGCATGCGCTGGAGCCCGCTGGGTCGTTCGCTGCCGCCGCCCGTTGCCGCTGGCTGATTTACTGCTCGCGGGGCCGGCGGCTGAGCATCCGCAACTGCTCCAGGAGCGATTCCACGGGAATGGCAATCGGCGCTACCAGCGGGGTCGTGTTTAACGCTCCCTCGCGAAGGCGAGGCGGCAATTCCACGTTTTCAATTTCCTCCTCCAGGGCTGCGAGCCACTCGGGGAGGTCCATGCCGACGCCGGTCGCGGAGCGGGCGAAGGTGTCGCATTCGGTCTGCAGCATTTCAAACGCCGCGCGGGCATCGGACGGATCACTGGCCCGCATGGCCGGCTCGACCAGAGCGACCAGCCGGTCGATCAGCATCGGCTGGACGAATTTCCCTTCAAGATGCCGGCCAATCGAGGCCATCTGGACTGAATACTTTTCCCGCAGCTTCCGCAGCCGGGTCAAATAGCGGGTGGCCTCGCTTCCCACTCGTTCATTCAGCGACCGCCTCCAGGAACGGGCGACTCCCGTCTCGCCGCATCGGACCAGCATCTGGTGGGCGAGGACCACGGGCTTGAGATGCCAGCAGACTCGATCGTAACGCCGTTCGAGGCGGAGAAAGTCGAGCAGCACGTACAGCATCTCTCCCCGATCGGACTGGGTCGTAGTAGCGTTGTAGTCGCGATAACGCCCGTAATTTTCAATGATTGCTTCGAGAATCAGGGTCAGCATCCCGACGGCTCGGCGGTGCGTAATTGCCTGGCCAATGTCATCGAGCAACTTTGGCCGCTCATCGAGTTCGGACCCCAGCAGCTTGTACAGCCAGGCATCGACTCCCTGATGGAGAATGGCCCGCACGTTGGAGAGTTGCAGGAACTCCTGAGTGAACAGATCGTGGCCATAGGTCTCGATAAACTTGACCACGCTTTGCCACGCGGTCCGTTCGCCGACCTTTTCCAGCACACTGAGGCGAAGCGTTCGGCTGTGTTCCAGCCAGATGATCAGCATCGACTCGGTCAGGTCTTCGACGCATTGAAAGAGCAGGCGATCATCGGCCGCAGTTGCCTGAAAGAATTGCTGCTTCTGTTTGCTGGTCCGCTTGACGGTTGGCGGCAGTCGCGACTGCTGGGCCGTATCAATCACCGCCTTGATCATCGAGGTGTAGGCCACGCGGAAGAGTTCATCAAACTCGGTCACGGCACCCTGGTCGACCGGCCAGTTTCGCTCCATGGTCATTGCCAGTTCGGTCAACTCGTAGGTTTCCACCAGCAAACCAAGGCCGGGCAGGGAACTCATCAAGGCCCGCATCGCCGCTTGCGTCGTGCGGAACTGAACCAACTCCTCGGGATTTCCTCCGCGGGAGAGCGGGATGTAGAGGAGTCGCTGTTGCCGGAGGTGATCGTTCAGGCCGGGGAACAAGTCGACGATCGCGGCAGTTCTCCGGAGCAACACCGCGGCAAAGACCGCAATCACGGGACGCTGGTGCTCCAGTCGGGAGTCGACCCGGTCGAAACTCTTGCCGTCGAGCAGATGATCGATGGCAACGAGAACCGCGGCCAGCATGCGAATCGCGTTTTCGACCTGCACGCAGCTCTGTGCGACCTGCTGCATCAACGATTCCTTGTAGAGTCGCTGGCGGTCGTACTGGGACATCGACTCCATGTCGACTCCCGAGCGAGGCAGGTCATAGGCGTTCACGCTTTCCAGAAGCTTGATCAACTGATCGCGATTGTGGATCGCCTGGTCGAGCCAATTGGCGAACAACCCGCGCCGCTGCCGCAACTGGGACTGAATCTGTTCGAGCGATTCGCCGCTGCTCTCTCCCAGCGAGGGGAGGGGAATCGTGGCGGCAATCTGCCAGTAGTCGGCGATCGACTCAAGGAACTGGAGGCGGTCGACAACGCGGTCCACTTCCGCTTCCAGCTCGGTTTCGACCGTATCGTCCGTTTCGTAAATTGGCGAATCGACACCGTCGTCGGTCTCATCGTGATAAACGACGTCTTCGTAGGCGGCCCCGAAAATATCCTCTTCTTCCGGTTCGCTGGGGAACTCACCCCCTTCTTCCTCTTCGGGTGCCACCAGTCCCGCCAGCCGGCCCACCTGAAAGTCGGGAACCTTCCAATAGTGCTCGGCGTTGGCCTCAAGATAGTCGTAAAACTTGCGAATCCGGTTCCAGGTTTCACTGGCCACGAGCCAGTCTTCGCCCGAGGCATCACGCTGTTGTTCGGCCAGCCAGCCCCAGAGCAGGTCGTGGAAGGAATAACTTCCCTGCTCAAGCGGAATCCGGTCCGCCTGGCTCAGCCAATGGACCAGCAGTGCCCGCGAGGTATTGAAGTCGCGCCGCTCGAGCAGCGCATCGATCACGAGGGCATAGGCGCTGGGTGAGTCAAACAGCTGGGCATGCTGAGACCAGAACTCCAGGTCGCCGGTCGAGGCTCCGCCGCGATGCCAGAGATTGAGCGCTTTGGCGACGATTGCTGCCGCTTCGTAGACATCGGCCGGGTCGACGGCGTCAACCGACATGACTTCATGAGCGGCAAACCTGCGCCACCACTCGACGATTTCGAGGAAGCCCCCCCGAATCACTTCGCACAACTCCGACTGATCGGCCGCGGCGGCTTCAGCCCAGAGTCGGGAACAGGCGGCAAAAAACTGATTCATCAGCTCCACCAGTTCATCGACCCGATGGTCGCGAATCGTGTTTTCTGCCGCAGGGAAGAGACTGTAGTTGGCGTCGCAACCGAGAATGTTCCAGGGATCGACAATCGCGCCGCAGCCAATCCCCCGCTGCAATTGGGCGAAAAACCGGGGCAGCATCTCCGCAGCTGCGGAAAGTTCGCCAGCTTTGGTCAGCCGTCGCATCGAGCTGAGCAGGCAGTCGAGATGGCAATTGATGCGGGCCGAGGCGACGGGCACAACATCCGCCTGCTTGAGCGCCGCCTGCTCATATCCCATCCGGGCGTAGAGGGAAGCGAGCATGCAATTGACCAATTGCCGATCGCGCTGTGCTCCGAGCTGGTTGTTAATATCCTGGCGGGCCGCTCCGAACGGTTGATGCCGCTGCTGGGCTTCGATCTTCAGCCGCTGGCGGTGGTCCGAGGGTAGCTTTTCGATCAGCCCGGCATAGAACTGATCCCGGTAAGCCGCGATGATTGCCACCAGCTTGCCGAGGTTGGTATTGGAGTCATAAGCTCCCGGACCGCAGCCACTGACGCCACTGCCCATCAACATCGTGCAGGCGAGCACGGCGCCCGCTTCATAGAGCAATTGGTCCGGCGCGAGATTTTTTTCCGCGCCGCAGCGACGGAGCAAGGCGTCGAGCGTAATCTGATGCAGGATGAAACGGCGGTAGTAGCCCCGATTGTCCACCGAATGCTCATCCCACTGGCCAAAGTGGTGGTTCGGCCGGCGATTGACCGGGTGATCGAAATCGAGCGAGCGGGGGTCGAGCGCCAGCTCATAAAGTTTGTCCGGGTCAAACTGCGCGGCGAGCAGAATCCGGGGCTCGGTGTGTCGCAATATCTCGAGTGCCGTTTCAATCAGCTTTTGGTAGGGCCCCTCCGCGGCGCCGACATTTTGGATAAAGAGCGGCAAGGGCCGAATCCATTCGTGCGGATACGGCTCCATTTTCTGGGTTTCCAGCACGGCGATTGGCCGGTGGCCGAGGTAATCGTTCAACCGTCCCAGCAGCCGCGGCAATTGCTCCTTGACCGATCCATTCAGCGGTTCACTGCCGAGAATGGTTTCCAGGACGCGGCCAACAAAAAAGGAATTGAACAGGAACTCAGGCGACTGGTGAAAGAGAACGTCGCGGTGAAAATCGAGGTAGGCCGGCAACACGTGGTCGAAACAGAGCTCGATCACCCGCCGGGCCTGGTCGGAATTTTCAAAGACAGGGTTGTCTCGGGGTAGCTTCCCGAGTCTGGCCAACAAGAGTTCATGAACCCGTTCATAGGCCGCCTTCTTCGAGCGGGATCGACCGGCACTGGCCAACCCGGCAAACAAAGAATTCAGGGCAATGAAAAACGTGGGGTCGTGAGCCCCCGAGCTGAAATTCAGGTAGCCCAGGATCTGGTCAATCGTTGCATCGAATTGACTCGTTCTCGTTCCCAAGCAATTTCCCCTATGTCTCGCAGCGACTTCCTCGCGGCGGTCTGACCAGTCCAGCCCTAACCCCGGCAGTCCCTACAATTGATGCAGGCCGACCGCAGCGCCTTGGCAAGGAGATGACTCCCCCGGGCGTTTCAAAGAAACCAAGCCTCCTGGCAGAAAACACGCCCCGAGCCCTCGAGGCGAACCGGAAATCAAGCTGCAGAAAACGTCGTTCCAAAGGCAGGTCCCCCGGGAGTTACCCGGGGCTTGCCAACGGCTGCCATCGCCGCCCACTCAAGCTCCGTGGCCACAGCACCGTCGAAAGAGCACCGTCAAAAGAGCACTATTTGGAGAGCACAGCCGCCGGCAGTGTGGCGTCGGCCCAGCCTCTGACCTTTCCAGCCCACACTTTCCGGCTTGAGGTCGGCCGGCTCGAGCCAGCTTCGCTTGAGAATGGCCGCCTCGAAACTGGCCAACTCGCTCCAAGCCGGGCTTAATCCCAACAATTTGGATAATCCGGCGTCGGCTCGGCTATCCTAAAAATTTCGCCGATGTTGGTCTAGGAGACGCGAAAAAACCCGCATTTTTGCCGGTTCAGCTCGCCGTGCTTGCGCAGTTGAGCAGTTTCCTCGCCCGCGCGGGCGAACGGGACGCCGAGCCGGCTCAGGGCCGAAGGGGCCGGGAATTCGCCTCCTAACTGGTTGCCTCGACCACGGATTTTGCCCCATCTGCGCCGGATTTTGGGGGCAAGCGATTGATGCTCAAGTAAACTAGGTAAGGCTGCGCGATTCTGCCTTTGGGCCTGATCCGCAGTTTGATTCCAGTCCCACCGAAACCGACGACTCGCCGTTACAGGCCGAGGTCGGTCCCCGTACGTTTCCTGCTGTAGCGAGTTTACCGATGCGCCAACTCTCTGTGATGTTGATGCTCTGTGCCGGTTTGGTCAGCCAATCCGCTGGTCTTCTCTCGGCCCAATCGATTGTCTCTGCCGACCAGGCTCAACGAGCCGGGATGGTCGTGAATTGGTTCGCGCAGGCGCGAGGCGTCGGCGGCAGTGGCCTGGTGAACACCGCGCTAGTCGTCGACGAAGACCAAGGGACAACCTTCTTCGAACTGCAGGGCGGCCGGCTGCGGGAAGTCATTTCGGAAAAGGGAATCGGCCCCGATGGCCAGCCGTTCAAAGACCTCGCCGCTGCCGAGGAGTATGCCAAGATCCGTCAAGAAGTCATGCAAAAGCACCTCGAGTTCGAGGGAAGCAGCGAGCAGGTCAGCATCAACAAGTACACACTTCCCAAAAGCTCGATCTACTGCATGAGCAATTCTGGAGTTGTCCAGGCATTTGATGCCGAGAGCGGCCGACTGCTTTGGCAAACCGAAATCGGGACCTCCTCTTTTCCTTCCTCCGGCGTGGGCGCGAGCAAGAAACTGGTGGCTGCGGTCAACGGCTCCAGTGTCTACTGCCTCGACCCGGCGAACGGCAAGCTGCTTTGGCAGAAGCGCTGCGAAAAAGCGGTGATGGGGGCCCCATCGGCCACTGAAGATTCGGTCTTCGTTCCGCTGGCGGACGGCCGGATGCAGATTTTCGACGCCACCACCAACGGCAATCGCACCCAGACGATGATCTCCAAAGGGACTGCGTTCAACCCGCCCACCGTTTCCGGCAAGGTTGTTTCCTGGGCGACCGAAGGCGGGTTCCTCAGCGTCGCCCCTGCCGACAACATGAGCAAAATCCTCTT
>Ga0315900_10004780_pt1 | contig 18922 bp, 27 predicted proteins | sample LakEriMetagenome_FD_203521 | JGI IMG/M metagenome (GOLD analysis project Ga0315900, IMG submission 203521) | Freshwater fungal communities from buoy surface, Lake Erie, Ohio, United States - Buoy 12 MA114 | ecosystem: Environmental > Aquatic > Freshwater > Lake > Lake biofilm | place: USA: Lake...
TCTTCTTCGTGTTTCTTAAATGGATTCCACATTAGATTCTCCTGTCGTAGTTGTTTAGATAGACCCCCTCAGAGGACAGGAGGTGACTCAATGAGGGGACCTATCTAATATTCAGTTGATTGTTATTATATAATATATATTATATATAGGCGCCTTAGCGCCTTATATAGTATTATTATTTAATAATAAATAAATTATACACATACCCTGATTGGATTCTTATGAGCGACACGCCGACATTTCCCAACTGGTTTGATGGGCAGAAGTACAACTTCGAGGAACAACTTACCCACCTAGCAGGCAAGCCTGACCTGACCTTCCTGCAGGTAGGTGCATACACAGGTGACGCAACGGTCTGGCTATTAAAGAATATCCTAACCGACAAGACATCTCAACTGATGGATGTGGATACCTGGGAAGGTTCAGACGAATCGGAACATTCTAGGATTAACTTCGCAAATGTGTACGAATACTACCTAACTAGGACATTACGGTATGACAACCTTCACATCTTCAAAGATACATCCGATAATGTACTGCCTAGTCTGACCCAACGATTTGATTTTATCTATGTCGACGGAGACCACACCACTGCTCAGGTTGAGCGCGATGCTGAGAACTCCTGGAAGTTACTCAAGTCTGGTGGAATCATTGCCTTCGACGATTACCTATGGGGTCAGGGCAAGAAACCTGAACTCACCCCTAAGCCAGCCATTGATAGATTCCTACTCACCCATACCAACGAGTATGAAATCCTGGTCGATAGTTACCAGGTATGGCTGCGTAAGAAATGACAAAAAGACCCCCACTCCTAGGTGAGTACCTAGAGGTGAGGGTCAATGTGTCTCTATCGCCCTGCTAAGGGCGTATATGAGGGTGTTAAATGGTTACTTCTTGCGACCAAACTCTGGTGAGTTGGTATCCAAAGCCTTGAGGATTGGACCAACGAAGCCTGCTAAGAATGCAGAGGCTAGTACCTTGGGGTCGTGCTGTCCTGCCATATAGAGTGCGACCACTGCTGTGGCTGCTGCTCTGAAATATGACAGACCGATTTGCTTTAGTTTTTCTGTGTCGAACATAGGTTCTCCTTATGACTTGAAGACTGGCTTACCAAAACCAACGATGTACACGGGTAGTGACCTCTTGACCTTGGAGCCATTCTTTGTTTTGTAAGCACGCACCTTCAGGCAGACTTGCCCTCCGTTGCGCTGGTCTCCTTTTTTATCGGGAGATGTGTTGCCTTCGATACAAGTTACAGTTCCGTCTCCGTTGTCCTTAACCACGATTCCAACGTGACTAATGCGGTCAACGCCATCATTGGGAAAATCAAAGAAAACAATATCACCAGGTAGTGGCGTCGCTTCACTTACTTTCTCCCACTGCTTCTTCTTAATGAACGCAGTAGCGCCCGCCACTGTGCTGACCACATTAGGAATCTTAAGTCCCACTTCATTTGCACACCAATTCACGAATGAGCCACACCAAGGCAAGAAGTTTGCTCTGGTGTAAGCGCCATACTTTGTCTCGTTATCCTTCGGTCCCTCGATTACTCCGAGTTCACCCTTTGCAACTGCAATAAAATCTGCACGTTGTCCCATAGTTATTCACCCTTCTTTGCATCAACCTTGGCAAATGCCTCGTTGATTTCTTCTGATGTAAGACTTCCATCTGCTAGATAGAAGCGAGCAAGTGCTTCGATTACCTTCATAGCACCAAGTGCACCAGCAAGAACTCCTGCCTGCCACACTTCGATACCCACTAGGGAACCAGCACCAATTACTCCAAGCGATTCTGCTGCAATCACAGCAAGAATACGCATCATTACACTTTTCAATGTATCCATTATTCATCGTCCTTTAGGTTGCGTAAGTTAAGTGTGACTGTCCAGATGACTAGACAAATCACAATTGCATAACCAACAACAGTCTTGGCTGACCCTTCAAGGACTACCCAAGCGACGAACATTCCAAGGAGTGTCCATAGTTGATTGGCAATATCTGATAGCAGTTTCTTCATTATGGTTTTCTCCTGTACGCGGCTGTGGCTGCAGCACCTGCTGCTGCCTGGGTTGCAACGCCACCGGCGATGATGGCTGATATAACTACTTCTTCTGCCCGCTCACGAACTTCTGGGGGAAGGTCTGCACCAACACTGCCGATTGCGGCGAATGCTGCTGCTGGGTCTGTAAATAATTCTTGCAGCATTGCTGCTGGGTCTTGCAATAAAGCCACTGCAATTGCAACTTCTGCTGTTACTACTACACCGTTGTCCAGTTGAACTGGTGTGCTAGGTGGTAGACTTTCCAAGTTAACATCATTGATGCTTGGAGGTTCAGGTGCATTATCAAGCGGAAGTTCTGGCTCAGACTCTTCGACTGGCTCAGGAGAGGGCTCTGGCTCTGGTTCAGGTTGCTCTTCCTCGTCTGGAGGTAGAGGCGGTTCTTCTGCAACGGGAGGTGCAGGCGGTTCTTCGACAGGCGGTTGCTCTTCAACAACTGGTGGCTCTTCCACAGGTACCGGGGGTTCCTCTTCTGGAGCCGGAGGTTCCGGTGCAGGGTCAGGTATCGCAACTGGTTCTGGCTGAGGCTCAGGTTGAGGTGCTGGAGCCGGGAGCGCAGGTGTTGGTTCAGGCTCCACTGCCGGAGGCGGAGTAGGTACGCTAGGTGCCTGCTCATTAGGAACTGAAGGAGTCTCAGATGTTACAGTCGATGTATCTACTACTGTTGTTGTCTCTTGTACTGCTGTTGGTGTCTCAGAGGAAACAGTTTCAGTCTCAGTTGAAACAGGAGCAGTTGAAGTTTCGACAACAGGAGTCTGAGTTTCAACACTTGCGGGAGCAGTTTGTGACTCTACAGTCGGAGAAGGTTCGGGCGTCGGACTGGGACTTGCAGTAGGTGTTGGGGTTGGCTCAGGGGTTGGTGTTGGGCTTGGCGTTGGTTCTACTGATACGCCATTATAGTAACCACTAGAAGTATCGACAAGATTATCGCTTATATAGATAGTGAATCCTGGTGGCGCATATCCACCTTCACAAAATAGTCTAGGAATATACCCTCTATTAGCAAAGAACTGATTGTTATTATCCCAACCAATTTGATATGTCTGTTGAGTACCTTCTTGATTGGCACACGTCACATCAGCATATGCAGTTGCTGCACTTGCCTGGGGATTCCAAAAGAAAGATGTGCCTAGTAGTAAAAAGAATACTGCGTACTTACTTGCTCTTGTTCTCACAGAGTAAGAGATAGATTTGGTCAACGCGTTCTTCCAATCGGTTCACTTGGTCTTTCACGGAACCGCCCCCATTTGGTTTTAATTCGTACAAGTAATGCTTTACTAGCCATCTAACGAATGCAGCAAAGCCTGCAAGTATTGTCATTATTGCTACACATAATGCTGCATAATCTTGCGCTGTCATTTATACTGTCCTAATAGTTACTTGGATAACTCCACCGAAACCGCTGAAGCGTTTGTCAGGTGGTGTCATACGTGAGAATGAAATCTGTTCAATAACTGCCTGACGAGTTTCACCAGTAGTTAAGTCTTGCCAGGTAAGCACGTCACCTGATTCTTCAATTTCTTCTAGGGCTAGAATCTTCTCGAAGGCTTTGCCTTCATAGCCAATCATTGAGTTGTATCTATCTGTCTCTAAGTCGAAGCAGTAGATAGGGAACTGTAAAACTCTCTGGCGTGGTGTAGCAATAGTTGCCTTAGCCTGATAGCCCTTAAATACTGGACCAAGAGATGTGGTTGTTCCATCACGAAAGAGGATAAACTTGTAAGCAACATACTCTTGTGCTGTAGCAGGAGATGATGTACCTACCTCAATAGGTGGGACTGACGCATCATATGAGATGTGGTCGTATTCAACATTGTTCTTATCTACAGTTTCTAGTGTCATAGAACCGTAGGTAAAGTCACCGCGACCTAGCAGGCGCTTGAAGTTCTTAGGCTCAAGAGTTCCGTATCGGATGTTACCTGTGGTTATGTATCCTGTTGTACGTAGGGTTGAAGAGTCTTCAATGTAGATAGTTCCATCTGCTGTCCCATTGTTTGCTGTACAAAATACAAGCCTGTCGGTTACTGTTGGGTCATCGTTGCCGACGAATGCACAAGCAGTTGTCTTACGTCCGCTAACACCATCTTGATAGATGTCATTAGCGTAAGCAAAGCGCAATGTCTCCAGTTCGTTTGATAAGTCAATTCGGATTACTCCAGGCTCACCCGCAACTCCAGTGGCACACCATACATAGTGGTCACGTGCTGCGAAATCAAAGCAAGGCTGAGATGTTTCTACAATAAGTGGACCGTAGTTAAGCGAACCATCTTGGTCAGATACTGCTGCTACTCGTATTCCCTTGTTAGTACCGATAAGCATATATCCAAGGTAGTAATAAATCTTATGGACAATCTCGCCCACTGGGAGTTCGGCTGCAACAACTGCTGAGGTAAGAGTAGGCATTACTCCAGCGGTTGAGAGTGTGAACTTCTGGATAGTTGATTGAATTCCATTGTAGCCAGCAATGTAGATAGCGGGACCGGAAGCAGCCACTGAGGTATAGACGTGGGTACTTGTCGGGTGCGTATATACCGCTGTTGGCATTGCAGATGCTGATGTTGAGAACTCAAAGACTTTGTTATCAGCACACAATACGATGCGGTCTTTAACATATTCCATCGTTGCATTAGCAACCACACCAATTTCGTCAAACATTTTTGTATCAGCATCAGCAGATGAGGCAGTCAACACCTTCTTGTAGACAGTCTTCTTGGTTGCTGTATTGGTAATCCAATAGGCAAAGGTTCCATCGTCACAGATAGCATAGACAGGGGAATCAGTACCTGAGTTATAGTCAACGAAGTGGGTTACTGTTCCATCTGCTGCAATTTTATCAACATCATACTCATCTAGTAGCAATACACCTTTATTAGTGCTCCACTTGATTGAGCGTAGGTGCTGCTGTGTCACACCATTGGATGCAATAGGACCGGTTATAACGTGAGTCGAGGTGCAAGACTTAAGTAGTGTTACCTGTCCCTTAGTCCAAACATCTACACCTTTGCTATCCGCAAAACGGTATTGTCCGTTTTCATCTGTAGTTGCAGGGTCATAGAACTTAATACCTGAACCAGAGTGGAATGATGCCTGACTTCTAATCCACCAACCAGTTAGAGACTGCTCACCTGGCTCTGCTCCATTGTCGAACTGGTCCTTACGAAAGGGTGCAGTCTGACGGATATAAGGGCGTGAGTCATTGATTGCGTAGAAGAATGGAAGTCCACCAATGGCTACGTCATAAGACATATCGGTGTTCTGCCATATTGCTGTAGATGAAACTACACCAATGTCAACTGCAACAGCGCGGGTACTTCGACCTTCGGTTATATCTCTGCCTGCCAAGGCGAACCTCCACTACTAGAATTAAATTAAAGAACGATTACTGCTGCTTCTTCTTCTGTCAACTTCTGACCAGCAATTAACTTTGCCTTAGCAGATGCCTTAAGTGCAGCAAGTGCTGTCGCTGCTGCTTCCTCTTCTTCACGACGAGTTGCTGCAGCAATGCCATCAATCTCGCGCTGGTTAATCTCATCAGGAGTAAGGTCAATGTATTCCTGCTTGCCTGTAGCAAGGTCTACTACTAACTTCTTTGGCTTATCGGTCATAGTTAACTGCTTCCCAATCTGTAAGTTCTTCATTCCATTGATACATCAATCCATCAGTAGGATACTTAACTGGTGCTACCCATTGGGCTGCACGTGTAAGAATCCAAGATGGGTAAGGTTGTGGTGCTACGAACCAGTCTTCAACTGGGTCATAGGAATAACCAATACCTGCATAGTTCATTCTAATTTTATTGTTGTAACTTGTTTGAATCCATCGTCCACCTAGACCAAGTTCATCACGAAGATATTCTTCTCCACGATATTCTTGGTCATCAGGAACTACAAGGACTCTCGTTACAATGTTGTTCTCATCTACTTCTGCAAAGTGTGCCATTGTTTTTCCTTTACGCTATTGGATATCTAATAATTATTACGCCTGAACCACCGTTACCACAGGCAACACCATCAGCGTTTCCACCACCACCGCCACCTGTGTTAGATGTACCGTTGTTTGATGAACCAGTGTTCTTGCCTGCTCCACCACCACCATAACCACCAGCACCGCCACCGTAAGTGTTTCCACCCCCGCCGCCTCCGCCAGATAGATAATAAGTGTTGGATACATTTTCACCAACATTTGTAGCAGTTCCCCAAGATGAATAAGTGGACACACCAACTCCACCGATTCCACCAGTTTTGCTTCCGCTATTTACATCTCCACCTTGTGCACCAGCGCCTCCGCCTCCACCGCCTGATGTATATGTAGTTGAATCGGAAAGTGCAAGACCGCCACTATTACCTTGACCGCTTGTTCCTGTTGCACGTGTGTCAGAACTTGGGCGACCATAACCTGAGCCACCACCGGAACCACCGTTTAATCCGTTATTAACTGTTGAATAATCGGAACCTGCACCTCCTCCACCGACTGCTGCAGTAAGACCAGTAAAACTTGAGTTAACACCTGATGTTCCTTTTGCAGCGTTGGAACCTTCACTGTCTGTAGAACCAGCACCACCTGCACCGATTGTGCAAGTATAACTGGTTGCTGTTAGCGACTGAGATGCGTAATAAGCAAGACCACCTGCTCCACCTCCACCACGTGCACCACCACCACCACCTGCAACAACAAGCACGTCTGCATTCAAAGTTACTTGAGGTATGAATGAATCGGTGGTACGGAATGCGTGATACCAGTAAGTTCCATCAGTGTAGATAGAACCACCGCTAGCCTTTGGAGCAATCACAGGCGTTGTGCCTACTGCTGCAATGCCATATAGCGAGAAGGTGCTGTTGGCAGCGATGTCACCTGAACCCATTAAAATTGTAATAGATGTAATTGCTGCTTGTGTTCCAGGGTTCCAAAGACCAGCACCCAAAGCACTTAAAGCAGTTGTTCCATTATTCTCTGTTACAGTATCATAAGAAACAGATTTTGCATTTGTTGTTGATGTATAGTTTGGAATGTAAATTTCAGAATTGCTAAATGTATTTGATGTATAACTTGAACGGTTAACTAGAACGTCAATATAAGCGCCTGTAGTTGACCCAGCAGAAGAACCATCTGCATATAGCCAACGTTCAGAAGCGTTTGTTGAAGAACCATTAAATCTAACTCTTGTGTCAGCAACATCTGATGCGCCTCTTGCTGACATAACAACTTTCAAATCGGTATAGCCCGATTGTGGGATATTGGAGAATGTGACGCTTGCTGCCGAGGCATTGAGTTCAATGCGTTCTAAGAGTACGTAGTTTGCTGGCATTATCTATTCTCCTTATTTCGCATAACGAACAATGACGATACCTGAACCACCTGTGCCACCCGTACGGGAAGCGCCAGAAGAACCACCGGAACCACCACCACCACCACCGGTGTTGGCAACGCCACTATCTCCGTTGATTAAATTGTCTCCACCGTTAGCGCCACCACCAGTGCCACCAACTCCACCAACTCCACCATAGGCTCCACCGCCGCCGCCACCAGCGTAGTAACCACCAATGCCAGTACCAGTTACGGTTGCCCAAGTTGCAGCAGAATTGCTACCAGTTCCACCGACACCTTTAACAACTGGTGTTACTGAGTTGTCACCATTGCCTCCTACTGCGCCTGCGCCACCGCCACCGCCAGGTTGTGCTTTCGACGAACCACCTGCAAAACCTTGACCTGAAATACCAGTACCACCAGCAGCAGTTCCGCTATATTCAGAACCACCTCCACCTGAACCGCCGTTACCGCCAATAGGTGTTGCATCTTGAGAGCCACCATAACCACCGCCGGTAGATGTGATAGAACTAAATACTGAGTCAGAACCTTGTGAGCCTCTGTTACCAGTGCCACCTGCACCACCTGCGCCAACAGTTACTGTGTAACCTGTTGCACTAAGAGATAACGCAGAACCGCCAATGCTTGTGCGGTAACCACCGGCACCTCCGCCTCCGCCTCCTAGGTATCCACCACCGAGAGCGCCACCGGCGCCACCACCACCTGCGACTACAAGGTAGTCACAAGATAATGATTGTGTTGGGGTGAATGTTCCTGATGAAGTAAATAGGTGATAGATGTAAGTGTCATCTGCATAGAGAACTCCGCCAGTTGCCTTGGCTCCGACTGAAGCAGCAGCGATGCCATACAATGAGAATGTGGTTCCGACTGCAAAAGTATTAGTTGATGCTGCTAAAATTTTGATTGTGTTAATTGCAGCAGTAGAACGCCAAAGACCGGCAGTGGTCATTACATAATCAGATGCAGAACTATGACGGCATAAAACAGTTTTGTTTGTTGTAGTGTTTGAATAGTTTTGAAAATGAGCCATAGAGACAACGGTTGAGGCAGTGTCACCTGTTACGTTTCCATAAATAGCAGTTGCGTTTGAATAGCGATATGAGTTAGCAGCAGAACCAGTACCAAGCAAAACAGTACTTGAGTAATTTGTTCCTGTATCTATTGAACCGTTGCCCATTTGATAATAAATACCAGGTGTACCGCTACCTGTAACAATAGATGAAACAACAACAAGGTCTGTATAGGCGCTAGATATGGAACTGAAAGTAACGGAGGCAATAGGGCTTCCTGTTACAGTAATTTTATCAAGTGCAACGTATGTATTGGTAGCCATATTATTTCACCCCGTATAATGCGAATTGGCTGTACTGTGTTAGATTTCCAGCGGCTGCTATGATATTGATTTCAGTTATAGCATTAGTGTTTGCATAAAAACCACCTGAAGAATATCGAACTACGCCAGAACCGTTTGCATCGTAACCACTTAAAGAACGAATGGTTTTATATTTGTTTGTATTTGTGTAATCTAATATATCCACGATAGTTGCTGAAAATGTAGAAGAACTTGAAGGCGGCAAAATGGATTGAGAGTAGTCGTCTGCTGCGCCGTAAGCCGAAGCGGATGAACCATTACCATCTAATAAATGCAGAGAGTAATCGCCTATAGTTGTATTTCCGTTAAGCCTAATGAAACCCGCAACTGCAGAGCCGTTAGAAGTTTGTGCAAAATAGCGCAACTGCAAATGCTTATACCCTGTAGGGATACCTGCAAAGGTTACTGACGCCACTCCACCTGATGGCACAGTGACAGTAGCCAGCGCATCGTAAGCACCGGCAGGTGCCCAAAGGTGTCCTGATATCTGTGAAGCATATATGCCTACGTTATTTTGCATTAGGCAATATCTCCAATGACGTGCCAAGTATCTGTTGCGACTTTCTTCAATGTCATAGCAGAGTATTGAACTCTTGCCTTAGGTGATGCTGCAGTTCCACCTGTTGAGTAGACTGTAACTCCACCAGTTCCAGATACAGTTACCTGACCTGCTCCGATTTGGATTAGGTCAATGCTTGTACCTGTCGGGAATGCAACTGAACTGTTCAATGGAATTGTGTATGTTTGAGCAGAAGCATTAGATGCTGTTACATACTTACCTTGGTCAGCAAGAACGAATGTATATGTTGTTCCTGTCTGAGCATTGATTGTCTGTGCAATCTTAGGGTCAGAGATAGCAGGTGATGTACCGAATACTAGAACGCCAGTACCTGTCTCATCAGAGATAATTCCTGCTAATTCTGAAGATGTAGTAGCAGCGTGTACGCTCAACTTATCTGTAGTAACTACAAGAGTCTTAGTTGATGGGATAGTTGTACCGTTGATAGATGTAGCAGTAGCCACACCTAGAACTGGAGTTGTAAGAGTTGGTGTGTTCTGGACTACGAATGTAGAACCAGTACCTGTCTGTGAAGCAATAGATGTTGCGCTACCAACAGATGTAATTGGACCAGTTAGGTTGCTAGGTGCAACTGTGACTGTATCAATGTAACCCTTAGTAGCAGCGTCAGTTGATGTTGTAGGTGTACCTAGACCTGTAATCTTATTGTTACCCATAGCAAGAGCACCGCTCATTGTTGAGCCAGTCTTAAGGACTACTGTATCTGAGAAGTTTGCTGTGTCAGCCAAGGCTGCTGCAATCTCATCAAGTGTGTCAAGAGTAGATGGTGCTCCACCGATAAGGTTAGAGATAGATGTATCTACATAAGCCTTAGTCGAAGCATCTGTGTTAGATGAAGGTGTACCTAGTCCTGTAATCTTAAAGCCACCCATAGCAAAGTCTGCAGCAGGTGTAGCAATCTTAGAAAATGCAATCGCAGCAGATGCGTTAATGTCACCATTTACAATGGTTCCATCTGCAATCATTGTGCTTGTGACTGTGCCAGTATCTGCCTGTGTTACAGCAGTTCCTGCAATCTTAGTAGAAGCAATTGCTGCAGCAGTATTGATGTCAGCATTAACGATAGTATCGTTAGCAATATCTGATGATGTAATTGTTCCAGTCAAAGCCAACTTGCTGTAGGCGATAGCAGCAGAAGCATTGATATCTGCGTTGACGATTGTGCCATCAGTAATCATTGCTGAGGTAATGCCAGAGACTGTATTATTTGCTGCGTTGATTGTCTTATTGGTTAGAGTCTGTGTATCTGTAGTACCTACTAGAGCCCCTGTAACGCCGTGTACTGCTGTACTAGCCTCAACGTGGGTGTTGGACTCACGGTAGTCACGACCAATTGCCATATGGCGAACAACTGCACCGGCTGAGTGAGCCTGACCAGATGAGCCATCTACACCGCGAGTGATAGTAAGAGTGTTTGTGGATACCGCAGTGACATCTACAATTTCTTCGATTGCTGTATCTGGGTCGATGACAACCGTAAAGGTTTCACCGGCAGCAATGGTTACACCACCGAGTAGTGCTGAACCTGATACGACGGTAGCGGATGTACCAGATGAAGTAAGGGCGCCAGTCAGAGTTGTCTGCTGTGAGCGAGATGAGTATTTTCTAGTTGTCATTGCTGGTCCTTATCGGCGGGAGTAGTGAACGCGGGGAGGATAGTTCTGTTGCTGCGCCTTAGTTTCTTCATTAAGACGTTGTGTATATAAAGCGTAGAGTTGCTTAGTTGCAGTCTGTGATGCACCGTATGGGCGCTTGGAGTCTGTCTCGTCAGCCTGTGGGCTAACCTGTGCAGCACGTGCTGGGTCAAGGAATGAGAGTAGGCGATAGGCTGCGCCTAGAATTACTACATCTCTTGTTGACTCTGGCAAGCCTGTCACTGTTGTGTAAACCTGTGAGTTACTTGTAAACGGTTCTGGGTCTGTTGCATAGATAACCTTGACTGTGCGACCAGAGATAGGTGCTTCACCTAGAGTGATTGTCTGTACTTGGTCAGTGCCAGTTGTGTATCCAAATGCCTCAGGGTTTGCCACTGTATCTAAATCCCAACGACGAAGTGGAACCCACTCTTTGCTAGGTCCAATATCCTGCCAACTTACATTTAAGATGTTCTTGATGTTCTTGTTAGCAAATGCGTAAGTAGATACTGCAGCATTGAAAGTAAAGGTTGTTGACTTTACTGAAAAGATGTTTGCTCCAAGGGAGCGGATAGTGTCATTGATGGCACGCTTAACGCTGAAGCGTGGGAAGGTAGGAGAGATAGTTACCTTAGCATCTGCTGCGTGTGTTGCTGCAGTGGTGCCAAGGTAGCCACGCCCGTAAGGAGATACTGTTGCGGTATTCGCTACACGGTCAAATGTATCTACCCACATTAACTCTTCGTCAATCTCAAGGATACCCTTACCCACTGAGTCAGTTGACCCAAGGCTAAGGATAAGTGGAGATGCGCTTGTCGAAGTGGTAGTAGATACTGCTGTTGTGAGATAAGTGCTGCGGTCCTGCTGGAATGTATATCCCGCAAGATTGACGAGCACTTCATCAATCATATTAGTTAATGTAGTTGTCATTAGGCGTTGATGCTCCTTAACGCTGCAGGGGCTGCAAGCCCAGTTGTTCCCGCAAGTTCATTACAGACACCATCAATGTCTTTGAACTTATCTCTTGTGCGAGATGATGAGACTTTGATATTCAAAGCGCCAACAGTTGCAAGTCCGGTAGTACCAGCCCAGCGATTAGCAGCGCCCTGTTCATCAAGATATTGAGCGACGTTAGTAATGCCCGCCAGCCTATTAAGTTCTGCTGTAAGGCTGCTTCCTGCTCTGCCGTATGCCATTGTTAACCTTCCTTAGCGTTTTGGTACGATTAAATTCGATTTCTTTTGTGCTTGATTGCCACCAAAGAATGCTTTGTAGTAGTGCTCATCAAATGAGAACCGCTTCATATGTGGAGCAGTTGCTCCTGTGTGACAGTAGACTGGAATGTCTGCCTGGTCACATAGAGCGAAGAAGTAAATGTCTTCTCCAATAAACTTTGTCCCGCGTCCCATCTCCATAAACATAGGAGAGTCAGGAACAGTTGCCCTAATCTTTTCAACTACGCTACGGTGCATCAGGATGAATCCCATACCTGCTGCGCCTACCTGAATCAGTTTATTCTCAGGCATTGGGTGCACTCTGGATAAACCAAAGCCACCGTCTTTGTTATCTGTAAAGTTAAATACAGTTGGCATTGGAATCATCAAAGGTTCTTCAGGAGTATCAGTTGTAAAGTAGACTCCGGTAATGATAGGGCGCTTCTCGGCGTCTCTATTATCCCAAAGTAACTTGAACTTATCTGGACTGATAACAACATCTGAGTCAACCCAGAGTAGCCATTCTGTATCTGTCTGGTCATACCAGTAGGTAATAACTGTTTCGCGCTGGCGTGCAATCTGATTGCCTTGACTGCGAAGTGTAGACTTAAATTCTAATCCAGACTTAAGTAGTACGTCGCAGACGCCTTGCATAAACTTACCGTCTACCATTCCGTTATCGCACCAAGCGATTGAAATACTTTCTTGCATTGTCCCCTACTTTCTTACTTCTTCTTTGCTCTTGCGTTGTCCACAAGATTTGGATACGGTCTTCCAGCCTTTTTAGCCATTGCTTTAGCCTTAGCCTTTTGAGCAGGTGTAAGTGGTGTTGACTTCTTCTTAGGGTTCTTCTTATCCCAGAATGCTTTCTTCATTACCACTTCACCTTATCTGCCCAGTATGCTGCGCTTAGTTTACCCTTAGCAATGTTCTTTGCGTGGCGTGCTTTGAATGAAGCCTGACGTGCTGTCGGCTTCTTATCGCCAGTGACACCCTGTTGACCAAAGCGAATAGTCTTAACCTGGTCTCCTGATTTAGCCACAACAACGTGCGACTTAGTTGGGTGATTCGGTGTGCGCTTAGGCTTGTTAAAGCCAGACACTCCTGCTCGCTTTAGTCTAGGGTCTGTCATAATTTTCCTTAGTTCGTGTTGTAGTTGTTCCACATACCAGTGCGTCTTGCTTCCATTTCACGCTTCTTCATCAGTTCTGCAAGTGCCTTCTCTTGGCGCTTTGCTTCTGCCTTTGATTGCATAGGAGCAATACGAGTCTTTGGTCCAGCCATTGGTGTTGCCATTGGCTTTGGTTTTGCGTTCATCATTACTTCTTCTTGCCCATTTTCTTCATTGCCATCTTCTTAGCAGCAGCCTTCTTCATTGGCTTGCCTGTCTTTGTGGCTTCCATCTTTGCTGCTTTTTCACCTTTTGCGGTGTAAGGGAATTTCTTTTTTCCGACCATTGGCATTATATTGCTCCTATTTCCTTGAGTACCTCGGTTGATTTTTTATTTATATCTTTTGTCTTTGGCATTGTCTCGGAGTTGTACGCCTTGCCCAATGTCGCTGACGCTTCATATGCTGCTTCTACGTGAGCACGTGTAGTGCCCGCTGGCTGCATACCCTGTGCTCTCGCATCTCGGTAAGCCTGCAATTCAGAGGTCCATTTCTTGTCAGAGATGTCTCTTGTTGCATCACCAGTTCCTAGTTCGAGTGTTCCTATCTTGCAACCAAAGCAACCCTCAACATACTCAGGATGCTTTTGTATCTGATGTAAATTCATTGTGTCCCCTACTGTGCTGTAAAGTTTGCCTCTGTTACTCCGATGCCACCGGCAATAAGTTCTGCCTTAGTTGCATCATCTACCGTGTAGTCATAACCACCTCGGTAAACTACGTCATAGTCAAGCAGGTCATCATCGACTGCATAGCGCAGCGTCGAATATGTAGCACCTAGTTTAACTACGGTAATGCCACGCTTTAATCTATAGAAGTAGAACAAGCGGTGCTTACCAGCAGGACCTTCTTCGACAGAAGGACCTCTAAATGTATAATTTGCCATTGTTCTCCTTAATGAACTTACTGATGGGGCAGTAGAGATTTCGGTAACTACTGCCCCACCCGTCAATCAACTAAGCGATTGATGAACCTGATTCGATTCGGTATAGTGCTTCTTCACGGTAGCGAGCAAATCCGAGTACGCCGTACCAACCCATTGGGCGGTGACGCATCAACTTGTCCACGACTGGTCCGATGACTACGTGTGGCTCTTCTGCCACTGCCTCAGCAAGTGCTTGCTGTCCGGCGATGATTGTGCGGTAAACACGTGCAGATGATGAACCGTCTGTAGCATTGTATAGACGTGCTGACTCAACGAAGTATGCACCTTCGTATGTGCCGATTTCTCCCGCCCAGATGCGGTCCTGTGATGAACCGTACTGATTTGGAAGAAGCCATCCTGCTGAACCTGTCTCTGCACGAAGGTCGTGTGAAACTTCTGGGTGAATACCAGTCCAGTAGAGTGAACCCTTGCGACCTGTTGTCTTGTTAGCACGCAACTTAGCAACAGCGCGGCGAAGGTTTGCTGATGAAAGTGTTGCTGCTGCTGTGACTGTTGCTGTAGATGTAGCAGTTGAACCTGAGTAGATTACATTGCTTCCACCGCGAAGTGTTGTCATTGCAACCTGGTCGATTGAATCTGCAAGGTTGAACGCAATGATGTTTGCAATTGCTGGGTCTACATCAGCGAGGCTGAAGAGTTCCAAAGCACGTGTTACAAGGACAGAGTTACCGTACTCGTTAAGAGTAATGGTGACTGATGTCGGTGTAGACATTGCTACTGCATCTGGGTCAGTGTCTTCTGTTAGTGCAGTTGTTGCTGCTGAAAGGTCAACGTAGCGCTGTAGAACTACTGTTGAACCTGGGATTGATTGCTGTGCTGGGCGCTTGTCTGCGACTGAGCGAATGAGTGGCTCTGAACGGAGTGCGAACTCCAAGAGACGGTCATAAGCCTTCTGTACAAGACCAGCAGCACCAGCGGTACCTCCGAGTGAGGAGGAACCTGTGGATACGTATGCGTTTGCCATTTAGGTTTATTCCTTTAGTGTTAGAAACTATGATTGGATTTATTGCGAACGGAGAACATTCAAGAAATCATCCAGGTTATCTGCCTGGTCCATTCTCAAACTTAAGTTCTCTGCTCTGTCGGGTGTTATTGCACCCTGAGTCATAACATCCTGCTGACGTAATGCAGCACGGTCTGTCTCACTCGCTTGCGGTGCTTCCTGAGTTTGAGTAAGCCCGAACAAATCTCCGTTATCTTCTAGCCAGTTATTCACTGACTCTTCAGATACATCGTCGATGTCCTTGAGGATTAGTCGTACCGCTTTAGGATTCACACCCTTCTTTTCTAGGACTTCCTTGACGGTTCGCTCACGCTGCGACTTGGTTAGTCCCTCAAGTTGCTCAGTGAGTTCCTTGATACGCTTCTCGTCATTACGCTTGGCTTTCCGCAACTTCTTTAAGAGGTCGCTTCCATCCATTTGTGTCTCCGATACATCGGTATCGAGGTCATCGTCTTCTTCATCCCAGTAGTTGTTGCTCATAGCAACTGCCACCCTTCTCTATTAGTTAGTTCGCAAGCCTCAGGTTCCAGTCGGGGGATTGGTCTGGCTCTTGCTACCAGTCTGTTACGCTGGCGGGGCTGGTAGGTCCGCTCAGGATTCTTGTTTTAGATTAAGCCTTGGGCTCTATCCTTAGATGCAAATCTTCCTGGACCTCCAGAGAATCTTGCAACCTCTACGCCAATAGCAGCCTGCTCTTCTTGAATAGCCTTGGCTTCTTTCTTAAGTTTCGATGCTTCAAGTTTTGCTTGGACATCTTCTGTCTTAACATCTTTTCCAGTATTCATTTCAAGTATCTTCTCGTATGTACCCATACCTTGAGCGATAGTTGAGTATCCTGTTTGCGCTGCGGCTTGTGTTACGTTAGCACCGACGAGTTCGTTTGCAGTAGCAAGGCTTGTCTTTAGACCTTGAGCAAGTGCTGCTCCGCCAATTTCTGCTGCTAATACTTTTCTTTCCAGAATAGGGAACTGTGTCTCAGGGTCCATTAGTACAGCAAGGATGTCACCATCTGTCGCTGCAGAGTAGAAGGCTTGGAAAGCCTGCTTGACTCCTGGTGTATTTATAATTCGAGCATAACCTTTATTCATACGTTCAGTAACATCTACCGCATCCATACGATTACCGATAAGTGTTGCGTAGTAATCTTTGGTTGCTAGTGATGTTGCACCATACGCTGTAAAAATCTTTTTGTATTCATCTTCAGTCTTAAGATATGTAGCATCATCAAGAGTGGGAAGCCCTGCTGCCTTTAACTTAACATTACCAGCGAATCGCTTATTGTATTCAGCGTTGTAGCGGTTATCATTCTTAAGTAGAAGTAGTAGGTTCTCACTGGAAATCTCTGGATAGTCTGCACGAATCTGTGCAATCGTTGCAGCAACACCTTCCATTCCATAAGACTTAAGTGTATTGGCAAGGATTGCATCACTTGCTGCATCGAATGGTGATGTCTTTGGGGTTACTGTTACCTTAGGAAGTACACCTGGTTGTGATACTCCTTCACCAGTAATGTAATTAGGTGTAGGGGTAAAACCACCTACTCCTGGCACACCCTCACCTGTAATATAGTTAGGTGTAGTTGTCTGTGTATAGCCAGCAGGAGCGCCACCAATGGTGACGGTTGGCTGCATTGATGTAGTAGGCTTATATCCTGCTGGTGCACCACCGATAGTAACAGTTGGTTGCACTGATGCAACAGGTCTGTAACCTGCTGGCGCTCCACCAATAGTTACTGTTGGAGCAAGTTTAGGTTTCTTCGCCATTATTACATCACTCCAAAGTTACGTAGTACGGTCTTGGTATCGTTAAGAACTACAGACTTGTATTCATCACCGTTAAGATAGTCATCGCTCTTGTACTGTGCTGCCTTATAGTCAGCAACATTCTTTAATGTTCCGTCTGCATTAAGGGCATCGACTACATCCTGAGTCTTAATCTGGTCCTCAGGTACGTTACGAATCTGTGAGCGAAGGGTGATGTATGGCTGTAGGCGTGAGCGTACAGTCTGTCCTGGCTTAAGACCTTCGGCAGCCTTACCCCATTGGAGTGATGCACTGCGAACAATGTCTTCTTGTACTGTATCCCAAGCAGTCTCACTGCGGAATGACTTGCCTGCTAACTTGTAGACAGTTCTATCGCTTACTGGAATACCGTTCTCTTCGTACTGTGCACGAATCTCACGGACTCTCTTACCTAGTTGACCTTCATCTAACTTCTCTGCTGCGGTCATATCCCCTGTAAGGGCACCTGAAGTCAGTGAAGATAGTCTCTTATTGGCAATAGATAAGATGATATCGTTGCGCTCTTGCGCCGACATACCACCCTTAGCGGTTCTCTCACGGGCATTGAGTGCATTTTGATAAGCATTTACTTCTGCTTTACTTGGCTTATCGTTAAACATATCAAGGAAGAAACTATTAAGATTAGACTTAGCCTCAGTAGTATCTGTGATTACCTTTGTGCCAGTGCCAGTAAAGCCACCAGTCTTAAGATATGCCTGTAGTTCCTTGTCCTTCTTGATGGTATCAATGACAGTATTGATATTACCAATACCCTTTTGCTCACCAATGTTAACAAGTTTGGCTGTGGCATCATAGTCTTGCTGAGATACTAATCCCTTGACAGGTACATAACCCTTTGGGTAGGCACCAATATCTAATAGTTTCTGCTGGAACGCTTCGCGTTCTTCAGGAGACATATTGTTAATGTACGCCTCATTGTAGACAACACCCTTAACTGGTTGATAGATAACCTTAGTCATCGGCTTACCAGTTACAGGGTCATACCCTCGGTTAATCTTACTAAAGTCAACGCCTTTAGAAGCGGTGCCAGATGAAACAGATTGACCCTGACGGGCAGCAATTACTTCCTGTGCTCTAGGCGATAATGTTCCAGTAGAAGCAGGACTAGGCTGGGGAGTAGGTGTTGGTCCCGTTGTCATTATTTACCTTCCAATTCATTTGCGAAGAATGCGTAGAACATCTTCTGAAAATCTGGATTACTTTCGATAACCCACTCTGCTTGTGCTGCAAGCCAATCACGTTCTGCTTGTTCTGACTTAGCACCAGTGAATGTCTTCTTGCCCAGGTTATCTAGTGCTGTCTGACGTAAAGCCATATAGTCACGAAGTGCCACTACTGATGGAGCATCTACAAATCGCTCATCCTTAGTAAGTTCTTGGAGTTGAGAGATAATGCGACCACGCTTATTAGGGTCGAACTCTGCAACAGGTCCACCGCCCATAGCATCCTTAAGTGTCTGGAGTGCTACGCGATAACCATCTTTGTCTAGTTCGCCTGCATCTACTCGTGTCATAAGTGCATCACGGGTAGCGTAATAACGCTGGTTGTTTACCTTATCAAGAATTTCTTTTGGAGATAACTTTTTCTTTGTACCGTGAATAACGTTCCACTTGTACATCTCTGTGGATAATCCACCACCTGGCATTACATATCCCCATACATCTTGATACTTAGATGCAACATCAGGGTTAGATATTACGAAGTTGTATGAATCCCAGTTAGATGGACCATTGCCTGCGCTTGCTGTGATAAGCGCGAAGGCTTGAGACGCACCGTATAGGTTAAGGAAGTCATACCAAGTCTTGTTATAATCGCCATC
>Ga0315900_10004781_pt1 | contig 18922 bp, 20 predicted proteins | sample LakEriMetagenome_FD_203521 | JGI IMG/M metagenome (GOLD analysis project Ga0315900, IMG submission 203521) | Freshwater fungal communities from buoy surface, Lake Erie, Ohio, United States - Buoy 12 MA114 | ecosystem: Environmental > Aquatic > Freshwater > Lake > Lake biofilm | place: USA: Lake...
AGGAAGCGCTCGACGCCATGAGCCAGATTTTGCAGGCCAACCCGCAGCTTTGGACGGTGGCCGGCGACCTGTTCATCAAGAACATGGACTGGCCGGGCGCGCAGGAAATGGCCGCACGGTTCAAGAAGATTCTGGACCCGAAGGTGCTGTCCGAAGGCGATCAGTCGCCCGAAATGATGGCGGCGCAGCAGCAGATCGAGGCAATGACGCAGGAACTGAATCGCGTCACCGACATCATGCAGAACATTCAGGACAGCGCCGAAATGCAGAAGGTCGAGATCGACCGTTACCGGTCCGAGATCGACGCCTACAACGCCGAAACCAAACGCATCGCCGCGGTCCAGAACAGCATGACGCCGGAACAGATTCAGGACATCGTCATGGGCACTATCGCCGCCGCGCTGGACACCGGCGACCTGATCGGCGAGGCACCGCAGATGCGCGAGATGCCTGAAGCCGAGGAACCTGAAGAGGCTCCGGAAATGCCTGAAATGATGCCAGAAATGCCTGAAATGATGCCAGAAATGCCCGAAGGAATGGCTGAAAATGAGCAACTGTAACGACTTCATCGGAATGCTGTTTCTGGCACGCGACGTGACGCATTCGGCGCACCTGAACACGCGCAGCTACGCCAAGCACACGGCGCTGGGCGAGTTTTACGACGGGGTCATTGATCTCGCGGACAAGTTTGCGGAAGCCTATCAGGGCAAATACGGCCTGATCGGGCCTATTTCGCTGATGTCAGCCAAGAAGACCAGCAACGTCGTAGACTTCCTTGAAGGTCAAGTGGACGACCTGATGGAAATGCGGTATAAGGTCGTCGAGAAGGAGTGCACCCCACTCCAGAACATCATCGACGAGATTTTTGGGCTGTATTATACCACCCTGTACAAACTCAAATTTTTGGCGTGAGGTTACATCATGGGACTGAAGACCACCACTTTCTGTCTGGGCTATCAGCAGCTCACCCCAAACTCGGCTACCAGCCTGACGGTCCCTGCCCGCGCCCCTGACGGGTCGGTCCAGCAGGCGACCTTCGCCATCATCACCCCTGAAGGGCAGAATGTGCGCTGGCGCGACGACGGCACCGACCCGACGGCATCGGTCGGTATGCCCATCTATGTCGGCACGTCGCTGCTCTACGACGGCAACCTCACCAACCTTCGGTTCATTAACACAGTGGCCGGCGGAAAAATTAACGTGAGTTACTACGCATGATGAACGTCACGGGGGTTCCGCTAAACATCTCGGGGCCAGCGTCTGCCGCGGGCTACATTCTGACGCCTGACGGCATCATTACCGAAGCCACGACCAGCCGCACGCTGTCGGCCGCTGACAACGGCAAGGTCATCTACTGCACCAGCGGGTCCGCGGTAACGATTACCTGCGCGGCCGGTCTGGGTGCGGGCTTCAGCGTGACGATCATTCAGGGCGACGCAGGCAAGGTTACGGTGGCCGCTGGCGGGCAGACGCTGGTGTCCTACTCGTCGCTGTTTAGCACTATGGGCCAGTACGCCGTCATTTCGCTAATCTGCCCGGTCGCTAACACCTTCGTGGCGGCCGGCAATCTGGGTGTGTAGCTATGTCTGTTAATCCCTCACCTATCGGCGGTTTTGCTGGTCAGTTTTTTGATAACAACGGCCAGCCGCTGTCAGGGGGTAAGATTTACACCTACGCGGCCGGCACTACCACGCCGCAGGCTACGTACACCAGCGCGCTCGGGGGCACGCCGCACGCCAATCCTATCGTTTTGGACAGCGCCGGGCGCGTACCGGGCGGCGAGATTTGGCTGACCGACAGCCTGATCTACAAGTTTGTCATCGAAACCTCGACGGCAATCCTGATTGGCACCTACGATAACATCACCGGCGTCAACTCGAACTTTGTCAACTACACGGTGCAGGAAGAGGTCATCACGGCCACGGCCGGTCAGACTGTGTTCAATCTCTCGACGATCAACTACACGCCGGGCACCAACTCGCTGTCGGTCTACATTGACGGTGTGAACCAGTACGTCGGCGACAGCTATCTGGAGACGGACAGCGACACCGTGACCTTTACCAGCGGCTTGCATGTCGGTGCCGAAGTCAAGTTCACCACGGCCGTTCAAACTACCACCGGGGCTGTAGACGCGAGCGACGTAGGGTATACTGCGGGCTTTACCGGGGCCACCGCGCAAACCGTCCAAACCAAGCTGGAGCAATACGTCTCCGTCAAGGACTTCGGCGCTGTAGGCGATGGCGTGGCGGATGACGGCCCAGCAATCAACGCAGTCATATCGGCGCTCAACGCGGCTGGCGGCGGCACACTTTGGTTCCCGGAAGGTGTCTACAATATCGACACTGCGTTAGTTTTGCTTTCAAACGTGCATCTTAATATAGGCGCAAAAGCCGTTCTTGACGTGGCCACCTTGTCGGGCGGTATTGCAATGCAAGCGCAAGGTACCGTGGGCACGGCAGTGCCGCTCGCGTCTAATGCTTCACGCACCAACACTAGCGTAGCGGTAGCCGCAGGCGCCGAGGCTGCCTTTACCGCTGGCGATTATGTGCTGATCTACTCTGAACGGCAGCCCGACCCCGCAGCGCAGAAAGACGGTGAGTTCCAGATCGTCAAATCGACTTCCAGCGGATCAATTACGCTTCAAGACGGCCTGTGGAGTGATTATGCTACGGCTGACACGGCGTCTATTCGCAAGCTGAACCCGGTCTCCAATATCCGCGTTTTTGGTGGCGGCACCATTCGTGGTTCTGGAACGAACGATAAGTTGCTGACGTTTTACCGCTGCAACGATGTTCACGTTGATAGCATCATTTTTGAGGACGGCGATTTTGAGGCTTTGACCTTCCAAAGCACCCTTAATTTTTCCGCGACCAATTGCTCATTCTATCGCTCCAACAATGCTGGCACTGGTTATGGTGTAGCTATCTATGACGGCAGCCAATGGGGCGACGTGATCGGCAACAAGTTCATTGATTGCCGTCATGGCGTTAGCGGCGGCGGGAACACTGGTGGCTATGGTTTAAACCGCTTTGTCAACATCATTGGCAACAATGCTTATGGTGGCCTTGATAGCGCATACGATGGTCATAGCCCGTGCCAGTATTGGAACTTTGTCGGAAACACGGCGACCGCCAAAAACGGCACCAACTCTGATGGCATAACATGGCAAGGCCTTGACGTTGTCATCGCTGACAACACCCTAATCGGTTGCAAAAACTATGGCGTTTTTTTGGAGCCGCGCCGCCCTGAAAATCAAACTGGTTTAACCGTTAAGGGCAACGTAATCCGTGACAGCGGCCTTTTTGGCGTCTACCTTCTCCCAGTTGGCACCGTTGGGACGATTAGCGGCGTCAACATCACGGGCAACACTGTTCTGAATGCGGCGAACCACGGAATTTTAGCGCGGTCGAACACTGCGAACCGCGATATTAACGGGCTAAACATTTCAGACAACACCGTAATCTCCAGCACTGGTCGCGGCGTCTATGTTTTGTCTGAAGCAGCGACGATCTCGGCTGTCGATATATCGGGCAATACGATTTACGGCAGCAGCGCCGAAGGCATCTATGTCTACGCCAACACCGCTGACATTAACAACTGTGGCGTCCGCGACAACAGCATCACCATGACCGCCGCCACGGACGCAATTGGCGTGCAGACCGGTGCAACGGGTAATTTTGCACAGTTGACCATTACTGGAAATGTTGGAGGCGGTGGGACGCACGGCGTTCGCAAATTTACTGGGGTAGGAACGTACACGAATGTCTGGGTAGCTGACAACGCTTTGACAGGATCGACCGCACGTATTCGCGGGTTTTCTGAAGCGGAGTTCGGCGAAAACCAAGGCTATATTTTGTTTGCCTCAGCCACTTATGACCCACCCAGCCTAAACGATGGTGCTGGCGCGGAAACCGATGTGACCGTAACGGGTGCGGCGCTTGGCGATTACGTCGATCAGATTTCGTTTTCGCTTGATACGCAAGGCATCAATTTGGACGGCCAAGTTACTGCGCTCAACACCGTCACGGTGCGTTTTCAGAATGAAACTGGCGGAACGATTGATCTTGGAAGCGGGACTATTCGTATCCGTGTCCGTAAGGTGCCTAACCCATGATAACGCCTGCATACGCACCTACCGCTACCGAGCGGGTTTTACCTCGGCTTGCGCTGGACTTTACGACTGGCGTGCTTGATCCTCGTGTGACTGTCACGCGGGCATTAAACACGGCTACCCGCGTCAACAGCAGCGGCCTGATTGAGACTGTCAACGCTAATTTGCCTCGTTTCGACTACGACCCCGCCACACTTGCGCCTAAAGGGTTGTTGATTGAAGAAACACGCGCAAACTTGCTTTTGCATTCGTCCGGCGCAAACGAAAGTGCGTGGACAAAAGACGCAACCGGCACTGGTGTGGCCCCTGTCGTCACACCCAACTTCGCCGTTGCACCAGATGGCACTACGACTGCTGATCGCATTGAGTTTAACCGAGGCGCAGGCACTACTGTCAGTGATCTTAGTCGTGTTTTTCAGTTTATTGGCGGAACCGATACGCGCACAGCCACGGTTTATTTAAAGAGCAACGACGCGAACACGTATTCGCTCCAGCTTCTGACTGGCTCCAATGTCCAGAATATATCTGTAACACCGTCTTCATTTACGCGGTTTTCAGTATCTGGCGCTAGCGGGGCTAACTTTATGCTACGGCTGGCCGGGTCAGTCGGCGCGTCTACGACCGCGGATATTTTGTTTTGGGGCGCACAACTCGAAGCAGGAGCATTTGCGACCAGCTACATCCCAACGACCACGACCAGCCTGACGCGCAACTCTGACGTTGTATCAATGACAGGGACAAATTTTAGCAGTTGGTACAACGCCAGCGAAGGGGCGTTTCTTGCTGAATACTCATCTAACGCTGCTACGGCCAGCACCTTTAGCAAAGCAGTAATATCTGTTAACGATACCACATTAAACAACCGACTTTATGTTAACATTAGCACAAGCGCCATCCCATTCGTGTTTATTAATTCCAGTGGTTCCTCGCAAGCCAACATAAGCACTGGGGTCACACTTACAAATGAGACCACAACCAAAACAGCTTTTGCGTACAAAGCGGACAGTTTTGTCGCGGCTACCAATGGGGCCGCAGTTGGGACCGATAGCTTAGGGTTAGTTCCTGCTGTCAGTGCCCTTAATATTGGGCATCAAGTCGGGTTTGCTTCGCTGTTTGGTCACATGAAAAAATTATCGTATTGGCCCCAGCGTTTGATAAACAGCGAAACTCAATCATTTTCAAAATAGGTGTCCGCCATGTCTTTGACCAAAGCAACATACTCAATGATAGAAGGCGCGCCGGTAAATGTACTGGATTATGGCGCGGTTGGCGACAACACAGCGGACGATACTGCGGCCATTCAAGCCGCGATCACCGCCGCGAACGCCAATAACGCAAGCGTCTATATTCCTGCGGGGATTTACAAAGTAAGTTCGTCGATTTCGTGTTATGGTAATTCAAAAATATATGGTGATGGGCGAGGATCGAGGATTAACCCTATCATCAGCGACGGTACTGCTGTTTTTGTCTACCCAGCAAATGCGCAGTTTTTTTCGGTTGAAGATTTGCAAATTGCGTCGAGCGTTGTTTTCAACACATATATAGCTGGCGGCGCGGCGCAAAATTGCACCGCAATTAAGCACACTACTTACGCCAACCGATTTTACTACAAAAACATCATTATCTATGGCGTTGCTGTAGGCTTGGACATTTCTGGGTTTATCGGCACATTAGACAACGTGCATGTTAACTGCTGTGATGTTGGTTTAGTCGGAACCAATCTAAACTCTTCAGATATTAATCTGAGGGCGGAAAACAATAAAAAGGCTTTTAGCCTTACCGGAAGTTACGGGGTATTTTTTCGCCAACTTCTCGACGAAGGGGGACACGTATCACCTCTTGCGGCCACAATAGATGGTTGCGGGGGAGTTCATTTTGCTTCGCCTTACTGGGAGCAGGTAGTTAGCGCTCCTCGCGCAACACCTTACTTATCCATTGGTGCTACAACGGCGTGTCAAAGCATACGTATCACTGGAATGAATTTGGTTGATTACGTTACCGCAGGCACAGCTATGCTTTCTGCAGATGACGTTGACGGGCTATTTGTGGAAGGCCATGTTTCGCGTGGCGTCAACGGTGGCCCAACGGTATTGACCACAAGCAATACAACTAATGTTCGCCAGAACGTATGGTCTAATGGAGCGTTAAACGCTTCACCTTGGTTGACTGAAGGTAGCAAGCAAGAAGGCGCTTGCTTCAACTATTTTCCTAACCGCAATTTTGATATGTGGTTCCGTGGCTGGAACAACGTAACTCCGAACCGCAGCACTTTTGCCCAAGAAACAACGTTGGTGCGAAAAGGTGCTAATGCGGTTAAAATTACCGCTACGGCAGGCCAAAACTTTAATGTTTTGACTTGGACGCTAGTTGGAAGCGCAGTTACGTCACTGCGCGGCAAACGCATCGTTATGGGCGCTTGGGTTTATGTTCCGGATATTTCCGAATTTACCGACGTTTTTGCGTCCCGTACAAAGTTTCCGTCAATCACACTAGATAGCTTTAACGGCTCTGCGACCGTAAGTAGCGACAGCCGCAACAACCGTTTTTCAGTTGGGGAATGGCAGTTTATGTGGACTGAAGTAACAGTTCAGGTAGACGCAACTCAGATTTTCCTAAACACTTACGTAAACCAAAGTTCAAATGTAGCCAACGGCAACGAATATATCGTTGTTGACAGCATTGTCCTAGCCGAAGCTAATACACCTTTTGAGCGCTTGATGAACGACGATCTTCCAGACAGCGCTATGATTGCAACGATTGGCGTTAACGGAAAAATGATTAGTTCGACTTCGGGCGTCCCTAGCGACGCTGACCAAACATATGAGATTGGCGACCGCGCGTATAATCAATCGCCGGCTGTTGGTCAGCCAAAGTCGTGGGTATGTACAGTGGCCGGATCGCCCGGCACTTGGACCAGCGAAGGCAACCTTTAACGAGATTGCCAGCCTGCAACAAATGTTGTAGACTGGCCTGTAACCGTACTGATGCGGAACATCAGGTGACTGGAAAGGTCAAAACCAAATGAGCGATGATGCTCCTGAACTAGCGGAAGTGCCCGCGCCAGAACTCGAAGCCACGGCAGCAGTCGAGCCTGTAGAAAACGAAACGCCGGAAACGCCTGCCGAGCAGGAAGCCTCCAAGACTTTCACTCAGGAAGAACTGGACGCAATTGTCGGTAAGCGGCTTGCAAGAGAGCAGCGCAAGTGGGAACGAGAGCAGGCTCAACGGCTTGCGGATATGGAAGCCCGCCAGAAGCCAGCCGCTTCTGCGGACATCAGTCCCGAGCAGTTCGAGACTTACGACCAATACGCAGAGGCTTTGGCCGAACGTAAGGCGGAAGAATTGCTGAACCAGCGGGAAGCCGCACGGCAACAGCAAGCCTTGCTTGAACAGTACCACGACCGTGAAGAGGCAACGCGGGACCGTTACGACGACTTCGACCAAGTCGCGTACAACCCCAACCTGCCCGTCACGGAATACATGGCGCAGAGCATCCAAGCCTCGGATGTTGGCCCCGATGTCCTTTACTGGCTCGGCTCCAACCCCAAGGAAGCGGACCGCATCGCCAGATTGCACCCGATCTTGCAGGCAAAGGAAATCGGAAAGATTGAGGCTTCATTGTCCTCAAATCCGCCGGTTAGAAAAACTTCAACCGCCCCGGCACCGATTGCTCCTGTTACGCCACGCGCTTCTAGCGCACCCGCATACGACACCACCGACCCTCGTTCGACCAAGTCAATGAGCACGTCGGAATGGATCGAAGCGGAACGGCTACGGCAGATCAAGAAGTACGAGGCACAACGTAACCGCTAATTTGGGAATACCACCATGTCCAACAGCATTCTTACTATCGACATGATCACGCGGAAGGCTCTCGAAATCCTTGAGAACAACCTCGTGCTCACCCGCAACGTCAACCGCCAGTACGACGACAGCTTTGCCGTCGAAGGCGCCAAGATCGGTTCGACCCTGCGCATCCGTCTGCCTGACCGTGCGCTCGTCACCGACGGTGCTGCCCTTCAGGTGCAGGACGACAACGAGCAGTTCACCACGCTGACCGTTGCCAACCAGAAGCACATTGGCGTGAACTTCACCACCGCCGAAATGACCATGCAGCTTGACGACTTTGCCGAGCGCGTGCTCAAGCCGCGTATCTCGCAGCTTGCTGCCAGCATTGACGCGGACGTTGCCAACGCTTTCTCGACCATCGGCAACTCGGTCGGCACCCCCGGCACCACGCCGGCCACTTCGCTGGTTCTGCTTCAGGCCCAGCAGAAGCTGAACGAAAACGCCGCCGTGATGTCGCCGCGCTATGCCACCGTCAACCCGGCCGCCAACGCCGGTCTGGTCGAAGGCATGAAGGGACTGTTCAACCCGACCGACACCGTCAGCCGTCAGTTCAAAAACGGCCTGATGGGTACCGGCGTGCTTGGTTTCGAAGAAATCAACATGTCGCAGTCGATCAAGCAGTTCACCTGCGGCACCCGCGACGCCACCGGCGGTTCGACCTCGGCGGCTGTCACGGTCGAAGGCGCGACCACCATCGCCATCACCGGCGCTGGTAGCGGCGACACCGTCAAGGCCGGCGACGTGTTCACCGTCGCTGACTGCTACGCTGTCAACCCGCAGACCCGTGAGTCGACTGGTTCGCTGTTCCAGTTCGTCGCACTATCGAACGTCACGCTGGGCGGCTCGGGCGAAGGCAACATCACCGTCGCTCCGATGTATTCGGCCGGTCACGCCCTCGCCACCGTTTCGTCGCTGCCGGGCAACGGCAAGGCCGTGGTGTTCGTCGGTGCTTCGGGCGGTCAGTACGCGCAGAACCTCGTGTACCACAAGGACGCGATCACCTTCGCCACCGCCGACCTCCTGCTGCCGCAGGGCGTCGATATGGCGTCGCGTCAGGTGCACAACGGCATCTCGCTCCGCGTTGTTCGTCAGTACGACATCAACAACGACCGTATGCCCTGCCGTATTGACGTTCTGTATGGCTACAGCACCATTCGTCCGCAGATGGCTTGCCGTCTCTGGGGCTAACCTAACACCGCCCCCGGTTTCGGCCGGGGGCAAATTCTTATAGGAGATTTATAATGGCTCTTCCTAATGGTGCTGGTGGCTACCAGCTTGGCGACGGCAACCTGAACGAAGCCGTCCTCGGCGTGCAGTCGATTCCGGCCACTCTGACCGGCGACACTACCCTGTCCGGCGCTCAGATGGCTGTCGGCCTTGTTGTTTGCAAGAAGGCCAGCGACGCAACCCTGACCGTTACGACCGCTACGGGCGCGCAGCTTGACGCTGCTATCCCGTCGGCCAAGGTGGGTTCGTCGTTTGACCTGACCATCTGCAACGACAACAACTCGGGTACGTCTTCGACTGTTCCGGTTACGGCCGGTACGGGCATCACCGTCTACGGTTCGGTGACGGTGCCGCGTTTTGGCGCTCATACCTATAAAATCGTCAAGACCGGCGACGCGACTTGGTCGGCGTTCCTGAAGTAATCGACTTGGCCCCGGCTTAACCGCCGGGGCCTAACTCTACGGAGACTGTCATGCCAAACACCAAGCCTATCGGTGTCGCTTACGAGGACCAGTACCTCGATGGTGCCACCATCGCCAACCCGGTCTATCCGGCCAAGGGCGCGGCGCTGACCACTCAGCTTACGTCGATCACTTCGACTGCTCCGGGCACCCCGGACTACGCGATCCAAGACCTCATCAATTCGAGTGCTTGGGGTTTTGCGACTAAGGACGAAGGCAACACTGTTCTGTCGGTTATCGCTAACCTTCAGACCCGCGTTGCACAGCTTGAGAGCCGCCTTACGGCGCTCGGGCTTATCGCCTAAAAACATGGGCGGCCTTCGGGCCGCCCATTTGCGAGGTTGTATGGCTATTATCTACATGGTTCATGCGGTGCACGGCGCTAAGGTCGCGATTGACGAGGCCGAAGCGATTTATGATGAAATGCACGGCTGGGAACGCTATAACCCTGAAACGCCTTCCGTGGCGGCATACGATGGCGACGACGAGGAAGACGAAGTCGTGAACGTACTGGCGGCCCCCAAGCGCCGTGGACGCCCGCGCATCAAGCAGGAAGACTGACAATGGCATCGGCCGGCGACATCATCAACGGTTCGCTCAGGCTTCTTGGCGTTCTGGCCGAAGGTGAAGTGCCTTCGGCCGAAACGTCTCAAGACGCGCTGAACGCCATGAACCAAATGCTGGATAGCTGGAATACGGAACGTCTGTCCGTGTTCGCAACGCAGGATCAGGTGTTTATCTGGCCGGCCGGTCAGCTTCGCCGCACGCTTGGCCCTTCTGGCAACTTCGTCGGCAACCGCCCCGTGCTGCTCGACGACAGTACCTATTTCCGCGATCCGGGCACCGGTGTCAGCTACGGCATCAAGTTTATCAACCAGCAACAGTACAACGGCATCGCGGTTAAAACCGTGACCTCGACGTACCCGCAGGTTATCTTCGTCAACGAGACGTTTCCTGACGTGGAAATGTTCATCTATCCGCGCCCGACGCGTGACCTAGAGTGGCATTTCGTTTCGGTTGAAGAACTGACCCGACCGGCGACGTTGGCCACCCAACTTCATTTCCCGCCGGGCTATCTGCGGGCGTTCCGTTACAATCTGGCCTGCGAAATGGCTCCGGAGTTCGGCACGGAGCCGTCATCTCAAGTGCGCCGCATTGCGATGGCCAGCAAGCGCAACCTCAAGCGCATCAACAACCCGAACGACATCATGTCGATGCCGTATAGCATTGTGGCGACTAGGCAGCGGTTCAACGTTTACGCAGGGAACTACTGATGAAAACGCCGATCCTCGGGGCGGCGTATGTCGCTCGCAGCGTCAACGCTGCTGACAACAGAATGATTAACATTTATCCCGAGGTTGTCCCCGAAGGCGGCAAAGAGCCTGCCTTTCTTCAGCGCGCGCCCGGCCTAACCGCGCTGGCTACGGTCGGCATTGGCCCGATCCGCGGCATGTGGACGTTCGGCAATTACGGCTACGTTGTGTCGGGGCCAACGCTGTTCCAAATCGACAGCAATTGGAACGCGGTCGCTAAGGGCACTGTGGCTGGCACCGGCTCGGTCAGCATGGCCGACAACGGCATTCAGTTGTTTATCGCGGCCAACCCGCAAGGCTACATCTACAACGCCAACACTGGCGTTTTCCAGCAGATTACCGATCCGGACTTCCCGGGTGCGACAACGGTCGGCTATATCGACGGCTATTTCACGTTCAACGAACCCAACAGCCAAAAGATTTGGGTGACGCAGTTGCTGGACGGCACCAGCGTTGACCCGCTGGAATTTGCCAGCGCCGAAGGCAACCCGGACGATGTCGTGGCGGTGTTCGTTGACCACCGCGAAGTGTGGGTGTTCGGCACTAACTCGACCGAAGTCTGGTACGACGCCGGTCTGCTGGACTTCCCGCTGACCCGCATCCAAGGCGCGTACAACGAACTGGGCTGCGCAGCGCCGTACTCCATCGCCAAGATGGACAATCAGATTTACTGGCTCGGCAAGGACGCCCGCGGGCAAGGCATGGTTTACCGGGCCGCCGGCTATATTGGCCAGCGCGTCTCGACGCACGCTATCGAGTGGCAGCTACAAGAATACGCCAACATCGAAGACGCGGTCGGCTACACCTATCAGCAGGACGGCCACAGCTTCTATGTGCTGAACTTCCCCAGCGCCAACACGACGTGGGTATTCGACGTGGCGACCGGCGCATGGCACGAACGCGCCTCGTTTGCGGCCGGGCAGTTTAACCGCCATCGCGGAAATAGCCAGATGTTTTTCAACAGCACAAACGTCATCGGCGACTACCAGAACGGCAAAATCTACAAGTTCGACCTTGAGGTCTACTCGGATGATGGCCAGCCGCAGAAATGGCTGCGCTCGTGGCGCGCGCTGCCGACCGGCGCTAACAATCTGGCCCGCACGATCCAGCACTCGATGCAGCTTGACTGCGAGACAGGCGTTGGTCTGAACGTCGGGCAGGGCAGCAACCCGCAGGTCATGCTGCGCTGGTCAGACGACGGCGGCCATACGTGGTCAAACGAACACTGGAAGTCGATGGGCCAGATCGGCCGCTACGGCTACCGTACCATCTGGCGGCGGCTAGGCGCGACGATGAAAATCCGCGACCGCGTTTACGAGGTGTCAGGCACCGACCCGGTGCGTATCTACATCATGGGCGCTGAACTGCTCCTTAGCGGGACGCGGGCCTGATGACCGCACCGATCAACCCCACACAGCTTACGCCGCCGCGCGTCGCCTTGATCGACGAGCGCAGCGGGGCGATTAGCCGTGAGTGGTATCGGTTCTTCCTGTCGCTGCTGACCGCAACGCAAACTAATCAAGACGAAACGGTTCTAGCCCCCGACACGGCGTCGCTGCTGGCCTCTTATGATGCCGTGTTCGGCGAAGCTATTCAGGGGCTGGAAAGCGCACCTGATTGCTGCACGGCTACGGCCGACGTAGACGCCAAGGTCAACAGTCTGGCACAAGCTGTCGGCGCCGAACCGCGCGCGGCCAGCGAAACCGACATCGCGGTTATTCAGTCGCAGCTTCAAGCGCTGGCGCTGTCACCGCCAGCCCGCGAGTACCGCACCCCGCGCTACGGCTCTTTTTATGATACGACCGATCAGACGGCCGCCGTCATCAACACGGCCTACCCGATTACGTTTAACACGACCGATTTATCATTCGGCGTGACCAGAGGCGTTACCACCTCACATATTTCCGTTGACCGCCCCAACATCTACAACGTTCAGTTTTCCGCGCAGTTTATTAATGCCGGCGGGAGCCCGCACCGCGCTTGGATTTGGCTGCGCAAAAACGGCTTTAATGTTCCTGAAAGCGCCGGCGTGATTCGCCTTGAAGGCAATAACACGGAACTTGTCGTGTCGTGGAATTATCTGATACAACTGAACGCCGGCGACTATATTGAACTGATGTGGGAAGTGGACGACCTTGGTGTCAGCCTGCACGCCGATCCGGCGACGGGTGTCCACCCCGCGGTGCCGTCGGTTATCCTCACGGTGAGCGATAACATTAGTTCCATGGAGGTATAAATGGCCGTTACCATCAGCAACATCATCCCGGCCAAGACCGCGGAGAACAGCCAGACGACGCAATACACGTCGAATGGCGTCCAGACGATTATCGACAAGTTTACGGCAACCAATTACAGCGCCAACGCAGCGACGATCAGCGTCAACTTGATCACGGCCGCCGGCAGCGCGACGAATGATAACCTGATCGTCAAGACCAAGACGCTCCAGCCGTCCGAGACATATACGTTCCCCGAACTGGTCGGGCATGTGCTGCCGGTCAACGGGTTCATCTCGACCATCGCCGGCACGGCTTCGGCCATCAATATCCGCGCCTCGGGCCGACTGGTCAGCTAATGCGGCTGGCGCGCACTCACGACGCGGACGCCGTCAACCGGGTAGTCAATCACCCTGACGTGCGACCGTTTGTGGGAGCGCCGGAAGCCGGCGAACTGGACCTGTCGGCGATTGTCGAACGGCCAGAGCACTGGTTCCTGCTTGGCGAACATGGCGGCTTTGGGCTGCTATGGACTGCGCCGCGCACGTATGAAGTCCACACCTTCATCCTGCGCAGCGGCCGCGGCGAATGGGGCAACGCCGCCCGCGCTGAAGGCATCGACTTCGCGCGCCGGCACGGCGCCAAGGCACTTTGGACCAAGATACCGCCGCGGTCGCCGCACGTCGAACGCTTTGCCCGTCAAGGGGGTATGCAGCCGACCGGAGAAGTGATAGAAACATTCGGTGTTCCGCACCGCATATTCAGGATGGAGTTAGACTGATGCCCGTTGCAGGTGCAATTATCGGCGGCGTTGCGTCCATTGGCGGTGCGGCTATCGCGTCGAGCGGCGCTAAGAAGGCTGCCAGCGCGCAGGAGCAGGCTTCGCGGGAAGCGCTGGCCGCGCAGGAGCGGATGTTCCAGCGGCAGATTGAACTGCAAGAGCCGTTCCGGCAGGCTGGCCTCACTGCGCAGCAGCAGATCATGCAATTGCTCGGCATCGGCGGTGACGCTACGGCTGCCGGCTACGGCAGCCTTGCCAAGCCCTTCGGCACCGAACAGTTCCAGCAAGACCCCGGCTACGCCTTCCGCCAGTCAGAAGGGACGAAGGCGCTGGAGCGTTCGGCGGCTGCACGCGGCGGTCTGATGTCGGGCGCTACGCTGAAGGGCATCCAGCGCTTCGGGCAGGACTTGGCCAGTCAGGAATACCAGAACGCGTTCAACCGCTATCAGGTCGAGCGCGCCGCGCGCCTGAACCCGCTTCAGTCGCTGATGGGGTCGGGCCAGAGCGCGGCTAACGTGCTAACTGGCGCCGCCGGTCAGGCCGGGCAAAGCCAAGCGCAGAACATCATGAACGCTGGCGCGGCCCGCGCGTCGGGTTATGTCGGCAGCGCAAACGCGCTCGGAAGCGCCCTTGGGTCTATCGGCAGCATGGCCACGCAGTTTCCGCTGTATCAGGCGCAGGTGAACTACATGAACTCGCTAGCTAACCGCGGTGGCGGTCTTTCGGCCGATGTCAACCGCACCTTTGCCGCCAATCCGAGTATTTTCTGATGGCTAACCAGATGATCGCCCTCGGCGCCCGCGCCCCACAGGTTAACGTACTTGGCCCGGCTATCCAGCAGGGCGCGCAGATGATCAATATGATGCGCCAGCAAGACGCCGCAGCGCGGCAGGCTGCGGTCGCGCAGCAGCAGATGCAATTGGCGCAGGCCAAGGAACAGCGCGAAGCATCGGCGGCTGAGATTGAGATGGCCGGCAAGAAGCTTGCGTACCATACGTCGCGGGCGCCGATAGTGCAAAACCAAGCAGGCTATCAGCTTTGGTTGAACGCTGTCGGTAAGGACAGCCCAGAAATGGTTGAGTTCTTCACAACCAATCTTCCGCCGCAGGATTTTTCGCCAGAAAAGTTGATCAAGCTGGTTGGCAGCGTTAACCAAGTGTTTAACGCTACCTACGGCCCCCGCGAAACCGAAGTCGTGCAAGACGAAAAGGGCGATACATTTGTCGCCGTCACTGGCGGGTTCGGCCCACAGGGTATCGTTCCGCTTAACCAATTCAAGCCTTCTGCCGCCGGCGCCCGTCCGCCCGCACCAGCCGCCACCGCACCTTCGATGGGCGCCGCTCCGCCCGCAGGGCCTGCCGCACGCGCAACCCGCGGGGTCAACACCACGCCGCAAGACCTTATTCAGCAAGGCATTCCGCTTAACCGCATTCCGATGGGCAACCCGCTTCAGCCTATGTCTATGGGTGCGGCACCGCAGCCTGACCTCGGCGCTATGGTCCAGACGATGATGGACACCGGCGTCGTGTCGCAGTCCGATTTCGAGGCTATGCGCGCTGCCGCCGGTCCGGGCAAGGACGAGCAGTTGGCGCAGATTTTGCGGGCCAACAACATCCGGATCATGCCGAACGAACAGGCGCCGGAAGGTATGCGCAGCGCCGTCTACCGCCCTGAAGAAGGTGCACCGACGCTTCAGCAGACGCAGTCGCTGCAAGGCTATGAAGATACGGGCGTCCAGTTCCGCGGTAAGCCGCCGATGCAGTCACCTACACCCGGCGTCTATAATGTGCCGACGCCGGTTATCCGTGAAAAAGCCAAGGCGGAACGCAGAACGCCGCAGGAAACTTACGAAGAGACGCGCTCTACCAAGCAGGCCGAGAGCGATGTTAAGTTTCTTGAAGGCTTTGGCGCCGCGCGCGAAAGCGCGCAGCAGGCGCTCAGCGTTATCCGCAGCATGATCGGCGACGCGCAGCTTGACGAGAACGGCCGGATTACCATCAAGGGGCGCCAAGCGCCGCACCCCGGCTTTGAAGACGTAGTGGGGGCTACTTGGCGCCCGGGCGCACGATTCATTCCGGGCACCGACGCTGCTGGCTTTGATGCGTATCTGGAACAGGTCGAAGGCGGCGCTTTCCTTGAAGCATACGAACGCCTGAAAGGTACCGGCCAGATTACCGAGATCGAAGGCCAAAAGGCAACGCGTGCGATTACTCGCATGAAGCGGTCGGTGTCAGAACCTGAGTTTGTCAAGGCAGCACGCGAATTTGAAGGTATCATTCGTTCGGCGCTTTCGCGGGGAGAGCAGCGCGCGGCGCGTTTGCGCGGTGGCGAAGCAGGCGCTAAGCAGCCGGCGTCTACCAAAGGTGGGCGCGAACTTCGCTACAACCCGGCTACGGGAGACTTCGACTAATGCCTGACATCGTCGTCGTAGGCCCGGACGGCAACCGTTACGTTTTCCCGGAAGGGACTTCGCGCGACGTAATGCGTCAGGCAATGCAGAAGCGGTTTCCGCAGCCGCAAGCCAAGAAAGAGCCTGTCGGCCGGCTGGGCGCTATCGGTGCCGGTATCGGCGAAGCCATCCCCCGCGCAATCGGCGGCGTTATCGAGTTTTTGGACCCGCAAGGACGCAAGCTACTGACGCCGCAACAGCAGGCTGCGTACCAGCGTCAGTTTGAAAATGTTCGGCAACAACGTCCCAACGCTTTTACGGTCGGTCAGGTAGCCGGCGAAGTCTTGGCAACCGCGCCGGTTATTGCTGGCGGCGGTAAAGTCGTCGAAAAACTTGGCGGCGCTGCTATCAAATTAGCGCCGAAAGCCGGCGCGGCCGCACGCGTTGTCAAAGGCACTGGCCGGATTGCCCAGCAGACTGGCCGCGCGATCCAGAGTGGCGGCACAGGTGTGCGGGCTACCGGCAAAGCCGCAGCCGCGCGCGGTGCCCCTGTTGCAGCGACCCGTGCGGGGCGCATGGCGCTGCGTGTCGCCGGGGGCGCCGGTTCGGCGGCGGCTACGGCGGTGCTGACAGATCAGGATGTGTTGGACGCTGCCGCGAGCGGGGCGTTGCTGCCGGTGGTTGGCACTATCGCCCGGCGCGGGGCCGGGTATACTTACGACCTATTGGCGGGTCGTCTCGGTGAACTGCGAGCTGCCGAGATCATGCGCAGCGTTATTGCCGACAAATCGTCTGGTATTATCGACGCACTCAAGAAAGCGCCGAAGAACGTCAAAGCCAACACGGCGGAGTTTCTTGCGTCTAAGGGTCTTTTGACCCCGGAGTTAGCCGCCGCTACGCGGATTGTTAGCGCGGGTAAATATGGTAAGCAGCTTGAGCAGAAAGCGCTGGCCGCAGCCGACGAACGGAACGCCATGAAGGCGTTTATTCGGGGCGGCGAGACGCAGACACAGGCCATGGGTAACATTGCTGCGGCCAAACGTGAACTGCAAGACGTGACCGCTCCGATGCGCGAAGAAAATCTGATGCTGGCAGACATTGGCCGCACGCAGATCATTCCCGCCGAACGCGACGCTATGCGTCTGCGCAACGCTGCGGCCAGCGAAGTTGACCGGGCGCGAAAATTCTTGCTGGCGTCCGACGAAGAAGCGTTCAAATTGGCGCAGATGGATGATTTGGGCGACGCGTTCAACCCCGAAGCGATTAACCGTCAACGCGGTATCGTCGGCGGGCTGGAGCAGCGCGGCGGACAGGCAGCGCGGCGCTCGCTGGCGCTGGGGTCGGAAGCGCGTGCCGCTGAAGAAGTCGCCGCCAACCTCCGGGCGCAGGGTCTTCAACCGCTCGACGTCAGCACGGTCGTAGGTCGTTTGCGCACGGCGGCGGCGGACGCTGAATTTGTCAACCCGGCGCGTTTCCGCGTGCTGTCTGAATTTGCCAACAACCTTGAAAACCGCGCAGCACGGTACGGCGGTGTGATTGACGCTACCGGGCTGTACGAACTGCGCAAGAATATGGGCAATACGGTCGCCGACATCCTTGGCCCGATGGAACCGAACGCGCTCCAGTCCTACACCGCGCAGATCATTGGCGAGACGCAGCCGCTCATTGACGAAGCGATCACTACCGCTGGCGGCCGCGGGTGGCGCGAGTATCTCGATACATTTGCGCAGGGTATGCGCAACATTGAGCGCAGCCAATTTGAACGCACCATCACCAAGCTGCCGGACGCCCGGTTTGCAAAAGTTATGGCTGGCGAAGACCCGGATTTCGTAGCCAAATTTTTTGGCCCCGGCCGCTTTGACATCAATGTTGAAATGATGGGCCCAAAGCTGCCTACCGCGCAACGGCTGGGCGGCGGCATCAGCGCATCACGCGCGGTGCAGCAGGGCGGCCTAGAGCAGCTAGGCCCGTCACAGGCACTGTCGTTCAAGACCGGCGCCCGCACGCGAGTTGAAGACGCCCTTATGCCGGGCATGAACACTTTTGCGCGCACGGTCGCTAACGTGACGGGCCGCGTCCCCGGCCTGTCGGGCGGCGGCATCGCCGCCGAGCGTCTGGAATCCGAACTAGCTAATCGGATGGCCGAAAAGGTGTTGCGCCGCATCACGCCAGCGTTGACTGATCCGGCGGTCGCGGCCCGCCTCCTACAGACCGGACCTTCAGCTTCAGATTATCTCGGCGCCGTATTTTCGGAACGGCTGGCGCCGCAGACCCGCAATATGCTGGCGCGAATGCTGACCCAATCCGCCATTCGCCCGTCTTATGTAGCCCCTACCGCCGAGTGACGCCTGCTATGAGCCTTATCGACCACACCGAAGCCCGCCTTGACGCGCACGAACAGGTTTGCACGCTCCGGTATGAGAGTATCTGCGCGCGGCTGAAGCGGCTGGAAGGTGTGGGTATGACTGCTGCGGGGACAATCATCATGCTGCTGATCGGCATTCTCATAAAGTTGGCTGGCGTATGAGCATCGTCCTCGGCACCCGCTCACTGTCGCGCCTTGAAGGCGTACACCCGG
>Ga0315900_10004783_pt1 | contig 18920 bp, 13 predicted proteins | sample LakEriMetagenome_FD_203521 | JGI IMG/M metagenome (GOLD analysis project Ga0315900, IMG submission 203521) | Freshwater fungal communities from buoy surface, Lake Erie, Ohio, United States - Buoy 12 MA114 | ecosystem: Environmental > Aquatic > Freshwater > Lake > Lake biofilm | place: USA: Lake...
GGCCTACTGCGGCACGCCTTCGGTTTTCCAGAACGTGGCCGCCTTCCTGGCCCGCACCTGTCCCGCCACGGACGCCGATTACGTTCTCTTCAGCAACGGCAACTTCGACGATTGCGCGGACGGCAATGCGACCGTGAACTGGCTTTCCGTACCTGCCGGCACCTACTATCTGCCTGTACTGGCCGATGATACCCTCGCCACAGGTGCCTACACCATCCTCGTGAGCGCGGAAGCATGCGCTTCGGCCCCCGCGAACGATGAGTGTGCAGGTGCGATCGCACTGACCGCCAACGCCGGCTGCGTGGGTACGCTGTTCACCACCGACGGTGCCACGCAGACCCTGGCCCCGATCGAGTGCGCCGGGTTCACCTCCTCGAACGCGTTCGACGTGTGGTTCTCCTTTGTTGCCACCAGCACCAGCATGACCGTTGCGGTCACCGGCTTCGATTTCGCTGATCCCATGGTGGAGCTCTTTGAGGGTGGCTGCGGCAGCCTCACCTCCCTGCAGTGTGCGGATGATACCTATCCGCAGTCGCCCGGTGAGCAGACCTCGGAGCAGCTCGTGTACACGGGTTGCACGGTGGGCACCACCTACTACGTGCGTGTTTACGATTGGGGTCATGGTTCTACGGACCACAACTTCGAGATGTGCGTGGTGGCCGGCGAGGGCACCAACATCGGCATGGCGGAGAACGCGGCCGTCAACAACTGGAGCGTGTTCCCGAACCCCGGTACGGGCGTGTTCACCCTGCAGTACAGCGGCGCCAACGCCGCTGCCGACATCGAGGTGTTCGACCTCACCGGCCGCGTGGTGTACACCAGCCGCACCGCGGTCGCCAACGGCACCAACCACAGCATCGACCTGAGCGGCCTCACCGCCGGCAACTACAACGTGCGCCTCACTGTGAACGGCGCGCGCAGCGAGCAGCGCCTGATGGTGAAGTAAGCTTCATCGGATCATTCATGCGAAGGGCGGACCGAACGGTCCGCCCTTCGTGTTTCTGGTCGCATGGTGCCGGTGCGACAACGCGCTCAATGCCCACTGACATCCCGGGCTTGACCCGGGATCGCGGTATCACTGGGCCCTACGCGACTCCGTTGCAAGGCCGGAGTGACAACGCGCTCAATGCACGCTGTCATCCCGGTCTTGCCCCGGGATCGCGTTATCAAGGGAGCTCTACGCGACTCCGTTGCAAGGCCGGAGTGACAACGCGCTCAATGCACGCTGTCATCCCGGGCTTGACCCGGGATCGCGAAAGGCTGTCTTAAAGACAGCCCGTGCGCCCGCCATCCACCGGCAGGTTGATGCCATTGATGTAGGCGCCGGCCGGCCCGGCGAGGAAGCTGATGGCCTGTGCGATCTCCGCTGGCTCGGCGAACCGCCGCAGCGGGATCTCGTGCAACATCTCCGCTTCCACATCGGCCTCGCTGGCACCGGTCTTCGCGCTCTTGTTGCGGATGATCGCGGCCAGGCGCTCCGTGCGCGTGGCCCCGGGGAGAACGTTGTTCACCGTGATGCCGTGCGGGCCCAGTTCGTTGGCCAGGGTCTTGCCCCACTGCGCCACCGCACCGCGGATGGTGTTGCTCACGCCCAGGTTGGGCAGCGGCTGCTTCACACTGGTGCTGATCACGTTGATGATGCGCCCATGGCGCTCCGCCTTCATGCCCGGCACCACGGCGCGTACGAGCGTCTGAAAGGCCAGCAGGTGCAGCCGGAACGCTTGGGCGAACTGGTCCACATCGGCCGCGTGCGCCGGCCCCGGGGTCGGGCCGCCGGTGTTGTTCACCAGGATGTGCACCGGGCCATGCGCGGCCAGGTGCGCTGCCAGCGCCCGCTCCAGCGCCGGCGTATCCGCCATGTCCACCGCCAGTGCGTGATGCTGCTGGCCGTGGGCGCTGTCCAGCCGGCCCAGGCATCCGCGCAGTTTCTCCGCATCGCGGGCGAGCAGGGTGATGCGCGCACCGGCCTCCGCCATTTCCATCGCGGCGGCCAGCCCGATGCCCTGCGTGCTGCCGCACACCAAGGCGTGGCGGCTATTGAGCGAAGTGTCCATGCGGCCAAAGGTATCGGCCCGATCCTGGTGGACGCACGGCGCGGACTTGCGCCATCTTCGCAGCGATGAACGCACTGTTCCACCACCTCCGGACCGGCCTGCTCCTGGCGGCCGCATGGTGCGCCTGGCAGCCGACCGCTGCCCAGCATCCTGGTGCTGACGCGCCCCTCTATCGCCTTCCAGGCTTCGACCCCGGCTTGGATGCACGGCCACGTGGTGGTGCACCGTACAACGATGAATGCGCGAACGCCATCGTCACCCCGCTGCCGTACCTGGGAACAGCTACGATCACCGGTGACAATACCGGTGCCACCGACACCGAGGACTTCGGCAATCCGAATGTTTGGGAGGCCTTCACCATCGATACCTGCTCCACGGTAACAGTCGAATATTGCGGCACCGCACCCGCTTTTCAAGTGGTGTATTCCATCCTCATCCTGGGTTGTCCGGGGCTCGAGTCCGTGCAGAACAGTGGCCAGACGCTTTGTGCCGATGGCAACGCCTCCATCCGCTACGAGAACCTTGAGGCCGGGACGTATTACGTGCCCGTGCTCCTTTGGCCCGGCCAGGCCGAGGGACCCTACACGATCGTCATTACTTCTGCGGCCTGTGACCTGCCGCCCCTGAACGACCGCTGTGTGAACGCGCAGCCCGTGCCCGTGGTGCCCGATTGCGCTACGGGCACCGTGCAGGGCAGCAACAGCACCACGGCTTTCGATACCACGCCATCCTGCGCCACCAGCACCGGCGGCTTCCGGGATGTGTGGTACAGCTTTGACAGTGGGAACAACACGGTGGTCACCATTACCGTTTCGCCCGGCACCATCAGCGATCCAGGCATCGAGGTGCGCACCGTGTGCGGTGGTGCCGTTGTGTTCTGCGGTGCCTTGGAGACAACCTATGTGGTCCCGGTCCTGCCCAACACGTCATACCGTCTCAGGGTGTTCAGCAATAATGATATAGGGCCCGGTGGAAGCTTTGGTCTGTGCGTGCAGGCGGGTGCTGCATCCGTGTGTGACGGGGGCACGGTGGCGCTTGTGGAGGGCACGGACCCGTTGGTGCTTTGCACCGCCGACGAGCCGGTCGTTTTCACGCTGGAGGGGGATGGCACCGCCACCGAGCGCCTTGTGCTCACCGATGAGGGCGACACCATCGTGGCCGTGCTGCAGGGTGGAGTGGTGGACCCGGCACTGCTGGTGCCCGGTATCTATCGCGTGCATGGCGTCTCGTACGATGGCGATGCTGTTGGCCTTGATGCGGGCGCATTGCTGGCCGACGTCACCGCCACCGGCACATGCATCGCGCGCAGCGACACCTTCCGCACGGTGGTGGTGGAGATCTGCACGGGCCTGCCGTCCACGGCCGGGCCGGCGGCCTTCGCGGTGGTGCACGCGGGAGGGCGGGTGCTGCTGTGCTGGCAGGCTCCGGACGCCTCGGTGGACATGGAGCTTTTCGGTGTCCGTGGCGAACTGCTGGCCCGGCAACGCTGGACCGCCACGCGGGGCGCGGTGCTCGAGGTGGATGCATTACCCCTGGTATCGGCGCCCCTGTTCGTGCGCGCATGCTGGCCGGGCGGCGCGTTCAGCCGCAGGGTGATCGGGATGCGCTGAGCATCGCCCTGTTCTCAGTTGCGTTGAAAACGCCCCCGCTGCCATTCCGCTTTGGGCTTGGGCGTCGTGCACTTTCGCTGCCAAGGATGCGGTACCATGGTGATACGCCATACAGTGCCCTTTGCACTGCTCACCCTCGCCCTGCAACCTCCCACTGCCGGCGCACAGGGTGCCGATGATTGCGCATTGGCCGTGCCTGCTTCGCTGGCCGCGGGTTCCTCCAGCACCCTCACGGGCGACAACAGTTCAGCCACCGTCACGGGTGATTTCGCTGACGGCAGCCCCTTCACGGGTGCGCCCGTGATATGGCATGCGTTCACCACCACCCAATGCGCCACGGTCATTGTGTCCTTCTGCGGCCAGGATCCCGTCTGGGGTACTGTTTTCGGCTTCCTCGCCACGGATTGCCCTGCGCAGGACCTTGTCTTCTTCTCTACGCGGTGGGTCCGTACAGCATCGTGATGAGCGGGGAGGGCTGCGGGGGAGGGGCCGATCCCGATGATTGCGCCGCGCTTGTGCCTGAGCTGTTGGTGCCAGGGGCGTCGCTCACCTTCAGCGGCGATAACGGCACGGCCACGGCCACCAACGATTTCGTGCCCGAGTCGCCATTCGCGGGCGCGCCGGTGCTCTGGCATGCGTTCACCACGCAGGAGTGCACGGATATCCGGGTGGCCTTCTGCGGTCCGGACCCTGCGTGGGGCACCGTGTTCGGTTTCCTTGCCACCGACTGCCCGGCCGATTCGCTGGTGTACGTCACCACCTTCAACACCACCGACTGCGGTGATGGAAATCACACCTGCTTCTTTGATGAGCTTGCGCCGGGCACCTACAACGTGCCGGTGGTGCCGGTGCCCGGTACCAACTCGGTAGGTCCGTACACGGTGGTGGTCTCCGCCGGCGATCGTGGTGCCATAGGGGAGGAGGTTCCCATCGGCAGTGCACCGGTGCTTTTCCCCGTACCCGCGAACGGGGAGGTGACGGTGCGCTGGCCCTTCAGGGGCGGTATGGCGGAGGTGAGCCTGTTCGATGCGGCAGGACGGTGCATACGTATGCACCAGCAGGCGATGGTGCATGGGGCCAATGTGCTCGACCTGTCCGGGCTGCCGGTGGGACCATATACGTTGCGCTTTGCCCATCCGGATGGCGTTTCACACGGCCGTGTGATCATCCGTTGAGCGCAGATGCAGCGCACGGACCATTCCGCTCAGGTGCAGGAAATGAACGATCGGTCCGTGGGAAAATCCGGATACATGGGCTGCCCCCGGCCCGTCGCGGTGACGGGCCGCATGCATCTTTGGCCCCCAACCCCATAACGGTCCCGCATGAACAAGGTCTTTACCACTGCGTACGTTCTGCTCATCGCCGCCTTCCTCCTTCTGGGTCCGGGTGTGTCCGCCCAGTCGACGGTGGCTGAAAAGCGATGGACCCATCCGCATGCGCCGCTCAGCAAGTGGTCCGGCCTGCGCCCGGACCTGCGCCCGGCCGCTCACCGGCAGCACGGTCATGATGCCTTGGCGGATGCTCCCAAGCCCATGCGCCGAGCCGGCTTTGGCCGTGCGGTCTCTGCCCGGGAGGGAGGGGAGGGCATCAATGCGTTCCGCGGTGGCGGGTATTGCCTTGCGAGCGCCGAGGGTTCCACGGATTTTGCACTGGATGAGCGCATTGTCGGCGTGTCGTTCGCCAACATCAACAACACGTCGCCCGATGTGGCTCCCACACCACCGGCCTACACGTTCTATCCATCGCCCGTGGCCAATGTGGAGCGGGGCGGCACCTATTCCATCTCCATTGATGTGGCGCGTGCAGGCGCCTCCAACTCCTACAGCGAGAACCAGGTGCTGGTATGGATCGACTACGACCAGGATCAGGACTTCACCGGCCCCGGGGAGCAGGTGCTCGTCTCCGCGATCGGCTCGGTGGAGGCCTACACCGGCAACATCACCATCCCGCCAACGGCCAACCTTGGCAACACGCGGATGCGCGTGCGGCTGATCGATACGCATGATGGCAGCGCGTACATCAACGTGTTCAACGACACGCCATGCGGCGTGGCCAGCTATGGAGAGATCGAGGATCACACCGTGAACATCGGGGAAGCCTCCGGTAGCACACCGTCCAACGATGATTGCAGCAGTGTGATACCGGAGCCCCTGGCGGTCGGTGGCAGCATCACGTTCAATGGCGATAACACCGGTGCCACCATCGATGGCGATTATGTGCCGGGTTCGGCCCTGTCCGGCGCTGGCCTGCCCAGCGTGTGGCATGCCTTCACCATTGATGCATGCGCGGATGTGACGCTGCGCTACTGCGGCACCACTCCGGCGTTCCTGGATTACTGGGTGGTGCTGGCCACGGGATGCCCCGCCGATGCGGTGATCTTCAACACCTCGTTCAATTCCGACGATTGCGGTGACGGGAACGGCACGATCCTGTATGAGGACCTTCCGGCGGGAACGTACTATGTGCCAGTGATGTTGAGCACGGATGTCACGTTCCCCGCGCAGGGCCCCTATACGTTGGAGGTGAGCGCGGTGGCATGCGGCGGCGGCACGGGCCCGGCGAACGACCTGTGCTCAAACGTGGTGCCCACGCCCCTGGCGGTCGGTGGCAGTATCACGTTCAATGGCGACAACACCGGTGCCACCATCGATGGCGATTATGTGGCGGGTTCGGCCCTGTCCGGAGCTGGCCTGCCCAGCGTGTGGCATGCCTTCACCATTGATGCATGCGCGGATGTGACGCTGCGCTACTGCGGCACCACTCCGGCGTTCCTGGATTACTGGGTGGTGCTGGCCACGGGGTGCCCCGCCGATGCGGTGATCTTCAACACCTCGTTCAATTCCGACGATTGCGGTGACGGGAACGGCACGATCCTGTACGAGGACCTTCCGGCGGGAACGTACTATGTGCCCGTGATGTTGAGCACGGATGTCACGTTCCCCGCACAGGGCCCCTATACGCTGGAGGTGAGCGCGGTGGCATGCGGCGGGGGCACGGGCCCGGCGAACGACCTGTGCTCAAACGTGGTGCCCACGCCCCTGGCGGTCGGTGGCAGCATCACGTTCAATGGCGACAACACCGGTGCCACCATCGATGGCGATTATGTGCCGGGTTCGGACCTGGACGTTGAGGGCCTCCCCAGTGTCTGGCATGCGTTCACCATTGCTGATTGTGCCGATGTGACGGTGAACTACTGCGGCACGACCCCGGAGTTCCTGAACTTCTGGATCGTCCTGGCCACCCAGTGTCCGGCGGATGCGCTGGTGTTCAGCACCTCGTTCGATCTGACGGATTGCGGCGACGGCAATGCCACGATCAACTACCAGGGGCTGGAAGCGGGCACCTATTACCTGCCGGTGATACTGGATACGGATCCGGCCACGCTGGCCCAAGGACCCTACACCATCGACGTGAGCGCGGTGCCCTGCCCGGCGCCCCCGGCCAATGATGTATGCACGGGTGCGTTCCCGCTTGCCGTGGACCTGGCCTGCGAGCCCACCACCGGTACTGTGGCCGGTGCCACGGAAAGCCTGCCGGCGGTGGATTGCAACGGTTTCCAGGGAGTGGCCGATGATGACGTCTGGTATTCATTCATCGCCACCAGTCCCAGTGCGACGATAACGGTCGTGGGTGGTGCTTCCTTCGATCTGGTGGTGGAGCTCTTCGAGGGCGCCTGCGGAGCCCTCACCAGTGTGGATTGCGCGGATGCCACCCTTGACGGAGGCACCGAGGAGATCGCGGCCACCGGCCTCGTTCCCGGCAGCACCTATTTCGTGCGGGTCTATCATTGGTTCCTCGGCTATCCCGATACGCCGACATTCGATATCTGTGTGGTGGGCGATGTGGGTACCGCCATGGCGGAGAACGCTGCCGGTGCAATGCACCTGCGCCCCAATCCCACGCAGGGTGATGTAATGTTCGACATTCCCAAGGGCATCCAGGTCCGGAGCGTGGAGTTCACGGATATGACCGGACGGCTGGTGCATACGGAAGCGCTCAACACTGCATCCGCCGGCCCGATCAGCCTGGACCTCTCCGGCAAGCTTGCTCCCGGCACCTATTGCGTCCGTCTGATCGCGACGAAAGGCATACTGGCGGAGCGCCTCATCGTGCGTTGACGGCCGGGACCAGGATCCGATAAGGCGGGGCGCATCCAATGGATGCGCCCCGCTGCATCAGGAGGATAACCTTTTCCCCGGGTGTGCGGTAGAAGGGGGGCTGAACGTATGCATCATGCCCCCCCATGTTCTCCTAAGGAATGCATGCCTGTGCGGTGCCCTCATCACCTTGTCCGGAAGCGTGCAGGCCCAGTATGACGCGCCGGAGCAGTGGCCGCTGTTCGTGGACGGAACGGTCACCGATGGCGCGAACAGGCTTGCAGCTGCCGAGGTGGTGCTCTTCAAGGGGAACGAGGTCGCGGCCACGGAGCGGACCGGACGCAACGGACGTTTCGGCCTGAAGCTCGACCTGCAGGAGAAGTACGTGCTCGAGTTCCGGCATGCGGGTTTCGTCGCCAAGCGCATCGCCATTGATACGCACATGCCCCACCTGCGGACGGATGAGGAGTTCGAGCCCGGGCCGCTGGATCTATCCATCAGTTTGCTGGAGCGGGCCCGTTACGTTGGTGCGCCGACGGATGATCTCGATTTCCCGTTCGCCATGGTCCGCTTCGACAGAAGGACCGGGCGGTTCGAGCAGGATGTTGAATACACCATGGGGATGCAGCGTGTGAACGGTGCGTTGCTGCTGATGGCCGCGCGATCTGAAAAGCGATGATGAGCATGTGGACCATTTTACACCCCACCTCCCTTGTCTCCACTGCACTGGCACTCGTCCTGGTAGGCCACGTGCAGGCGCAAACGCGGCCGATGACCTTTGCGACCACCCCCCACACCCTCCGGGTGGAAGGGCGGGTGACGGACGACAAGGAGAAGGCCCTGGCGGCGGTGACCGTCCGTGTGGATACCAACGGTGTGTTCTTCCAGGAATTCCCGGCGGATGGCAAAGGGCGCTTCGCCATGGACCTCGACATCGGCCGCTTCTATGGCGTGAGCCTGACCAGCGAGGGCTTCATGAAGAAGCGCTTCATCATCGATTCGCGCACAACGGAACCGGAGAAGGTTGTGACCGGTCCGTTCCATGCCGACATTTCCCTCACCCCTGAAGCGGCGCTGGAGAACGTGGATATCAACATACTTGACTTCCCGTATGCCATGGTGAGCTACTCGGGCAAGGAAAAGGCCTTTGTGGCCGACCAGGCCTATATTGAGGAGGTGAAGCGCCTGGAGTCTGCGCTCCTGCTGCGGGCCGCCTTTGCGCGGAAGAAGGCCGTGCGCTGACGCTGGGCGTATCGCCGGGCGCTGGCTAATTTGGCCAGCCCAGATCACCCGCCATGCCCATCAAGCGCCCGTTCAACCTGAAAGGCTGGATCGCCGAGAACCGCGAGCTGCTGAAGCCGCCGGTCGGCAACAAGAACCTCTATGCCGATGCCGGTGACTACATCGTGATGGTGGTGGGTGGGCCCAACGCACGCAAGGACTATCACTGGAACGAGACCGAGGAGCTCTTCTACCAGGTTGAAGGCGATATCGAGGTGGGCATCCAGGAGGATGGCCGGGCCGTGACGATCCCCATCCGGGAGGGGGAGATGTTCCTGCTGCCGGCACGCACCCCGCACCAGCCCAGGCGCGGTGCAGGCACGGTGGGGCTGGTGATCGAGGTGAAGCGGGACGACCGTGCGTTGGAGGACGGGTTGCAGTGGTACTGCGAACAGTGCAACAACCTGCTCCATGCTTACCGCTTCGTGCTGCACAACATCGAGAAGGACTTCCTTCCCCGCTTTCGTGAATTCTATGGCAGTGAGGACCTGCGCACGTGCAAGCGCTGTGGACATGTGATGGAGGCCGATCCCCGGTTCGTTTGACCATGGGGCTGTTCGCCATCGACATACACACGCACATCCTGCCGGAGAACATCCCCGACTTCGGTCGGCGCTTCGGCTACGGCGGTTTCATCCATCTGGACCATCACCGTCCCGGGTGCGCCCGCATGATGATGGACGACAAGTTCTTCCGCGAGGTGCAGGCCAACTGCTGGGATCCCGCGACGCGCCTGGGCGAGTGCGATGGCCATGGCATCCATGTTCAGGTGCTCAGCACCGTGCCGGTGATGTTCAGTTACTGGGCGAAGCCCCAGGACACCCTGGAACTTTCCAAGTTCCTCAACGACCACATCGCGGGCATCGTACATGCCCATCCTTCCCGTTTCGTCGGCCTCGGCACCGTGCCCATGCAGGATACGGAGCTGGCGGTGAAGGAACTGGAGCGGATCAAGCGCATTGGCCTGGTGGGTGTGCAGATCGGCAGCCATGTGGAAGGCGTCAACCTCGGCGAGCCGCGCCTGCTGCCCATTTTTCAGGCGTGTGAGGCGCTTGATCTGTGCGTGTTCGTGCATCCCTGGGACATGCTCGGCAAGGAACGGATGGACAAGTACTGGCTTCCCTGGCTGGTGGGCATGCCCGTGGAGACCACGCTGGCCATCACCAGCATGATCTTCAGCGGGCTCTTCGAGAAGGTGCCGCGCCTGCGCGTGGCTTTTGCCCATGGTGGTGGTTCCTTCCCCGGCACCATCGCGCGGATACAGCATGGCTTCGAGGTGCGGCCGGACCTGTGCGCGGTGGACAACCGCATTTCACCCCGGGAGCACCTGGGGCGCTTCTGGCTGGATTCCCTGGTGCATGATCCGCTCATCCTGCAGCAGCTCGTGGACCTTTTCGGTGCGGACAAGGTGGCGCTCGGCACGGACTATCCGTTCCCGTTGGGCGAACTGGAGCCGGGCAGCCTGATCCGCAGCATGCCCTGGCCTGATGAACGCAAGGAGATGCTCCTGAGCGGTTCCGCCCTGAAGTGGCTCGGCCTCGAGAAGAGCCACTTTCTCCGCTGAGACACGCCAGGCCTCAGCGCACCAGGTTCACATGGCCGAACACCGTGCGTTGCGTGCCATTGATCTCGCGCAGGTCGATGCGCCATGCATAGGTGCCGATGGGCGAAGCCACGCCCTGGTAGGTGCCATCCCACCCGCGGTCCAAGGCCGTGCTTGCGAAGATCTCCTCGCCCCAGCGGTTGAACACCAGCAGGCGGAACTCGCCCACCTCCGTCGCGCGCGTGAGGAAGAGGTCGTTCAGTCCGTCGCCGTCCGGGGTGAAGGTGTTGGGCACGTAGAGCACACCGTTCACGAAAACGGTCACCGTGGCGCTGGCACGGCAGCCGTTCCCATCGGTGAGCTGCACGGTGTAGGTGGTCGTGCTGGACGGGGTGGCCACGGGGGCCATGCATGAATCGCAGGAGAGCGTGGCGGCCGGTGACCACGCCAGCACACCTTCGCCCCATGCCAGCAGCTGCGCGCTTTCGCCGTAGTTGATCCCGGTATCGGGGCCGGTGCCCACGAACGGCTCCGGGTGCAGCTGCAGGTTCACCGATGCCTGGCCGGAGCAACCCAGCGCGTTTGTGGCGGTCACCGTATACACCGTGGCGGCGTCCGGCGTTGCCACCGGCATGGCGCTCGTGGCATCGTCCAGCCCTGCAGCGGGGCTCCATGCATACGTGTCGCCACCGGTCGCGGCGAGGAGCACCTGCGCACCCGGGCAGATCACGGTGTCCGGCCATGCGTCCGGCACCACCTCCTGCACGTCCACAAAGGCGCTGTCGGCAACGCTTCCACAGGTATTGGAGACCAATACTAGGTAATGGGTATCGACCAGCGGCTGCACAACGGGGTCGGGGACATCCAGCTGGGTGATGCCTGCCGCAGGCTGCCAAGCATAGGCGTCACCGCCGGAGGCCATGAGCTGCACAGAGTTGCCCAGGCATACCGCAGCATCGTCCACGATGGGCTCCGGCAGCCCGCTCTGCACGTTCACCACGAGCGTATCCTGCACAAGGCAGCCCTCGGGTGTGGTGATGGTGACCGCGTAGATCGTGGTGTCCGGCGGGGCTGCGAGCGGGCTGGCGGATGTGGGGTCGTCCAGTGAGGTGGCAGGAGACCACAGGTAGGTGCCACCGCCGAAAGCACTGATGGGTACGGCTGCCCCCAGGCAGGTCACGGTATCGGGTCCCGCACCGCCCACGGGTTCCCCGATCACCACCAGCACGGTGGTGCTGTCGGTACCGCACAGGTTCGTCACCACGACCTGGTAGGTGGTCGTCGTATCCGGCGAGGCCACGGGGTCGGGAATGTCCAGTGCGCTCAGGCTGTCCGGTGGCGACCATGCATAGGTGTCGCCGCCTTGTGCTTCCAGTTGGACGGAGGCCCCCACGCAGATGGGACCCACGGGATCGGCCACCGCAACCGGCGCACCTTGCACGACCACCGTGATCTGCGCCGTATCGGCCGCCAGGCAGCCAAGGCTGTCGCCCAATACCAGGGTGACGGTATAGGTACCGGTGTCGGCGTACACGTGCTGGGGCTCAAAGGCGTTGGATCCGGAGCCGTCGCCGAAGTCCCAATCGAAGGTGGATCCGCCCACGCTCTCGTTGATGAACGATGCCGCATCAGGGATGCAGATATGGCCGGGTCCGTCGATGCCGATCTGGGCGACGGGTTCGCTGAGGTTGAACTTGAACACGCCCAGATTGCAATTGCTGCTGTTGTTGGTGTTGCTCCAGGCCCCCGGCGTGGTGGGGAAACCATCGCTGCCGCCGCAACCCGCGCAAACGGCCTGGTAGACGTTGCCGTTCTTGTCGAAGCGGCTCGACCCCCCGTCAACATGTTCCGCGCTGGCATTGCTCCCGAAAAATGTGGCATAGGCCAGCGCTTCCGCCTCCGGCGTCAGCACCATCACATAGAAATCACTGCCATCCGTGGTGCTCTGGAAGGCGTTGGCGGTGACAGGCAGCCCTGCCGTGGTGCTGGCATCGCCGTTCACGTTGTCGTTCACCGAACCGCCCCAGCCACAGAAATAGATCTGGCCGCAGTTGCTCACGAGGAATGCGCTTGGTGAGATATCCTCGTCCCCGTTGCCGTTGCCGATCACGGTGCTCCAGTCGGAGGTGCCCAGGTCGGTCGACAGCTTATGGATGAACTGTGCGCTGCCCGGATCGGCGTACTTGCCCGGTGTCACGGGGTAGGCGCCGTGGGTCTGGCCCACAACGAACACGCCGTCGGAGAGGTCCAGCTGTACAAAGAAGCACTGGTCGTAGCTGGCGGTGCCCAGGTAGGTGGCGGAGAGCAGGGTGCCGTTCGCCGCATAGCGGGTGATGTAGCCATCCGCACCGCCGCTGTGGGCTCCTTGGTAAGCGCCCGCCGGCATGGGCAGGTCAGGGCTTGCGGTACCGCCGGTCAGGTAGATGTCGCCCGTACTGCTGAACTGCACGCCATGCCCACTGTCGCCCTGCCCGCCGCCGCAGTACGTGGCGTATTCCAGTGTGGTGAGCGCTGCGTTCATCCGGAACAGGAGCGCGTCCAGATCCCCGCCGCCGAAGGCAGGCTGGGCCGCACCGGCCGTCACCGGTATGTCCTGGCTCTGAGTGCTGGTGGCGATCACCGGTCGTTCCTGGCCGTCCAGCGCGATCTCACCGCGGAAATGGTCGCCGTAGTTGTGCACCAGCTGTGCGCCCTGGTTCAGGCCATCGTTGCCACTGCCGCCCAGGAAGGTGCTGCCGATCAGGCTCCCACCATCCGCCGCGAGGTGCACGATGGCCACGTCCGTGCCTGCGGCGAAGTCGTATCCCTCCCCACCGGAAAGGTTCACGAAGCCACCGGTCAGGGGGATCACCGTGCCCCCGTTGAACGTTGGATCGAAGCAACCCGGGGTGGTCGGGAAATCCGCAGAGCCGGTGACGGCCAGTATGAACAGTTCATCCGCGCTGTTCACCACCAGGCTGTTCGGGGTCTCGTTCCCCGCCCCACCGATGTAGGTGCTCCATTGGAGCTCTTCGCCATCGGGCGTCCATTTGCTGATGCCGATGTCGATGGCCCCCCCGCCGAAGCCCGTTTGCATTGCGCCCAAGGTTGTGGGATAGCCTGTGCCGAAAACGATGCCACCACCGTAAAGTGCGCCGTCGTTGTCGTAGGTGGCCGTGAAACCGAAGTTGTCCGAGGTGCTGCCGCTGTAGCTGGCGAAGGTCAGCTCCGGGTCTATCACCAGCGGAAGGTCATTGGAGCGCGCCACGTCGAAGGTGACCGTGGAACCCCGGAGCTGGTAGGCGGATGGCACCATGCGGCGCATGTTATCGATGCCGTCGAAGAAGCGCAGCCAGCTCACAGGAGCCTCCTCCCGCACGGTACCGGCCGAGGTTACCACGTGCAGTCCGCCATCGCGTGCTTCAATGCGGTCCTGCCCTTCATAGCGCATGCGTATCCGGCCCGGATCGGCACCGGGTTCCAGCTCGAACTGGTACTTCACGCCGCGCGCGCCATCGATAACCAGGTCGATGCCCGGGTACAGGTCCCGCACACGCACTTCACCGAACACGCTGCAATGGGCACCCCAGTGTGCGGGGTCATTGCCCAGGAAATGGTTCTCGTGGTGCGGCAGCCTTGCACTGCCCGCCGGTGTTCCGCCGGTGGCGCCTTCGAAGGTGACGCGGTAGGCGTGGGTGTGTGCCGGTGCCTCCGGTGCAGCTTGCACATGGCCGTGGTGCGCGTGCCGCCCGCCTTGGGCCAGCACATAGGTGAGGGCGTTGCGCTCCACGAACAGGGCACCGCCGGGGATCAGCGCCCGGTAAAGCACCTGCGCGGGCCATTGGCCGCGGTTCTCGGTGAACGCGACGGCTGGCGCGCTCCCGTGCGCAAGGAGCGCCGGAAGCAGCAGGGATACGAGGGCCTGGCCGCGCATTGGTGAAGGCAACGCCAAGTTATGACCGATGTTCCCTCCCGGGCGTTGCTCGGGCCGATGAAACCGGCGGAATTGCCGCTGGGCGTGGATCTGTAGTTTCGCAGGCGGTCAGGAACAGGTCCCAGGTCCATCGTTCCGGAGCCAACGGCCACCAGTGAGCGACTCCATCAAACACGAATGCGGCCTGGCCTTCATCCGCCTCCGCAAGCCGCTGCAGCACTACCGCGAACGCTACGGCACCGCCTTCCACGGCATCAACAAGCTGTTCCTCCTGATGGAGAAGCAGCACAACCGTGGCCAGGACGGCGCAGGGGTGGCCGCGATCAAGCTTGATCCGCAGCCCGGCCGGAACTACATCGACCGGCAGCGCAGCACGGACAAACAGGCCATCCAGAAGATCTTCGGGGGCATCCAGAAGGGGTACCAGTCCATCGTGGACCGGGATCCCGGTATCGCGGATGATGTGGAGCGCCTGAAGGCAGAGGTGCCCTTCATGGGTGAAGTGCTCCTGGGCCACCTGCGTTACGCCACCTATGGTGCGGACGGTCTCGAGAATTGCCACCCGCGCCGGCGCCTGAGCAACTGGATCACGCGCAACCTGGTGCTGGCGGGCAACTTCAACATGACCAACGTGGACGAGCTGTTCAACCTGCTCGTCAGCATCGGCCAGACGCCCAAGGAGCGCAGCGATACCATGACGGTGCTTGAGAAGATCGGGCATTACCTGGATGTGGAGAACGACCGCCTGCGCCAGATCCATGCCCCGTTGGGCGGCACGGATCCGGCCATCACGCGGCTGATCGGCGAGCAGCTGGATGTGCGGGAGATCCTGCGCATGAGCGCACAGGACTTTGATGGCGGTTATGCCTTCGCGGGCCTCATCGGCCATGGTGATGCCTTCGTGCTGCGCGACCCCGGCGGCATCCGGCCGTGCTTCTGGTATGCGGATGAGGAGTTCGTGGTGGCCGCCAGTGAACGACCCGCCATCCAGACCGCGTTCGGCCTCAAGACCGACCAGGTCCTTGAGCTGCGTCCAGGTCATGCCCTCATCGTGCGCCGCAACGGAGACCACAGCGAGGAGCAGGTGCGTGCGCCGGAGGAGAAGCGGTCCTGCAGCTTCGAGCGCATCTACTTCAGCCGTGGCAGTGATCGTGACGTGTACCGCGAACGCCTGGCCCTGGGCCGCAATGTGGTGCCGGCCATCCTGGAAGCGGTCGACCATGACATCGCCAATACGGTGTTCAGCTTCATCCCCAACACGGCCGAGGTGGCCTGCTACGGCATGATGAAGGCCGTGGAGGACGAGTTGAACACCGTGAAGGAGCGCCGCATCCTCGCTCTGGGCAGGTCTCCTGCGCCCGATGAGCTGCGCTCCATCCTGGCCATGCGCCCGCGCCTGGAGAAGGTGGCCATCAAGGATGCCAAGCTGCGCACCTTCATCACCGCGGACAATGCGCGCGACGAACTGGTGGCGCACGTGTACGACATCACCTACGGCAGCGTCCGCCCCGGCGCTGACAACCTGGTGGTGATCGACGATAGCATCGTGCGTGGCACCACCCTGCGCCAGAGCATCCTGAAGATGCTCGACCGCCTGGAGCCGAAGCGCATCGTGGTGGTGAGCAGCGCACCGCAGATCCGCTACCCGGATTGCTACGGCATCGACATGGCCAAGCTAGGCGACCTGGTGGCCTTCCAGGCCGCCATCTCACTGCTGCGCGAAACACGGCAGGACAACGTGATCGATGACGTGTATGAACGCTGCATGGCCAACGTGGGCAGGCCGCTTCCGATCCCGGGCGACCCCCATGGTGATGGCGCGCCCACGCCGTGGATCGAGAACCCGGTGAAGGCCATCTATGCGCCGTTCACCGCGCAGCGCATCAGCGACAGGATCGCGGAACTGCTCACGCCGCAGGGCATCCGGGCGGAGGTGCGCATCGTGTTCCAGGGCATCGAAGGCCTGCGCTCCGCCTGTCCGCAGCATACCGGCGACTGGTACTTCACCGGTGACTATCCCACCCCCGGTGGTAACCGTGTGGTGAGCCGCGCCTTCATCAACTGGATGCAGGGCCGGAACGTTCGCGCCTACTGATCACCAGCGTTGAACGGCAGCCCCGTATCCGCCCCGCGGACGCTGAAGGCCGTATCCGCTGCCATGCGCCCCGCGTTGGAGGAGGTCATTGCCGGATGATGCGCCCACGCCGCTCGAGCTTGTGCACCTGCTTGCGCGTTGCCTGCAGTGTGCCGCCCGCATGAACGATGATGCGTGAACCTCCCTCCACCCGCATTCGCGCCGTCGGGTGCAGCTCAAGTGTGGCGCCAGGCAGCACATGTAGGGCGGATGCGTTCTGCAGCACCAGCGTGGAACGGTCATCGAGGTAGGCATGGGCGCCGGCCAGGATGCTGAATCCGGTGGGCCTGCTGAACCATGAAGTGCCCGCTACGACATCGGGCTTGTCCAGGCGGGTCGGTGTGCGCGACCGGTCGATCCGGAGCGTACGGCCCTTGCCGAGGTGGAGCGCATGCCCATCATGGCCCTTCACAGGATGCAGCACGATGCTGTCCGCACACCAGCGGGCATCGCGGTCGATGTAGGTGTCATCGTTGCGTACACGCAGGTGGATGGCGCCTTCGGGCCGCTGCTCCAGCAGGCGCACGCTCAGCCCGGCCAGGTGCACGGTGCGGTTGTTGGGCGGCCCGCCCTTGTGGACATCCTTGCCGGGCGTGCTCACCAGGGTGAGCATGTTCACCAGTGCCGGGTCGCTGTACATGCTGAGCAGGTCGTTGCCGTCGGGGCGGAAGGCCTGCCGCGCATGCCCGAAGAACATGGCCTCGTCCAGGTACACACCGTCGCGTTCCTCCACGCGGGGGATGATTCCCTCCCGGGCCCGGTGCACCACGCCGTCGCCATTGGCATCGAACACCGGTATCTCCAGTTCGCTCGCACCGGTGAAAGGGTTGCTGGTGCGGCGGCGTGCCACCAGGGGCTGCACACGGTCGGGCCACAGGCACTGGTAACCCACCGTGTCCCCGCGCAGGGCGTAATCGTTGAAGCCGCTGGCGGGTATCGCGCGCAGGTACTCGGCCGTGCCGCCGTAGATGTCCTTGCCGCGTTTCTGCTCGCGATCCACCTGCAGCGCGGCGAAGATGCCCGGGCGGGCCTTCTGCACACAGGGCCATTCCTGCTCGTAGTGGAAGCGGTCCGTGGGGCTGCCGTTGCGCGCGTGGGTCTGGTGGTTCTCCAGCCAGATCCATTGCGGGAATTCCGCAGGGTCAAGATGGGGCATGCGGATGCGCAGTGCATCACCCGAGGTGACGAAGTCGTTCAGTACGTAGATCCCGGTATCGCCAGCGGCGGGGTCCAGATCGCCGTCCACCCGCCCGCCGGCCGCGTTGCGTGCATTGATGGCGTACGGTGCGCCTTTCGCCCTCCACCCCAGCCGGTAGCGGTCCCATGCGGAGCATGTGAGCAGGCTGCTGCTGGCGGCGCCCATCATGCTCCAGCCGCCCTGCATGGGGATGAAGAAGCCCTGGAACTGCGCTGCGCCGCCGCCCCCGCTGTGGAAGTTGTTGCCACCCAGCAGCAGATGGTTGAACTCGTGCTTGAGGATCTCGAAGGGCAGGGCGCTCATGCCGCCGAAGCGGCTTTGCGTGTCGCTCTCGTATCCGAAGAGCCGTCCGGGGCTGCCTGCATCGGTGCTTCCCTGCCCGTGGGTGAGGCCGCTGTTGCGGGCGATGACCATCACGTGGTCAAAGCTGTGCGGGGTGTCCGGTCCCGGCAGTTTGGGCATGCCGGCCCTGTCGCCATCGCGCCACAGGTCGAAGTCCGCGATGGATAGTCCGTGGCGCGTGCGCAGTGCACCCAGCTTGTTGGCCTCCTTCACCGCGGCGGTTCCGATGCTGTGCGCGCTCGCCAGTTCGGGGTACTCGCTTTCCCTGAGCGTGAGCATCCGGTCCACGTGGTCGCCCAGCACCACCAGCTCGCCCAGGGAGATGTCGTGGTAGTAACGCGTGATCATCGCGTTGGGTATCGCCTTGGGGAAGGGCTCGAAGAGGTCATCCTTCCAGCGGGGCAGCTCTCCCTTGGGCCAATGGCCGGCCCCTTCGGGTTGCGGGTCCTTCCCGGGGTTCTTGTCGTGGTCGATCTCGCAGAAAAGCACCAGCACGCGGATGGTGCCGTGCGGGCTCAGGTGCCAGCCGTTCTCACTGAAGGGCACGGTGGCCGTGTCCGATTGACCGGTAGCGGACAGGAGCAGCATCGTGGACAGCAGCAGGGCCAGCGGTCGCATGGTCCGAAAGTAGTCTCCGCTCACCGCGCTTTGCGCGGATCAGCGGATGTACACCGTGCACTTCCGCTCCAGGTCGGTGCGTGCGGGGAAGTGTACTTCGTGGAACGCACCGCTTCCCGCGGCGGCGTTG
>Ga0315900_10004784_pt1 | contig 18916 bp, 16 predicted proteins | sample LakEriMetagenome_FD_203521 | JGI IMG/M metagenome (GOLD analysis project Ga0315900, IMG submission 203521) | Freshwater fungal communities from buoy surface, Lake Erie, Ohio, United States - Buoy 12 MA114 | ecosystem: Environmental > Aquatic > Freshwater > Lake > Lake biofilm | place: USA: Lake...
GGCCGTGGAGGCGCAGGCATATGTCCATTCCTGGTTCATCGACCACAAGGTTGCCAACCCGTTTGGGCTTATTGTGTATCGCACCCTTGAACCCCGCGAGCGCCTTGGCGGTGTCGGCGTCGATCGTCGTCACGTTCGGCAGTTCCCCATTCCACTTCTTCGACCGTGCGAGCACCTCGGCCGTTTTGGCGTCGAGCGCGGTGAGGTGCGGCACGTAGACGTCCCACTTTTTCGAGGCCGCAAGCACCTCGGCGGTGGCGGAGTCGAGGGTGGTCAAGGCCCAAAGTTGCCCGTTCCATTTCCGGGCAGCGGTGAGCACCTCGGCGGTGGCGGAGTCGAGGGTGGTCAGGTCTGGCAAGAAACCATTCCACGCCTTCGATCCCGCGAGCGTTTCGGCCGTGGCGGCATCCAGCCGTGTCAGGCGGTGGAGCCACAAATGATCACCCTTGAACGCCACCAGCGCCCGGGCGGTATCGGCATCGAGTGCGGTCAGGCCGTTGAGGGGCAGGACGTTTCCCTTGAACTCCGCGAGCGCCTTGGCCGTTTCGGCGTCGAGCGTGGTCAGGCCGTCGAGACGGATGGTGCCGTTGAACTCCGCGAGCGCCTTGGCGGTCGGGGCGTCGAGCGCGGTCAGGCTGGTGAGGCTCATCCAATTGCCCTTGAAACCCGCGAGCGCCTTGGCGGTGTCAGCGTCGATCGCGGTCAGGCCGCTGAGGAGCAGGGCTCCGCCCTTGAACTCGGCGAGAGCCCGGGCAGCACCCGCATCGAGCGTTGTCAGGCCTTCGAGCAGAAGCGTTTTCTTGTTATAGCCCGCCAACGCCGCCGCCGTTTCGGCATCCAGCGTCATCAAGCCGTTCAAAGGCAAGGCACCGCCCCATACGGTTCTGCCGACGGCCTTCATCTGGAGCACCACGTCCAACCCCGAAAACTCTGCGGCCAACTTCCGTGCCTGCTCGGGCGTCAGGCTCTCGATCGTGTTGGTGTCCTTGGGCAACTCGTCGGCCAGCACGGGAGCGGAGCCGAGCGAGAACCAAGACACGAACAGGGCAAACACCACGGGCGAAAAGCGGGCGAGCAGGTTCATGGCGGGCCTCAGGGAATGGGTCGTGATCGCGCGGACATCCGGCCGCGGCAGGACCGGGCCCACTCGTTCGATGCGCAAGCCCCGAAAAAAGTTCCCGAAAAATAATTTCGGCTGATTTCCGCGGGTTTTTTGGCGGAAGTGGTCTGGCTGCGGCATGGCCGGGGCCGGCCGGACTTCAGGACGGCCGCCGACGGGATCGCCTTGCGGCTTGCCGGAAATCTCCTGGCTTATTCGGCCGCTGGCCCTTTGAACCGCTGCTGCTTCTGCCGCTCCTCCAACCACTCCGGGATCACGAAGTCCTCGGTCGGGCTGCCGTCGGGTTCGGGGATCAACTGCAGTTTCTCGATGAGCGGAATCTTGACGTCCCGCTTCTCGATCAGGGTCGTGAGCGTCTTGGGAGAGATTTTCTCGAGGTTGGGGAGGGCGAGCGGGCCCTCTCGTGTGGCGAGGGCTTGGGCCACGGCGACGGAGTCGGGACCCTCGAAGGCCTTCAGGCCCGAGAGTTGGCCTTGCCACCGCTGCGCGGCCGCGAGCGCCTTGGCCATGTCGGCGTCGAGGGCGTTGAGGTTGGGAAGTTGTCCGCTCCATCTCGGGTTGGCAGCAATCGCCTTGTAGGTGTCGGCGTCGAGCGTGGTCAGACCGTTGAGGAGGAGACCTCGGCCCCTGAACTCCGCGAGCGCCGTGGCAGTCTCCACGTCGAGCGTGGTCAGGCCGTCGAGGGACAGTAAATTGCCCGTGAACTCCGCGAGCGGCTTTGCCGTGGCGGCGGCGAGCGTCTTCAGGCCGTCGAGGTGCAGCATCTTGACCTTGGACTGCGCGATCGCCTTGGCCGTATCGGCATCGAGTTTGGGCAGGCCGTCGAGGGCCAGATTGGTGCCCTTGAACTCCGCGAGCGCCTTGGCCGTGGCGGCGTCGAGCGTGGTCAGGCCGGAGAGGTAGAGACCTTGGCCCCTGAACTCCGCGAGCGCCTGGGCGGTGTCGGCGTCGAGCGTGGGCAGGCGGTTGAGGGACAGTCTTTTGCCCGCGAACTCCGCGAGCGACTTGGCCGTGTCGGCGTCGAGCGAGGTCAGGCCGAGCACGATCGCTTGGCCCTTCAACCCCGCGAGCGCCTTGGCAGTCGCCTTGTCGAGCGTGGTCAGGCCGTCGAGGTCGAGCGAGTAGCCCTTGAGCTTCGCGAGCGCCTTGGCGGCGTCGGCATCGAGCATCGTCAGTCCGTTGAGGGCCAGGCCGCCCTTGAACTCCGCGAGCGCCTGGGCGGTGTCGGCGTCGAGCTTCGTCAGTCCGTCGAGGGCCAGGCCGCCCTTGAACTGCGCGAGCGCCTGGGCGGTGTCGGCGTCGAGCGTGGTCACGCCGTTGAGGTGCAGCCACCCGCCCTTCAATCCTGCCAGCGCCTTGGCGGTGTCGGCGTCGAGCGTGATCAGGCCGGAGAGATTGAGGACCGAGGACCTCCATGTTTCCACCAACTTCCGTGCCTGCTCCGGCGTCAGGCTCTCGATCGTGTTCGTGTCCTTGGGCAACTCGTCGGCTCGGGCACGTTGCGAGCCGGGCGACAATCCGGACATGAGCAGGGCCAACAAGAAGAGAAACGAACGCATGGACTTCATGGCGGGCCTCGGTGGGGAACCGGCGTGCGAGGGCCGGCGAACCCCCCGAAAGTCTACCCTGTCCGGCCGCGGATCCATGCCCGCTTGGGCCGTTCGTGCGGACCGATTCCGACAGGCGAGCGATGCGGGCCGGATCCGCGTGTCACGCGGCGACCGTCGCCGAACCTGCCTCAGAAGCGAAACGTCAGGCCTGCGACGACGGAATCGATGCCGAAGGTGGCGGAGCCGTCGGTCCGGCCCAGGGGCAGGCCGTTGACCACCTTCCCGTTGAAAAACCGGTCGTCGAGCTGAAACACGCTGTAGCGGTATTCGACGAAGAAGCCCGTGGAGGGCGTGAGCAGCCAGTTCACGCCCGCGCCGACCTGCGCACCGACGGAAGTCGAGGTGCTGGTCTGTCCGGCCGGCAGGAAATTGCCGGTGTCGGTCATCGATGCGATGAAGATCGCCGGCCCCGCCGACACGTAGGGTTGCAGCCGACCGCCGGGATGGTCCGCGGACACCGCGATCGGGAGCCTGAGAAACAGGACGTCGAACGCGAGGGACGTGACGGAAATCTCGAAGCGCCTGATGAGTTCGGGCCCGTCGGAGACGGGCGTCCCGTCGAGGAACAACTCGGTGTCGGACCATTGCTCCGGCTGATCAGGGCCGAAAAAATGCGACACGTCGAACGCCAGCCCGAAGACCGAGGCAGGATTGCGCCAGTAGGCGATGCGGCCGCCGATCACCGCAGCCGTGTCGAAGGCCAGCGCTCGATGAAAGCCCGAGATGCCGATGTCGGGCAGAGCGACCTGCGCGTCGTGAGGATGCGTGAATCCTGCTCCGCCGTAGAGGTCGAATGCCCAGTCGGCGCGGGCGGGGGCGAGTGTCGCGAGGATGGCGACGCACACCGCCGATCCCCGCAGCCAAGGCCGCATGTCGCTATTTCCGGTCCCACGCTCGTCTGCGGTCGAGGTCGGCATGACGGGCTGGTCATTCCTGCGACTCGTGCCGCGGATCGTGGATCGGCGGACAGAGGACCCTGTTCGGATCGTCAGCATGCGCGCCGATGCTCGCCCCCGCGGCTTTCAGCTGGCTTCCATGTGCCAGAGTCGCCACCTTGCGTGCGAGGAGTTTGTTCGCCATCCGGCCCAGCTTTCCCGCCACGGGCGCGGCCGGCGTTCTTCGCGGCCTGCACGGGCGAAGCGTCCGAGAGCGACGCCCGCCTGCGGCACGACTGCGGACGTTGACCGTCCCTTCCAGTGCTGCCAAGATTTCTTCGTCACCGGCCACCGACACCTCTGCCTGCGGAGTGACCAGCATGCAAGCCTTCCCTGTGCTGCGGCACATGATCACGACGCTCGCGCTGGTTGCCGCCGCGCGGCCGGGGGCGGCCGAATGGCCGCAGTTCCGCGGCCCGGAGGGCGACGGCGTCAGCTCGTCCGCAGGCCTGCCCGTCCGCTGGAGCGACACCGAGGGCGTGGTCTGGAAGACGCCGATCCCCGGCCTCGGCTGGTCGTCGCCGGTGGTGGGCGGTGAGAGCATCTACCTGACGACGGCCGTGCCGGAGGGGGAGGGGCAGTCGCTGCGGCTGGTGTGCGTGGACGCCCGCACCGGGGCCGTGCGCTGGAACAAGGAGATCTTTCGGCAGGCCACGACCGCCAAGATGCATGAGAAAAACAGCCACGCCAGTCCGACGCCGATCGTGACCGCCGACGCGGTGTACGTGCATTTCGGGCCGCACGGCACCGCGCGGACCACGCGCGACGGCGAGGTCGTGTGGCGGACGAACCTCGCCTACAAGCCGGTGCACGGCACCGGGGGCTCGCCCGCCCTGGCCGGCGACCTGCTCGTGATCTGCTGCGACGGCGGCGACGAGCAATTCGTCGTCGGCCTCGACATCGCGACCGGCGCCGTCCGCTGGAAGACCCCCCGCGACACCAAGCCGGGCCGGGGCTTCTCCTTCTCCACGCCGCTGGTCTGCACCGTCGGGGATCGCACCATGGCCGTCTGCCCCGGGAGCGGGGCCGTCTGCGCCTACGATCCACGGACGGGCGCGGAACTCTGGCGGGTCGATTACCCGGGCGGATACTCGGTGATCCCGCGGCCGGTGCTCGCCGGCGGCCTCGTGTTCGTCAGTTCGGGCTACGACAAGGCCGTGCTGCTCGCCATCGACCCCACGGGAAACGGCGACGTCACCGACACGCACGTCCGCTGGCGGATGGACCGGGCCGCCCCGCACACCCCGTCGCCGCTGGTGGTCGGGGCCGAGCTGTATTGCGTGTCCGACAACGGCATCGCCACGTGCGTCGATGCCCGCACGGGCGCCGAGCACTGGCGGGAGCGGCTGGGCGGCAACTTCTCCGCCTCGCCCTTCGCCGCCGGGGGCAAGGTCTACTTCCAGGAGGAGTCGGGAGAAACGATCGTGGTGGAGGCCGGCCGGACCTTCACCGAGGTGGCCCGCAGCCGCCTGGCCGAGGGCGAGCGGACCTTCGCCTCCTACGCCGTCGCCGGGCCCGCGCTCCTCATCCGCACCGAATCCCACCTCTACCGCATCGGCAAGTAAGCGGGCGGCGCGGGCCGTGCGGCAGGCCCCGGCGAGCCGGTTCGTGCCGCCGATTTCCGATCCGGGCCGCAAGAGCCCGCGGGAATCCGGCGGTGGCTCCGGCCGTCGGCGGCCGTTTTCCTTGCCCGACCGGCGCGATCGGCAGCCGGCGGCGACCGTAGGGGGCACCGAGGGCGCCGCCGGGGCGTTTCTTTTTCGGGAATCCGTGGATAATGCCCGGCACGCCCGCGCCAGGATTCGGCGCGGTTTCTCTTCGAGCGCTCAACCCATGGCAACGATTGCCCGCACGCGTCCGGTTTCCGTTCACGGCGTGCACTGGGAATACCTGGTGCCCATCGCCACGGTGCACGTCCTGGCCTGCCTCGCCCTGCTGCCCTGGTGCTTCAGCTGGTCGGGCGTGGCGCTGGCCTTGATCGGCACGAACTTCTTCGGCACGCTCGGCATCAACCTCTGCTATCACCGGCTGCTCTCGCACCGCAGCCTGACGGTGCCCCGCTGGCTGGAGCGGACGCTGACCACGATCGCCATCTGCTCGCTGGAGGACACGCCGGCCCGCTGGGTGGCCAACCACCGGCTGCATCACCAGCACTCCGACGAGGAGCCGGATCCGCACTCGCCGCGGGACGGCGTCGTGTGGGCGCACATGGGCTGGCTCTTCCAGCGGGTGCCCCAGCGCCGCTCGTGGGGATTCCTGGAAAAGTACTCGCGCGACATCCTCTCCGACGGCTACTACCGCTACCTGGAGCGGCATCCCTGGGCGATCCTCGTCATCTACTTCGGCCACGCGGCCGTGTTCGCGGCCGCCGGCCTGCTCGTCGGCCGCTGGACGGGCGGCGACTGGGGGCACGGCCTGCGGCTGGCGGCGAGTTGGGTCGTGTGGGGCGTGTACGTGCGCACGGTGCTCGTCTGGCACATCACCTGGAGCGTCAACTCGCTCACGCACCTCTTCGGCTACCGCACCTACGAGACCGGCGAGGACAGCCGCAACAACTGGTTCGTGGGCCTCGTCGCGATGGGTGAAGGCTGGCACAACAACCACCACCACGACCCCGCCAGCGCCAGCGTGCAGCACAGGTGGTGGGAGGTGGACGTGACCTACTACCTGATCCTGCTGCTCGAGCGGCTCGGCCTCGCCACCGACGTGATCCAGCCGCGGCACGTGCGGCGGCGCGGGGCACCGACCGCCTGATCGCTCCGGGCCGGCGGGGGATTCGCGTTGCGACCGCGGCGGCGGCGTGCTATAATCCGGTTGTTCGGAATCGATGATGACGGCCGCCCGACCCGCGGGTCGTGGCCTTTTCCGTCGCGATCGCATCTCTCGAAGCGACGTTCCCAGGCCGCGGGCCATGTGCCCCGGCCGCCGTGGAAGTCCGGTCGCTTGGCAGGCAGTGATCCATCGTGGGATCGCCGTGCCACCGTGGTGCTGCTTCCGGTTTCCGGGCTCTTTCCCTCCCAGGACGCAGTCTTTCCATGTCCAGTTTCGCCGACCTCGGTCTTTCCCCGCCCCTCCTCCAGAGCCTCGCCGCGGAAGGGTATGCCACGCCCACGCCCATCCAGGCCAAGGCCATTCCCCACGTGCTCGCCGGCCGCGACCTCTTCGGCTGCGCCCAGACGGGCACCGGCAAGACCGCCGCCTTCGCCCTGCCGCTCATCGAGCGGATGCGGGCCGCCCCGCGGCCGCGCACCCCGCGCGGCTGCCGGATCCTCGTGCTCGCCCCCACCCGCGAGCTCGCCGGCCAGATCCACGAGAGCTTCCGCGCCTACGGCCGGCATGCCGGCGTCGCCAGCGTGGTCGTGTACGGCGGCGTGGGGCAGCGGCCCCAGGCCGACGCCCTGCACCGCGGCACCGACGTGCTCGTGGCCACGCCGGGCCGGCTGCTCGACCTCGTCGGCCAGCGGCTCGCCGACCTCCGCAGCGTGGAGTTCCTCGTGCTCGACGAGGCCGACCGGATGCTCGACATGGGGTTCATCCACGACGTCCGCCGCATCGTGGGCCTGGTGCCCCGCGACCGGCAGACGCTGTTCTTCTCGGCCACGCTGCCCGAGGAGGTGCGGCGGCTGGCCGACTCGATGCTCCGCGATCCACTGGAGGTGAAGACGGCGCCGCAGGCCACGCCGGCCGAGACCGTGGCCCAGTCGGTGCTCCACGTGCCGAAGGCGGGCAAGCGGTCGGCGCTCGTCGCGCTGCTCCGCGACGGGGCGATGGACCGCGTGATCGTGTTCACCCGCACGAAGCACGGTGCCGACAAGCTGCAGCGCGACCTCGCCAAGGCGGGCATCGACGCGGCGGCGATCCACGGCAACAAGTCGCAGAACCAGCGGGAGCGGGCCCTGGCCGCCTTCAAGGCGCCGCGGCCGCCGGTGCTGATCGCCACCGACATCGCCGCCCGCGGCATCGACGTGGACGGCGTCTCGCACGTCGTCAACTACGAGCTGCCGCACGAGCCGGAGACCTACGTGCACCGCATCGGCCGCACCGGCCGCGCCGGCCAGACCGGCCAGGCGGTGAGCTTCTGCGACCCGGAGGAGCGGCTGCGGCTGCGGGCGATCGAAAAGCTGCTGCGGATGCCGATCACGCCGCGGAACGCGCCGCCGGCCGGAGCCGAGCCGGAGCCGGCCGACGCGCCGACCGAGACGCGATCCCGCGGCCGTGCCGCCGAGGGACGCAGAGGCCGGTCGGGGGCCGGGGCGGCTGGCGGAGGCGGCGGCCGCCGCCGCAGGCCGCGGAGCGGACGAGCGGACGGGGCGCGTGCCGAGGCTGGTCGAGGCACCGCGGTGGCATCCGCGCCGGCCGTCGCCACGGCGCCGGCACCGGCCGCCGCCGACAAGCACCGGTCGCGGCGCCGTCACCGCCGGGCGCTGTGAGCCGCCGCCGCACCGGGCCACGAAAACCGCGGCGCGAGCCGCGGGATCGGTGAGCCGATGCGCCCGTGACGCGGACCAGGGTTGTCCCTCGGCTGGGGTACACTTTCCGAAGTGAACCTCACGACGGTGGCGACGCATGGCGGACGACTGGTATTACGCGCGGAACGGCGAACGGCAGGGACCGGTGCCCCGGGCGAAACTCCAGCAGCTCGCCCGCGACGGGTGGCTGACGGCCGACGATCTCGTCTGGACGTCGGGCATGCCGGCCTGGGCGCCGGCCGGCGACGTGCCGGAACTGGCCGGCGGCCCGCTCGGGCGGACGCTGAGGCGGGCGATCGACGGGATCGTGCCGCCGCTGGAGTCACCGCCGCGGAAGGCCGAGCCGCGGCGGCGGGCCACGGAGGTCGTGGCGGCGCAGTGGCACGACCTGGCCCCGCGGCACCTGCTGGCCGCGGCCGGGGCGTTCCTCGCGGCGCTGGGCATCGCGTTCACGGCGATCGGCGGCTCGGCGCTCGCGCTGGCCCTCACGCTGGGCGGCCTCAGCCTGGCGGCCCTGGGCATGCACGTGGAACTGGGCCGACTCACGGCCCAGGCGACGGCGAACCTCGCGCAGGCGTGGCGGGAGGCGGCGGCCCGGCGGCACGAGGCACGGAAACTGGCCCTGGAGAACAGGCGGCTCGAACTCGAGGCCCGGCGGCTCGCGCAGGAGCGGGCGGCGGAGCGGCCCGCCGTCGTGCCGCCGCCGGTGCCGCCGGCCGCCTGGCCCGCGGAGGCCGGCCGCACGCTGGTGATCACGCATCCGCCGGTGCAGCGCTGGAGCCCCGGCCTGGCGGCGGTGCTGAGCTTCCTGGTGCCAGGGCTGGGGCAGCTCTACAAGGGGCAGATCGTCAGGGGCATCGCCTGGTTTTTCTTCGTGGGGCTCGGCTACGTGGCGCTCATCCTGCCGGGCCTCGTGCTCCACTTCTTCTGCATTCTCGGCGCGGCGAGCGGCAACCCGTGGACGGAAGGCCGCACGGAGATCGTGCAGGGGTGAGCGCGGCAGGCCGCCGCTGACGCGGCCATGCGAGATCGCCGTGCTTCGTGTCTGCCCCCTCCTGCAGCGCCGGATGCACGGAGGTCTCACAGTCCCCCGCCATGCCGCCGAGTTGCGTTCCCAGACTGGATTGGCTGCGGTATGATCCGGCTCGAGGATGCCACGATGCAGGTCGAGCGAGTGAAGTACGTGATCTGGGCCGCCGACATGGAGCGGGCGGTGCGTTTCTGGCGGGACACGTTCGGCGGCCGCCTCCTCAAGCACAATCCCGTGATCGCGGAGGTCGAGATCGAGGGGGCCGTGATCGGCATCCACTCCGGTGGCGAAGGGAAGCGGACCTGGACGGGCCTGAGCCTGCAGGTGGCCGACGTGATCGCCGGCGGCCGCGAGGTCGTGGCCGCGGGCGGGCTCTTGGTGCGGGAGCCCGAGCCCGAGAACGGCGAGCCGCCGCACCTGGCGATGTGCGCCGACACCGAGGGCAACGAGTTCATGCTCACCCGCCGGCGCGGGTGACGGCGGTCTCACGAGAGGCGAGACGATCATGCAGCGGCAGCGGACGACGATGTGGCACGGAGCGTGGACGGCGGTGACGGTGGCCGGCCTGGGCGGCGCGCTGGTCGTCGCCGTCGGACTGCGGGCGGAAGACCCGCCCGCGGCGGTCGATGGCGAGGCGGTGAAGAACCTCGAGGCCGCCTACCCGCAGGCCCCGGAGGGCATGGAACGGAAGGTGATCCTCCTGCCCCACAAGGAGCGCGGCGAGGAGGACGGTTTCCAGGTGGAGATCGTCGTCGGCAGGACGATCGTCACCGATGGCATCAACCGCTACATGCTCGGCGGCGAGCTGCGCGAGGTGGACATCCCCGGCTGGGGGTTCACCTATTGGCGGGCCGAGGGCCCGCTCGACAATGCGGCGCAGACGCAGATGGCCGGCCCGCAAAAGCCCGCGCCGCAGTTCGTGGCCGGCCCGCGGCGGCTGGTGCGATACAACAGCCGGCTGCCGCTGGTGGTGATGGTGCCCGCCGGCTGCGAGGTCCGGTGGCGGATCTGGAGGGCCGACGCGGACTTCAAGACCGCGGCGGGCGGGTGAGCCGGCGGCGGCCCGGGCCGCTCACTCGCCGATGATCTTCACGAGCACCCGCTTGGGACGGCGGCCGTCGAACTCGCCGTAGAAGATCTGCTCCCAGGGGCCGAAGTCGAGCTTCCCGGCCGTGATCGCCACCACCACCTCGCGGCCCATCACCTGCCGCTTCATGTGGGCGTCGGCGTTGTCCTCGCCGGTGCGGTTGTGCCGGTAGACCGCCGGGTCGGCGTCGAAGGGCGCGAGCCGCTCCAGCCAGGCCGCATAGTCGGCGTGCAGGCCGGGCTCGTCGTCGTTGATGAACACGCTGGCCGTGATGTGCATGGCGTTGACCAGGCACAGGCCCTCGCGGACGCCCGCGCGGGCGACGAGGTCGGCGACCTGGGGCGTGATGTTCACGAACCCCATGCGGGCCGGGATCGTGAACGTGAGGTGCTCGGTGACCGCCCTCATCGGGGGCCTTCCTCGGCCGCCCGCAGCCAGACCGTGCGGCCCTCCTTGATCGTCTCCTCGACGCGGATGTCCTTGATCGCCCCGGCCGGCGCGGTGAGCGGGTTGGCCGAGAGGATCACCAGGTCGGCGAGCTTGCCCGGCTCGATCGAGCCCTTCTTCGCCTCCTCGCCGTACATCCGCGCGCCGTCGATCGTGATCGCCTCCAGGGCCTCGAGCGGACCGACCCGCTCGTCCGGCCCGAGCACGGCGCCGGTCCGCGTCGTGCGGTTGACGGCCGTGTGGATCGTGAACAGCTGGTCGAGCGGGGAGACGTTGAAGTCGGTGTGGTTGGCGGGCTTCAGGCCCAGCGCCCGGGCCGACTTCAGCGGGCTGATGAAGGCGGCCTGCTCGGGGCCGCGGTTGGCCACGTGGGTGTCGCCGAAGTAGAAGCAGTGGAGCGTGAAGAACGAGGGCGTGATGCCCCAGGCCGCGTACTTCTCCAGTTGGTCGCGGCGGATGAACTGGGAGTGGACCCCGACCGTGCCGCGGGGCTTGGCGGGATCGCCCCCGGACGCGGCCCGGTGGGCCTCCAGCAGGGCGTCGATGGCGGCGTCGCCGTTGCAGTGCACGAACAGCGTGGCGCCGCCGTCGTAGACCTTCTTCACCATGTCGTTGAGCACGGGCTGCGGGAACGTGGGCTCGCCCCGCCAGTTCTTCTGGCCCGCCGGGCCGGCGGTGAGGTAGGGCTTCGTGAAGAACGCCGTGCGGCCCTGCGGCGAGCCGTCGGCCACGACCTTCACGCCGCCGATCCGCAGGCGGTTCTTGTATTCCGGCTCGTTCCGCGGCGGCCGGCCGGCGAAGACCGCGTCGAGCTCGGTGATGAACGGCAGCGCGACCACGTCGAGCTTCAGCAGGCCGCGGTCGGCGAGGATGCGGAGCAGGTCGAGCTGGTGCTTCATCGTCGCCCCCTCCTGGGCCGTCGTGATGCCCTCCCGCAGGTAGAGCTCCTGGCCGGCCTTCAAGAGCTCGAGCGCCTCGTCGTCGCCCGGCCCCGGCACCTTGGCGAAGATCGGCAGGAAGGCCGTCTCGAAGAGCAGGCCGTCGGGCTCCTGCGAGCCGGGCTCGCGGCCGATCACGCCGCCCGCGGGCGTCGGGGTGGCGGCGGTGATGCCGTAGGCCGCGAGGGCCTTCGAGTTGAGCATCGCGCCGTGGCCCGAGACGTGGACGAGGATCACGGGATTCTCGGGGAAGGCGGCGTCGAGCTCCTGCCGTGTCGGGGCCCGCTTCTCCGCGAGCAGCTCGGGGTCGTAGCCGAAGCCGATGACGAACTTGCCGGGCCCGAGCTTGCGGCGGGCGCGGACCTGCTCGAGAGCCGCGATCACGTCGGCCACGCTGCGGCACGGCCCCGCCGGCGGCGAGGCGCACAGGGCCTGGGTCTGCACGTCCACCAGCGACCAGAAGTGGCTGTGGCCGTCGACGAACCCGGGCACGAGCGTCTTGCCGGCCAGGTCGGTGACCACCGTGCCCGGCCCCTTGGCCGCCATGACGTCGGCCTCGGTGCCCACGGCCACGATCCGCCCGCCCGCGATCGCCATCGCCTCGGCCAGGGGCTGGGCCGGATTCACGGTGACGATCGGGCCGCCGCGGATGATCCGCTCGGCGGGCGCAGCCGCGGCGAGGCCGGCGGCGGCGGCGAAGACGATCGCCGTGATGGCGAGGGCGGGACGAGGCATCGGGTCCTCCGGATTCGCGGAATCCCGCGAGTCTACCCGCCCCGCCCGCGGCCGGCGCCCCGGCTACATTTCGGCGGCCAATTCCGGGTGCAGCGACTCGACCTTCTCGTCCTTGACCTCCGTCAGCGTCGCCTCGGTGAGGAGCAGCGTGCCGGCGACGCTGACGGCGTTCTCCAGGGCGATCCGCACGACCTTGGTGGGATCGACGATGCCCGCCTCCACGAGGTCGCAGAAGACGCCGCGGGCCGCGTCGTAGCCGCGGCTCCCCGTGCCGCGGCGGATCTCGCCCACGACCACGCCGCCGTCGGCGGCGGAGTTCTCCGCGATCGTCCGCGTCGGCACCTCGAGCGCGTGCCGCAGGATCCGCACGCCGGTCCGCTCGTCGCCGTCGCAGGCCGCCTCCTCCCGCTCCACCGCGTCGATGGCCCGCAGCAGCGTGAGGCCGCCGCCGGGGACGATGCCCTCGGCCACGGCGGCCCGGGTGGCGGCGATCGCGTCGGCCAGGGCCTCCTTGCGGCTCTTGAGCTCCGTCTCCGTGGGCGCGCCCACGCGGATGATGGCCACCCCGCCGGAGAGCTTGGCCAGCCGCTCCTCGAGCTTCTCGCGGTCGTAGTCGCTCGTGGCCTCCTGCACCTGCCGGCGGATCTCGGCGCAGCGGGCCTGGATCGCGGCCTTGTCGCCCTTGCCGCCGATGATCGTCGTGGCGTCGCGGTCCACGGTCACCTTCGCGGCCGAGCCGAGGTCGGCCACCTGCACCGCGTCGAGCGTCACGCCGAGGTCGGCCGAGATGAAGCGGCCTCCGGTGAGGATCGCCATGTCCTGCATCATCTCCTGGCGACGGTCGCCGTAGCCGGGGGCCTTGGCGGCCACGCACTCCAGCACGCCGCGGATCCGGTTGACGACGAGCGTGGCCAGAGCCTCGGCCTCCACGCTCTCGGCGATCACCACCAGCGGCCGCCGCTGCCGCACGACGGCCTCCAGGAAGGGGAGGAACTCCTTGAGGCTCGCGATCTTCGCCTCGTGGAGGAGGATCAGCGGGTTCTCGAGCACCGCCTGCTGCCGCTCGGCGTCGGTGATGAAGTAGGGGGAGAGGAGGCCGCGGTCGAACTGCATGCCGTCCACCACCTCGATCGAGGTCTCCATGCCCTTGGCCTCCTCGACCGTGACCACGCCCTCGCTCCCCACGCGGTCCATGGCCTCGGCGACGAAGCCGCCGAGGACGGCGTCGTTGTGGGCCGAGATCGTCGCGACCTGGGCCTTCTCCTTGCGGCTGGCGACGGGCCGCGACAGCCCGCGGATGGCGGCCACGGCGGCGGCCAGGCCCCGGTCGAGGCCGCGGCGGATGTCCACGGCGCTGGCGCCGGCCGCGAGGTTCCGCAGGCCGTCGGCCAGGATGGCGTGGGCGAGGAGCGTGGCGGTGGTCGTGCCGTCGCCGACCACGTCGGCCGTCCGCTCGGCGGCCTCGCGGAGCATGTGGGCCCCGAGGTTCTCCTCGGGATCCTCCAGATCGATCTCCTTGACGATCGTCACGCCGTCGTTGCACACCAGCGGCGGGCCCCACTTCTTCTCGATGAGCACGCACTTGCTCCGCGGCCCGAGCGTGACGCGGACGGCGTCGGCGAGCGTCGTGGCGCCGCGGAGCACCCGCTCGCGGGCGGCGGCGCGGAACAGGATCCGCTTGTGGGGCATGGCACGGCTCCGCGGGAAGGCGGCGGCCGTGCCGAATACCGAGCCGATTCTACGCGGCCGGTCAACCGCCCGACGGCCCGGCGGGGATCGTCTCGACCGTGGCCACGTGGAACAGCGGGCAGATGTCGAAATCGGCCGGGAGGCCGTCGTCGGCGACGTCGATGCCCACCAAGATGTCGTTGCGCAGGACGAGCGCCATCTCAGGATGCCGGACGTCGTAGGACTTGCCGCTGGACATCACCAGGCGGAAGGGCTGGAACGGCTGCCGCTTGAGCAGCCTGCGAAAGGCCTCGGTCGTCATCGGTGGGTTTTCCTGTTCGGCCATGGATTTGGACTTTCAGAAGAGTGTACAAAAAAACACTATTCCTGTCGATGTGGGCCCGGGGCGTCGGGCGGCCCGGATCCATCGTACAATCGTCGGCATGAAGCGATCCCGTCCCGCGGGGTCGGCCGGGAAGCGGCCGCCCCGGCCAACCGCCGCCCGCGGCCCGCGCCGTCCGCCGCCCGACGGGGGCCGGCCGCGGCATCGGGCGAAGACCGAGGAGATGTTCCACGGCGTGCGGGCCTGCGAGGCGATCTTCGCGCGGCGGCCGGAGGCGATCGTGCGGGTGTATGTCGCGGAGCCCCGCCGGCGGCAGTTCGCGGCCCTGATCGAATGGTGCGCGGCCAGCCGCAAGGGCTTCCAGATCGTCGCCGACGAGAACCTGGCCCGGCTCTCGGGCTCGATCCACCACGAGGGGATCGCGATCCTCGCCCGGCAGCTGCCGCGGTGGACGCTGGCCGACCTGCTCGGCCGCGCCGCGGGCCTCGCAGCCCCGCTGGTCTACCTCGACGGCGTGCAGAATCCGCACAACCTGGGCTCGATCCTCCGGTCGGCCGCCCACTTCGGCGTGGGGGCGATCCTCGGCCGCACCGGCGACCTGCCGCCGCTTTCGCCGGCCGCCGTGCGGGTGGCGGAGGGGGCCGCCGAGACCGTGCCCGTCTGCGACCTGGCCGATCCGGCGGCCGACCTGACGCGGCTCAAGCGGGAGGGCTGGCGGGTGGTGGTGACGACCAGCCACGCCGGCACGCCGCTCTATGCCGCGAAACTCCCCGAGCGGGCCGTGCTCGTCCTCGGCAGCGAGGGGGAAGGTGTGTCGCCGACCGTCGATCGGCTGGCCGATCTGCGGGTGCGGATCCCCGGCACCGGGACCGTCGAGAGCCTCAACGTGGCGGTCGCCTGCGGCGTCGCCCTCGGCGAGCTCTGGCGGCGGTCCCACGGCGGCTGATCGGCCGCCGTTGCCATTGCCAAGAACGGCGGCTGCGGCTTCAATCGACGTATGGTGCGACATCCGGGACGAGCGTGGCTGGAGGACATCGCGGCCGCGTGCCTGTTCGCGCTGTCCTGCGCCGGCTCGGCCGCGGCTGCCGACGACGATCAGGCCCGCGAGGCGGCCCGCGTGCCGGCGGTGTTCGCGGCCTATGCGACGCCCGTCGCCGAGCCATGGAACGCGGTGATCCACGCGGCCCTCGCGGAGGCGGAGCAGGGGGGCCGCATCCGCTACACCTGGCGGGACGCGCTCGACACGGCGGAGAAGCAGCTCGACGCGCTGCAGCAGGCGGCGGCCGAGAAGCCCGACATCATCGTGGCCGACGCGGCCGACGCCGCCGACGAGATCGCCGCCCTGGCCCGCAACCATCCCCGGATCGCCTTCCTGCTCGGCGGCCCGGAGAAGCCGCAGCCACCGAACGTCTCCACCTTCGACAGCGATCTGGCCGAGCCCGCCTACCTGTGCGGCCTCGTGGCCGGCAAGATGACGAAGTCGAACGTCGTGGGCGTCGTCGCCGGCAAACACGACGCCGACGTGCACCGCACGGTCAACGCCTTCCTGGAGGGAGCCCGGGCGGCCAACCCCGCCGTGAAGGCCAAGGTCACGTTCATCGACGCCTGGTTCGACCCGCCCAAGGCCCGGGCCGCGGCGCTGGCCCAGGTCGCGGCGGGGGCCGACATGATCTTCGCGGAGCGGGCCGGCGCGATCGCGGCCGCCAAGGAGACGGGCGCGCTCGCCTTCGGCGACATGGTCGATCAGCACGAGGAGGCCCCCGACCACGTCGTCACCGGCACCGTGTGGAACATGCGGCCCGTCGTCGATCACGCGATCGCCCGGGCGGTCGCGGGCGAGGTCATGGCCGAGGATCTGGGCCGGTTCTGCACCTTCGCGGAGGGGGGCGTGGCCCTCGCTCCCTGGCACGGCTGGGACAAGAAGCTGCCGGCCGACGTGCTGCGGCTGGTCGAGGAGAAGCGGGCCGCGCTGCAGGCCGGAAAACTGGAACTCGAGATCTCCGCCGACGAGCCGGCCGCGGAGTGAGCGGTCGCCTCGAGCCCGCCGGTCACGCCCGGCCGGCGACGGCGTCGTGAACCAGATGGCCGGCGACGTAGGTTCGCTCGATCGTCAGATCGTCGCGGCCGGTGCGGAACACGATCAGGTCGGCCCGCTGGCCGGGCCGCAGCTCGCCGCGGTCGGTGATCCCGTAGAGCCGGGCCGGGTTGGCGGTCGCCATGCGGATCGCCTCGGCCAGCGTGCAGCCCGTCACCGCCATGATCTTGGCCACGCCACGGGACAGCGGCAGGGCCGCCCCGGCGAGCACCCCCTGGGCCGGATAGCGGACGCAGCCGTCGGCCCCGAGGCGGATCGTGTCGCCGACGTCGTTGACGTAGTCGCCCGGCGGCATCATCGCCAGGTGCACGGCGTCGGCCGTGAGGATCGTCCGCTCGGTCCCCTTCACGCGGTGGAAGACGGCGATCTGATCATCCCGCAGGTGGAAGCCGTCGCAGATCAGGCTGGCCTGGAGGGCGTCGTTGGCCAGTTGCGGCCACAGCGGGTTGTCGTGGCGATTGATGGTGTTGGCGCAGCCGTTGCCGAGGTGCGTGACGGTGCGGGCCCCGGCGAGCACGGCGGCGTCGATGGTCGCCCGGTCGGCGTCGTGGTGGCCGAGGGCCACGACGATGCCGGCGGCGGTGCAGCGGCGGATGAAGTCGAGGCACCCGGGAGTCTCGGGGGCGACCGTCACCGTGCGGACGCCGCCGCGGGCGGCCGCCTGGAACCGCTCCATCTCGGCCCAGCTCGGCGGCCGCACGTGCCGGGCCGGATGGGCGCCGCGGAAGCCGTCGAGCGGGCTGATGTGCGGCCCCTCGAGGTGGTAGCCGAGGATCGATCCGCGGGTCGCCGGGTCGGCGGCGGCCTCCGCCAGCACGGCGAGCGAGTGGCAGTAGGTCTCCGCGGCGTGGGTCGTGAGCGTGGGGAGATAGCTCGTCACCCCCACCGACCACATGGCCCGCGTGGCGCGGAGCACGCCCTCGACGGTGAGCGGGCCGGAGCCGCTGGTGAACCCGACGCCCGCGTAGCCGTTGACCTGGTTGTCCACGAGGCCGGGGCCGACGTGCAGGCCGACCGCCTCTGGCGGCAGCGTGTCGAGCCGTTTCACCGACTCGATCAGGCCGCCGCGGACGTGGACGGCGACGGGGCGGCCGTCGAGGGAGGAGATGCCATGGATCGTCTGGTCGGCGGCGGTCGGATGCATGCGGATTCGTCGTCCTCCCGGCTGCCGCGGCGGCGCCGCGGCACGGTCTGGCGGCAGGGGAAAAACGGGTATCATACCGGCCCCCACGAAACCGCCACAGCCACGGAGCACTCCCCATGCACCTGCACGTTCACGACGATCGCCCCGCCCTCGGCCGCGCCGCCGCCGCGGAAGCCGCCGCCGCCCTGAAGGCGGCCGTCGCCGCCAAGGGATCCGCCACCTGCGTGGTGGCCACGGGAGCCTCGCAGTTCGACACCCTCGCCGCACTGACGGCCGATACGAGCGTGCCCTGGGAGAAGATCACGGCCTTCCACCTCGACGAATACGTGGGCATCCCCGACACCCACCCCGCGAGTTTCCGCAAGTACCTGCGGGAGCGGTTCATGGCGCCGCTGGCCCGCAAGCCCGCGGCCTTCCACGAGATCGACGGCTCGGGCGACCCGCACGCCGAGTGCCGGCGGCTCGCCGGGCTCGTGCCGCAGGGCAACTTCGACGTCTCGCTCGTGGGCATCGGCGAGAACGCCCACCTGGCGTTCAACGACCCGCCGGCCGACTTCGCCGCCACGGCCCCCTACCTGGTCGTGGATCTCGACGAGGCCTGCCGGCGGCAGCAGGTGGGCGAGGGCTGGTTCGCGGGGCTCGCCGACGTGCCCAAGCAGGCGATCTCGATGGCGATCCGGCGGATCATGGCCAGCGACCTGATCGTCTGCTCGGTGCCGGATGCCCGCAAGGCCGAGGCGGTGCGGGGCGTGGTCGAGGGCGAGATCACGCCGCAGGTGCCGGCCTCGATCCTCCGCGACCATACGCGGTGCAGCCTGCACCTCGACAAGCCCGCCGCCGGCAAGCTGAAGCCCCGGGCCTGACGGGCCTTCAGGACACGAGCAGTTCGCGGAGCGGGCCGGCGAGCCGGGCGTTCTGGCGGTCGGGGCCGACGAGGTTGAAGTGCTCCCGTGGGTCGCCCACGGCGTGGAGGATCGTGTTGTAGAGACTGTTGATCACGGGGTTGTCGGCGGCAGCGGTCATCACCCTGTAGGGTTTGCCGTCGTTGAGCGGGTTGTCGAGCTTGATCGGGTAGACGACGAGTTGGCCGGTCTTGATCCGGCCGCCGAGGTTGCCGAGAAGGACGAATGGCCAGTTCTCGCCGTGGCTGTGCTGGCGGTTGGCGCTGTCGCTGGTGAACACGACGAGCGTGTTGTCGAGCATCGTGCCGCCGTCCTCGGGCGTCTCGGCGAGCTTGCGGAGCATGGCCGCGGTGCACTCGGCGATGTGCCGGCGGACCTTGAAGAGGATCTCCA
>Ga0315900_10004785_pt1 | contig 18916 bp, 14 predicted proteins | sample LakEriMetagenome_FD_203521 | JGI IMG/M metagenome (GOLD analysis project Ga0315900, IMG submission 203521) | Freshwater fungal communities from buoy surface, Lake Erie, Ohio, United States - Buoy 12 MA114 | ecosystem: Environmental > Aquatic > Freshwater > Lake > Lake biofilm | place: USA: Lake...
GCTCAGATGCTCGACAGCACCCAGAAAGCGCGCGCGCAGCGATTCCATCTCTTCGGACATTCGGGGCAGGTCGGGGTCGGGCAGCCTGCGCTCGGCGAGGCTGCGCAGCTTGGTGGCGGGTGTCACTTTTTCGTCCTCCCTCGGCGTCACTTGGCACTCTCCTTGCAAAATCCGGTCCAAGACGGGGTCTGCCGGCACAGAAACGAAGGACTTGGACGACGATGCAGGGCATACGGGATCATCTCGGAATCCACGCCTCCGCGCTCGAATTGCGGTCGCGCCGAACCGACATCCTCGCCTCGAACATCGCGAACGCCGCGACGCCGCACTTCAAGGCGCGCGACCTCGACTTCGCCAGCGAGATCCGCAAGCATCTCAATGACGGTCCGCTGACGACGACCGCCGAGAACCACCTGCCTGCGGCGATGAACGCGCGTCCCGAGCGGATTGCCTACCGCGTGCCGACGCTGCCCTCGAAGGACGGCAACACGGTCGAGCTGTCGGTCGAACAGATGCAGTTCTCGGAAAACGTGATGCGCTATCAGGCATCGCTCAATTTCGTGAACCGCAAGATCTCCGGCCTCATGTCCGCGATCAAGGAAGAGTAAGATGGCCGAGATCCGCAACGTCTTCGACATCGCGAGCAGGGCGCTTTCGGCGCAGACCACGCGCCTCAATACGGTCGCCTCGAACCTTGCCAACGCGCGCTCCATTTCGGGGTCGGAAGAAGACGCCTATCGCGCCGTTCGGCCGGTCTTCAAGACGCGCTATGCCGACGATTTCGCCGACAGCGGCCTTTCGACGACGGACGTAACGCAGATCGTGTCGCTCGATCGCCAGCCCGAGAAGGTCTACGAACCCGAGCATCCCAAGGCCGACGACGAAGGCTTCGTCTATGTCGCGGCGGTGGATACCGACGAGGAACTCGTCGAGATGCTCGAAGCCTCACGCCAATACCAGAACACGCTCGAAGTCGTCTCAACCGTGCGCGCCCTGATGATGCGCACGATCAACATGGGTCGCTGACGGGGAAACGGGGGAAAACCATGGCCACGATCGATTCATCGGCAGCAGCGTCGCAGGACGCGCTCTTTCGCAAGCTCGGGATCGCGACGCAGCAGAACGCGGCCGACCGCGGCGCCAAGGAGACACTTGGCCAGGACGATTTCCTGCAGCTCATGATCACCCAGCTGCAGAACCAGGATCCCTTCGCGCCCATGGAGAATGGCGACTTCATCGCGCAGATGGCTCAGTTCTCGACCGTCGCGGGCATCAAGGAAATCAACGAGAGCCTGACCTCGGTCACCGATCAGCTGAAGTGGTCGCGCATCGCGACGGCCTCGACCCTGCTTGGCCACTCAGTCCTGGTGCCGGGAAGCCTCGCGCGGCCCGACGCCGACGGCGAGATCCACGGCGTGCTCGATCTGCCGCAGGCCTCGAGCGATACGGTCATCACCTACACCGACGCCACGACCGGCGAGGCGCTGCACCAGCAGAACCTCGGCGCGACGGGCCGCGGCCTTCAGGGCTTCGGCTGGACCGAACTGCCCGAAGCGGTTCGTGACGGCAAGCGCCCGGTGCGGATTTCGGCCACGGTCAACTTCGGCAAGGGTCCGGAGGCGTTCGGCGCATCGGTCTATGCCAAGGTCCTCTCGGCCTCGGCCGACGGAACCGAGGCGGGCGCCGTCAAGCTCGATGTCGAGGACTACGGCGAAATCGACGCAACCAGCATCGTGCGCTTCCGCTGAGGCGGGGCAGGCAGAAGGTTAACGCGGGCCAGGCGCGCCGCGCTCGAAGCACGGAAAGGGAAGAACGATGTCATTCTATACCGCTCTCACGGGTCTGAACGGGGCGCAGGCGGACATCTCCGCGACCTCGAACAACATCGCCAACGTCGGCACCACGGGCTTCAAGCGGTCGCGCGCGGAGTTCGGCGACATCTTCGCCACCTCGCCGTTGCAGAACGCCTCCTCCTCGATCGGCTCGGGCACGATCCTCAAGGGCATCACGCAGCAGTTCACCCAAGGCAACATCGCCTCGTCGCTGAACGCGCTCGACCTCGCGATCTCGGGCCAGGGCTTCTTCACGCTCAAGCCCTCGGTGACCGCGACCCAGACCGTCTACACCCGCAACGGCTCGTTCAGCGTCAACAACGAACGCTATGTCGTCGACAGCGCGGGCCAGTATCTGATGGTCTATCCCGTGAACCCCGACGGATCCGTGACCGCGAAGGATCTCGGCAGCGCCGGCCCGCTGCAACTGCCTGTCACCGCCGGCGACAACAAGGCGACCGAGATCATCAATCTCGGCGTGAACCTGCCCGCCGACGCCGAGATCGTCCCCTCGCCCGAGAACTTCCCCGACGGCTACGAGTTCGATCCCGCGAACCCCGACACCTACACGAACTCGACCTCGATCACGATCTTCGACGACCTCGGCAACCCCACCATCGCGACGGTCTACTACATCAAGACCCAGAACGCCTCGCCCGAGGACCCGACGAACAAGTACGAGACGCGCCTCGTCGTCAACGGCCAGATCATCGAGCCCGACCTCGTCCCTGCCGTGAGCGAAGCCGGCCAGCAGATCTTCATTGACAAATTCGGCAACCAGACGACCGAGGTGCCGCTCAGTGGCTACAACAACGAGAACAAGTTCTCGCCCCTTTACCGCACCGACACGATGAACAAGACAGTTCCATCGCAGCCCGCCTCGCTGCGGGGTGACCGCTCTGCGATGGAGTTCGGCGACGAAGCCGACCGCATCGTCGAGATTGTCACCGATCCGGTCTATTTCCAGGCCACGAACGAGGCTGGCAACTCGACCGTCACCGACACCTACTGGGGGCGCGACTTCCTGCTCATCAACGTCGACAACAGCGACAGCCCCGTATCCGTGACCATCCGCCCCGGCCTCTACAACCCCGCCCAACTCGCGGCCGAGGTCGAGCGCGCGATCAACGAGGCCTATGGCGACGACCGCCAGATCCAGCTCTCGAAGGCGACCGACAGCAACCTCTCGATCGACCTTATCCGCACGGTCGACGGCGTGCCTTCGCTCCTCGACGAACCGATCGAGGTGGATCTGTTTGCCACGAGCTACGCGCTCCCCGAGGCGATCCAGGTTTCGAACGGCAGCATCGCGGGCTCGAGCGTCAATCTCACGCGCGAGGACTTTCTTGCGCATGCCCAGCTTCGGATGAACGCGACTCTCGACGATTACCTCGTAACGAATAACACGACGGCCGGTACGGCCTCGATCAATTCCACGCGCCACGCCGACCTCAATATCGGGAGCACGCTGTTCACCCGCGCGCTAAGTGGCGAGTTGGTGAGTTTTCCGACGACGACGCAGGTTGTCGAGATAAAGCGTGATGCCGATGCCGGGACACTGGTAACTGCTTCAACCACAAATACCGGTGGAACGCTTGCTACCTCGCGCGTCGTGGGATCGCCCAGCACAACAATCTTGGTAGGCGGCACTTGGGGTACCGATAAAACCGTGTCGATTTCGCTTGGCAGCACGACAGTTTCGGTGACCGCGGGGGCAGATGCCGCCGCGACTGCCGCTGCGATCCATGCCGCCGTTGGCGCCGTTAGCGCCACCTCTGGCTTTACAGCGAACTATACCGCAGGCGGGGCTAGCGTGACAATCACATCAACAGCCTATGACTCAACTCACAATCTGGTCTATACTTACAATAGCCAGAAGAAGCCAGCATTAAGCGTATTTGATGCCAAGGTTGACATTGCGAGCGTCACGGGGCGTACTGGTGTCATCAAACTTATGGTGCCAGATGGAAAGATTGGTACACTGACAAGCGCAACTAGTGTGGTGCTTGCCGGGAATGATTCAACCGCGAACCTTCCAACTGGTTTCAATGGGACCGAGTTTGCGATTGTAAGCAAGTTTGATAGCCCTGCGAATGGTGGGGACTACATAGAGATAGACATTGGTCAGACGAATCTTTCGGATGCACAAGCTTCCGCGCTTGCTTCGCTTGATATCTTCGGCGGGGTGTCGGCGCAGGTCGAAGCCTTCTTCGAAGGCTCTGAGATGGGCATCGACGGCGTCTTCCAGCCCTATAGCACGAAAAAGATCGTCGTGCGCGAAATCGGGACGGCGGCGTCGCGCAGCGCTGCGACGGCGACCAATCCGGGGGCAGTGTTCTCCTTTGCAAGCACCACAAACGGCGCCGTCGCGAACCTCGAACTCGACGTCTTCACCGCCACGACCTCATGGGTCGATGAGCGCAATCCGCCGATCAAGATATCCTATGACGCATCGGGGCAGAACCTCGAGTTCAGCACCGACCGCAACGTGCTGGGCTCCGCTGGCGCGGGGTTCAGCACCTTCACGGTGTTCAACAACCAGCTGACGTCGGGATCGAACGGGATCGGCATTCCGGCCGCGACGAACCGCAGCGAGGCGCCGATCCGCGGCGGCGAGGTGCTCGAGGCCGAGGCGTTCGTGGCGACGGGCCGCGAACTCAACGCCGACAAGCGCTTCGGGATCAAGGTGCAATACGACAACGACGCGCGTGCCTTCACGATCGCGTCGGGATCAACCGGCGAGGCGATCGGCGCGAACTACGCCGTGGGCGTCACCGCGCCGCAGCAGGCGTCGAACATCCAGATCGGGCGGCGCGCGATCTCCTCGACCGACGGCTCGGCGACGGCCAACAAGCTGCTCGAGAACGTCCTGCCGACCGAGAAGACGATCGGGGGCGGCACCAACTTCCTGATGGGCTTCGGGACGGTCAAGAAGGAGAACGTGGCCTTCGTCGCGGGCAAGGGCCTTGCGGCGAAGCCCGCCGTGGCGGCGGGCAGCTCGGCCCAGATCCCGCTCGCGACGGCGTTCCGCCTGACGTCGAGCAACGACGAGAACATCTTCAGCATCTCGGTCGACGGCGTCAGCGCCACGATCGTGCTGCCGCCCAGGACCTATGCGGGCTCGACCCTCGCAAGCGCCCTGCAGGAACGCATCAACCAGATGAGCGACCCGATCACCGGCAAGACGATCGGCGGCGTCACGGTGCGCTACAACCCGACCTCGAACAACCTGACCTTCACGACCGGCACGACGGGCATCAACTCGACGATCAAGGTCTCGGGCCCGGCGCGCTTCGGCCTCGACGACGTGCCGCTCGGGATCGGTTCGGTGCCCGAGATCTTCGACCTCCAGCAGGCCGTGAACGAGCGGGGCGAACTGCTGTTCGTCGATCCGCAGGGCAAGGTGACGACGGCGCAGCCCGACGACTCCGAACTCGTCTCCGACTACTACCCCCTCTACATCAAGGAAGGGGAGCTGACCTTCGACAAGGGCGGCCGGCTCATCAGCCCCAAGAACCTCGTGGGCTACGAGGAGCAGCTCGAAGGCGCCTCGATCACGCTCAAGGTCGATTATTCGGCTTCGACCCAGCTCGCCCAGCCCTTCGGCGTCATCAACATCAGCCAGGATGGCTTCACCGCCGGCCGCCTCGATGGTCTCGAAATCGACAGCTCGGGCACGATCCGCGCGAACTACACCAACGGCGACAACAACCCGCTCGGCAAGATCGTCATCGCGAACTTCAACAACCAGAACGGCCTCAAGCAGGTCGGCAACGCGACCTATGTCGAGACCGCGATCTCGGGTCCGCCGACGGTGGGCGAGGCAGGCGCCGAGGGCTTCGGCACGATCCTGTCGGGTTCGCTCGAACGCTCGAACGTCGACATCACCGAGGAGCTCGTGAACCTGATCACCGCGCAGCGGAACTATCAGGCCTCGGCGAAGGCGATCGAGACGACGACGAGCCTCAACCAGACGATCATCAACATCCGCCAGTGATGGCGGATGTCTGACGGAGGCCCCCCTTCATGGACCGGATGATCCACACGGCGCTGAACTCGATCAAGAACCTCTACGACACGCGCTCGAAGATCTCGAACAACCTCGCGAACATGACCGTGCCGGGCTTCCGGCGCGACATGCCCAACGAGGGGGGTACGTTCAACCTCTCGCTCGACGGCACCCCGAGCGCACGCAACTTCGCGCTCGAGGAAGGCCCTGCCAGTTTCTCGCGCCGTCAGGGAACCGTCAGCCAGACCGACTGGATGTGGGACGTGGCAATCCTCGGAGACGGGTATTTCTTCGTCGATCCGGGCGATGGCAACATCGCACTGAACCGTCGGGGCGATTTCTCGGTCTCGGGCGACGGCTTCCTCGTGAACGGGGCGAACGAGCGCGTGCTCGGCCCCGATCTCGCCCCGATCGAAATCCCGCCGCACACCGAAGTCCAGATCACGCCCACGGGCGAAATCCTCGTGCACCCGATCGGCGCCGAGCCCAATGTCTTCGAACAGGTCGGCGTTTTCGGCACGACGCTCGCGGTCGGCGAGGAGTTGCAGAAGGGCCTCGACACTCGCATCCGACGCGCCGACGGCAGCGTGCCGGCGGCCGACCAGGGGGCGCGGATGCAGCAATCGATGCTCGAGGCATCGAACGTCAACTCGGTCGAGGAGTTGATCTCCACGATGGAGTTGCAGCGCCAGTTCGAGGTCTCGATCAAGCTCATCTCGCTTGCCGAGGACATCGACCGCGCCGGGGCCGAGGTGATGCGCCTGCCCGAAGGCTGAGGCGGGTGGCTGGCACGTCTCTTGCAGGTCATGGTCAACGACCTGCACAAGGAGATCGCAGATGTCAGCCAGCGCAATGCACGTCGCCAAGACGGGCCTCAATGCACAGCAGACCCGGATGCAAGTGGTCGCCAACAACCTGGCGAACGTCAACACCACGGGCTTCAAGCGCGACCGCGTGAACTTCGAGAGCCTGCTCTATCAGGTGCTCCGCGCAGGCGGCGCAACGACTGCGGACGGGCAGGAACTTGGCTCGGCCACGACCGTCGGCACCGGGGTCAAGATCGTCAACACCCAGAAGCTCTTCTCGCAGGGCTCGCTCATGAACACCGAGAACTCCCTCGACGTCGCGATCGACGGGGCGGGGTTCTTCTCGGCGCTGATGCCCGACGGCCGCATCGGCTACACCCGCAACGGTGCCTTCACGACGAACTCGCAGGGAACCCTCGTGACGATGGGTGGCTATATCGTCCAGCCCGAGATCCAGATCCCCGAGAACGTCACCTCGATCACGGTCTCGGCAGATGGCATCGTGTCGGTGATGATCGCAGGTGAGGTTCAGGCACAGGAAGTGGGACAGCTCCAGCTGACAAACTTCGCCAACCAGGCCGGCCTTCAGCCGATCGGCGAGACATTCCTGATCGAGACCGCCTCGAGTGGTCCGGCGATCGACGGCAACCCGCTCGATGGCGGCTTCGGCAAGCTCGTGCAGGGTTACCTCGAAAGCTCGAACGTCAACGTCGTCCAGCAGTTGGTCGACATGATCGAGACGCAGCGCGCCTACGAGGTCAGCTCCAAGGCGATCACCGGCACCGACGAGATGATGCGCTTCATCTCGAACAACCTCTGAGGCTCGCGCCATGGCCGCCCTTTCTTCCGCCCGGATTTCGTCCAGCATCGCCGCCTGCGCGGCACTCGCGCTGCTGGCCGGATGCGCGACACAGATCGAGGACCGCGCGAGCGTCGAGTTCGAGCCGGTCTATCTCGACACCGAGGGCCAGATGCCGATGATCGGCATGGCCAACGGGTCGATCTATGCGCCGAACCAGTCGGGCATCGTCTCGGGTAGCCAGAGGGCGCGGCAGGTCGGCGACATCCTGACGGTCGCCTTCACCGAGCGGTTCCAGGCGACCAAGAACCAGAATGCCACCACCGCGAAGACATCGGAATTTGCGGTGACAATGCCGCCGATCCTCGGGGCGCCGCTGTCGAACATCTCGGGCGCACTCTCCGATCCGGGCTTTACCGGCGGCACCGAACAGGCGTTCACGGGCACGGGCGGGGCGGCCCAGTCAAACTCGCTCACGGGGCGGATGTCGGTGTCGGTGGTGCGCGTCCTGCCGGGCGGCAATCTGGAGATCCACGGCCAGAAGAAGCTCACGCTCAACAACGGCGATGAATACATCCGCGTCCGCGGCATCGTGCGTCCGCAAGACATCTCGGTTGACAACGTCGTCCTTTCGGAACGCATCGCCCATGCCGAGATCAAGTACATCGGGGCGGGCGATATCGCGGATGTGGGCAAGAAGGGCTGGCTTTTCAGGCTCTTCGATACAGCGAACCCGATGTGAGGCCCCTGACCATGCCGATCCTGAGGCTTGCCCTTTCCGTTCTCGTGCTGCTTGTCGCGGTTTCGTCCGCCTCGGCGCAGCGGATCAAGGACATCGCCTCGATCGCGGGTGTGCGTCCCAACCAGCTTGTGGGCTATGGCGTCGTCGTCGGCCTGCCCGGAACGGGCGACGGAGGCGTGCAACTGACGCTGCAATCGATGCAGGAGTTGATGTCGCGCTTCGGCGTGCTCACGGATGCGGCCTCGCTCAATGCCCGCAACGCCGCGGCCGTGATGGTAACAGCCGACCTCCCGCCGTTCGTGAAGCCGGGGCAGGCGCTCGACATCACCGTCTCGGCTGTCGCGGGGGCAAAATCGCTGCGCGGCGGCACGCTGCTGCTCACGCCGCTGCTCGGTGCCGACGGCGAGACCTACGCGATCGCGCAGGGTAACCTGGTCGTGGGCGGGCTTGGGATCGATGGCAACGATGGCTCGTCGATGGTTGTCAACATTCCGACGGTCGGCCGTATCCTCGGCGGCGCGACAGTCGAGCGGATGGTGCCCACCTCGTTCCTCGAGACGGAGCACCTGATCTTGAACCTCAACCAGGGCGATTTCACGACCGCGGCCAACGTGGCCGAGGCCGTGAACGATGTCTTCGGGCCCGACGTGGCCGTGCCGCTCGATGCGAGTTCGGTGCGCGTGCGCGCCCCGGCCGATCCCTCGCAGCGTGTCTCGTTCGTCTCGCTGCTCGAGAACATCGAGGCCGAAACCGCCGAACCTCCGGCCCGCGTCATCGTGAACGCCCGCACCGGCACGGTCGTGATCAGCGGGAACGTGCGCGTGACACCCGCAGCCGTCACGCACGGGTCGCTCACCGTACGAGTCAACGAGGATTTCAACGTCTCGCAGGGCAACAACGTTGTCACGGGCGGGGACCAGACGGTTGTCACCCCGGCCGAACCAGTGGTGACACCCGACAGCCAGATCGACGTCGACGCGCCACCCGCGCGCGCCTTCGTCTTCGATCCGGGCGTGTCGCTCTCATCGCTGGTCGATGCGATCAACGCGGTCGGTGCCAATTCCGGCGATCTGGTCGCGATCCTCGAGGCGCTGCGACAGGCCGGTGCGCTCAAGGCCGAGCTGATCATCATCTAGGGGGTGGACATGGCGACGACGGCGCTTGCATCGACAATCACCGCCTCGACCGGCCCATCCTGGGGCCGGCCTACCGTTGCGGCTGGCGACGACGAGCGCGAGCAGCTCAAGGCGCTCGCGAAAGAATTCGAGGCCTATTTCCTCCAGGAGTTCCTCAAGCAGGCCCGCGCAAGCGAGCTAGCCGACGGCTTGCTCGACAGCTCCGCCGCCGACGGCTTTCAGGGCATGATGGACGGCGAGATCTCGCGCTCCGTTTCGCGCGGGGTCGATCTCGGGATCGCCGAGGCAATGGTCGAACAACTGACCTTTCGGCGCGGCAAGACCGGAGGCTGACCGATGGCCGGCCTCTACGACATCGCGGCAAGCGGGATCAGTGCCTACCGCAACGCGCTGAGCGTGACCGGCCAGAACATCGCCAACATCAATACCGAAGGCTATCGCCGGCGCGAGGCAACGCTGCAAGAGGTCTCGGCCTCGCAATCGGGCATCTATACGCGCGCCGACCAGACCGGCCTTGGCGTGCGGGTCGAGGATATCAGGCGCGCTTTCGATGCCTTCCTGGCCACCCGCGTGCGCGATACCAGCGCCGATTTCGTCTCGGCCGACACCTACAAGACGACGCTCGACCAACTCGAGGGGCTGCTGCTCCCCGAGGATTATGATCTGGGCTTCTTCATCACGGATTTCTTTTCTGGCGTGTCGGGTGTGGCGCAATCACCCGGAGACCTCGCGCCGCGCGTCGCGCTCATCGAGCAGGGACGCGCGTTGGCGGGGGCCTTCGGGCAGGCGTCATCGACACTCGAATGGCTGCGCGAGTCGGTGATCGATCAGGCACGCATCGCGGCGACCGAATTCAACACCACGCTCGAGGGCCTCCTGAATGTCCAGGGGCGCCTCATCTCGGCGGGGCAGAGCGGGCAGGCTGCGAACGCGCTTCTCGACGAACGCGACAAGATCGTGAAGTCGCTGAACGAAACCGCGCGCATGAGTGTCGATTACGGTAGCCGGGGTGATGTCACGCTGACCTTCGGGCCCGCTGGCGCGGGCCGGCCGGTGCTTCAGGGGCTCGAGTCCGGCACGCTAGCCGTCGCGCAATCACAAGACCGCCTCGTCCTGTTGTCGGGCTGGCAGGGCCGGCAGATCGAGACGACGCAGATCGGTTCGGGCCGGATCGCGGGGCTCGTCGCCGCCTATGAGACGATCACCGCCACCATGGCGGATCTCGACGCCCTGGCTGTCAAGCTCGCGGCAGATCTGAACGCCGTGCACGGGGCGGGCCTGACACTCGACGGAACGCGCGGTGGGCCTCTCTTCACGGCGGATGCGACAACGATAGCGGGCGATCCCAAGAACCTCGGGACCGCCGCAGCGACCCTGACGGCGCCCCAGGTGATGACGGGCGAACGTCCCGACCTGCGCATTGTCTACGATGCGGCCGCCGATCTCTGGCGCGGGTTCGATCCGTCGGGGCAGGAACGCGTCTCGGGCCGCGAGGTGCTGAACTATGGCGACATCGAGATCGGGTTGGCGGGGCGGGCGGCCGATCGCGATACCTTCTATCTGACGCTCAGCCGCGGCAAGGCCGCCAATATGCGCTTCCTCGCCGACCGACCGCAGGCGATCGCGGCCGGGGCGCCGAGCCTTGCGAGCAAGGCCGACACGAATCTCGGCACCGCCGACCTGACCGCGACCATCGACACGAGCATCGAACCCCCCGATCTGCGCCGGATCGAGACGATCCTGCGCAACGACGGCGCGGCCCTGACAGCCACGCGCCTGCGCAGTGAGGGTGTCGTCGGCCATATCCCCGCCGGCACGCGCGCGATCGACCTCTACTCGCTGGCCCAGCAAGACAGCCTGAGCTTCACTGTCACGGACGGGGCGCTCGGGACGCTCGGGGCCGTCTCGGTCAGCGTAGGCGGGATATCGCGCAGCTTCGATCTCGGCTCATCCTCCGCCTGGTCGCAACTGAGATCGCGCAATCCCGACGCGGACATGTCCGACCTTGCCGAGATGCTGAACGAAGGCACGATCCTCGGCACGGGCGGGGCAAGCTTTGCGGCACTCGGCATCCATGCCTCGGGCGAAGGGGGCATCCTCACGATCGCGGGAGAGGCGGGCAGCCTTGGCGCAGGCAGCATCGCGATAACAGGTTCGGTCGCTGTTGCGGGTACCCTCATCACGGGCAACGCCACCCCTTCGACGGTTCAGGTCTTCACGCGCGAGGGGCGGCATGTGGCGGGCACGCCGCTGGCGCAATCCGAACTCGTCGGTCTCCTGACCGAAGAGAACGGCTTCATGCCGCAGGCCGAATACCGTGCCGACTGGCTTAATGGCGCTGGCGGCGTGGGCTATCTCGGGCTGCGGGTCACGCAGTCCATCCCCACGGGCGAGCAGGTGCTGCGGCTGAGCGGGGCCGAGGTGCAAGGCGCGCTGGCCGACGGCGCGGTGACGTTCAAGGCCGGCACCGACACCGAGACGATCCAGATCGCCCCGGCTGCATCGGCCGAAGCCCTCGCCGCACTCGTCAACGCCCGCACCGCCGACACGGGCGTGCATGCCAGCGCCCGCACCCGGCTGGAGCTCAGCTTTGGCACGGCGGGCAGCTATTCTGCGGCGTTCACCCTGCAAGGGACGAACGCCACCCCCGTCGTGATCGAGATTGCCACCGCGCCGACGCATTTCGGTGCCCTGCGCGATGCGATCAACAACCGTGCCGGCCAGACCGGGATCACGGCCGCGACATCGCCCGACGGCCAGCGGCTCGTGCTCGAGTCCGCGACGGGCGCCGACATTGTCATCGGCGACTTCACCGCGACGGGTGGCGCGATTGCCCATCGCGAGGTCAGCGAAACCTTTGCCGGCTCAACCCCGTCGGCGTTCGCCGCCGGCCAGACACTGCGCCAGAAGGGCGCCATCGCCCTGCGTGCGGCCTCGAGCACCGCGGGGTTCGTCGGGATCGATGCGCATGCGAGTGCGTCGGACGCCTTCACCGGCGGGATCCTGTCGCGCAGCGTCTCGGCGGCGGGCGAGCGGCAGGACATCGCCTTTGGCATTGTCGAGGGGATCGACACCAACGAGGCCGCGCGCGACGGGCTTTCGGCCAGTGCGGCGGCGGGCAGCTATTCCCTGACGGTCGGGGGGCGCAGCGCGACAGTATCGGCGGCTGCTCTGACCGATCCCTCCTCGGCGGGCGTGGCGGCGGCCCTTGCCGCAGCCCTGCGCGCCTCGGCCCCGGTGCCTGCGCTGACGGGTGCCACGGTTGGCGCCCTGCCGTCCGACGGCGCCTCGGTCGCGGTGATGCTCGGATCGCAGCGCTACACGCTGACCATGCGGGGCAGCGAGGTGCGGGTCGACGGCCCCGAGGCCGGGCGCGTCGTCGCGGGCTTCGTGCCGGTGGCGGGGGGCTTCGCGCTGAAGCTCGAAACCCTCGACGGCCTGCTGACCGGCCAGAGCCTGCGCCTTGAACCGACCGCAGACCCGGCCGCGGCCACAGCCTTCGGCCTCGGGACGGGCACGACCACGCAGGCCGCCAGCGTCACGGGACGGGCCTTCGCTGCGCTTACCGCACCCGCGACGGTCCAGATCGCGGTGAACGGCACGACACATACGGTGACGGTCGACGCTACAACCCACAACGTCAGCGCGGCACCCACGCTACCTGCGGGTGTAGCCATCGCCGTCAACACACCGTCAGCAGGCATGCGTGCCCTCGTCATCACCCTGACCGGCGCCGCCGCCGCCCAGCCCTTCCGCATCCTGCCCCCGGGCAATGCGGCGCTTGGGCTCGAGACGGCCAACGCGCAACTGACGGTCACGCCCGCCGGGCTCAGGGCCGAGAGCGTGGACGGCCAGCCCGTCGCCATCAGCGGGTCCGCCGAAAGCCTCGCGGGGCAGCGCATCACGCTCGGCAACCTGCCCGACGAGGATCTGATCGTCGTCATGACCGGGGCGGGTGGCGCGCGGCGGCTGACGGCACGGTATGACATCGCACCCAAGCCCCCTGCGCCGCCCCTGCCGCCAGCTGTCGAGGTGCGGGTACTCGATGCCGCCCAGCGCCGGGTCGAGATCATCGACCGCGCGAGCGGACAGGCCATCGCCAGCCGCACGGTCGATGCCGACGGCCTCATCACGGCGGCGGGGTTCCGCTTCGTCATCGACGGCACGATCACCTCGGGCGATCGCTTCTTCGTCTCGCCCAATGCGGGCGGGATCGGCGATGCGCGCAACATCGCGGCCCTGCTCAAGCTCGAGAACGCCGATCCGACAACAGGGCGGGGCGGCTTTCAGGATGTTTTTCGTGCCCTTGTCACCGATGTCGGCGGGCAGGTGCGCACGGCAACCATTTCCGCCGCCTCGGCCGAGGCGCTGCGCGACGGTGCGGCCGAGGTCGAATCGGGATTCGCTGGCGTCAACCTCGACAGTGAGGCGGCCCAACTCTTGCAGCAGCAGCAGGTCTATCAGGCGCTCGCCCGCGTCATGACCACGGCGCGCGACCTGCTCGATACGCTCCTGCGTTCCATCTGACACCCTGAGAGGCCGCCATGACGATCAGTACGAGGTTGTTCAACGAACAGACGGTGCGCCAGATCGGGCTCCTCAACGATCGGGTGCAGGGGCTGCAGGATCAGGTCGCGACCGGACGCGCCGACACGCGCCCTTCGCAAGATCTCATGTCGGCGGTCAAGCTTTCGGCCAGCAAGGAACTTCTGGGCGGCATCGAACGCTATCAGACCAACATCGACGTGGCGCTGCTGCGGCTTGATCTGGCGGACTCGACCCTTGCGCAGATTGGCAACGTCGCGACGCGCCTGTCGGAGTTGTCGGTGCAGGCCGCCACCGACACGCTGAGCTACGCCGACAGGCAGTCGGTCCGGCTCGAGGTCGAGCAGCAACTCGAACTCCTGCTCGGCCTTGCCAACACGCGTGACTCGCAGGGGCAATCGCTTTTTGCCGGCTATCGGACGGCCGATGTGCCCTTCGTGCGCGACGCGTCGGGCTCGGTTGTCTATCAGGGCGACAGCGGGGTCCACACGCTGCGGATTTCCGACAGCCAGAGCCTGCCCACCAGCCTCGACGGCGCGTCGGCCTTTCAGCGCATCGAGACCGAGACAGGGCCCAAATCCCTCTTTGCCATCGTCGAGGACTTCATCGGCGCACTCGAAACCTCCGACACGCCCGAGGGCCGCGCGGGCCTCGGCCAGGCGGTCTCGGAAATGACCGCGATGACATCCCACGTCGCTGCCCAGCGCACCCGCGTCGGTGCCAACGCCCGCACGGCCGAGATCCAGTCCGAGGCACTCGGCAAGCGCGAACTGCTCGTGCGGAAGGCGATCTCGGGCCTCGAGGACGCGGATCTCGCCGAGGTCATCAGCCAGTTGCAGAGCTTGCTCGTGAACCGCGACGCCACCCAGCAGGTCTTCGCCAAGATCAGCCAGCAGAGCCTGTTCGACTTCATCCGCTAGGGCCCGCCCCCCCCCCTCAGGCGCACAGCGGCTTGCGGTTGCGCAGGTGGCGGTCGGTCATGGCGCGCAGGCGGCGGCCGCGCGGGTTGGGGCGGGCGAGAGGCAGGGGGCTGCGGCCCCCAAGCGGGGGGCAGTCGGGCAGGATCGCCGCGATCTCGGCCAGCGCCTCGGGCGAGAGCGCGCGCATCGCCTCGGCATCGACCATCAGGCTCTCGGCCGGGGCGCCGTTGGCGAAGACGATCTCGTGGTGGTCAAAGAGGAGGTGGAAATAGGCGACCTCGGGCGGATCGAGGACCTCGACCCCCGGCACGCCCAGCAGGTGGCGCGCCGCCGCCAGCACCTCGGCCGAGCCGAACATCCGCCGCGCGATCTCGGAGCGCAGGAGCACCCGGTGCTGGGGCGAGACGGTCAGGTCGCGCTCGGGCAGGCCGGGGCCAAGCGCGCCCGCCGCGATGCGGATCGGCCGCATTTGCGGATGCGCCGCAAGATCGGCCCCCGTCAGCACGCGCGACCCCGCCCAGCGCAACGGCTGCACCCCGCGGTCGAGCGTCACCACCCCGTCGCCCGCCCGCAACCCCTCGACCGGCCGCGCCCCGCGGTCGGTCTGGATCAGCGTCCCGGCGGCAAAGCACACCACCACCGCCGTATCGTTGAGGGTGATGATGTTGTCGTTCGTCCCGTCGGCGATATCGGCCGCGGCAAGCTCGTCGCCATCGAAGAAGAAGACCGATTGCGCCCCGCCCGTGGCGTTGGGCGTGCCGATCATGAAGGCGTCGAAGCCGTCCCCGTCCCGATCGCCCGCAGGCCCCGAGTTCGAGGCATTGGGCGCGCCGCGGAATTCGTAGGAGTTCGGGGCAAGCGACGTGTTGAGGAGGCTGATGAACCCGTCCGTCGGCCCACCCATCGCGTCGAGTGCCGCGAAATCCTGCGCGGAGACGAGATAGAGCTTCGACTGCCCCCCGGCCGAGATCAGCACGTCGTCGCGCCCGTCGCCGTCGACATCGCCCGCCGAGGACATGAAGCGACCCGTCGCCGAGGATGCGGTCGGGTCGTTCATGCGCCACGAATTCGGCCGCGGCGCGATGTTTCCCGCACTCACCACCCCGTCGGTGACACCATCCGCGGCATCGGCCGCGGCGATGTCCTGCGTGGCCATCAGATAGACCATCCCCGAGGTGGAGCCCCCGTTGAAGGGATATTGCGAGGCGATCATCAGGTCGGGCCGGCCGTCGCCGTCGATGTCGCCCGCGCTCGCGACGTTGTAGCCGAAGTTCTCGTTCCAGAACGTCCCCTCGAACCGGTAGGAGCCCGAGATGCCCGCGATGTTGTCGAGATGGACCCGACGGTTCACCGTTCCGTCGGCTGCGTCTGCCGCCGCGAGCGAATCGAGGCTGAGCAGATAGGCGACCCCCGAATACTGCGCCCCGCCGTTCGCGCCATGCGCGCCGATCAGGATCTCGTCGACCCCGTCGCCGTCGACATCGCCCACATTGGCGATGCGCATGCCCGATCGGGCGAAGGCATCGGAATGGATCAGCTTGTAGGAATTCGCCTGGTTGACCGCGTTCTGCAGCGTCATGTGGCCGTTGACGGTGCCGTCGGCCGCGTCCGCCGCCGCGAAGTCGGACCGGGCGACGACATAGACCGCACCCGTCTCGCTGCTCTCGTTCCACGCGCCGAAGGCCAGATGCGACATCTGCCCCGTCGGGCCGCTGATCGAGGCGATGCGCAACCCCTCGGGATAGACGTCGCCGAACTGGCTGACCGCGGTCGTGGTGGTGAAGCGCCAGCTCGTGCCGTTGCCCACGAAGCTCGAGATCAGCGCGATACCATCGACGAGCCCGTTGTTGGCGTCCGCCGTCGCATAGCCCGACATGTCGACGAGGAAGGCTTCGTTGTTGCCGCGGCTCACGACCAGATCGTCGATCCCGTTGCCCGTGATGTCGCCCACATGCTCGATCCGGCCAAAGCGCGTATAGCCCCCCGAATCGCCCTCGATGATCCGAAAGAAGGGCCGCGCGGCGCCCTCGTGGTTGATCATCTGGTCCACGGTGCCGTCGGCGGCATCGGCGGCGGCGAGGTTCGCGCCACTGATCATGTAGATGCGGCCGTGAAAGACGTTGAACGATGGCTGATAGTTCGTCGCCGAGAAGGCGTAGTCGATCAGACCGTCGCCGTCGAAATCGCCCGAATAGACGGTGCCGCCGACGTAATCCTGAAAGCCATTCTTGAACCTGTAGGCCATCGTGCCCCCATCCGCCGCGCCGCGCTCTTTGCGCCCGCACCATCCCCGACCCGGCTGAATGGCCGGTTAAGCGCGCGCGGCGTCGGTGACGGTCATCACCGGGTGCGGCGGTTTCGGGGCGGCGGGGTGGCGCGTGCGGGGCGCTTGAACTGAACGGGCGTTCAGATACTCTGGCGCCATGGCGCGCAAGGTGGGATCCCATGCCGGCACGACCGGCCCGCGGGTGCGGGCGGCGGCGCTGCGGCTCTTTGCGCGCGAAGGCTATGCGGCCGTCTCGATGCGGGCCATCGCGGCCGAGGTGGGGGTGCAGGCGGGTGCGCTCTATCTCTATACCCCCGACAAGCAGACGCTGCTATTCGACCTCATGCGCGACCACCTCGAGGGGGTTCTGGCGGCCTGGGCGGCGGTGCGCCCCGATGCGGCCGCGCCGGCCGAGCGTCTCGCGGCCTTCGCGCGCTTTCACGTCACCCACCACATCGACCGGCCCGAGGCGGTCTTCATCGCCTACATGGAGTTGCGCGCCCTGACGCCCGCGAACTTTGCCCGGATCGAGGCGCTGCGCCGCGCCTATGAGGCCGAGCTGGAGGCGATCCTTGTCGACGGGGCGCGGGCGGGCGTGTTTCGCCTGCCCGATGCGCGGCTTGCGGCGCGCGCCCTCATCGCGATGCTGACGGGCGTCACGACCTGGTATCGGGCGGGCGGGCCGATGTCGCGGTCCGATGTCGCCGAAGCCTATGCCGCGATGGCGCTGCGCGCGGCCGGCGCGCCCGGCTGACCCCCCTCAGCGCGGGGCGGGAATGGCCGCGAGCGCCGGGGCGAGATCGCCGTATCCGGTGAACCGCCGCTCATACGCCAGCCCCAGCCGCGCCGCCGCCGCCTCGGCCCTCGCCGAGAGGTCGGGATCCTCGGTCTGCGCCAGATAGATCAGGCGGTCGTAATGGCCGAAATAGGCGTCGCGCAACTCGGGGTGGCGGTCGAGGCCCATCGGGCGCCAGACGAAGGCATCGAACTGCCGCACGAGGAAGTCGGTCAGATAGAAGGCCGTGAACTCGGTCTCGGCATGGGCGGCGAAGGTGGCGTTGCCTTCGAAGAAGCTGTAGCAGTGCGGCCCCTCGATCATGCCCACGCCCAGCTCGGCGCAGCGCGCCTGCAAGAGGCCGCCCGTGCCGCAATCGGCATAGACGACGAAGATCTGCGCATATCGGTCCCGCGCGGCGCGCACCGCGCCCTCGACCGCGTCGGGGATGCGATCTGGCCAGAGATGGAGGTTCGCGGGCAGGCAGCTGAGGTCGAGATGCGCCCACCCGTTCGCGGACTTGAGCGCGAGGATCTCGCGCGCGAGCGCCCCGCAGGCGATCAGCAGCACCCGCCCCGCACCTGAGGGTGCCAACCCCTCGGCCGTCAGTGTGGTGTCGTCGGGGACGGGGGCGGGCGCGATCATGGGGCGAGAGTTGCGCGAAACCGCGCCGCTGTCGAGGGGCCGACCTTGCCCCCCCGCCCGGCCTATGAGAATGCTTGCGCAACTTTGTTGCGGGGGCGGTCATGGGTGTTCTGTCGGGAATGCGGGTTGTCGAGGGGTCGGCGTTCGTCGCCGTGCCGCTCGCGGGGATGACGCTGGCGCAGATGGGGGCCGACGTGATCCGCTTCGACCGGATCGAGGGCGGGCTCGATGCCGCGCGCTGGCCCGTCACCGCCTCGGGCGCGAGCCTCTTCTGGGCGGGGCTCAACAAGGGCAAGCGCTCGATCGCCGTCGATATCGCCCGCCCCGAGGGGCGCGAGATCGTCGCGGCGCTTGTCACCGCCCCGGGGCCCGACGGCGGGATGTTCATGACGAACCTGCGCGCGCGCGGCGCGCTCGACTGGCCCGCGCTGGTGGCGCGGC
>Ga0315900_10004788_pt1 | contig 18902 bp, 14 predicted proteins | sample LakEriMetagenome_FD_203521 | JGI IMG/M metagenome (GOLD analysis project Ga0315900, IMG submission 203521) | Freshwater fungal communities from buoy surface, Lake Erie, Ohio, United States - Buoy 12 MA114 | ecosystem: Environmental > Aquatic > Freshwater > Lake > Lake biofilm | place: USA: Lake...
ATATGAAAGTAGTTTATATACAATAGATTGTCCTCCATATTCTCCTGGTGGTTCAGGTACTTGTGATACTTTGTTATCTGACTTTGAAGCAGCAGGAACTAATTTTTACTTAGGATTAGTTGTTAGACAAAGACAATTTACAGGAGGTGGTTATAGAATTTATTATGATACAGCTTATGGTGTTACTAACTTACCAGTAGGTTATACTATTGCTAATATATCTAATATTAATTATTCTGTTGAAAATATATCTCCTGTTGGATTAATTCAACAATATGGTATAGGACCATGTACTGTTTGTACAGGAATTGCAGGAGCTCCATCTATTGTATCAAATGATTTATCTGGAAATTATTTATTAGATTGGGGTGTAAGACAAGGATTTTATGCTAATTATAATTTTGATTGTGACCTTAATGGTGATGAAGTACAAATATTAAGATTACAAGTAGATGCAATTATTACATTTACTAACTTCACTAATGTTTGTCAATTATGTATTTCTACTGAAATAGAATTAGAATATTTACCTTGTGATAGAGTATTTACTGAAAATCAAGTTGCTCAATTAGTTAATGTAACAATTTGTGAACCATAATTTTTAATACTATGAATATTGACCCTATACTTGCTAAATTTATAATGGGTGCTTTTGGTTTTATGTTTACAGCACTAATAGGAATATTAGTATGGTTGTCTAAAGGAGTAATGACTAAAATAGATGTCATTGTAAAAAATCAAGAAACTGATGCTGTAGATAGAACAGGTATCAAAAAAGATATAGATGTTATTAAAACTGATATGAATGTAGTTAAATTAGAAATGAAAGACATTTCTGATATAAAGCAAAAGCTTGTTAGAATTGAAACTAATGAAAAATTCCTATTAGATGATGTTACAAGTTTTAAAGATAATATCAACACTACTCAAAAAAAACTAAATGAATTATCTGAAAAAGTATTAGTTCAAGAACAAATAATATCTATACTTAAACCTAAATGATTACACTATGAGTAAATTAATAAATACACTTGAACTAATAAAAAAATATCAAAGACCTTTAAGGACTCTTATTTGGACTTTGTTGATTACAATATCTTATTTAACTTGTTTGTATAGCACTAAACCTTGTAATGAAGGATTTGTAATTGAAGGAATACTAATAGCTATGTTTGTAGATATGGGTATTTATACTATAAGTAGAACATTTGAAAAAACTAAAAATATAGAAAATAATGACAACCAGGGATGATATTCACAAAATTAAACAAGCTTTAGAATGTGCTTGTCAAAACAATGCAAGTAATGTTACATTATTAACTGACATTGATACTATATTAACTAATTTATATGAAGTTACACTTAGAGCTAATTGGACTACTTATGCTCCTAACTCAATAGTATATACTTATGATGCTAATAATAATGTAACAACTGCTAAGTTTTATTCAGGTGCTACTCTTGTATTTACTCAAACATTTACTTATGATGCTAATAACAATTGCACAAGTATAACTGTATCTTAATATGTATAGAATTAACCCCTATACTGGAAAACTTGATAATATTGGCAGTTACCAAAATATTGGTTTTTCAGACTCCCCCAATTTTGATGCATTTAGTAGATTGAGAATTTCAAATCCCCTTACTTTATTAAGTTCTCAATTAACCTATGACCTTTCTCCTTTATTGTTTGAACAAATAACAAATGGTACAGGTGCAAGTATATCACATGATGCTACAAACAGATATGCAAATATAGCATTTTCATCTACCCCTACAGGTGGAAAAGCCATAATGCAAAGCTTTGAATATTTACCATATCAACCAGGAAAATCACAATTGATATTTGTAACATTTAATTTTGTTGAAGGTGTTTCTAATGTATTAAAGTTTGCAGGTTACTCAGATGGTGTTAATGGTATTGAGTATCAATTAAATGGTAATCAAAAACAATTTGTTTTATACTCTTCTACATCAAATGGTAATATTACTAAATTACAATCAGAATGGAATTTAGATAAGTTAGATGGTACAGGCCCTAGTGGTGTTACATTAGCAACAGATAAAGTTCAAATACTTGTAATTGACTTACAAGCATTGTATGCAGGTAGAGTTAGAATAGGTTTTGATATTGAAGGTGTAATAATATATGCACATGAATTTTTACATGCTAATCAAATATCACCTCCTTATCTTGCATCTGCTAGTTTACCTGTAAGATGTGGAATGACATCTACTGCAACAGTAACTACATCAATGTATTTTCTTTGTACTGCTGTAATATCAGAAGGTGGAGGAGAAGATATAAATCAGTTTGGTTATACTTTTCAACAGATGAGTGGTTCTGTAAGTGTACTGACATCACCTACACATGTAATGACACTTAGACCTAAATTATTATTTAATAGTATAACTAATAGGTCAAGAGTTTCTTTTATTGATGTTGAAATTTATAATGGAGGTAACCAACCTGTAGAATGGCATTTAGTTGTTGGTCAAGCTTTATCAGGTACTACAACATTTACTGATGTTAATAGTAATTATTCAAGTACAGAATATAATACTGCAGGAACATTAAGTGGTGCTTATGCTGTTAAAATAGATGGTGGTTGGGTAACTTCAGGTGGTAGTTTTAAATCAGTTACAAATACTGCTATCAATTCAAGATATCCAATAACATTAAATGCTGCAGGTGCACATAGAACTTTAGGTACAATTACTCTCATTTTAACAAGTTTAAGTGGAACACAAGTATGTAGAGGAGCAATAAAATTTAGAGAAATAAGATAATTAAAATATAATAACATGTCATACAAATTAAATCCTATAACAGGTAAACTTGATTATTATCAACAAGTTATAATATCACTTATTGGAGCATGCTCTGATGAAACAACTGCCTTAACTACAGGAACAGGTAAATTAACTTTTAGATTACCTTATGATTTTACTTTATCAGAAGTAAGAGCAAGTTTAACAACTGCTCAATCTTCAGGTTCTATTTTTACTGTAGATATAAATCAAAATGGTACATCAATACTTGGTACTAAACTAACTATTGATAATGGAGAAAAAACATCTGTTACAGCAGCTACTGCTGCTACAATTGTTACAAGTAATTTAACTAATGATGCTGAAATGACAATAGACATTGACCAAATAGGAGATGGTACAGCAAAAGGTTTGAAAGTCACTTTAATAGGTTTTATATAATATGATGATAATTGACCCATATAGGTTTTCAGAAACTTGTGACCCTGATGCTGAATTATTTATTACAGCTACAGGTATAACTAATGTTACTCAAAAATCTGCTATTTGTAAATTAGTTAGTGCTTTAAAAACTAATAACTTATGGATTAAAATGAAAGCAATTTATCCATTTGTAGGAGGTACTGCTACTACACATAAGTATAACCTTAAAAATCCTTTAGATACTGATGCAGCACATAGAATTGTTTTCAATGGTGGTTGGACACATAGTAGTACAGGTATTCTTGCTAATGGTGTAAATGCTTATGCAAATACAAATGTTCCAATGAATGCATTAAGCCAAAATGATGCACATATATCTATATATAGCAGAACAAATAGTGTTATTACTACAATAGATTTAGGTGTTCAATTTACTACAATATCTTTTAGTTCTTTTATTGCTGCAAGAATATCTGGTAATTTTAATTCAAGATTAAACACATCAGGTTTTACAGATGGTTTAACAGCAAATGCAGATTCAAGAGGTCAATATATTTCTTGGAGAACTGATGGAAGTAAAATAACAACAAGAAAAAATAATAATGTAGCAAATGCATTTAATCAAACTTCAACAAGTGCAGGTGCTAATGTTTTACCTTATTTTATTGGTAACTTAAATTTTAATGGTACTCCATTAGGAGGATATTACAGTAATAGAGAATATGCTTTTGCAAGTTTAGGTCCAGCATTAACAAGTGCTGAAACATTAATATTTCATACTATAGTACAAGATTTTGAAACACTTTTAGGTAGACAAGTTTAATATGATACAAGTAGGACTTTTAACATTAGAACAATATTATAACATTGTAGGTATGCCTTATGATGAAGATTCATATTTTAATCCAATTCAAGATATAGATGATAACTGGGTTATAAGTACAGAAGAGATAGAATTTTGTGTAATATTAGATTTTATGTGGGTAAAGAATTTACCATTGATAGAATATAAACCAAAACCATCACCCTTTTTATAAAATTAAATTTGATAAATAGCCAAAGTTTTAAGATATTTGTTATCAAACAAATATCTTTTTATTTTATGAGCAAGCAAGTATTAAGTATTATTAGTGATTCATTTTCTAAACTTTTATTTCAAGAAGATAAACATATATACACAGTAGATGAAAAAGTACTTCCTTCAGTTTCTGCTATGGTTAAAACACATTGTCTTCCTTTTGATGAATTATATTGGGCAAAGAAAGAAGAACAAAAAGGGAAAGAGAATATTCAACAAGTCCTTGAGAGATGGGAAAGAAAAAGAAACATTGCAACAACCAATGGTACTTCAGTACATGTATATGCAGAAAAATGGTGGCAAAGAAAAGATTCCATACCCAAAAATAATCAACAGAAAGCGGTAAAAGATTTTTTAGAAGAATTAACAGCAACAGGAAGATATAGTTTATTACATACTGAGTTACAAATGTATTCTGAAAAATATAACTATGCAGGTACTTGTGATTTACTAATGTGGGATAACTTAAAAGACCATGCTATTATAATGGATTATAAAACAAATGAAGAGTTAGATAAGCAATTTGGATTTTTATTAGAACCATTTAGTTATAGTGCTAATACAGCATTTAATAAATATCAGATTCAGTTAAGTTATTATCAATTAATTTTAGAAGAAGTAAATATAAAAGTTGAAGAAAGATTTATAATATGGTTAAAGCATGATGGAACTTATGAAGTAAGACCATGTTTTGATTTTACAAATGTTTTAAAAGACTATTTAAATATACATATCAATGAAAGTTGTTGAAGCTATACAAAGAGTTCAGTCTTTATATTCTAAAGGTGTTGCTGCTGATGACAGAAGATTAACTAATAGACACATTTACAGTAAGTTAAAAACTGTAAGGTCAAGATTACTTTATGAAAAAGTAGTCAAAAAACAATTTATATCAAGTACTAATTATCAGGTATTAAATTGTGTTGAACTTGTTAAAGCACCTATACATGAATGTCCTTGTATTCCTCCATTAGGTTGTTGTATATATAAAACTAAATATCAATTACCTACACCTGTAAGTGGTATTGGTGGACACATTATAAGAAGTGTTACATCTTTAGATGGTAGTATAGTGTATTCAGAAATAACCTGGCAGGATAAAAAATATAAACAGTATGATAAATATACTGCTACAAAACCTGATTACTTTATTTCTGATGAATACTTATATGTTACTGCTAAGAATGAAGCTGAAGTAATTAGAATAGAAATATTATTAGATGACCCTGTTGAAGGATATAATTTTCCATCATATTGTCCTAATCTTCAAGATGCATGTATTTCAATTTATGATAGAGAATTTCATTTAGATAACTCTATGTTTGATGCAATGATAGAGATTACAGTTCAAAGTTTATTACAAGTATTTGTATCAGGAGTAGAAGATGAGTCTAATAACTCTAAAGATAATCTATCACAACAAAATAAGTAAAATGAGTAAAGGAAAGAAGTTAGAAACATTTATTACCTCTTTCAAGTATTATATGGAAGAAGCTAAAGAAAAAGTAAATAAAAAAATATATTTATCTGTACTAAATGGATTTGCTGAATTTTTAATAGAATCAATATTAGATGGAGAATGTGTATATTTGCCAAGTAAATTAGGAGCAATAGAAATAATAGGTAAGAAATTAAAACCAAGAGTAACAGATGAAGGCATTGAAGGATTAACTATTAACTGGCAAGCAACTAAGAAGTTATGGAAAGAATGTAAACCTTGTGAAGAAAAAGGACAAAGAGTATATTATTTTAATGAGCATAGTGATGGAGTTAGATATAGATTTATGTGGAGTAGAAACTCTATATTAATGACTAATAAGTATTTATACACTTATGTTCCTAATAGAAGAAGTAAAGCTAAATTATTTAAGAAGATATTAGAAGGTAAGGAGTATTTATTGTTAGAAGGTAAGTTTGCACCTCATTCAAGAAAAATTAAAAATATTACTAAACATGAGTAATGAAGTTACACCTTATGCATCAGTAAATAGAATATTTGGTAAACTAAGAAGAGATTTAGGTTCAATTCAAAGCATCAATGAATCTGATATGATAGAGTGGGCAGCAGAAGCTTTAGAAGCTATTGGTGCTGTTACTATTTATGAAGAAGCAGTTGCTTTTATTGAAGTTAGAAATCATCAATGTGAATTACCTAATGGACTACATGCTATTATGCAAATAGCAAGAAATACTTGTTGGGATGATGTTCAGGGTTGTGGAGCATGTCCATCAGATATTATAGCATCTGCTATTGCTTCTAATCAAACTACATCTCAAAATACTACACCTATTCCTGTTGCTCTTAACTGTGATGGTGAACCTATGGATGCTTATGAATTAGCATACTATAGACCTTACTATGATATGAGAAATGAAACAGGATACTACTCTAACTCTTATCTTTTTAATAATTGTTTTTCAGTAGTAAGATTAACTAATCATACCTTTTTTAATTCATTGGTATGTCAGCATCCTGAAGGAGAAAAACTTTATTCTGAAGGTTCAGGTATGTTTAATGAATACACTATTATTAATGGTGATACATTAAGATTGAGTTTTGAAAAAGGACAAGTAGCAGTATCTTATGTAAGACAACAAGTTGATGACCAGGGTTATCCAATGATACCTGACCATTATGCTTATACTACTGCTCTTACAAAGTATATTACTTATAAACTAATGGAAAGAGATTTCTATTCAGGTAGAGAAGGTAGTCAAGGTAGATTACAAAAAGCAGAACAAGATTGGCATTGGTATTGTAAACAAGCTCGTAATAGAGCTATGATGCCTAAAGGTGTTGACCAATTACAGAATATTCTTGAACAAAGACAATACTTGTTACCAAGAAATACAAGGTACTATGGATACTTTGGTAAAATGTCAAGACCTGAATCTCGTAAATTTGATGACCCAGATTTCAGAAACTATTTCAGAGGTTACTATAATAGATATATCTAATGGATAAAAATGTAAATAGACCAAATAAAGGTATGGTGCAGGATACTAATCCTGTTGACCAACCTAAAGAAACTTATAGATATGCTCTCAATGCTGTCAATGAAACTAATGATGGTAATAGAAATCTATTAAATAATGAAAAGAGTAATGAGAAATGTTGGGAATTACCTATTGGTTTTTTACCAATAGGTTCTTGTTACACTATTAATAATGAGGTATTAATATTTTCTGTTAATCCTAGTACTAATGTAAGTGCAATAGGTATAGCTAAAGATTGTGATTATAAAGAAATATTAAATTCAGAATGTTTAGGATTTTCTATTGAACATCAAATAGATGCAACTTACAGAGTTAAAAATGGTTGTGAAAGAATATTTTATTTTACTGATGGATTAAATCCTGTAAGACAAATTAATATAGATGCATTAGATAGTTATTATAGTGCAGCATATATAGCATGGTTAGCTAATCCTATTGGACCATTTGTAGGTGAAAAATGGAATTGTAATTTATTTGCATTAATTGCTCCTTATCAAATACCTTGTTTTGCTGATGCTCAAGTAGTTAATGGTGGTAGTTTATTATCAGGTTCATATAATTTTGCAATACAATATGGAGATGCAGAAGGTAATTCTACTAACTGGGTTACTATATCAAGACCTGTAAATATATATTTAGATAGTCAATACTTACCTTATTTAAATATATTTGGTTCATCTAATTTAGAATCTGATGCATTAGGTGGAACAGCAGTACCTAGTAATAAAGCTATTCAATTAAATATCAGTAATTTAGATACTTCATTTTCTGTTTATAGAGTAGCATGTATCAGAGCTACATCATTTACAGGATTAGTTACTTCAGCAGTAGTATCTCCTGATATTCCTATAACTCAAAATATATTTATATATAATGGTAATCCTAATGGATTTACAGAATTAGAACCTAATGATATAACATTAGGTAGATTAAATCTTGAATATGCTCAACATATAGAGCAATTAGAAAATAGATTAATTGTAGCTAACACTAAAGGTAAACAAGTAAACTTTTGTGGTTTTCAAAGATATGCTTCTAAAATTGCATCTCATTATATTGTTAAAGATGTAGCAGATACAAATGCATTAGATGAAGGTAATCCTAAAAATCCTTTATCTCCTTTTGAATGTGTAGGATTTATGGGTGGTGAAGTTTATGCATTTGGTATTGTATATGTATTTAAAGATGGATTTGAATCTCCTGCTTATCATATTCCTGGTCCTCCAGTAAATGAAAGATGGGATTGGGATACTGATACTTGTGTAGATATAGTAACTGAATATGGAGTAACACCTGATAATGAATTTGTAGCTCCTTGGAATCGTGATATAGAACATATTGTTCCAGATATTCCTGCATTAGTTACAGCATATAATGCTGCTCCTTATGTAGAAAAATGGAGAGTATATGAAACTGCTATTGCTACTACACCTGGAGTTGAAGGACAAATGGCATATTGGCAATGTTTAAATAGTTACTATCCTGAATTAGAATCATGTGATGGTGGAGATTATTGGGGAGAAGATTTTTGTGGTAATGCAATTGTAAATAATCCTATAAGACATCATAGGTTTCCTTCTCGTACTTTAGAACCTCATGTAGATAATGATTCAGGAGTACAAACATATTATGCTATTCAAGTTAAAATTACTATTGTAACTGCATGGCCTACAGGAGTAACTGATATAAATTTAACTACTGATTATGAGGTAAATCTTGTTCTTCAAACTCCTGTAATTACTAATGTTGAAGAAGCAGATTTTGTAGATGGAGTTTATACTACTAATGTAATAACTATTGCTGTAGATAATCCTACAGATATTTCTAATATTTTTGGTTCAGGTGATTTCTTTACTACTTATGCTGCTGACTTTACAGTAGAGTATAGTGTAGTATTTGCTTATGATGTTCCATATAATGGTTCTACTTTAAAACTATTAGGAGTTAAATTTGATAATGTAGAATATCCACATCCTGATATTGTAGGTCATTATTTTGTTAGAGCTGAAAGAGATGATTTTAATAGAACAATATTAGATTCAGGTATTATAGGTAAAATGAGAGGTACTCCTACTGATTCATTTGACTATATGACTTTTTCATATTTTACAAGAGGAAATCAAAATGGAGTTTATCATCATTATGTATTTACTCCTAAGTTTTTATATCAAAGACAAAATTTAAGACCTGAATACACTAAAGTAGAATTAGAATTTAATTATAATAAAAAAGCATTATCTTATATTTTAGAAGATGGTGTAGGTTCTTTTATTGTAGATACTGATACATTAATAGAATGTAGAGGTCAGTTTTATTCAGGTACTGATAATACTAATGGGGATACTAATCGTGCTACTTATAATATAATGACTTTAAATGGAGCATCTTATGAAGATAACTTTACTCCTCCACAAAGAGTTTATAATACTTCTTTAATAAATAATATTCAAGTATTATTAGCATACCCAATTCCTAATCCTGTAAATAGTGACAATATAAGATACATGACTTATAGAGTAGAAAGAGATGTTCATTCTAATTTAGATTCTATAAGTTATTATAAAATGCATAATTGTGTAATTGAAAGTGAAGGTGACCAACCTGACATCTTTGCAGGTGATGTATATATAACTCAGTTTAAATTAACTAATACATTATATAGAGAGTTCTTTAATGGAATCATTGGTGGAATATTAGGAGTATTAGCTATTGCAGCTGCTGCAGTATTGACAGTATTAACCTTTGGTGCAGCTACTCCTTTATTAATAGGAACAATAGTATTAGCAAGTATAGGTATTACAGCAACTGCTATTGCTACTACAGTTAATGCAATGAAAGAAAGTAACTTAGATGCTACTGTTGCTGATAATGAATTAGATAATTTATTTTTTGCTGTTGATAGTGTTACTGCTTATGCCAATGAATATTTATTAGGAGTTTATGTAGAATCAGAAATTAATACTGCATTAAGACAAACTACTAATAATGAATGTGGTGCATTGTTTTCTGAATCTATTCCTGCTGCTGAATACTTTAGAGCTAAAATAATGTATTTTGATTATACTGAAGAAAAGTGGTTACCTAAAGGTGCACCATGTCCTGAGCCATATCACTATAATATAGACTTTTCAAGAATGGCTAAAGAAAAAATATATTTTCCCTTAGATAGTGGATATGATTGTTGCTCAGAATGTTTAGAAAGTTTTCCATCAAGAGTATATTATTCTGAACAAAGTTTTTCAGAAGAAAGTGGAGATAACTTTAGAGTTATACTTCCTAACAATTACAGAGATATAGAAGCTGAACATGGTGGTATTACTGATTTACTTAGAAAGAATAATAACTTATTAATTTTTACTGAAGAATGTTTGTGGAATTTACCACAGAATGTTCAACAACAAACTGTAAATGAAATAGTTACATTCTTAGGTACAGGTAGTTATTTTTCTATACCACCAAGAAAGTTAGTAGATTCAGATATGGGTAGTGCAGGTACAAGACATAAATGGTCAGTAACTAAATCACCATTAGGAGTAGTTTATGTATCTGAAATAGAAAAAGCAGTTTACTTAATTGGAGGACAAGAAGGAATACAAAATATTTCTAATCAAGGAATGTATAATTGGTTTACTGAAAATACTCAATCATATTTAGCTACTCAGTTTTTTAATCTTACTGGAATACAATTTCCTAATGTTAATAATCCAAATAATCCTAATGGTGTAGGTATTCATGGTATATATGACCCAAGACATCAAAGAATTATATTAACCAAAAGAGATTATCTTTTATTAGTTAAAAGTGTTATTACATTTAATGAAGCATTACCTGACCCAATAATTGAAGGTCAAGTATATTTCAATACAAATACTAACTTATTTTATGTAGGTCAAGATGATGAATTAGTACAAATAACTTTTGATGATAATAAATATTTTGAAAATAAATCTTATACTATAAGTTTTTCAGTATTAACTAATTCATGGATTTCATTTCATTCTTATTTACCATTGTTTTATTATAGTGACCATTATACTTATTATTCTTCTATATCTAATGCAATATATAAACATAATATAATAGGTAGTCATCAAAAGTATTATGAAACATTATACTCACATCTTATTGAAACTGTATCTATTTCTAATCCTATGGCAACAAGATTATGGTCAGATATACTTTTAGAAACTTATGCAAGAACATGGGATGCAGTAAATCAAGATTATTATGATATTAGAAATGTAACATTTAACTATCTTACTCTGTATAATAGTAGACAGATATCAGGAGAATTAAATATGATAGTTAAAGATACTCAAGCTAATCCTCAAGATTATTATGAACAACAAACTACTAATTCTAACACATCAATTGTTATTGATAGAAAAGAAAGAGATTGGCACATTAATGATTTTAGAGATATGAGAATTGATTATTTAATATCAATGTTTACTAAAGCATGGAGTAGTATATTATCAGAATATCCTATTGATAAAGTAGTCAATCCTCCAGTAATAGATATTAATAAAGATTGGTATCAACAAGAAAGTTTTAGAGATAAATATTTAATAATAAGATTAAGATTCAGTAATTTTGAAGGAGTAGAACTAACTACTAATTTTGTTATTGAAACTGAACAACAATCCTTTAGATAATGGCTAAAAGAAAATTAAATAAAAAGAAAATGGCTAAAGGTGGAGAAGTAAAACCTAACCCAGTTGACCCACCAAATTATAAAGATAGACTTCAACAATTTTTATCTTTATCTCCTGAATATAAAAATATATTTACAGCAAGGTCACCATTGGAATATGGGTTATCAACTAATGGACTTGATGCAGGAATGTATTTTAATCCAATGACAAACATGCCAGGATTATATGGAGCATTAAACTTAAATAAAAAAGGATTTAATCTTGGTGTAGAAAAAAGAATTGGGTTAGGAGAAAATACTACTGACATAAATGCAGGATATGGTAATGATAAATTTAATGTAAGTGGTAATTTAAAAAGAAGTACACAAGGAAATGAGTTTGGTTTATCAGCAGGATATAATACTCCTAATTTAAATATAGATGCATCTTATTCTAATGTAAAAGGAATGCCTAATGTAAATGCTAATGTAGGATTTAATAAAAATAATTATAGAGGTGCATTAGGTTATGAATATAATGATGGTCATAAGCTAACAGGTAATGTTGGATATTCTAATGATGTGTTTGATGTTGGAGTATCAGGAATGTATTCTCCAACAGATTCTAATATTAATGCTAATCTTAATTATAAACTTGGTACAAGAAAAAAACAAAAAACTGAACCTATAAATATTAAGTCTGATAAAGAACCACAAGAAATAAAATTAATTAATGATGATGAAGTATCATCAAGTGAAGCAGCTTTTCCAACAAATATGAAAAAGAAAAAAGTTAAAAATAATAATGGCTTATATAAAGCAATATTTGGATTACCTGCTGGTGGAGGATTAGGAGGTGCTATGGGTGGAGCTGCTAATATGGGAACAGGTATGAGTAATCCATTACAAAATGCAAGTGGTCCATTAGGAGGAGTAATGCAAATGTTAAATGGTCCATTAGCTCCATTAGCAGGTATGGCAATGAACTCTGTTACAGATATGATTGATGCCATAGTTACTCCTGAAAGAGAAAGAAGACCTGTATTACAAAATGCATCAAGTTATACTTTTGAAAATGGTGGAACTATAAAAATTAAACCATCTAAAAAAGGTACATTTACAGCAGCTGCTAAGAAGAGAGGTAAAGGTGTTCAAGAATTTGCAAAACAAGTATTAAATAATCCAGATAATTATTCTCCTGCTATGGTTAAAAAAGCAAACTTTGCAAGAAATGCTGCTAAGTGGAAACATGCAGTAGGTGGTATGGTAAAACCTGATAGTGGTTATAACTTAGTTAAGAATACTAAAACAGAATTTTTAGATATACCTGCTGCATTTGATTATGCTAATGGTGGACTTGTAGGTAATTACATGGATGCATTTGATGCTATGGCTTATGGTGGTATGATAGACCCATCAATGTATATGCAACAAATGATGTATGGTTCTTATGCACAAGGTGGACAAATACCTCAAAATATTCCTGTTGAAGTAGAAGGAGAAGAAATGTATGAAATGCCTAATGGACAAACAGGAGAGTTTAAAGGACCTAAACATGAAAATGGTGGTATGCCTATGGCTTTACCTGAAGGTACTAAAATATATTCTGACAGACTAAAAGTTAATGATAAAACTATGGCTGACAGAAAAGCTAAAAGAGAAAATAACATTAAGAAGTTAGAAAAACTTTTAACTAAAAATCCTAATGATAAGTTCTTAAAAGAAGCATTGAAAAGACAAGAAGAAACTTCAATGTTAGAAGAACAACAAGATATGCAAATGCAGGAACAGGCTCAGCAACAACAAGCTCAACAAGAACAAGCTATGGAGCAAATGTTAATGGGTGCTGCACAACAAGATATGCAAGAAGGAATGATGATGGCTATGGGTGGTATGATTAAAAGAGCTGATGGTTCTTATAGTCAAAGAGGTCTATGGGATAACATTAGAGCTAATAAAGGTTCAGGTAAAAAACCAACTAAAGAAATGTTGGAACAAGAAAGAAAAATTAAGAGAGCAGAGAAAGCTTATGGTGGTATGATTAAATATGCTGATGGTACTCCTCCTTATGGTGTAACATATAATTATCCTACATATCTTCCTAAAATACCTGTAGACTTTATAGTTTCTACTCCTGGTCAACAAATGAATGATTTATATTATGAAGATTATTTAAATACAACAGGAGGAGTTCCAGGTAAATCAGGGTCTATGAATGTAATGCCTTTTAGTATAAAACTTGCTAATCAAAATAATTATCCATTATTTGAAAATCCATTTACTAATTATGATGTATCTGATAATCAATTAGATTTATCAATGACTCCTACAGATACTGAAATTAATTTAAGTAATGTTTCTCAAACTACTACAACTCCTGAAGAAGATATTCAAGATGCATTTAACAATGCAATGATGATAAATAAAACAAGAAGAGTAACTCCTACAAATATTGAATCTAACAAAGATGATAAATTAAAAGGACCAAAATCTGGAGGTACTAATCCTATTTATGACCAAGACCCATTTGCATTATTAGATGCTACTGGATTTTATAATTCAAAACAAGGTATAAATTATACTAATCCAAATGTTTCAGGAAAGACTACTGAACCTGAAACTCTTAAACCTAAAAAAGAAAATATATTTCAAAAGATATTAGGTATATTAGATGGAGGAGGAGCTAAAGGTAAACCAAAAACTAAAACTGGAACTAATAAAAATACAAATATTCAACAAGGAGATTTAACTGAAGGAGATAGAGTAGGTATGGCAGGAACTTCAGTAGGTATGTATGGACCTGCATTAATGACAATGTTAAATAGAATGGAAACTCCTCCAAATATAAATTTTTTTAGTACCTTTGGGCAAGATGCTTTAAGAACTCAAGAAGAAGCTGAAGGATTAGCAGGTATATCAAAAGATGAAGCATATAGAAAAAATCTTATGAGAGCTAATGCTTTAAGAAAACAATTAGTAAATAGTGCAAGAGGTGTTAATGATATTAGAAGTGGACAATTGAGTGCAGCATTAACTGAACAAGAAGGAGCAAGAGGAATATTAGCTAACTACTTACAAGGTATGTCAGGATTAAAAGGTCAAAGAGCACAACTACAACAACAAATTGACCAAACAAGAATGGGTGGAGAACAACAAAGAGATTTAGCTGATAGACAAGATGTTGACCAGTTCTATACTAATCTTGCTGAGAATGTTGCTAATGCTTCTAACATGATGCAAAAACAAGGTAGAGATTTAAATGTAGTTCAATACAATAAAGATGTACTAGCATTATCTAAAGCTTATTCTAAGTATGGTGTATATGCAGTTAGAAATCCAAGAACAGGACTTTTAGATTTAGCACAAAAAGATGTTAATGGTAATGTGGTATATCTTACTGAAGATGAAGTAAGAAACTTACCTAAAAAGAATGAACCTGAAGTTAAAAAAGAACCTGAAATTAAAACAACTGAAGTAAAAGGATAAATAATTATGGGAAGATTTTATAAAACAGCTAGTCCACAAATGGTGGACTTTATGTATAAGATTCCTGAACAAGCTTTACTTAAAGCAATAGAAGGAGTTGATAAACAAATAGAAAATGAAGAATTATATAGAACAGAAACTTCAAAGTTACTGCAAGAAAAAGCTTTAGCTCCTGATTTACAAAGACAAAAAGAAAAACTTGAAGGGTATCAAAAAGAAATAGATGAAGTAGCTTCATTATATAATACAAGTTCTTTAGGTGCATTAAAAGATAAAGATAGAATTAGAGCTTTGAGAAATAAAATATATCAAGATGTAACAAGAGGAGAAATTGCTGCACAGTATAAAAATTATGATATAAGACAAAAGCATCTTGAAGAAGAAACTAAAAGAGCTACTGATAAAGATGGTACTGTAAGAGAAGAAGATTTAGCTATAGCAATGAAAAAGTTTGATGAAGCTTTTGCAAAAGGAGATGTAGATGACCAAGGTAATATTGTAAAACCAGGTGGAACTGCTTATGACCCAACAACAAAAGCATATAGAACTTATGCTCCTGAAAAACTTGTAGATTATTTTGATGTTTCAGAAGAAGCTAAAGTACAATCTGAAGGTTGGGTATCTGACATTGATGAAAAAATTACAAAACAATATTTAGACCCAAGTGGTAATTATTTAATTACTGATACACAAGGAAAAGAAATATTACCAAAAGATAATCTTACTTTTGGTTTATATAATATATTGACTAGTAATCCTAAAGTTACTAATCAAAGAAATCAAATGATAAAGATTAAGAGTGGAGCAAAACCAGGTACTGAAGAATATTTAAAAGAATGGGAAAGTGTATATGGAGTAAGACAACAAAGAGGAAACTTAAGCAGTCCATTTGCAATGGAAACTGTAATGCAAACTGTTACAGACCCTGAAACAGGTAAGACAGAAACAAAACCTTTAACAAGAAAAGTTCAAAAATATGATGAAAATGGAAATCCTGTAAAAGGAGAATTTGAAGAAAAGGAAGTAAAAAGAATGGTTAATCCAGGTGAAATATATTCAATTGCTCAAGCAGCAGCTGAAAGAAAAGATAAAAATAAAATTGAATCTTCAGTTACTAGACAAGCTACTCCAGAATATGAAAAGTTTTTACAACAGCAAAAAGAAATTGCAGTTGCTGAAGCAATAGCAGATGATAAAGAAAAAAGAGAAGCAAAAGCTTCAGTACAATTTAGTAATAATCAAGCTGAAATTACTGAATCAGTAATAACTGCTACAGATTCTTATGAAGCTGAAAAAAATATTGAAAAATTAAAAGATAATGCAATTAGTTTAGTAAATAATGCAAAGAAAAATTATGTACAATTAATTAAAGATAAAAAACTTTCACCTAATGTTGAAAAAGAAATTTTAACTGAACTTTATGAAATAAAGTCTACTGATTTCAAATCATTACAAGCATTATTTGAAAAACATAAAGCACATGGTTTAGCAGGAGTTGGAACAGGAGTTAAAGAATTAGAAGCACAGTATAATAAATCAATGAATGAATATGAAAAACAAGATAAGCATTATAGTATAATATCAAAAGCAAATAAACCTAGTACTTACGATGATATTAATGCAAAATATAAAGAAGCTGAAGCAAAACTACAAGAATTAAAAGACCAAGGATTAGATTATAATAATAATTTATGGAAAGAAGCTTCTAATGAATTTAATAAAATTAAAAATCAAAGAAGTGCATTAATAACTCAATGGAGAAAAGGTATAAATAATTCTTTAGATGTTAACAATAAAGAAACAATGAATGCTAATACAAGAAGTGTATATGCAATGGGAGGTAGTGAAATTGAAAAATTATCAGGTAAAAAAGTATTTACAGGATATGTTAATGCATTAAAAAATATTAAAGCAAGTAATCTATTTCCTCACTTATTGTCAGGTTCAAATGCAGTAGTAGTTGAAAAAGGTGGAAAATCAAAAGCAACTAATTTTACTGAATTAATAAAAGATTTAAAAATAAATCATGAAGTAGTTAATGCAATGGATAGTGGTGAAAAAGTAGAAGTAGAAGGAAACAAAACTGTTACTTTTGAAATGGGTTCTGCAAGAGTAGTACCTGATGAATTAATAGTACCATTAGTCCAAAATGGAAAAAAGATTAATAAAAATTTAGGTGAAAATAGTATTCAAGTAACTATGAAAGTATATGATAAAACTACAGGAAAAACTACAGTTAATGAAATTTATATTCCTGCAAATGAAATTTATAATACTGATTTAAAAAAGGGAAATGATGATTTTGCAAAATTTTATAAACCTAATAAATTTAAAAACAGAACAAATAGTGATTTTGGTAATATAAAATCAAAAGCAAAAACAGAAGATAAAGAAGATTATTTCCAAACAACTGAAGAAGGTCATAAATATTATCCTAATTCTGATTCATGGATTTTTAATAATGGTTATTCAGCTACAGGTTCAGATGCTCTTGATTACTATAGAAACTTATTAGGTATTAATTAAAATATTAAATTTTAAACTAAATATATATGTGTCCAGGTCCTGATAATAATAATCCATTAGTAAATCAAAATACTAATCCTATTACTCCTTTATCTCCTGAAGAATTTGCATCTAAATCTAAACAAGGTGCTTTAATAGGTCAACAATTAGAAGTATTAACTCCTAAGTTTACAGATTCAGGTGAAAGTTTTTCTGATATTACATCAAGTACAACTTCTGCATTTGATAATGCTTATGAAGAAAGAATGAAAGAACTTGAAAAAGAAGTAGTCAAAGAAGAATATGATGACTTTTTATCAGGTGCAGGTAAATTTATAGCTAATACAGCAACAACAGCAGGTGCATTTACACTTGACTTATTAGGTTTTATAACTGACCCTGCTGATTGGAGATTACCTACTGTTGGTGGAAGTATAGATGCAGTTACTGGATTATTTGGATATAAAACAAATGCTGCTGATTATACAGGATGGGTTGACCCATTAGCTTATGTAAATAAAGGATTTGAAGCATTAGATGATTATACATTATTAGGTGATGGTGATGTAACAGGAAATGGTTGGACAAGAGCAGCTCAAACAGCAAGAGATTATGCTAATCATTATTTTCAAGTTAATACTACTAATGATTGGTGGGATTGGGGAGTAAACTCTACTTCAATGATTTTAGGTAATGCAGCAGGTATGTTTGTACCTGGTGCTGCTATTGCAAAAGGAGCTCAATTAGCAAGTTTAAGTCAAAGAGCAAATACACTATTAAATGCATTTGTAATGACTGAGAGTACAGGTATGCAAATTGCACAAGATGTTCATGACAAAGTATATGGAGAAGTATTAAATACATTGTCTAATGGTCAATTAAAAAATGTAGAAGATGCAGCATATCAACAAGCATATCAAGATGCAATAAATAAAGGTAGTAATACAAAAGATGCTGAATGGGCAGGAATGCAAGCAAGTAAAGAAGCAAGAAATGAATTTGCTT
>Ga0315900_10004790_pt1 | contig 18899 bp, 11 predicted proteins | sample LakEriMetagenome_FD_203521 | JGI IMG/M metagenome (GOLD analysis project Ga0315900, IMG submission 203521) | Freshwater fungal communities from buoy surface, Lake Erie, Ohio, United States - Buoy 12 MA114 | ecosystem: Environmental > Aquatic > Freshwater > Lake > Lake biofilm | place: USA: Lake...
ACCTTCGCGTCTTCGCGCGAGATAAAACGATTCCTATAGCTGTTCGCATCGGCCATCAAGGACCGCAGTTCTGCTGCCTAGTAGCAGATCATCGAAGGCGACTCTTATTGCTTTCTTCGATGAACGCTCGGAAGAATCCCAGGCAGGCAAAAAAAGACCCCATGGAACTCTCAAAAAAGCGAGTCCCATGAGGCCAATGGATTGATGATGGAGTAGCTGTTTGGCAACCTCAGGAGGCCGCCGCAAACCGCTTGGCTACTTCATCCCATCGCACGACATTCCAAAAAGCAGCGATGTAGTCAGGACGGCGATTCTGATAGCGCAGGTAGTAGGCATGCTCCCACACATCCAGGCCCAGGATCGGCGTGCCACCGATTCCAGCAACTGCCTGTCCCATCAGTGGGCTGTCCTGATTGGCTGTCGATCCAACCACCAACTTGCCATCCTGAACCACCAGCCAAGCCCATCCACTTCCAAAACGAAGCGCAGCCGCATTGCTAAACGCTTCCTTCATCTTGTCGAACCCACCCAGGTCTCGATCGATCGCTGCGGCCAGGGCACCCGATGGGGATCCGCCGCCGTTGGGTCCAATCACCGTCCAAAACAATGCGTGATTGGCATGGCCACCACCATGGTTGCGCACCGCACCTCGCTTGGCTTCTGGAACCGATGCCATATCGGAAATCAATGCCTCTACCGTCTTGGATTCCAGATCGGTCCCCGCAATCGCCTCGTTCACCTTGGTGACGTAGGTCTGATGATGCTTGGTGTGGTGGATCTCCATAGTCTGTGCATCGATATGAGGTTCGAGCGCGTTGTAGGCATAGCTCAGTGCAGGAAGCGTATAGGCCATCTGAAAACTCCTTATAGGAAACGTTTCGAAATCCAGCGACCGAAAGATGAAATCATGCTGCCTCCACCAAAGAGACGCGCCGTCACCCCGGTATGTCCCTGGCCCCCGACGCGACACCAAGGAAGGATCAGCGGTATCTGCCAGTGGGAAAGCAAGCCGCAATCCATCGACACGCTACGGAAGCAAAAAGACGCTCCTTAGTGTAGGCGCTCCCACAACCCTTGCCAGGGCGGTGCCGCCAGCCCCTGCCTTCTCCTCGAGGAGTTTCTTGGATTTAGGGAACCAATCGCGATGGTTTCCTGTTCGGCAGCCAGCCAGCAGAAGTGGAACCACCAAGCAATCCACCTCGAAGAATCACCGGTAGCAGCAAATTCACCAAAGCCGGATAGGAAACGCTGCCTCCCCCGCCCCCACCAATCACTCGACTACCAATCTCTTCACTTGCCGTTGGAAGGAGGCGGGTTTGAAAGCGATCGGCGATACTGATCGAATTGACGCCGCAGATTCTCTGGGGCCGGCATGCGAACCCCCGATTCCCGCATCCCACGCAACTGATCCAAACGGCGATCCACCTGACGGGCGTCGCCTCGACGAGGCACCAAGCCGAGCGCCTGAAGCTCCTTCTCGAACTTCTTCTGCTGCTCTGGATCGCTCATCGCCTGCTCCCTTGCCGACTCCCAGCGATCCAAAAACTTCCTCAAATCCTGCTCGCTCCAGTGCAACTTTTTCAGCAATTCTGGATCCGGTTGCTCCCGCTGGCGACGTAGCGCATCGAGCGCCAAATCGGTCGCCTTTTTCGCGTACTCCAGGTTTGCCGGGTCCGCTAGGTTCTCGGCCTGTCCCCCATCCGGATCAGACAACTGGTCACGCTGCCCTCCTTCAGCCTCCACGCTTCCCGGTGCACCCTGCCCCGATGCGTTGCCTCGGGAACGACCACTGGCCGAGGATCCCGCCGGTCCTGTCTTCTGACCGCCACCGGTCGATCCATCACCACCCTTGGCTCCCGATGCACCCGCCGCCTCCTGCGATACCTCAGAACCGGCCTGCTTGCCAGAGGAAGAAGCTCCGGAATCGGAAGATCCGGTCGACTTGTCTCCCTGCTTTCCCCCCTTCCCATCTTCCGACATCTCGTCGGATCGATCATCCGATTGAGTTGGATTTGGTTTTTCGGAAGGATCACCAGAGCCCGCATCATCTCCTGTACCTTCGGTCTGGTCACTTTCCTGACCCGCTCCATTTGAACCTTCCGGAGCCCCACCTTCTTTAGCTCCCTGCGAATCGTTTGAGGCACCGTCCGACCCGCCTGCCCCCTCTTGCTTGCCCTTCGATCCGTCTGACGATCCCTTCGATCCGTCTGACGATCCCTTCGATCCGCCTGACGATCCCTTCGATCCGTCTGACGATCCCTTCGATCCGTCTGACGATCCCTTCGATCCGCCTGACGATCCCTTCGATCCGTCTGATGATCCCTTCGATCCGTCTGATGATCCCTTCGATCCGTCTGATGATCCGTCAGATCCCTGCTTGGATCCTTCGCTTCCGCGGGATGCATCCCCGTCGGACGACTTCGAACCGCTCTCGCCTCCCCCTTGGTTGTCACTGCCCGACTTGTTGGAAGGCTTTCCAGCACCCGACTTCTCGCCAGCTGGATCATCCAGGGAGCCGGCGGGATCCGACTTGCCGTCCTTCATCCCATCTTCCTGGGATCCGCGGGAATCGGGCTCCTCCGTTTCCCTCGACTGACTGCGATTGCCTGACTTCGACTGGCCGGATTGGTTGGCTCCTCCTTTGCCCGACGAACTGCCCTGCTCTTCTGAAGCCTGATCGGCTTTCCCAGGTTCACTTGGGTCCTTGGTATTCCCGGACGCTGCATCTTGCTGCATGGGGGGAGACGACGGATCGTTGGTAGTGGATTGGTCCGACCTATCTCCCGCCTGCGCCTTGGAAGACTGTCCCGACCCCGTTCCTGGTGACCGATTGCCTTGACGGTCGGGCTGACCTTCGGCCCCCGGATCGGTACCTTCCTTGGGATCGGCCGAAGAATCTCCCGTCGCCTGCGAAGGGTCTGACGAGCCGGAAGCAGTGTCATTTCCCTTGGACTGCGAAGAATCTCCTGACGGGGACTTACCTTTTTCCTGGAGGTATTTCTGGATCCTTTCGAAGACCTCGCCATCGTGTTCCGGCGCCGAATTCTCCGACGATTCTCCCTGAGACGAAGTGGATCCGGTCTGTTCATTGCCACCGGCCCCCGATTGATTCCCACCGGGGCGATTCCCACCTTGGGACTGGGTACCATTTTGGGTTCCCTGGGCCTCCCCATTCTGGTTGTCCGAACTGGAGCCGTCGGAGGATTTCTGCCCTGGCGATGACTTTCCACTCCCCGTCGACTGCCCGTCGGTCATCTGCCCATCTCCCTCCGATCCTTCCTCGGAGGCGTCGCCTGGATCCTGCTGCGAATCGCCACGATCGCCCTGGCCCTTCGACGGTTTGCTCGACTTGCCACTACCGCCAGGCTGATTGGCAGATCCCTCGGAGGAATCCGACTGATCGCTGGAGGATTCGCCGGAGTCTTCACCACCAGCACCTCCCCCTCCGTCTCCTTCGCTTTGGGACGATTTCTCCTGCTCCTTTGGGTCCTTGCTGTCGGGCTGTTTGCTCTTCCCCTTGCCAGACGGGTTGGTTGGAGATTCCTTCGTCTGGTTGCTTGGATTGTCTCCCTTCGATGGATCCTTAGGATCTTCCAAACCGGCTCCATCTTTGGGTTTCTGCGTTCCTTTTTCCGCAGCAGTTTTTCGAGGGTCCTTAGCACCCTGCTTCCCGCCAGGATCTTTCGTCGGATCTTGTTTTGGATTCTCGCCTTTGGGATTGGCTGGATCGCTGTCACCAGATCGCTCTTGGTCCTCAGGCTTTATGGATGCGGAATCGTTCGGGCCGACGATTTCGATCACCAGTGGCAGCGACTTTCCGACGTTGGGCTGAGGCTCATCCGTCCCTGGCTTGGTTCGATGGTCGATCGCGATCATCGATAGCTCCAATCTTTCGCCCGCCTTCAATTGCCAGTCCTGAGGCTTCAGCTGCCAAGTCTGTTCTTGGGGCCCCACCACCGGCTCGGCCGACTCCAGCAACGTCTCCTCGATTCTTAGCCGCTGGCCAACCTTTCCTTCGATCGCCACCTTGTGGAGTCCAAAGTCTGGATCGGTAGCTCGCAGCGGAAGTTCCAGCGTCTGGTTGACTGGAAGCTGGATAGGTTTTCGCGAATCGATTCGCCAGATTGCTTCGGGGGGAATATCGCCCAGCACCTTGATCGGATAGATCACGGGATTGAGATTCGATTCGCCCAGGGGGTTAGTGGCTTTGATTCGGTAACTGGAAAGAGTGGGACTGACGCGCTGAGAATCCAACTTCAGCAACCAGTCGCAAACCATGCCGACATCTTCGATGCGGACATCATAAATGGTGGAAGCACGGACGAACTCCCCCTGCTCCATCACCGGATCGATTTCCACACGCGCCTTCTGCAGGGGCTGGTTAGATCGACCGTGGATGGTGACGCGAGTCCCTTCAATCGCTTCGATTCGGCCATCGCCGGGGACGACCCTTGGGGCCAAGCGGGTGTAGGCAGGATAGACGTACTCGACGCGGTCGATCGCCACCAAGGGGATCGGTTGGATGGTGACCGAGTAGGGGCCGTCGACGGCATCCCCAGCTTCCACCCAGTACCGAAGATCCTGATGGATTCCGTTGGACCCGCTTCCCAGTCGCAAACGATAGAAGAGCCCTTCGGTCTCCGCTTCCATCGGGATCTGCTGATCGACCAACTGGCCATCGGTCGTTTCGTAGCGGACCTGCACCGTATCGATCGCTTGGAGACCTCGCACCTGCGCCTTGATCTCCAGGACGCTCCCCTGCGTCACCTTGCTGTCCCCTGGATCGACCTGCAGAATGCGAACGCGAGTGGGTGCCTGGATATCGGCAAGGGGAAACAGAAGCCGTCGCATCGTATCGAACCCACTTTTGGGAGCGATGGCCAGATAGATGCCGAAAACGACTAGTGCCCCAAAGAGAATTGCCGCCAGCTTGATGGGTGTCGACGCATCCACGACGCTTTGCGCTTCATGTCCTCGCAAACGACCCGCAGCATACCTCGCCACGGTCGCCAGAATCCCTTTAGGTGGAGGGGTCCCATCCTTCGAAAGCTGCAACCAGTTGATCAAACTGTTCTTCAGTTCGGGCATCGACTGTTCGATCTGTCGCGCGGCGTACTCGGGGTGAATCCTTCGAAAGGCAAGAGGCAGGACCCGTCGCAGCAGCCACCATAGGAAGCCGGTCGACAGCAGCAGGAAGGCGACCAAGCGAGCTGCGATGGGTAGTGGCCAGACCCAGTGATCGATCAGAATCAGCACCATCAGAGTCAACAGACCTGCAATCGCGCCCCGCAGCACGCGCTGGCTGAATTCCGTCGCCTGAATCGCTGCAGAGGCTCGCCGCAGATAATCCTGAAGGGAATCTCCTAGAAGCTGCGACTGAGACCCAGGGTTGGGGGAGGGAACGGCGCCAGACATCGACTTGCAAACTCCCTTCAGGCGACCGATGGCCGCCGGTTCTCCGGAAGATCGGGACCGTCGTCAAAATCGTACGATCTTGGCAACGACTAAGACTTGGGGGGGATCGCGACCACAATCGGTACCGTTCCACTATATCGGTGCTGACCGCTGGAAGGCAGGAAAAAAAGTCGATCTCCCCCTCTTCTCCCGCCGAAGGAGAGCGCCATCCGGGTCGGTCGATGACGATTGGAACGCTCCAGTCAGCTCAACCCCGTCCGCGACGGAAAGACGCGACGGCGACGATTTGGGTTCCCGAATCGCGTCCAACGGCTCTGAAGTGGCAGTAGGAGGCATTTGGAACGAACAGAAGAGCTCACGGCCTCTGGCTTCCCACCGCCCCCGTCAGACGCTGATCGGCTTCCCAGAAAGCCGCATAAAGTTTCCAGCGATCTCCTTCCCCCAGCAGGAATTCCAACTTGGCAGCCACCTGCTGCTCGAAGTCCGGTTGCCCTTTCTCGGCCAGCGCCTCCAGTTGCCGCAGTCGCTCCTGACGCACCTGCTGCAATTCTTCGAGTCGGTTCCAGCGTTCCAAGGCGCCCTGGCGATCGTTCCAGGAAGACTCCAGATCCACCACCAACTTCTCCTGAATCTGGTCATGGACATCGGCCAGCAGCTTCTTCTTCTGCGCCAGCAACTGCTCCTGGTCGGGTCCAAACAAATGGCTCCAGAACGTTTTTTTCTTCGCGATCGGATTAGTGGCAAAGGGAAAGGCCTGCCAGGGACCGGCCCAATCGCCAGCCTCGGCGATCAACCACATTTCGCGTGTGGTCGCCTGAGCGTGCACCAGTCGCAGCGCGACTAAGTCTCCCCGGCTGCGCAGCGCTAAGGTCTGCAGATCGCAAAGGGCCATCGCAGATTCCCCCGGTATCTCCTCCAGCGGATGATACTGACACGCCGGATCGCTGCCGATCGATCCCGAGAGGGCAATCCGCAATTGCGAAGACTGCTGAACCAGTTCACTCCGCTTTTGTCTCAGTTCCAACAAGCGAATTTTCAGAGCATAAGGATTTTTTACCGCCACCCCCTGCTCCACCAAGCGATCCTGTCCCGCAATCGATCGCTCCAGAAAGGCCGCTGTCTCATCCAGCACGCCAATACTTCGCTCGGTCGCCACCAGTTGATGATGCGCAGTTCGGGCGTCACGGATCGCTCGCAGACGCATCGGTTCGGCAAGCAGCTGAAAAACGTTCTTCAGCCACATAGGCGCATCGTCTTTGGGGTAGTGCGCAGCGAGAGCCAGATAGGACTGTTTGAGAAAAAGCTCTGAAACCGCATCTCGCTGCCCTGCAAGCTTCCCTACCTGCTCGGCGCTCCATGGCTGCGGCAGTGGCAATGGAGCGACCGGAACCCCAGGAATAATCGACTCGGGGACCTGCGGGCTGGACCGGTCGCCTGCGTCGGGAGTCGCTGCACCCAGACCCAGTGGCAGCGCTGGCAAAATGGCGCCTGCCTTTTCCCCCTGCATCGATGCCGGCAAGTCGGCTTCGAACGAAGCGACCACCACCGGCGCATCGATCGATACCCCAGGCTCAGCCACTTCTCCCTTTTCCCGATCGTCCACCGGTTGCAGCGCACGCAGCAACGGATCCTCTGCAACGGGAACCACTTGCGCCAAACAAGACGGATTCAGAATCCACCCCAGCGCCGTAGCAAGGAGCGAACACCGTAAGAAGAAGCCGAAACGGTACAACTTCCGGCCAATTCGCTCAGGAAATCCCCCTCCACGATGGTCGCCCGAAGCGCCCCATCGAAAAGCGATTGGTTTCCTTTTGCTTGAGCGACAGTCCATCACAAGCGTTCGTCCGATTTCCTTCCGCAGAACCATTCACCTTGGCGCCGCGGCGATCTTAGAAATTGCGTCTCGCAACCGAAAGGGCGGTTTGTCCAACCAGCATCGACTTGGTATCGCTAGCAATTCGACCCTCCCTCCGCCTGATGGCTTTTCCAAGCCAATCCTAGGATCGGCTGGTACCGCCCCCCAGTAAGCGCCGGGATATCGGTTCTTTACCTCAGATCGATCGTCCATGGACGACCACCGCGCTGGCTGACTCCAGAAGTCCTCGGACCTTCACCAAGTCCCGTACGAATAACGTATTGCCATCGGAAGGATCGCGGGTTTCGTATGGCGTCAGCTTTCGGCAGAAAGGATCGTACCGACAGCTTTGAAACCCCTCCTCCCGCATCTGCTGTAGCAATCGAGCCTCATCGAATCCGTATTGCGATCCAGCCCCCGCCAACTCCATCACGACCGAATGCAGTCGCGGGTCGGCCAAAGTCTTTCGAGCTCCCTCGATAACTGCCGTCTCATATCCCTCGACATCAATTTTCAGCATCTCTGGCACTCGGTCAGCAAGGACTGAATCGAGCGTCGTGACAGGAACCTCGAGAGCATGGCTCACCACCTCTCCCCTGGCGACGGGGCGATTCATGGTATTGCGGTCCAAGATGAATCGGAGGCTTCCCGATTGGGCTCCCACTCCTTCATTGCGCGGCTGCACCAAGTGTTCCAGTCGATTCAACCGAACGTTGTCCATCAGTCGTTCGAACGTCTCTGGGATCGGTTCGAAACAGGTCACTCTGGCACCACAGACCACACTGGCCAGCAGGGTATAGGACCCCACATTGGCACCCACATCGACAAAAAAATCTCCTTCGCGAAGCACATGCAGCAGATAAGCCATATCCGCAAACTCATGGAGTCCCGCATAAAGATTTCCTGTCATTCCAGTTTCGCCACGACGAACCAGAACCCTTGCACCTCCGATCCAAGGGTAAACGACAGGCCCTGGGAGCAACCGACTGCCGATCTGCCATCGCAAAAACCGCGAAATTGCGCCAAGGCGGTCATGGCGATTCAGCGGATGGTTCCACAGGAAATTGAGACTTTGCAGCATGTTCATCAAGTCTCCTGTGATGCCACGAAACGTTCCTTCATGTGCCTCAGGCGAAGGCGAGGTACTTCAAAACAAACCCCAAGCCATCGCCGGTCGCTGGACTTGGCCGCGACCGGGCAAGCCCCCCTAGATATTGAAATCGAAGCCTCTCCAACGACAAGGCACCGGGTGCGGACGCTCCGGTTCCTGGCTTCCGGAACCATCACGGATCGACCCTTTGCCTGCGGCTTGGCCGATCGCAGCGATCCCCTGAAATACTCCCGTCTCGGACTCACCGACCTGATTGATATTCTAATGAACTTTAGAGCATTGCGATCCAAAGAGGAAGATGCCATGCGTTCCTGGTTGTTTCGGTGCTTTTCGATCCTGGATCCGGCTAGCCTCAGGCTGCGCGCCGGACCGGATCTGATGTCGGTCGATCGAAGGCGACCGCCAGCCGTCGGAACAGTTCCTCGGTCGCCTGCTGCCAAGTGGTCGGGATTCTGGAAGGCCGCAGCGTCGGTCGATGATCGCCCCATCGGTGCTCCCATGCCTCGAGGAGTTCGGTGAGCGAACTGGGGTCGCGCAGGTCGCAGTACTGGACCTGATCGCCCCCCACCTCGCGATGGATCGGGATATCGCTGGCGAAGACCGCTTGCCCGTACCACAATCCTTCCACGATCGGCAGTCCATAGCCCTCCGCCATGGAAGGGAAGAGGACGCCCCGAGCGTTGCGGTAGCAATAGGCCAGTTCCTGGTCGGAAACGTCGTGGAATAGATGGAGTCGCCGGCCGAATTCCGGATGGCCATGCGCCAGTTCCAGGAATTCCTTGCCTCGCCAACCCACCTGGCCAACGATCGCCAATTCCGCCTTGGGATGGCGTTGCCAGAGTCGGTCCATCGCCTCCAGCGCATAACGATGGTTTTTCCGCATCTCGATCGTCCCAACCATCAGATAGGGACTGCGAGATCGCTGAGGGTCAAACCTTCGGGTCATCTCGGCGCGAACCCGCCCTTCGGAGGAGTGGAACTGCGCCCCTAGGGGGAACGCGATCACGGGAGTCGAACGATCCCACCTGGGTGCAATCGACGGAAGATGCTCCCGCACCTGATCGGCTACCGTCTCGGAGATGGCCAGCAGGAGATCGGCATGGGAGGCAGCCAAACGCAGGTACTTGCGAAACTGCTCGGCACCCTCTTCCCCAAAGATCTCCGGATGGAGATGCGGGATCAAGTCGTAGATCACCACCGCGGTTCTCACACCCTTTTGCCTTGCGGCAGCCACGGCCGACCACACCTCGCGGAATCCCCAGTAGGCATCAGGCAGCAGCAGCAGGTCCCCTTCGCGCATCGCACACTGCGCGGATTCCACTGGCCGTTCGAATCGTTCGGAAATCTTTACCGCAGCCTTGAAAATTCCTTGGTGCCCAGGAAGCGGCAGCAACCATTTACGCAACTTCGGGTGCTGGACGCGATCGCACAGCCAGTGAGCCGATGCGCGATACCATGGAGGCAGCCCCGCCAGCACATCCTCGCGCCAAGGTCTACTTCCACCGGCTCCTGGCAGAAGCGGATCCCCCTGTTCCATCGAAGCCGCGATCCAGCTTTTGCCCTGCAGGATCACCGGAAGAACCGAATGAAAGCCACCCGGCTGATTCCGGAACGCTTCTCTCGCGATGCTGCGGACCACCCGCTGGACCCCGGTACGGTATCCCGCCACGACCGTATGCGTCGTATCGATGAAGACCTTGGGCGAATCATTGAGCACCAGGGAGCGACCTACCGGCGAATCGAGCTTCAAGGTCGCTGGCCCCAAAATCGTCTGGATGTCTCCCGCCGATGCCATCTCATATCGATCGGAAGGCAGATCGCGATTCTGGCACCCTTGGTCTCCTAGCATCAGATCGAGCAATTGGTCGGCATAACGCTCGAAGCTGTGCTCGGTGACGTACCTCTGCCGTTCGTCAGTCAGACGTTGGCGATGCCATCCCCGCTCCACCGCCTCCACCAACTTCTCCCCTACCTCCGACCCCTTGGGTTGGTCGGACACGCGCAATACATATCCGGGCGACTCGAGCGCCTCGGCCAAATCCTCGTTGGCGACGGTCGGGATCCCTGCAGCAATCGTATCCAGCAGCGCTCCCGACAGTCCACCGAAGAAGTGGGTGCGCAGTTGAATCGCCAGATCAGCTGCCTGAAGATAGTCCTGGTACTTGGCTTCATCGATCCATTGATCGACGAAATGGATGTACCGTTCCACTCCATGCTGCCTAGCATGCTGTTCCAGTTTCTGACGGATTCCCCCCGCCTCGCCGACCAAATGCAATTCCAGCTTCACTCCCAGACGCCTTCCAGCAGCGATTCCTTCGATCATCTCCTTGGGTGCCTTGACCCAGGCAACCAATCCAAAGCTCATCACATGCACTGCATCGCCAGATAGCCCCAGGCGCTGCTGAGCGGCGATACGAGCTGTTGGCTGCAAGCGCTGCGGATCCAACAGCCGATGGCAACAAAATGGAAGGTACCTGGCCGATACCCCATACTGCCTCTGCACTTGGCTTTGAATCCCGCGGGAATGAACGATCAGCGGCTTGGCCGATTCGAGCAGTTCATCGAAGAAGATTCCCGGCAGTCGCGAAGGTTCGTGCACCCATTGATTCGATTCGGCCAAGGTCACTTCTCGGCCCAGGGACCGGCAAGCCATCTGCCGGAAGTACTCCTCCCCTTTCCACCAGTGATAGAGTTCGGCCAGCCGGTTGTCATGGATCAGACAGGGGCCGCCGTATGTTCGTTGCAGATCGATGATCTTGGTGTGGAAGTGAGAGTTGCCGACGACGCTCAGCACGCCGTCGTAACGTCCGCTGAGATAGGCCCAGGAGGAAATCGGCAGAAATTGATCGACTCCTCGCGATGCGGCGGGATTCGCCGTATCGGTATAGACATCGACGATCGCGCGCCCGCGAAGCGCATCGACCGTCCTTTGCGTGTAGTCGGCAACTCCAGAACGATCGGGTGGCCAAGGAGACTGGATCGCCAGTCGTGGCAACGCACCGGTCGTGCGAGCACGAGGTTGGGCGTTTCTTCGCTGTTGGAGCTGGCGGACGACTTCTCCCCAGAACCTCCTCCCCACCTGCTCGGCCGTATACCGCTGCGGGACCACGCGCTGACCTGACCGCAACTCCTCTCGCCACACAGGCCGCTGCTCCAGTTGCTCCAGCAATTCCAGCAATCGCACGTCGTCATCCGGATCAAACCGGCAACGTTCATCGGCGACCAGTTCGCAATGGGCAGGGATATCCGAAGCAAGGACCAGCGATCCGCAAGCCATCGCCTCAGTCACCGGGATCGAAAAGCCTTCAGCGCGGGAACTGCAGACGGTGGCCAGCGCTTGCTGATACCACTGCGCTAACTCCTGGTCGGTCAGGGTCTGGCCGATCCGCAACTGCGATGCCTTGCCCCCCGATTCCACATAAAGTTTTCTCAGTCGGTCAATCTCTCCCTTGGGATAATGACCCGCAATGCGGAGCTGGGAACTCAGGGTTCCCTTGGCGCGGCCCTGCCCGTGCGCCTTCACCAGGAGGTCGGCATTCTTCCTGGGGTCCCCTCCTCCCACCAGCAGAACGTAGGGTTCCTCCCCGGCTCCCACTGGAACGGAGGTGCGGTGCATCATCTCAAGAAAAGACTTCCGCAACGCCACCCCAGTCACTCGACAACGACCGATCGGCGCGTCGATCAGCTCCCGCAATCGATTTTGCGTGGCGAGGCTGTTGGAAAATAAAAGATCGTAAGCGGCCAGCCATTGTAGGCACTGCACGTACTGCCGCATCGCTTGCGGGTCGCTTAAATATCGGTCGGGCTGATCCCAGGGAATGAAATCGTGCACCAGGGTAGTGGTCAGGGACCCCGGTCGGTCCAGTACACCAGCAAGCGGCTGGGGCGCGTGGGTCATCGGAGATGGCTGCAACAGCAACGAACCACTCTGGGTTGTGGGTGCCTTTGGGCTGGTGACGATGGTGTCGAACAACGAGTGATACGTTTCATGGATCTGTGGCAGCATCGGATCGCACCAGGCGATCCAGCGCGCGGTGGGCAGACCGAGCGTCTGGGCATGCGACTTGCCCCATGCATAGACCGTTGCCGCATGATGCCCAACGCCACGCAAGGCGTAGTTGGGATCCTGAAAACAGCGCGCATCGCAGAGAATATCGATCACCTCAGGCCACCTTTCGATCCGGAGGAAGCATCTGGGATCCAGCCGATTCCAGATGCCTTACCCAATCCTCCAGGGATCCCTCCTGCAGCGTCACCAGACGGCCTTCGGACGTCAGCCGCGTCCACTGAAGACTTTCCAGAGATCGGGTCCCAAGCAGTGCCGACAACCAGCGCCGCTCCTGCTCTAAATCCTCTGGGATCCACCAGCAAATGTGGCTGTGCGATTGCGCCAGGATCTGACGCAGCACCGGGGTTGCCCACGGATCCAACTCGGGATCGACCGCCGTGATCACGACGCGCGAAGGAATCGGCAGGCCCAGCCTTCGCCATGTCGGCTCATCCATCGCCTGACGCCCCAGTCGATGGCAGTCGATGTTCTCGCGAAGCACTTCAGCCCAGCTTCGCGATGGCTCGTCGATCAACACAGCCCCCTGCCCTTCTGGACAGGATGCCAGACTTGTCAGAAGGTGATAACCATCTCTTGGTCCATGATGCACCACCGGTTGGTCGTCGATCCACATTCGGATCGCCTGCGTTACCTCCGGTTGATACATCCCGCGGCACTTGTGCGCCACACCCAAGCGGTCGGTCGGCAGCGTGTAGATAAATCCGACGAATGGATGGGGGGTAAGAAATCGGTCCTCCGAAACCAGACATCCAGTGATCCGATCGCTAGACGCTCCTACCGTTCGCTCCATCGAACGCATGAACGCATGCAGCGTCGAATCGCAGATCGAACTGCCGCTGACAGGCGAACCAGGCAAGACATGCTGTGGCATCGATGCAACCGGCCCACCCTTGCCACTCCAAGGCGGTTGCGTGGCCACCGTCTTCAAGACGAAACGCTGCGAGCGTTTGCGAATCGATAACTCGATCTTCTTGAAGGGCTTCAGCAACCATCGCCGACCTGCCCGCAACCGTTCTTTCCAACGTCTGCTCATCCGTGGGAATCCTTCCCGCTCTTTTTCCGTCAGCTCATCGATCTAGCTGACCTGTTGCCTCTGCCGTCTCCAAGCGCCGGTCCTTCGGCTGCTCCCCTGGAATTCGATCGGGCAATCGCAGCACTATAAGTCATCCTGCGAAAAACGGACAAGAGAAGCTTCTTGGCTTCCGTTTTGCTAGCGAAACTCAGCCGACCATTGCCACCACGGGATCGGTCGATCGCTACCCGCCAAGAGCTCTTCTAGTACCTGGTCGGCCTTCTGGGCGGTCGACCGGAAGGCAACCAAAGGCCCAGGACCACCTAGGTAAAGTCCTTCTCTCGCCTCTAGCCCTAGCAGGTCCCCAGGAATCCTGGTCGCCATCGCCAGCAAGAGTCTGGGATCGACTCCTTGGCCGGTTCCGGCCAGAAAACGCAATTCTTCCCAGACCGACAAGCAGGGATTGCTGGCTCGTGAATCGGTTCCTAGCGCCACCCGAATACCGCTCTGGTGAAGCCTTCGCCAGGGATGTTCGGCATGTCCAAAATGCCGATGGGTCCGCGGGCAATAAACCACCCCCACACGTCCGCCAGCTCGCACCAGCTCGTCGATCGCTGCGTCATCCAGGGCATTGCCATGCACCACCAAAGCGCGCGGGGCCTTGGACAAAAGAGTGATGTATTGGGATAGGGGCCGAGCAACTGGAGGTGTTTCTTCCGAGAATGCCGGCCGCCCCGTCAGTCGTTCCAGCATCTGTGCAATCGGACCAGCCTTCCTTTGCAACCAGTCGATCTCCTCTGGGGTTTCTGCCAGGTGCATTGTCACGAAACGACCCTCCTGGCGACTGAGCGCCACCAATCGCTCCAGCAGCGACCAAGGGAGCGTGTAGGGCGCATGGGGTGCTAGGGCCCAATCCCAGCTCAACGGCACGCCGGAGATCTCCTCACGGAAATCGTTCGCGGCGATCTTCTTTTGTTGGCACCAACTTTCGGCCCAAGACCATGCAGCGGCTTCGCGTTCCGCAACCGGACAAAGAATCTCCGCCGCACCGATCCAATGAAGACCAACACCGATCGCCCTGGCCAGCGATTGGTCCGCGTCCTTTTGGATGGCAAGCCGCAGCGCCTCCGCGATCTCGTAAGGCCACCGAAAGTCCCAAGGGGGAGTGATGTTATCGACCAACCAACCGGTACCGCTTTCGATCGACTCCCTCACCCCGCGTCGCAGGCTGGCCTGACGCATCTGGTGAAGACTCTCCTCGCTCTGGGAACTGGATGCCAGCCGCCTGCGTTCCACTAGCGACTCGACCCATCTGGAAAAACCACCCTCGGCGGAGATCGTTTGCTCCAAATCCGAAAACTCTAGGTGGGTATGGGCGTTGACTAGGCGAGGCACCAAAATGGCGTCGCCGAGATCCAAGTCGCAGCCTCCAGGCTTCTGGACCAACCCTACCACGCGTCCCTGATGCAGTGCCACTGCGCCCCCTTCCATCGGAAGGTCATCGTGGGTCAGAATCCAACGAGCTCGAATCGTCAATGGCTGCATAGGGTCCTTCACTCGGGATCACGCAATGGAACAACGATGGCTCGAAAACCACCCGACGGTCCGCGCAGCTCGGCAACTGCTGGGAAAGCTGCTGGTCCGACAGACCGATCAGGGACGCTGCTCGGGATGGATCGTCGAAGTGGAAGCGTACCTGGACCAGGGAGATGACGCCAGTCACAGTCAGTGCGGCCCAACTCCCCGCAATCGCAGCATGTTCCTCGAAGGGGGATGCTTTTATGTCTATCAGATCCACCAGCAGCATTGTTTGAACTGGGTTACCTGCCCAGCCGGTATCGGCTCAGCGGTCCTGATTCGCGCTCTCCAGCCTCGCGAGGGTATCGACTGGATGGCGCTGCGCCGCGGCACATCCGACCCCCGCCGTTTGACCACCGGCCCCGGTCGACTCTGCCAAGCCCTGGCGATCGATCGGACTCTGGACGGGCTGGTTGCCTCCTCGGGAGGATCCTTATGGATTGAATCTTCCGCGATCCAATCACAGCCCGGATGGAATATCCGCGCCACGCCTCGGATCGGAATCTCTCGATCGAAAGATCTACAGCTTCGCTTTTTTATCGATGGCAATCGCTATGTCAGTGGCTGCGCCAGGGACCATTCCCGCCCTCGGCACGATATCCTTCAGGAGTCGTCGGAATCGGATTCTCTTCCCAATGGACCATCGCACTCCAGGTGATCGCCCGTGCATCGACCCAAATGCTTTTTTCACCCAAGGATAACCGCGATCCTTCTGATGGCCATCCTGCCTGGGGGCTGGCTGACCCCTTGCTTGCCGTCTTGTATCGGTCAGCAAAACCTGGAGGTGCTGGAGAAGTGGACGATCGGCGATGAAAGAATTCATGAAAGCAGTGGACTGTCCGCAAGCCGCGATGGATCGCAGGACCTCTGGACCCATAACGACTCAGGCGACACCGCTCGTCTGTTCCGCCTAAGTCCCCAAGGCAAGACCCTGGGAACACTCCAAGTAGGCCAGGCCCGCGCAGTCGACTGGGAAGATATCGCATCGGGTACTTTTCAAGGTCGCCGGCTGATCTGGATCGGGGATCTGGGAGGCAACAGCAAACCGCGAAAGCAATTTGAAATCTACGCCGTGGAAGAACCAGAGATCGACAAGGAAGGGACGCCACCCTTCACCTGGAAACGCGACTGCCTCTGGACCCTCCGCGTGGAGTTCCCAGAAGCGGGTCTGGACTTCGAAAGTCTTGCCTTCGATCCCGTTGATGGATGCCTTCTACTGGCCAGCAAGTCTCCGCTGGGTGGATCGTTCTATCGGGTCACGATTCCAACACAACCAGGGACTCACGCACTGGAGCCGCAGCGGATCGCTCCCCATCGCATCCCGATGGCCACCTCGGCCGACCTTTCCCAAGACGGAAAACACCTGCTGGTCCTCTCCTATATCGGCGTCTTCCGATATCAACGGATGGAAGACAGCCAGGGACGACTGGAGTCGTGGAACGAATGCCTGAACCGACCACCCGAGATCCTCCAGTTTCCTCGCTTGCGTCAAGCGGAAGCGATTTCGTGGGATGCCGCCGGGAAAGATCTTTGGGTCTCCAGTGAGCAGCCTGAAAATGCCCCCCTTTGGAAGCTTCGGATCCCCGACCAGCCAACGCCATGAACAACGGACGGTTCGATGAAGCTTGCATGAAGCAACGAACGCGATTCTTGGAAGCCTCTCGGCCATCGGCTACGATTTGGGGCGTTCCGAGATCTAGATGGCCTCGTGATTGCTGGCCGCTAGCCTCCCCTCCCCGACTGCTCCTCCAGTCCACTTGAAAAGGTGACTTATGGCCGCCATCCAGAATCATCCTCGTTTCCGTCGCTGGCTGGCTGCCTCCTCCGATCGCCGACAGTTTCTCAGCCAGCTGCTTGCCGGATCGGTTGCTTCGCTGGTCCACCGCCATGCTCATGCCTCTCCACGGCGCCCATCGGCCATCGACCGCGATCCCTTCCAACTGGGAGTCGCCTCGGGGGAGCCATCGCCCGACGGGTTTGTCCTCTGGACTCGCCTGGCCCCCAGACCTCTGGAAGGAGGCGGCATGGATCCAATCCCGTTGGAGGTGCGGTACGAAGTCTTTGCGGATGAATCACTAAAGGACCTGGTCCGACAGGGGACCGCGATCGCTAGCCCGGAACTGGCTCATAGCATCCATGTCGAACTGGAGGGGCTGTCACCGGATCGATGGTACTGGTATCGGTTCCACGTCGCCGACGCCACCAGTCCAGTCGGAAGAACTCGCACGACCCCCGCTAAAGAGTCCAACCCCGAATCGCTCCGATTCGCCTTCGCCTCCTGCCAGCACTTTGAAACCGGTTACTACCATGCCTACCACGACATGGTCCAGCAACCGCTAGATGCGATCGTGCATCTGGGAGATTACATCTATGAGGGAGCTGGGGTCAGCGGAAGACTGCGCCAGCATCAGGGAGGTGAACTGAAGAACCTCTCCGACTATCGCAACCGCCACGCACAGTACAAGACCGACAGCAACCTTCAGGGGGCTCACGCCCACTGCCCATGGCTGGTGACCTGGGACGATCATGAATTCGACAATAACTATGCAGGAAACATCTCCGAGGAATCTTCGGTGGATGTCGAGCAATTTCTGCAGCGGCGCGCAGCGGCCTACCAAGCCTACTACGAGCATATGCCGTTGCGTCGGCGAATGATTCCGCGGGGGCCCGACATGGATCTCTATCGCGCCATTCCCTTCGGCCATCTGGCCTGCTTTCAGGTGCTCGATACGCGCCAGTATCGCACCGACCAACCTTGCGGCGACGGCAACAAACCACCATGCCCTGAAACATTCTCCCCCGACGCAACGTTGCTGGGAGACAAGCAGGAACAGTGGCTCCTCCAGTCGCTTCAGGACCATCCGGCAACGTGGAATATCTTGGCACAACAAGTGATGATGGCTCGCGTCGATCGCATCCCGGGGGAAAAGGTTGGCTGGAGCATGGATCAGTGGAGCGGCTACGATACCGCTCGCAAACGACTACTACAGCAGCTGAAAGATCGTCAGATCGCAAACCCCACCGTGCTGACTGGGGACATCCATAACAACTGGGTCAATGACCTGCATGTCGACTTCGATCGCCCGGACGCCCCGCCGATCGCTACCGAATGGGTCGGCACCTCCATCAGTTCTGGCGGGGACGGGAAAGAAGCTGCCAAGGACCGCGAATCGGTCATGACGGAAAACCCTTTCGTGAAGTTTTACAATGCCGAACGAGGGTATGTCCTGTGCGAAGTGACCAGCAAGCAGTGGCGGTCAGACTACCGCGTCGTCCCCAAGGTGACCGCCCCCGAACCGGAATGCCTTTCCCGCGCCCAGTTCCTCGTCTCCTCGGGTCGCCCGGGTGCCCAGCGAATCGACTGAGCCCCCTCGAAAGCGATCGTCAGCCACGGGAAGACGCAGTTTGCGATCGGGTTGCCAACTTCCCGATGGATCCGTCCCCCGCTGTCCCAAAAGTGCAACCGACTCTTCAAACACCGTTGAAGCATGCGACGATCTTCGTCATCGTCAGGAAGCGATCGCCTCATGGAGCCGAATGGCTGGGGCTACGATCCGCTCCGAACACGGTTCGCCGTTTGGCGAGGTTGAAAACGGGCACGGTGGCCATTTTCAACAGGCTGCTCGGGCGATGCGATCCGAGATAGACCGAGGCGGGTTTTCTAGTGCGTCGCTGCGCGACACCCTGCGGAGAGCTCTCTTTGGCTGCGATATACTTAGCTTTTGGAATCACCGCCATTTCCGCCGCAGTCGGCAGGTTTTCAGATCGAGAGGCACTGATGCCGTATAAGGATGCCGTAGCGCCTCTAGTGGTCAGTCGCACGCTGGGCTATGTCTTCGCGCTGGCTCTGATGATGGGA
>Ga0315900_10004792_pt1 | contig 18897 bp, 22 predicted proteins | sample LakEriMetagenome_FD_203521 | JGI IMG/M metagenome (GOLD analysis project Ga0315900, IMG submission 203521) | Freshwater fungal communities from buoy surface, Lake Erie, Ohio, United States - Buoy 12 MA114 | ecosystem: Environmental > Aquatic > Freshwater > Lake > Lake biofilm | place: USA: Lake...
GCTGGGACATCCAGCTCAAGGGTTCGGGGCGCACCCCCTTTTCGCGCGGGGGCGACGGGCGCGCCTGGCTCGGCCCCGTGCTGCGCGAATATCTGGTGAGCGAGGCGATGGCGGCGCTCGGCGTGCCGACGACGCGCGCGCTGGCGGCGGTGGCGACGGGCGAGACGGTCTGGCGCGAGGGGCGGCTGCCGGGCGCGGTGCTCACGCGCGTCGCGCCCTCGCACATCCGGGTGGGGACGTTCCAGTTCTTCGCCGCCCGGCAGGATACGGAGGCGCTGCGGCTCCTGACCGACTTCGCCATCGCGCGCCATTATCCGGGCGCCGATGGCGCGCTCGGGCTGCTCGAGGCCGCAGTGGCGGCGCAGGCGGGGCTCATCGCGCAGTGGATGGCGCTCGGCTTCATCCACGGGGTGATGAACACCGACAACTGCCATGTCGGCGGGATCACGATCGATTACGGCCCCTGCGCCTTCATGGACGATTTCCACCCCGGGCGGGTCTTTTCCTCGATCGACCGGGGCGGGCGCTATGCCTGGGGCAACCAGCCGCAGATCGCGGCCTGGAACCTCGCGCAGTTCGCGACCTGCCTCTTGCCGCTGATCGATGCCGACCGCGACCGCGCGATCGAGCGCGCCACCGCCGCCGTCCACCGCTTCGGCCCGCTCTGGCAGCAGGCCTGGGCCGAGCGGCTCGGGGCCAAGATCGGGCTCGGCCCCGAGGGGGCCGACCTCGGGCAGGCGCTGCTCGACCGCATGGCCGAGACGGACGCGGATTTCACGCAGACCTTCCGCGCCCTGGCCGAGGGCGCCCCCCTGGCCGAGGGGCTCGGCGCGTGGGAGGCCGACTGGCGGGCGGAACTCGGGCGGCGCGGGATCGCGCCCGAGGCGGCGCAGGCGGCAATGCGGCGCGCCAACCCCGCCATCATCCCCCGCAACCACCGCATCGAGGCCGCGATCGAGGCTGCAGTCGCGGGCGATCCGGGGCCGTTTCAGCGTCTGAACCGCGCGCTTGCGACCCCGTGGGAGGCCGCGCCCGAGGACGACGACCTGCGCGCGGCCCCCGCCGCGCACGAGGTCGTGCACGCGACCTTTTGCGGCACCTGAGGCGAGCCCTCAGGCCGCGAGGCCCTTCGTGCCCATCTCGAGGAACTTCTGCCGGCGGTCGCGGATCAGCGCCTCGGGCTTTTTCCCCGCGAGGTCCTTCAGCATCGCCTCGATCGCCTTGCCGACGGCCTCGATCGTGGCGGCGCGGTCGCGCTGGGCGCCGCCCACCGGCTCCTTCACGATGCGGTCGATCACGCCGAGCTTCAGCAGGTCCTGCGCCGTCAGCCGCAGCGCCTCGGCCGCCTCGCGCATCTTCTCGGCATCCTTCCAAAGGATGCTCGCGCAGCCCTCGGGGCTGATGACGGAATAGACGGAATGTTCGAGCATCGCGATCCGGTTCGCGGTTGCCAGCGCCACCGCGCCGCCCGATCCGCCCTCGCCGATCACGACCGAGACGAGCGGCACCCCGATCTCGAGGCATTTGGCGGTCGAGCGCGCGATGGCCTCGGCCTGGCCGCGCTCTTCGGCGCCCTTACCGGGATAGGCGCCGGGCGTGTCGATGAGGGTGACGACCGGCAGGCGGAAGCGGTGCGCGAGGTCCATCAGGCGGATCGCCTTGCGATAGCCCTCGGGGCGCGCCATGCCGAAGTTGCGCTCGATCCGGCTCTTGGTGTCGTGACCCTTCTCGTGGCCGATGACGACGACGGGGGCATCGGCAAAGCGGGCAAGCCCGCCCATCACCGCATGGTCGTCGGCGAAGTTGCGATCGCCCGCAAGGGGCGTGAACTCGGTGAAGAGGGCGGCGATATAGTCGCGCGTGTGCGGCCGGTCGGGGTGGCGGGCGACCTGGCATTTGCGCCAGGGCGAGAGATCCTTGTAAAGGTCGCGCAGCAGCGTCTCGGCCTTGCGGTCGAGGGCCGCGGCCTCCTTCTCGACGTTCATCTCGGGGTTGGCGCGGGCGACCGCGCGCAACTCCTCGGCCTTGCCCTCGATCTCGGCGAGGGGTTTTTCGAAGTCGAGATAGTGCTGCGTCATGTTCCGCGCCCCGAAGTGGCCTCTGGGTTCTATATGGCGGCGCGCGGCCGGCGGCGCAATCGCCCCGTGTGGGCCTTGACGGGACATTGGGCCTTGAGCATCAGGAGGGCCATCGCCCTATCCCGAGAGGTGGTCGCCATGAGCAGGATCGTCCATGTCAACGGTGCCTTCCTCCCCGAGGCCGAGGCCCGCGTTTCCGTCTTCGACCGGGGGTTCCTGATGGCCGATGGCGTCTATGAGGTGACAAGCGTGCTCGACGGCCGGCTGGTCGATTTCGCGGGGCACGCCGCGCGGCTGCGCCGGTCGCTCACCGAGCTTGGCATGGCATCGCCCATGGACGATGCCGTGCTGCTCGAGCTCCACCGAGAGATCGTGGCGCGCAACGGGGTGGTGGACGGGCTCGTCTATCTGCAGGTCACGCGCGGAAACCCGGGCGACCGGGATTTCGCCTATCCCTCGCCCGAGGTCGCGCCGACGGTCGTGCTTTTCACCCAGTCGAAGCCGGGGCTGGCCGACAGCCCCGCCGCGGCGACGGGCTGGCGCGTCATCTCGGTGCCCGACCTGCGCTGGGGGCGGCGCGACATCAAGACGGTGCAACTCCTCTATCCCTCGATGGCCAAGATGGCGGCCAAGGCGGCCGGGGCGGATGACGCGTGGCTCATCGAAGAGGGCGGGGTCGTGACCGAGGGGTCGTCGAACAACACCTGGATCATCGCGGGCGGGCGGATGGTGACGCGCGCGCTCTCGCACGACATCCTGAACGGGATCACCCGCACCGCCGTGCGCAGGCTCGCGGCCGAGGCGGGCATCGCCGTCGAGGAGCGCAGCTTTACCATCGCCGAGGCGCAGGCGGCCGACGAGGCCTTCGCGACCTCGGCCACGGCCTTCGTGATGCCCGTGGTCGAGATCGACGGGGTCAGGGTCGCGGATGGCCGGCCCGGGCCCCTGACGCGCCGGTTGCGCGCGCTCTATATCGAGGAAATGCGCCGTGCCGCCATCTGACGGGCCGTCCGAAGGGCCGGATCAGACGCCGTTCCAGCCCCGATACCAGCGCACGAATTCGGCGACGCCCGCCCGCAGGTCGGTTGACGGGCGAAACCCCGTGAGGTGCCCGAGCAGGCTGCAATCGGCCCAGGTGCGCGGCACGTCGCCCGGCTGCATCGGGCGCATCAGCCGCTCGGCCGGGCGGCCCAGTTCGGCCTCGAGGATGTCGATGAAATCGCTCAGGCGCACGGGCGCCGAATTGCCGATGTTGACGACCCGCCAGGGCGCCACGGGCGAGAGGCTGTCGCCCGGCACGGGCGCGCCGCGCCCCTCGGGGCCGGGCGGCACCCGGTCGATCAGCAGCCGCACCGCGCGCACCAGATCGTCGACATAGGTGAAGTCGCGCCACATCTCGCCGCCGTTGTAGACCTCGATCGGCCGGCCCTGCACGATCGCCTCGGTGAAGCGAAAGAGCGCCATGTCGGGCCGCCCCCACGGGCCATAGACGGTGAAGAAGCGAAAGACCGTGATCGGCAGGGCGTGGATGTGCGCGAGCGCATGCGCCATCGCCTCGGTCGCCTTCTTGGTCGCGGCATAGAACGAGACGGGCCAGTCGGCGCGGTCGGTCTCGCGGTAGGGCAGGTCGGGATTGGCGCCATAGACCGAAGAGGTCGAGGCAATCAGCACATGCCGCGCCCCGGCCGCGCGCGCGGCCTCGAGCAGGTTGAAGGTGCCGACGAGGTTCGCATCGACATAGCTGCGCGGCGCCTCGATGCTGTAGCGCACGCCGGCCTGCGCCGCGAGGTGCACGACGACATCGGGCCGCGCCGCCGCCATCGCGCGCCCGAGCGCCTCCGCATCCTCGAGCATCGCCTCGGTGGCGGTGAAGCCCGCGCGGGTAGCCAGCAGATCGTGCCGCTGGCGCTTCAGCGCGGGGTCGTAATAGGGCGTCATGCCGTCAAGGCCCGCGACCGTCGCCCCTTCGTCGAGCAGCAGTCGGCAGAGGTGAAAGCCGATGAATCCCGCCGAGCCGGTGACAAGAACGCGCATGCCGAAATCCCCCTTCGCCCCTGATAGCCCGCCTTGCCGCCCGGGGCAAAGCCCCTTGCGGCGTTGCGTTGCACGCGGGCGCGCAGGGGTCTATAGACGCCGCCAAAACCCGCATCCGTCCGGAGGTCCCATGTCCCACGCAGCCCTCGAAACCGCGATCGACGCCGCGTGGGAGGTTCGCGACACGCTCTCGCCCGCGACGAAGGGCGAGGCGCGCGATGCCATCGAGGCAACGCTCGAGGCGCTCGACAAGGGCCGTCTGCGCGTGGCCGAGCGGCAGGCCGACGGGCGGTGGCATGTCAACCAGTGGGCCAAGAAGGCGGTGCTGCTCGGCTTTCGCCTCCATGACATGGAGCCGCACGCCGGCGGGCCGCAGGGCGGCGGCTGGTGGGACAAGGTCGATTCGAAGTTCAAGGGCTGGGGCGCGGCCGAGTGGCGCGCGGCGGGCTTCCGCGCCGTGCCGAACTGCGTCGTGCGCCGCTCGGCCTTTATCGCCAAGGGCGTCGTGCTGATGCCGTCCTTCGTGAACCTCGGCGCCTACGTCGACGAGGGCACGATGGTCGATACCTGGGCCACCGTCGGCTCCTGCGCGCAGATCGGCAAGAATGTCCACCTGTCGGGCGGGGTCGGGATCGGCGGCGTGCTGGAACCGATGCAGGCCGGCCCAACCATCATCGAGGACAACTGCTTCATCGGCGCGCGCTCCGAGGTGGTCGAGGGCTGCATCGTGCGCGAGGGGTCGGTCCTCGGCATGGGCGTGTTCATCGGCAAGTCGACCAAGATCGTCGACCGCGAGACCGGGCAGGTGAGCTATGGCGAGGTGCCGGCGGGGTCGGTCGTGGTCGCGGGCTCGATGCCCTCGAGCGGGGGGGTGAACCTCTATTGCGCGGTGATCGTGAAGAAGGTCGACGCGCAGACCCGCTCCAAGACCTCGATCAACGAGCTTTTGCGCGACTGACCGGCCGCGCGGCCACGGAGCACAGCATGACCGCATCCGCCACAGGGCCGCAGGTCTTTACCCTGCTCGTGCAGGTCGGCCGCAAGGCGGGCGACGGCTTGCCCGAGGGCGCGACGGGGGCGGGCCTTCTGTGCTATGCCGCGGGCAAGGACGAGGGCGAGGCGGTGCGCGAGACGGTCGCACTCCTCAAGCTCTCGGGGCTTGCGCCGCTCGAGGTCACGGGGATGGGGACGCTCGCCGAACGCGAGGCGGCGGGCGAGCGGGTAGACGGCGCCGAGCGCGATCTGATGGCGCGCGCGGCTGCCGAGAACGCGGTGGTGGTGGCCGACGTCACGCCCTTTTACGACGATGACGACGACCCCGAGGACGAACCGGCCGAGGACTGAGGGCACCCCTCAGACGCGCACGACCTTGCCGCCCGCCGCCGCCCAATCGGCCAGACCGCCCGCATTCGTCACGTTGCGATAGCCAAGCTGGGCAAGCACGCCGCAGCCGAGATTGGACCGGCCGCCCGAGGCGCAATAGACCGCGATCGGGCGATCGGTCGTGAAGGCCGGATCGTGGTCGGGGTGGCGCGGATCAGCGACATGGGGCAGCCGCGCGAGCGGCACATGCACCGCCCCCGAGGCCATGCCCGAGGCGTGCAGTTCCGCGCTTTCGCGGACATCGACAAGAAGAACCTCGCCGCGCGCATGGCGGGCGACGAGATCGGCGGCCGAAGGGGTCGCGGAACGCGACAGCGGATTGGCAAACATCGGTGGGCTCCGTTGAGTGATGTCATCGGTATACATTCAAGTAATTGAATGTCAACTCCCTTAGCTTTTGCCGGAAATCCCACGCGTTCGCTCTCCGTTCGCGCTTTCCGGTTGGCGGCGCGGCGCGGCAGGTCTATGTGTCTGCGGGGTGGGATACGGGCGGGTGGCGGCATGGCCGAGCAGAAGTTCATCGAGGTGCGGGGCGCGCGCGAGCACAACCTCAAGAACGTCGATGTCGCGATCCCGCGCGATTCGCTCACGGTGCTGACGGGGCTGTCGGGATCGGGGAAATCCTCGCTCGCCTTCGACACGATCTATGCCGAGGGGCAGCGCCGCTATGTCGAGTCGCTCTCGGCCTATGCGCGCCAGTTCCTCGACATGATGCACAAGCCCGATGTCGACCACATCTCGGGCCTCTCGCCCGCGATTTCGATCGAGCAGAAGACGACCTCGAAGAACCCCCGCTCGACCGTCGGCACGGTGACGGAGGTCTACGACTACATGCGGCTGCTGTTCGCCCGCGTCGGCACCCCCTACAGCCCCGCGACGGGCCTGCCGATCGAGGCCCAGCAGGTACAGGACATGGTCGACCGCATCATCGCCATGCCCGAGGGCACGCGCGCCCATCTGCTCGCCCCCATCATCCGCGACCGCAAGGGCGAATACCGCAAGGAGATGCTCGAGCTGCGCAAGCAGGGCTTCCAGCGGGTGAAGGTCGATGGCGCCTTCCACGAACTCGACGATCCGCCCGCGCTCGACAAGAAGCTGCGCCACGACATCGACGTGGTGGTGGACCGCATCGTGGTGCGCCCGGGGATGGAGACGCGGCTGGCCGACAGCCTGCGCACCGCGCTCGACCTCGCCGACGGGATCGCCATCCTCGAGACGGCACCCGCCGAGGGCGAGCCCGAGCGCATCACCTTCTCGGAAAAATTCGCCTGCCCCGTCTCGGGCTTCACCATCGCCGAGATCGAACCGCGGCTATTTTCGTTCAACGCCCCCTTCGGCGCCTGCCCGGCCTGCGGCGGGCTCGGGCAGGAGCTGTTCTTCGACGAACGGCTGATCGTGCCCGATCAGGCGCTCTCGATCCCGCAGGGCGCGATCGCGCCCTGGGCCAAGTCGAAATCGCCCTATTTCACCCAGACGGTCGAGGCGCTCGCGCGCCACTACGGCTTCGATGCGCGCAAGAAGTGGAAGGACCTGCCCGAGGCGGTGCGCGCGGTCTTCCTGCGCGGCTCGGACGGGCAGGAGATCGCCTTTCGCTATGACGAGGGCGGGCGCGTCTATCAGGTCAGCCGCACCTTCGAGGGCGTCATCCCCAACATGGAGCGCCGCTGGCGCGAGACCGACAGCGCCTGGGTGCGCGAGGAATTCGAGCGCTATCAGAACAACCGCCCCTGCGGCGGCTGCGGCGGCCACCGGCTGAAGCCCGAGGCGCTCGCCGTCAAGGTCGCGGGGCGCCACATCGGCGAGATCGTGGCGCTCTCGATCCGCGAGGCGCATGACTGGACGCTCTCCATTCCCGGGCACCTCTCGGCCCAGAAGAACGAGATCGCGCGCCCGATCCTCAAGGAGATCCGCGAGCGGCTCGGCTTTCTCGTCAACGTCGGCCTCGACTACCTGACGCTCGCGCGCAATGCGGGCACCCTCTCGGGCGGCGAGAGCCAGCGCATCCGCCTCGCGAGCCAGATCGGCTCGGGGCTGACGGGCGTGCTCTATGTCCTCGACGAACCCTCGATCGGGCTGCACCAGCGCGACAACGACCGGCTGCTCGCGACGCTCAAGAACCTGCGCGACCAGGGCAACACCGTCCTCGTGGTCGAGCACGACGAGGAAGCGATCCGCGAGGCCGATTTCGTCCTCGACATCGGCCCCGGCGCAGGCGTCCACGGCGGGCGGATCGTGGCCCAAGGCACGCCGGCCGAGATCGCGGCCGATCCCGCAAGCCTGACCGGCCAGTATCTGTCGGGCAAGCGCGAGATCGCGGTCCCCCGCACCCGGCGCAAGGGAAACGGCAAGAGCGTGAGCGTCATCAACGCCACCGGCAACAACCTGCGCACCCTCTCGGCCGATTTCCCGCTCGGCCGCTTCGTCTGCGTCACCGGCGTCTCGGGCGGCGGCAAGTCGACGCTGACGATCGAGACGCTGTTCAAGACGGCGGCGATGCGCCTCAACGGCGCGCACGAGACGCCCGCGCCATGCGAGACGATCCGGGGGCTCGAGCATCTCGACAAGGTCATCGACATCGACCAGCGCCCGATCGGCCGCACGCCGCGGTCGAACCCCGCCACCTACACCGGCGCCTTCGGCCCGATCCGCGACTGGTTCGCGGGCCTGCCCGAGGCGCAGGCCCGCGGCTACAAGCCGGGGCGGTTCAGCTTCAACGTCAAGGGCGGGCGCTGCGAGGCCTGCCAGGGCGACGGCGTCATCAAGATCGAGATGCACTTCCTGCCCGATGTCTATGTCACCTGCGAGACCTGCAAGGGCGCGCGCTACAACCGCGAGACGCTCGAGGTGAAGTTCCGCGGCAATTCGATCTCGGACGTGCTCGAGATGACGGTCGAGGACGCGCAGGGCTTCTTCACCGCGATCCCGGCGATCCGCGAGAAGATGGACGCGCTCGTGCAGGTGGGGCTCGGCTACGTCAAGGTCGGCCAGCAGGCGACGACGCTGTCGGGCGGCGAGGCGCAGCGGGTGAAGCTCGCCAAGGAGCTTTCGCGCCGCGCCACGGGCCGCACGCTCTACATCCTCGACGAACCGACGACGGGGCTGCACTTCGAGGATGTGCGCAAACTGCTCGAGGTGCTGCACGAGCTGGTCGAGCAGGGCAACACCGTCGTGGTCATCGAACACAACCTCGACGTCATCAAGACCGCCGACTGGATCATCGACATCGGCCCCGAGGGGGGCGACGGGGGCGGACGCATCGTCGCGACCGGCACCCCCGAAGAGGTGGCAGAGATCGAGGCGAGCCACACCGGCCGCTATCTGCGCCCGCTGCTGGCCCGCGGCCGCGTCGCCGCCGAATAGGGCGCCTCAGCGCTTCGCGGGGCAGGTGCTGATCCCGAGCAGGCTGTAGACCCCGCAGGTGCCGAGGATCCCGGTCGCGAGCGGGATGATCCCGATCAGGTAGAGCCAGCGCAGCGAGGCGTCGGGGTTGAGGAAATACCCCGCGATCAGCGCGAGCCCCACAATGATCCGGATGGCGCGGTCGATGGTGCCGACATTCTGCTTGAACATGGCAAGACCTTTCTGAAATTGCAGTGAAGGCAGGATACCAGCCCCGTCGCCCCTGCCAAGCCGCATCCATGCCGCAGGCGTGACATGCGCAGCCTTTCCGTCGCGCGCGGGCGCCGCTATCGTGACGCCTGCGTTCCGAACCCTGCCGGAGGACCCATGCCGCGCGCCCTGATCCACCTCCTTGCCCTGCTGCTTGCGGCCATCGCCGCCGGCCCCGTCGCCGCCGCCTTCGAGACGCGCGCGGGCTCGGCCTGGGTCTATGATGTCGGCACCGGGACCGTCCTGCTCGAGAAGGACGCCGACCGGCCGCTGCCGCCGGCGTCGATGTCGAAGCTCATGACCCTCTACATGCTGTTCGAGGCGCTGAAGGACGGGCGCGTGACGATGGAGACGACCTTCGCCGTCTCGGCACGCGCCAAGTCGATGGGCGGATCGACCATGTTCCTCAACGAACAGGACCGCCCGACGGTGCGCGACCTCATCATCGGGATCATCGTCAATTCCGGCAACGACGCCTGCGTCGTCGTGGCCGAGGGCCTTGCGGGCACCGAAGAGGCCTTTGCCCGGCTCATGACCGATCGGGCGCGCGCACTCGGGATGGAACACACCACGCTGGCGAATGCCTCGGGCTGGCCCGATCCCAATCACCGGATGTCGATGCGCGACCTCGGCCTCCTGACGGTGCGGCTGATCGAGGATTTTCCCGAGCACTACGCCTTTTTCGACCTGCGCGAATTCGACTACAAGGAACGCTCGCCCGCGAACCGGATGAACCGCAACCCGCTCTTCCGCCTCTTCCCGGGCGAGGCGGGCAATGCCGACGCGATCCGGGCCGACGGCCTCAAGACCGGGCACACCTCCGAGGCGGGCTATGGCATCGTCGGGTCGGCCGTGATGGGCGAGCGGCGGGTGGTCGTCGTCGTCTCGGGGCTCGAGTCCGAGCAGGCGCGCGCGGATGAGACGGCGCGCATCCTGAACTGGGCCTTTCGGCAGTTTCAGACAGTCGATGTCGCGCGCCCGGGCGAGGCGCTTGCCGAGGCGCAGGTCTGGCTCGGCGCCGCGCCAACCGTCGGCTTGGTGGCCGAGACTGGCGCGACGATCCTGATCCCCGCCTCGGCGCGGGACGGGGTGACGCGCGAGATCGTCTACCTCTCGCCCGTGCCGGCACCGGTCAAAGCGGGCGACAGGCTCGGCGAACTCGTGATTCGCGTGCCGGGCATGGAGGAGCGGCGGTTGAACGTCGTCGCCGCCGGAGATGTCGCCGAAGCGGGGTTCACCCGGCGCATCGGTGTCGCGGCAGAGATTCTCATGGCGCGCTTGCGCGAACTTGCGGGCCTCTGAGGCCGTGGCGCGGCGCTTCATCAGCTTTGAAGGCATCGACGGGTCGGGCAAGTCCACGCAGGCCCGTCTGCTTGCAGCCCATCTGCGCGCCACGGGGCACGATGTGGTGCTGACGCGCGAACCCGGCGGTTCGCCCGGCGCCGAGGAGATCCGCGCGCTCTTGCTGCGGGGCGAGGCCGATCGCTGGTCGGCGGAAACGGAGATCCTGCTCTTTACCGCCGCCCGGCGCGACCACCTCGAACGCACGATCCGCCCCGCGCTCGGGCGCGGCGCGACGGTCGTGACCGACCGTTTCGCCGATTCGACCCGCGTCTATCAGGGCATCACGCGAGGCGATCTGCGCGGCATCGTCGACCGGCTGCACGCGCTGATGATCGGGGTCGAACCCGATCTGACCTTCGTCGTCGACATCGCCCCCGCGACAGGCCTTGCCCGCGCCGCCGCCCGTAGCGACGGCGAGCAGCGGTTCGAGGGGATGGGACTTGCGATGCAAGAGGCAATGCGGGCGGGTTTTCTGGCGCTGGCGCAGGATTTTCCGGAGCGAGTGCGGATCATCGACGGCGACCGTCCGGCTGACGCGATCGCGGCCGACATCGCGGCGCAGCTGCGATGATCGAGGCCGAACCGCCCGAGCCCGACCGCATCGAGGGCGCGCCCCACCCCCGCATGACGCAGCGGCTGTTCGGGCAGGTGCGGGCCGAGGCGGAATTCCTCGCGGCTCTTGCCGGCAATCGGCTGCACCACGGCTGGCTCATCACCGGGCCGCGGGGGATCGGCAAGGCGACGCTTGCCTGGCGCATCGCGCGCCATCTGCTTGCGGCGCCTGCAACCGGCGAAGCGGGCCTATTCGGCGCGCCAGAGCCGGCGCAGAGCCTCGATGTCGCACCCGACCATCCCGTTGTCCGCCGTATGGCGGCGCTGAGCGAGCCACGTCTGTTCCTGCTGCGCCGCCCGACCGACGAGAAGGGCGAAAAATTGCGTACCGAGATCACCGTGGACGAGGTGCGGAAGTTGTCGAGCTTCTTCGGGCTCAGCGCGGCGGATGGCGGCCGCCGCGTCGCCATCGTCGATGCGGCGGACGACCTCAACACATCGGCTGCGAACGCCCTGCTCAAGCAACTCGAGGAACCGCCCAGGGGTGCGGTGCTTCTGCTCGTCGCGCATCAGCCTGCGCGCGTGCTGCCCACGATCCGCTCGCGCTGCCGGACGCTGCGGCTGCAGCCGCTCGGTGCCGATGCATTGCACGCGGCGCTCTCGGCCGCGCTCGGCCCGGATGCACCGGACCCCGAGGCGGCGCGGACGATCGCGGCGCTTGCCGAGGGCTCCGTGGGAACCGCGGTCGAGCTTGCACTTCAGGATGGTGTAGCGCTCTATGGGCGGCTCGTGGCGCTCATGGACGCGATGCCAAACGCGCCACGCGCGCCGCTCATCGCGCTCGCCGAAGAGGTCGCATCGGGGGGCGCGAAGGATCCGCACCGGCTGCGGATGATCCTCACGCTGACCGACCGGCTGCTCGTGCGGCTCGCGCGGACGGGGGCCGAAGGAAGCCCGCCACCCGAAGCCCTTCCGCAAGAGGGCCGCATCCTTTGCCGGCTTTCGCCGGATCCGGCCGCTGGGCGGAAATGGGCCGATCTGACGGCCGACATCACCGACCGCGTGCGCCGGGGCCGGGCGGTCAACCTTGACCCCGCGACGCTTCTTGTCGATATGCTCCTGCGCATCGACGCCGCGGCGGGATCGTCCGCACAAAGGTAACCCATGCCGACCCTCCCGCCCGAGATCGTCGACAGCCATTGCCATCTGGATTTTCCGGAGCTGGCCGAGGATCTGCCCGGCGTGATCGCGCGCGCCGAGGCCGCGGGCGTGCGGCGGATGGTGACGATCTGCACCCGGCTGCGCAACGAACCCGCCGTGCGCGCCATCGCCGAGCGCTTCGCGGGCGTCTTCTATGCCGCCGGCACGCATCCGATGTCGGCCGCCGAAGAGCCGATCGCCACGCCCGAGGCGCTCTGCGCCATCGCGCGCCACCCCAAATGCGTCGGCATCGGCGAGACGGGCCTCGATTACCACTACACCGCCGAAAGCCGCCCTCAGCAGATCGAGAGCCTGCTTGCCCATATCGAGGCCGCGCGGCGCACGAGCCTGCCGCTCATCATCCATGCCCGGGGCGCGGATGAGGAGATGGCCGCGATCCTGACGCGCGAGCATCGGGCGGGGCCGTTCGGGGGCGTGATGCACTGCTTTTCCTCGGGGGCGGCACTCGCCGAGGCGGCGCTCGGGATAGGGTTCTACCTCTCGATGTCGGGGATCGCGGCCTTTCGGAAATCGGCGCCCTTGCGCGCGATCTTCGCCGCCGCCCCGCGCGATCGGCTGCTGGCCGAGACCGACGCCCCCTATCTCGCCCCGCCCCCCCATCGCGGCAAGCGTTGCGAGCCTGCCTTTAGCGCCCTGACGGTGGCGGCCGTCGCCCCCGACCTCGGGCTCGAGCCCGGCGAACTCGCGCGCATCACCACCGCCAATTTCGACCGCCTGTTCACCCGCGCCGCGCGCGCGAGCCGGGCCGCGTGATGGCGCGGCTCGTCTTCACCATCCTCGGCTGCGGATCGTCGGGGGGCGTGCCGCGGCTTGGCAACGACTGGGGCGATTGCGACCCGGGCAATCCCAAGAACAACCGCCGCCGCTGCTCGATGCTGATCGAGCGGCACGAGGGCCGGGGCACGACGCGGGTGCTGATCGACACCACGCCCGACATGCGGGCGCAGCTTCTCGATGCGGGTGTCGGGACGCTCGACGCGGTGGTCTATACCCATGCGCACGCCGATCATGTCCACGGCATCGATGATCTGCGCCAGATCGTCTACAACATGCGCCGCCGCCTGCCGGTCTGGGCCGACGGCCCGACGCAGGAGGCGCTCATCGCCCGTTTCGGCTATGCCTTCGTGCAGCCCGCGGGGTCGCCCTATCCGCCGATCCTCGATCTGAACCCGATCCGGGGGGCGTTCGAGATCGCGGGCGCGGGCGGCGCGATCCCCTTGCAGCCCTTCGAGGTCGGGCACGGCACGACCGATGCGCTGGGCTTTCGCATCCATGATCTGGCCTATCTGCCCGATGTCGCGACCATCCCCGAAGCCGCCTGGACGCATCTGCGCGGCCTCGACTGCTGGGTGCTCGACGCGCTGCGGCGCGCGCCGCATCCGACGCACGCGCATCTGGCGCTCTCGCTCGAATGGATCGCCCGTGCCGCGCCGCGGCGCGCGGTGCTCACGAACATGCACCTCGATCTCGACCACGCGACCGTCGCGGCCGAGACGCCCGAGCACGTCACCCCCGCCCATGACGGCATGACGATTTCCTACGACATCTGACATGATCGCACTCATCCAGGTGATCGCGCCGGTCTTCCTGCTGATCGGAGCGGGGTTCGTGATCGCGAAGGTCGGCGTGTTGGCGCCGGAGGCAATCGACGCACTTCTGCGCTTTGCCCAGGTCATCGCGATCCCGGTGCTTCTGTTTCATGCGATGTCGACCCTCGATCCAGCCCAGAGCTTCGATCCACGGATGCTCGCCTCGTTCTTCGCCGGCGCCATCCTGAGCTTCGCGATCTGCCTTGCGGGAGCACGCTATCTGTTCGGTCGGCCGATCGAAGAGAGTGTCGCCATCGGCTTTTGCGGCATGTTCTCGAACACCGTCATGCTCGCCCTCGCCGTTGGCGAGCGCGCCTATGGTGCGGCGGCGCTGCCCTCGATCTTCGCGATCATCGCGCTGCATGCGCCGGTCGGATATCTGGTGGGGATCACGACGATGGAGGCGGTGCGCAGCCGGGGACTGGGGTTCGCGCAGGCGGCACGCCGGATCGCGCGCAGCATGTTCGGCAATGTCTTCGTGCTTTCGATCGGATCGGGGCTGGTGCTGAACGTCAGCGGGCTCACCTTGCCCGAGGTGGTCACGGGAGCGATCGAGATGATGGTGCGCGCGGCCATTCCGGTGGCGATCTTCGCGCTTGGCGGCATCCTCGCGCGCTACAGCCCGGCCGGCGACATGCGGCTTATCGGGTTCGTGACAGCGGTCTCTCTCATCCTGCACCCGGCGCTGACACTGGGGATCGGGGAACTGCTCGGGGTGGCACCCGACGCGCTCCGCGCAGCCGTCATCACGGCCGCCATGGCCCCTGGTGTAAACACCTATGTCTTTGCAGGGTTCTATGGTACAGGACAGAGGATTGCGGCCGCGACCGTACTGGTTGCGACGGCAAGCTGCGTTCTGACCGGGCTCGGATGGCTCGCAATCCTCGGCTGACGGGTTAAAGCTTCGGCGCGCTGCGTCGTTTCACGGGGTGGAGGACGACATGCGCGCGGAATTCCTTGACGGCATCGACATAGGTGGCTTCCCCCGCCAGAACTTCGCGCGCGGCGCGACAGTGGTTGCCCCCGACGCGGCCGCCGACCGGCTGTGCTATGTAGCCTCGGGCAGTGTGCGCAACCCGACGAGCGGGGCGCGCATTGGACCGGGCGGCGTGCTTGCGCTGACCGAGTTTCTGGCTGACAGCCCGGCACGGGCGCCGTGGATCGCCTGCGAGCCGTGCACGGTCGCCCATCTGCCGCGCGATGCGGTGCGCGCGACGCTGCAATCGGGCGATCCGATCACCTGGACGCTGGCGCGGATCCTCGCGCTTGAGGCGCTCGGCACATCGTGACGATCCAGCCCGACCTCTCGCGCCCGGATCTGTGCCGTCTCGGGATCGCAGTCGCACAGGGCGTGGTGCGGCTCGTCCACGGCGAGGTCTTGGTGCTGCCGCGCACCGAGGTCGATCATGTCTTCGTCATCCGCCGCGGCGCGGTGCTGAGCTTCGAAGGCGGATCGGCGCGCCTTGTGGCGGCCCCCGGCGTGATCGGGTTGGGCGAGTTGATCGCGGGTGGGCGCTGGCGCAGCCTGATCGTGGCGCATGGCCCGACCGAGGTGCAGGCGCTGCCGGCGCAGATGCTTGGTCGGCGGATGGCCGAGATCCCGGCGACCCATCGCCGCCTGTTGGCCGGTCTGGCCCAGGAAGCCACGCCACATCAGCGCGCAAAGTGACCAAAGCAGCATCATGGTAAACTTTGCCAAACATTCGACGGAAGAATCGCGTGCAAAGACAAATTTTCATGGCTAGATATTTGAACGATCCAGCCAGCAGGTTGCGATGATGCCGCAAAACAGTTCCAATGCGCTCGTACCGTACGAGGCCCCCGGGTCCGTCGTCCCGCTGCATCGCGCCATGCCGGGCGATACGCCCTTCAAGCTCGTGCGCGATGATGTGGAATTGCACGACCGTGCCGAAGTGGTGAAGTTCCTGCCCGACATTCTGGGCCGGGCGCTTGCGCGCATCTGGATCGATCCGACATTCTACGCCGAGTTCAGCACCAATCCCAAGGCCTGCCTCGAGCGCGCCGGGGTCCATCTGCCCGAGGCGATCTCGATCGAGTTCTCGAAGGCCATAGCGGACCGGCCCAAGATCGTCGTCTACGAGCAGAAACCGAACTCGCGCTTCAAGGTTCGCGTCCTCTACCTCCAGCTTGTGATGATGGCGGGGAAATGATCGCAGCGCTTCGCGGCACTCTCGCCGCGCTGGCGCTTGCCTGCGGCATCTGCACTCCAGCCCTTGCTCAGGATGTCGCGGGCGATGATCGCGCGGTATTCGAAGCAGCCGCCGAAGCGATGCGCCTTCGTGACCACGCCACGGCCTTCGACCTGTTCGAGGTTCTGGCTGAAAAGGACCTGCCGGAGGCGCAGTTCATCATCGCCGGCCTCCTGTGGGAAGGGCGCGGCCGGACGCAGAACTTCCGTGATGCGCTCTACTGGGCGTGGCTTGCGAAACTCGGGACCAGCGTGGCGGTCGATGCTCTGACACTCGGGATCACGGGCGATCAGGAGTCACTCCTGGCGGCGAAGCGGGCGCTGGAAGAGAACGCGCAGACCGGACGGGCGGCGGATGCGATCATCGCGCGAATCGTTCCCTCGGTGTCGGTCGAACAGCAGGCCGAGATCGTGGCGCGCATCGCAACCCGCCTCGAAGCGCAACTCGCCGAAGGCCGTCGCGATGCGGTCATGAAATACGCCATCCTCAAGAGCGAGATCATGGCCGAACCCGATCTCGAGACGGCCTATGTCTGGTTCTCGATCGGCCGCGCGCTCGGGATCATCGGCGCGCAGGAGAAACTCGACGCGGTCGCGGACCTGATGGAAGACGAGATGCTGCTTGCCGCTCAGACCAAGGCTGCCGAGGTCTTCGCGACGTCAGCCTTCGGCAACGCAGGGGCGAACCGGAGCGTCCAGCCATGATCCGCATCCTCGCCATCGTGCTTATCGCCACCCTTGCGCCACCGCAGATCTCCGCGGCCGAGACCGCGCCCTGCCTGCGCTGGGGAACGATGCCGGGACAGAAAGGTACAGTCTGCCGCGAGCGGGCGGTTGCGCCGCTGATGTCGAACCTGCGCTGCCGGCTGCGGAGCGAGCAGGTCGACCTGAGCACCAGCAAACGGATTTGCACCTACATGCAGGCCGGTCGCGGCAAGGCCGATGTCGTGATTTCAGTCGATCCGGGCGGAAGCTGCATGCAGGCGATCCGCTGCTGAGGCGTCACTCGCTCAGCTTGCGTTCGATGTCGACCGCGGCCTGCAGGATGCGCGAATTCGCCGAGAAGGCCTGCTGGGCGCGGATGAGCGCGGTCAGATCGGCCGTCATGTCGGCATTCGACATCTCGAGCGCGCCGGACTGAACCGTGCCAAAGCCCACCTCCCCGGGGGCGCCGTAGCGCGCCGCGCCCGAGGCGATGCTTTCGCCATAGTTCGTGTCGCCAAGCGCCTGCAGCCCCGGTTCGTTCACGAACCGCGCCAGCGCCAGCCGACCAAGCGGGACGCCCCCGAGCAGACCATAATTGCCCGTCACCACCCCTTTGGAATCGATCGACAGGGCCGTCAGCGCCGCGGTGGTGCCGCCCTCGGTCGTAATCTCGGCGGGAACGCTGATCGGCAGGCCCTCGGTCGAAAGGACGGGCTGCCCGAGCGGTGTCGTGATGCGCCCGGTCTGGTCGAGCTGGAACGACCCGTTGCGGGTGAAGGATGGCCGCCCTTCGCCGCTTGTGGGCCCGAGGACGAACATCCCGAGCCCGCGGACCGCCATGTCGAGCACCTGGGTAGAGGTCTTGATCGCTCCCGGCGCATGGCTGCGCCGCGCTCCGACTTCGCGGCTACCGATCCCTGGCACGACGTTGCCGGGCATGCCGGTCGGATAGGCGTCTTCGAACTGCGCGGAAGAACGCTTGAAGCCGTTCGTCGCCCCGTTGGCGATGTTGTGCGAGATGACCGCCATGTCCTTCGATGCCGAAGCCATGCCAGTGCGGATGATCGGGATCATGGGTGTCCTCCTCGACTGTGAGCCCGGCTTGCAAGAACCGTGCCGGGAAAGCCCTACATTCTGAACTCCATCGTGCGGCACCGGACGCGGCCAACGCGCGAGTCGCTGCCAACCACGACCGACTCGCCCCCCTCGTAGCGGATCGAGACGGTGACGTCCGCGACGGTCAGTCCCTCGGCGGTCCGCTCCGTGATCTTGACGGGCGTCTCGCCTTCAGGCCGAAGCAGGCGGGCACTGTCGCCGATGCGGCGGCCGTTGACGATCAGTTCGAACGGACCGATCAGGCTCTTGTCGCAGATGACATTGAGTTGCTGGAACCGGGTCAGGCCGCCCGACCGCACCGCATGGATGACAACCGCGACCGCCACCAGCGCCATCACCACCCCAAGGATCAGGAGCGGGCGCCGCAGATCATCGGTCACGATTTCGCCTTTGCGCGGCTGCGGCCGGCAGGTGCCGCCGGCGGCGGCGGCGCCTCCGATGCGGAAGTGCCCTCGGCGGCGGGTTCGACGACCATCTCGGCCGTTCCGGCATCGATCAGGCGCTGCGCGTCGGAGTCCTTCACATCGATTGAGGTGCCACCGAAGAAGCGCATCCCGTTCACCTCGGTTTCCTGAATGATCCGCACGCGCACCCATGATGCGGTGCCACGGTCCGCCAAAGTTGCATCGTCCTCTGCACCAGGGGCGGCGTCCGAGCCGGCCTTCGGGGATTTGCGCAAGCCACCCGACAGGATGTCGCGCACGCTTGCCGGTGCCGCGCCCTTGCGGACGGCGACGAGGCGCTGGCGGACGAGCCATGTCTGCGCAGCAAGATTGCCAAGGCGCATCATTTCCTTCTTTTCGGTGGCCAGGCGGGATTTCAGCATCGCGAGCGCCTCGGAGATGCTCAGATGCTCGACAGCACCCAGAAAGCGCGCGCGCAGCGATTCCATCTCTTCGGACATTCGGGGCAGGTCGGGGTCGGGCAGCCGGCGCTCGGCGAGGCTGCGCAGCTTGGTGGCGGGTGTCACTTTTTCGTCCTCCCTCGGCGTCACTTGGCACTCTCCTTGCAAAATCCGGTCCAAGACGGGGTCTGCCGGCACAGAAACGAAGGACTT
>Ga0315900_10004798_pt1 | contig 18880 bp, 15 predicted proteins | sample LakEriMetagenome_FD_203521 | JGI IMG/M metagenome (GOLD analysis project Ga0315900, IMG submission 203521) | Freshwater fungal communities from buoy surface, Lake Erie, Ohio, United States - Buoy 12 MA114 | ecosystem: Environmental > Aquatic > Freshwater > Lake > Lake biofilm | place: USA: Lake...
GCCCGACGGCCCCGCCCTCCGGCAATGCAGCATTCGCCCGCCGCATCCCTCACCGGCGCGCCTTCTGTCCGGCGTCCGACAGGACCCTCCGATGAACAAGCTCAAGGTGGTGGCAATCGTCGGCACGCGCCCGGAACTGATCCGGCTCTCGCGCGTGCTCGCCCGCCTCGACGAGGCCACCGACCTGCGGCTGGTGCATACCGGGCAGAACTACGACCCGGGCCTCAACGCGGTGTTCTTCGAGGAACTGGGCATCCGCCGTCCCGACCACTACCTGGACGCCGCCGCCGACGGGGCCAGCGCGCTCGCCACCATCGGCAACAGCCTGATCCGCATCGAACCGGTGCTGCGCGAAGAAGCGCCGGACGCGGTGCTGATCCTGGGCGACACCAACAGTTGCCTGGCTGCGATCGCCGCACGCCGGCTGCGCATCCCGGTCTTCCACATGGAGGCCGGCAACCGCTGCTTCGACGACCGCGTGCCCGAGGAGATCAACCGGCGGCTGGTCGACCATATCGCCGACATCAACCTCACCTACAGCGACATCGCGCGCGAGTACCTGCTGCGCGAGGGGCTGCCGCCCGACCGGGTGATCCGCACCGGCAGCCCGATGCACGAGGTACTGCACCACTACCTGCCTCGCATCCGCGCCTCGGACGTGCTCGACCGGCTCGGCCTGCAGCCCCGCGCCTATTTCGTGGTGAGCCTGCACCGCGAGGAGAACGTCGACGCACCCGGAGGTGCCGCGCGCATCGCCGCGGTACTCGCGGCAGTCGCCCGCCGCTACGGCCAGCGCATCGTCTTCAGCACCCATCCGCGTACCCGGCGCAGGCTCGAGGCCGAGGGCATCGCGCTCGACCCGCTCGTGGAACTGCACCCGCCCTTCGGCTTCCTCGACTACGTGAAGCTGCAGGCCGAGGCGCACGCGGTGCTCTCCGACAGCGGCACCATCAACGAGGAAGCCTCGATCCTCGACTTCCCCGCGCTCAACCTGCGCGAGGCGCACGAGCGCCCCGAGGGCATGGAAGAGGCCACGGTGATGATGACCGGCCTCGCTCCCGAGCGGGTACTCCAGGCGCTGGAGATCCTCGCCTCCCAGGGCCGCGGCCGCATCGCCGGACTGCCCGGGCCCGGCGCCGCGGCCGAGGGCATTCCGCGCTTCCCGGCGCCGGTGCCCGACTACCACCGGCCCGCGGTCTCGGAGAAGGTGCTGCGCATCCTGCTGAGCTACACCGACTACGTGAACCGCGTGGTCTGGCGGCGCGGCTGAGGCGACCCCGACGATGCCTCACGCCCCGTCCCCGCGACGTTCGACGCCATGAATCCGGTGCTCGCGCAGTGGCTCGCGGTGGTCTCCCCCCTGCTCGCCTTCGGCGTGGCGCTCCTCGTGCTGCCCTGGCTGCTCGGTCCCGGACGACGCTGGATGCCGGTCGATCATCCGAACGAGCGCTCGCTGCACCATACCCCGACGCCGCGATCGGGCGGGATCGCCATCCTCGCCGGCACGCTCGCCGCCGCACTGGCCGTGATGCCGGCCTGGCCGCTGGCCGCGTGGCTCGCCAGCGGCGCGGTGGCGCTCGCCGCGGTGTCGCTGGTCGATGATTTCCGCGGGCTGCCGGCGCTGGTCCGGCTGGCCGCCCACCTGCTCGTGGCCACCGTGTTCCTGCTGTTCGCCCCGGACGTCGCGCACTGGCCTGCCGGCTGGCTGGGAATCCTGGCCGTGCCCGTGGCCGTGCTGGCGCTGGGCTGGGCGATCAACCTGTACAACTTCATGGACGGCGCCGACGGCCTGTCGGGCGGCATGGCCGCGATCGGCTTCAGCGCGCTGGCCGCCGGCTTCCTGCGCGTGGGCGATACCGGCGGCGCGGCGCTGTCGGCCGCGATCGCGCTGGCGGCGGTCGCCTTCCTGCGCGTCAACTTCCACCCCGCGCGTATCTTCATGGGCGACGTGGGCGCGATTCCCCTCGGTTTCCTCGCGGGCGCGCTCGGGGCCATCGGCATCACGGCCGGCTACTGGCCGGTGTGGTTCCCCGCGCTCGCCTTCGCGCCCTTCTGCCTCGATGCCTCGATCACGCTCGGCCGACGCCTGCTGCGGGGCGAGAAGATCTGGCGCGCGCATCGGCAGCACTATTTCCAGAGGCTCGTCCGCTCCGGCTGGACGCATCGGCGCGTCGCCCTGGCCGAATACGCGGCGATGGCCTTCAGTGCGGCGGTCGCGCTCACCGCGCTGGAACTGGACGGGCTCGCGCAAGGCCTGCTGCTCGCGCTGTGGCTGGCCATCACGCTGGCGGCGATGGCGTGGATCGACCGGCGCCTGCCCGCCCGACGGGGGGAGTGAGCGGGGGTATCATCCGGCGGCGGACGCCGTCCGGCTTTTCGTACCTCCTGGCGTGTCGAGGCCAGCGCACGGGGTTGCGGGACCCGGGACGCTCGAGTCCGCGCGTTCCCTCGTCACCCCCTCGGCGCACCGGAGCCTGGCAATGCCGTTCGGCGTAGGTCCCCGCACGCTCGTCGCGTTCGGCCACGACGTGGTCGTGGCCGCGCTCGCGTGGTGCCTCGCGTTCTGGCTCCGGCTGAACCTGGAGGTACCCGAGCCGTACTTCAGCGCGATGCTCGAGTCGCTGGCGTGGGTCGTTCCCCTGCAGGCGGTGGTCTTCTGGACCTTCGGCCTCTACCGCGGCATCTGGCGCTACGCCAGCGTCTCCGACCTGCTGCGGATCGCCGTGGCGGTGTCGGCGGCGGGGGCGCTGGTCGCCCTCGGGCTCGCGCTGCAGCCGCAACCCACCGGCGTGCCACGCTCGGTGCTGCTGATCGACCCGCTGCTGCTCGCGGTGATGATGGGCGCGAGCCGGCTGCTCTATCGCGCCTGGCGCGAGCGACGAGGCCAGCTGCCGCTCGGGGAGAGCCGAGGCGTCTTCGTCCTCGGCGCCGGGGATGCCGGCGCCCGCCTGGTCGGCGAACTCGCCGCCGCCCCGCAATGGCGGGTGGCCGGGCTGTTCGACGACAACGGCGGCAAGCACGGCCGCTCGATCCATGGCGTGAAGGTGCTCGGAGGACTCGATCGGATCGCCCGCGCGCGCGAGTCCCTGCCCTGGGTCACCCACGCCGTCATCGCGATGCCGGGCTCCGGCCACGCGGCGAGGCGCCGCGCGGCCGAGCGCGCCGCCGACGCCGGCCTGCGCGTGCTCACCGTGCCCTCGTTCGACGATCTCGCCAGCGGCAGGGTCACGGTCTCGCAGCTGCGCGACGTGGAACTCGACGACCTGCTCGGACGCGATCCGGTCGTGCTCGACGACGCGGGCCTCAACGGCTGGATCCGCGGGCGCACGGTGCTGGTCACCGGCGCCGGGGGCTCGATCGGCTCGGAGCTGTGCCGCCAGGTCGCCCGCTTCGCGCCGGCGCGGCTGGTGATGCTCGACGCCTCCGAGTACGCGCTCTACACGATCGAGCAGGAGTTCGCCCGCGAGCATCCGCAGGTCGCGATCACGGCGATCGCCGCCGACGTCCGCTCCGCGCCGAGGCTGGCCCAGGTATTCGCGAAGTGGCAACCGCAGGTAGTCCTCCACGCTGCCGCCTACAAGCACGTGCCGCTGATGGAAACCGACAACTGTGCCGAGGCGGTGCTCAACAACGTCGCCGGCACGCTCGCGACCGCCCGCGCGGCGATCGCGTCCGGCGCGGACAAGTTCGTGCTGGTGTCCACCGACAAGGCGGTCAACCCCACCAACGTGATGGGGGCGACCAAGCGCCTGGCCGAGATGGCCTGCGAGCGGCTGCAGGAGCCGGCCCGCACCACCCGCTTCGTGATGGTGCGATTCGGCAACGTGCTGGGCAGCACCGGCAGCGTGATCCCCCGCTTCCGCGAGCAGATCGCCGCTGGCGGCCCGGTGACGGTAACCGACCCGAACATCACCCGCTACTTCATGTCGATCCCCGAGGCCGCCCAACTGGTGCTGCAGGCCGGGCTCATGGGGCGCGGGGGCGAGATCTTCGTGCTGGACATGGGCGAGCCGGTGCGCATCGCCGATCTCGCGCGCGAAATGATCCGGCTATCGGGGTTCGGTACCGAGGAGATCCGCATCGTCTACACCGGCCTGCGCCCCGGCGAGAAACTCTACGAGGAACCCCTCGCCGACGACGAGCAGACGCTGGGCACGCCGCACCCGAAGCTGCGCATCGCGAAGGCGCGCGCATCCGGCGACGATGTCCTTTCCGCGCTGGACCGATGGCTCGCCACGCTCGCGAACGACCCGCCGGAGGACGATGCGATCAAGCGCGAGCTCGCGCGCTTCGTGCCCGAGTACCAGCCGCAGGGGCTCGACGAGGCCGACAGCCCTCCGGGATCGGCGCATCGGCGGGCGGTCGACGCGCCCGGCACGGGCTCGTCGACGCAGGCAGCCGATCGCGTGGAACCCGCGCCGCGATCAGGCGCATCGCCCTCCGCCCAGCCGGACAGACCATGAACGGCCCCGCCAGCGGTCCGAAGGAGACGGGTGTTGCGTCGAACTGAGCTCGAGGCGAAGGCGATCGCGCTGCATGCGGCCGGGCGCCTGCACGACGCCGACGATCACGCGATGGAGGACGTGTTCCGCGGGAGCGTGGATCGGTTCGTGGAGATCGCGGAGCGCCTGCAGGGGCGGCGCCGGGTACTCGATGTCGGCTCCGGGCATGGCCAGCTGCTCGCGCTGCTCCATGCGCTGGGACACGAGTGCCACGGGGTCGATCACGAGGACATGCGCGTGCGCTATCCGGTGGCCTACGACACGGCGGCGCGGCACGGGGGCCCGATCGACTTCCGGGTCTGCAACGTCGAGAGCGAACCGCTGCCCTACCCGGACGCGAGCTTCGACGCGGTCACCTGCTGCCAGGTGCTGGAGCACTTCAGCCACTCGCACCTGCCGGCGATGCGCGAGATCCACCGGGTGCTCGTGCCGGGAGGGCTGCTCGAAGTGGATGTCCCCAACGTCGCGGCACTCAGGAACCGCGTCCGCCTGCTGCGCGGACGCAACATCACGTACGACTACGCCGAGCATTACCTTCACGCCGAGCCGGTGCTGCACGGTGGCCGGTCCTACTTCCCGCTGCGCCACAACCGCGAGTTCACCCGCGACGAACTCGCGCTGCTGCTCTCGGAGGCCGGCTTTCGCGACATCGACGTGCGCTACCTGCGCTCGCGTCGCTGGCGCAGCGGCTGGTCCCGCGTGCGCTCGCTGGGCACCGCCGTGCGCGACGCGGTGCCCTCGCTGCGCAAGTCGCTGATCGCCTTCGCCGTCAAGTGAGTACCGAGTCCGCCCCGCCGGCCGTGCCCGGGTCCGCGAGCCCGCGCTGGGCGCTGCGCGCCGACCGGCTCGCCACGAACGCCACGATCGCGCTCGCGTTCGCCCTGCCGGTGTCCACCGCGCTCGCGAATGCCTGCCTGGCCGCGCTGCTCGCGGGATGGCTCGTGTCCGGTCGCTGGCGCCCCGCGCTGGCGCAGGTCGTCGCCACGGCACCCGCCGCGCTGGCCGCACTGCTTCTCGGCTGGCTGCTCCTCACCGCAGCCTGGAGCGCGGCGTCCTGGAGCGAGGCCATGGCGATGGCACGCAAGTATTCCGACCTCGTGCTGATCGGGCTGTTCGCCTGGCTGCTGCGCGAGCCTGCGGCTCGCGCGCGAGCGATCGACGCGTTCTGCGCCGCGATGCTGCTCACGCTCGCGCTGTCCTGCGCGGCGGCTGCAGGGCTCAGCCTGCCCTCGGGCCTGGTCAAGGCCATCCCGGGCAACGCCGTCGTCTTCAAGATGCACATCACCCATGGCCTCCTGATGTCTCTGGCGGCGCTGATCTTCGCGCATCGCGGGCTTCGATCCGAAGGCACGCGCGCCCGCGTGTTCTGGTGGTGCGCCTGTGCGCTGGCCTCGGCCAACGTGCTGTTCATGATCGATGGCCGCACCGGCTACGTCGTGCTGGCTGCCTTCGCGCTGCTGGCCGCCCGCCTTCGGGCAGGGTGGCCCGGTGTGGCCGCGGCCCTGCTGGCCGTCGTCGCGTCAGCCGTGACGGCCTATCACGGCGCCGACGGTCTGCGTTCCCGCATCGACCTCGCTGTCTCCGAGGCTCGCGAGTGGCGTGCGGACCGACCCGTGCAGGCCAACGACTCGATTGGCAGTCGACTCGAATTCTGGTCGAACAGTGCCACGCTGGTGCGCGAGCATCCCCTGGCTGGCCACGGGCTGGGAGCCTTTCCTGCGAGCTATGCGGCGCTCACGGCCGGCAGCGGGCGACAGGTCCCGCATCACCCGCACAACGAATTCCTGCTGTTGGCGGTGCAGGCCGGCCTGCCGGCGGCCGCCCTCTTCGCCTGGTTGCTGGTCCGTCTGTACGGGGCAGGCTCGGCCTCGCCTTCAGGACGTTCGAGCACGCGTGCGCTGCCTGTGGAGGCGCTGCTCGCCTCGGCGATCGCCCTCTGGATGGCGCTCGGCTGCGCGTTCAACTCGCTGCTCATCGACCACACCGAGAGTCTCCTGTTCGCGCTCGTGGTCGGCCTCGTCTGCGCCTGGCTGCACGGGCAGTCCGCGCCGGCGGCTCCGGAACACGTCTCCCCCGAGGTCAGGCCATGACCGAAGACGCCACCTCGTCGCTCGAGCGCGCACGCCCATCGGCCGGGCCCGCACCCGGATCGATCCCCGTGTCCGTCGTGATCATCGCGCGCGACGAAGCCGCTCGCATCGGCCGCTGCCTGGCCTCCGTGGCCTTCGCCCGCGAGCGCATCGTGCTCGACGGCGGTAGCCGGGACGACACCGTGGCCCTGTCCCGCTCGCTGGGCGCGCGTGTCGAGGTGGCGGCCGACTGGCCGGGTTTCGGGGCACAGAAGAATCGCGCGGTCGATCTCGCCCGCGAGCCCTGGGTCCTGTCGCTGGATGCCGACGAGTGGGTGGATCCGGATCTCGCACGCGAAATCGCACAGGTCGTCTCCGATCCGCGTTCGGCCGATGTGTACGACATCCCGCGTCGCTCCAGCTACTGCGGACGCGTGATGCGCCATTCGGGGTGGTGGCCCGATCCGGTCACCCGCCTGTGGCGACGCGGGCGCGCGCGGTTCAGCCACCACGCGGTGCACGAGCGGCTGCTGCCGGTCGAGGCCTCGGCGAGGCCGCTGCCCCGGCTTCGCCATGCGCTCGACCACGAGGCCTTCACCAGCCTCGAGCAGGTGATCGCCAAGATGGACCGCTATTCGACCGACAGCGCGGCCATGCTGGCCGCGAGCGGACGGCGTGGGTCGCTCGGCACCGCGCTGATGCACGGCGCGTGGTCGTTCGTCCGCACCTGGCTGCTTCGCGGCGGGTTCCTCGACGGCCGCCAGGGGCTGATGCTGGCGATCTCGAACGCCGAGGGCAGCTACTACCGCTATCTCAAGCTGATGCTGCTGCGGGAGGCTGCAGACGGTCGAGCCGAGCCCTCGGGCCACGGACCGGCGCCCCGCGACTGGCCCCGCCACCCTCCCCCGGGCGGGCCATGAGTCCGCGCCGCGCGCTGCTGGTCGCCCCACGCCGCATCGGCGACGTGCTGCTCGTGACCCCGCTGCTGGCGAGCCTGCACGCGGCGTGGCCGCAGGCACGCATCGACGCGCTGGTCTTCGCGGGCACCGGCGGGGTCCTCGAGGGACAGCCGGGCCTGGGCGAGATCCTCGCGATCGACGAGCGACCCGCCCTGCGCGACCACCTTCGACTACTCGCGCGAATAGCGGGGCGCTACGACGTCGCGCTCTCGGCCGTGCCCAGCGATCGATCGACGCTGTACGCCCGGATCGCCGCACGCCAGGCCGCGGGTGTCGTGGCGCCGGGCCTGCAGCAGCGCTGGAAGCGCGTGCTGCTCGGGCACGCCGTGCCTTTCGACGACCTCGACACCCACTCGGTCGTCCAGTCGCTGCGACTGGCCGACGCGCTGGGGATCGGTCGCGTGGCCAGGGTACACGTCGCCTCGGCCCCCCTGCCCGCGCCGGTCGAGGCCGAGCTCGGCCGCGATCCGTTCGCGGTGATCCACCCCTCGCCGCGATTCCGCTACAAGCTGTGGTCCCCGGACGCGCAGGTCGACTTCGCGCACTGGCTGCAGGCCGCCGGCTTGCGCCCGGTCCTGACCGGGTCGGCCGATGCCCGCGAGCGCGAGCAGGCAGACTGGCTCGCGCAGCGCATGCCCGCGAACACGCTGAACCTGTGCGGCCGGCTCACGCTCGCGCAACTCGGGCGCCTGCTGGGCCTTGCCCGCCTCTACGCCGGACCGGACACGGTCGCCACGCATCTGGCCGCCGCCGCCGGCGTGCCCACGATCGCGCTCTTCGGCCCGTCCAATCCCGTGAAGTGGGGTCCGTGGCCGGTCGACTGGACCGACGACGCCAGCCCGTGGTCGAGAGTCGGCAGCGCGCGGCAGGGCAATGTCTGGCTGATCCAGGGAGAGGCCGACTGCGCGCCCGGCGTGCCCTGCCTGGCGGAGGGCTGTGACCGGCACATCGACAGCGGCTCGCGCTGCCTGGAATCCCTGCCGGCCTCGCGGGCGATCGACGCCGCGCGCGAACTGCTCGGACTGCCCGCAAGCGACTGACTGCGCTCGGGTTCGGGCCGGCGGGGGAGGGCAGCGCCCGCGCGCGGCTCCCTGCGCAGTCGAGGTCCGCCTGCGGTCGTGGAGCGCTTGGGGCATGATCCGGCCATGGACGATCGCTTCATCTCCCGCTGTCCCGTCGGCTGCGACACCACGCTGGCCCCCACGACGATCCGGCTGCCCGAGGGACTGCTGCTTCAATGTCCGGCGTGCGGCCAGCGGGTCAGCCAGGCCTCGCGCACCCGCTACGCGGAGTCGATGCGGGAGTTCAACTCCAACTCCGGCACCGATCCCGTGCCCGGCGCCCAGGCGCGGCGCGACCAGGTCGCCCGTCGGCGCATCGAGCAACTGGCCGCGTTCGCGGGACGCACGCCCCTGGCACTGGACCTGCTCGACGTCGGTTGCTCGACCGGCGCCTTCCTGGCCTCGGCGGTGCGCATGGGCGTACCCGCCCGCGGGGTCGAGCCTGCCCCGGAGGCCGCGGCCACCGCTCGCGCGCGTGGCCTGGACGTTCGTACCGCGACGCTGGGTGAGTCCGGCTACGGGGCCGGGCAGTTCGATGCCGTCACGCTGTTCGAGGTGATCGAACATCTCGACGATCCGCTGGCCCTCGCGCGCGAAATCCGCAATGTCCTGCGTCCCGGCGGGATATGGCTGATCGGCACCGCCAATGCACACAGCTGGACCTGCGCCGCGATGGGCGGGCGCTGGAACTACCTGCACATCGACGCGCATGGCGGCCACGTGAGCTTCTTCAGCCCGGCGTCGATCCGCGTGCTCGCCGAGCGCACGGGCTTCGAGGTCGTCCGCATCGATACCCGTGGCGTGCGCTGGTTCGAGCGCGGCGAGGTCTCCGCACCGCTCTATCGGCTGTCGAAGGGGGTCACCGAAGCCCTGTCGCCGCTGGCCCACCTGAGCGGCCGAGGCCAGGACATGCTGGCCTGGCTACGCCGACCGGCAGACTGACCGGAACGGTCCCGACGCCCGATCGCGGGCACTCCTCGGACGGATCCCGGTCCCGCATCCCTCCGGGGCGCAGGGCCAGCCCGGCGTCGCCGATACCGGCCGCCAGGACGAGGGCGTCGCGTCTCAGCCCGCCGGCCAGGGCTCGCTGGCGGCCACGGGATGCTGCCGGTGCAGCAGCGCGTACGTCCCCTCGCGTGCGAGCAGTTCCGCGTGCGTCCCGGATTCGACGATACGCCCCTGCTCGAGGACGAGGATGCGATCGGCACGCTCGATCGTGGAGAGCCGGTGCGCGATCACCAGCGTGCTGCGCCCGCGCATCAGTTCCTCGAGCGCGCGCTGGACCTGTCGCTCGGACTCGTTGTCCAGCGCCGAGGTTGCCTCGTCGAGCACGAGGATCGGGGCGTTCTTGAGGAAGGCGCGCGCGATCGCCAGGCGCTGCCGCTGCCCGCCCGACAGCCGCAGGCCGTTCTCGCCGACCTCGGTGTCGTATCCGTGCGGCAGCGCCATGATGAAGCCATGCGCGCCCGCCGCGCGCGCCGCCGCCTCGATCGCCTGCCGCGGTGCGTCGGCCATCGCGCCGTAGGCGATGTTGGCGGCGATCGTGTCGTTGAACAGCGTCACCTCCTGGCTGACCAGCGCGACGTTGCGCCGCAGGCTCGCCAGGGTGAAGCCTGCTCCGTCGCGTCCGTCGAACAGCAGCCGACCCGAGGAGGGCGCATGGAACCGCGGGATCAGATTCGCGAGCGTGGTCTTGCCGCTCCCCGACAAGCCCACCAGCGCCACGGTCTCCCCGGGGGACATCGCGAAGGTGATCGACTGCAGCGCGGGCGGCCGATCCTCCTCGGCGCCCGGGTAGCGGAAGGACACCGCGTCGAAGGCCAGCGCACCGGTCAGCCGACCCGCGTCCTCGCGCCCCTCGTCCGGCTCGGGCTGCGTGTCGATCACCTCGAAGACCGTCTGCGCGGCGGCGAGCCCCTTCTGCAGGTATTCGTTGATGCTGGTGAGCCGCTTGAGCGGCGAGGTCAGCAGCAGCATCGCGGTGACGAAGGAGACGAACGCCCCGACCGTGGTCCGGTCCTGCATCGCCCGCTCGGCCGCGATGTAGACCACGAAGGACACGGCCAGCGCGGCGATCAGCTGCACCACCGGCACGTTGGCCGCCGCCGCGACCACCTGCTTCATCGTGAACCGGCGCATCCGGTTGGCCACCTCGAAGAAACGCGACCGCTCGGCCTGCTGCCCTCCGAAGACCTTCACCACCTTGTGGTTGTCGATCGACTCCTGCAGCACGTGGGTGATGTCGCCCATCGTGCGCTGCGCCGACAGGCTTGCCGCGCGCAACCGGCGGCTGACCGCCTTGACGATCCACGCAATCAGCGGTGCCATGGCCAGCACGACCAGCGTGAGCATCCAGTCGAGCCAGAGCAGCACTGCGAGCAGCGCGATGATGCTCACGCCATCCTTGACGATGATGGTCACCGCATCGGTTGCCGCGGTCGTGACCTGGGCGGCATCGTAGGTCACGCGCGAGATCAGGTTGCCGCTGGCGTGCCGCTCGTAGTAGCTGGCCGGCAGGCGAACCAGGTTGTCGAACATCCGCTGGCGCAGGTCGAGCACGACGCGACTGCCCACGTACTGCGTGCAGTAGGTGCCGGCGAAGGTCGCCAGTCCGCGGACCGTGAACAGCCCGATCAGCAGCAGCGGGATCAGCGTGATCCACTTCGGGTCGCGCTCGACGAAGGTGCCGTCGAGGATCGGCTTCATGATCGCCGGCAGCGCGGCCTCGGTGGCGGCCACGACCACCATCGCCAGCACGGCGAACGCGAAGACGCCGGCGTAGGGGCGCACGAAGCCGAGCAGGCGACGGTAGAGGGCGACGCTGTCGACAGGCGGGGTTTCCGGCAGGCGGGACACGGTGCGGGGGCAGCGGAACCACCCCCCGTTGGCGCCCGGCGGGGCGCGACCCCGCGATTATGCCCGAGGGGCCCGTCCGCGCCGGCCCCCGCCGGCCCGGCCGCCGACCGGCGGCGGGCGCCTCACCCGCCGCTGATCAGTGCCGCCCGGATCATCGCGCCTGCCATCGCAGCGCGACGAACAGCTGGCTGCGCGGCACGGTGTAGTGCTGCACCTGCTCGTAGTCGCGATCGAACAGGTTGTCCCAGCGCAGGTCCACCGCCCAGTTGCGATCGATCGCATAGCGCAGCGTCGCGTTGACCACGCCGAATCCGCCCATGCGGTTCGCCGGAGGCTCGCCCGCCCGGTCGAAGCGGGCATCCGCGCCGCTGATCTCCACCCCCGCCAGCCACCGTCCCGCAGGCAGGCTGGCACCCAGCGCGCCGAACTGACGGGCCCGGCGCGGCAACTGGCGGCCGGTATCCGCGTCCTGGGGATCCTGCAGCGTCGCCTCGGCACGCAGCCTCACCGGGCCCAGCGTTGCGCGCCAGCCCAGTTCCACGCCACGCGTGCGCGTGCGCTGCAGGTTGATGACCGTGGCGAAGGTGACCGGGTCGATCACGATCAGGTCGCGGATCTCGTTGTCGAACGCCGTCAGCGAGATGCGCTGGGCACCGATCCGCAAGTCGGCGCCGACCTCCCGACTGCGCGAGCGTTCCGGTCGCAGGGTCGGGTTGCCGTTGAAGAACGCGCTCCGGTAGTACAGATCGTTGAAGGTGGGCGCCTTGAACGCGGTGCCCGCACCCGCGCGCAGGCGCAGCGACGCCGCGGGTGCCCAGGCCCAGGCGAGCGACCCGGTCGGCTGTCCACCGAACTGGCTGTTGTCGTCGTGGCGCAGGTTGATCTGCCAGGCGTGGGCACCCACCTCGCCCGCCAGGCCTGCGAAGGCGCCCAGCGTCCGCCGCGAGCCGACCTCGTAGGGGACGGTGGCCGAGACGCGCTGCTCGAGATGATCGACCCCGGCGATCAGCCGTCCCAGCGGCACCTGCACGGTGTTCTGCCAGGTGAGCTGGTCCTGCGTGGTGCGGAATGCGGACGGAAACGCCCCGGTGGTGTCGATGTCGTCGCTGCTGCGCCCGGCACGAAGCAGGCTCTCCCACCCCTCGCCGATCCGGTTGCGGCTGTGGGCGGCGAACGCAAGGATCGACTGCCGGTTGCGATCGTCGGTCGCAGGCCCCGCATCGAAGCGGGTCGCCGCGTCGACGGCGAAGAAGCTCAACCCCAGTTCGTGGCCGGGTGCCCACCGGCGCACCAGCCGGCCGCTCGCGTTGAGATTGCGTCCGCCGTCGGCATCGGCGTTGTACTGCCCGAACGGGATGCTCGGACGCGTCGCCGAAAAACCTCGGGTCGCGGTGTGGCCGACCGCGAGCCGCGCATCGGTCTGGCCGTCATCGCCTCCGAGACTCGCCGAGAGCGTGCGGGTGCCGTAGCTGCCGTAGCCCGCCGCGGCACGTGCACCACCGCTGCCCTGGCCACCGCGGGTGAAGACCTGCACCACGCCGCCGATCGCATCCGAGCCGTACAGGCCGCTCGCCGGACCGCGCAGCACCTCGATGCGATCGATCTGCTCCAGCGGCAGGTGCTCGAACGCGGCCAGGCCGGCCGTCGCCGAGTCCACGCGGACCCCGTCGATCAGCAGCAGCGTGTGCCGGCTCTCCGCGCCGCGGAGGCGCACCGCGGCCGGTTGACCGCGCCCGCCGTTGGCCGTGACATCGGCAAGTCCCTGCGATCCGAGCAGCTCGACGAGGCTCTGCGCGCCCGCGCGCTCGATCTCCGCGGGTCCGATCACCTGCACCGGACGCACGCTGGAGTCGAGCGGCTGCGGATCGCGGGCGGCGGTCACCACCACCTCGGGCAGCGCGACCGAGCGTGGACGCGAAGCGCCCGTACTCGCCGATGCGGAATCGCCCGAGGCCGCCTGCGCGAGCGTTGCGCCCGGGCCGGCTTGTGCCCGTGCCAGCGCCGGGGCCAGCGCGACCAGTACCGACAGCAGGAACACGAGCACCCGGTGCCTTGCGAGTGCGCGTATCGCCGCAGCCGGGACGGGTTGCGACGGTCGCGTGCGCAGACGGCACTGCGCTTGCGCTTGCGCGTGCGACTGCGATTGCGATTGCGATTGCAGTTGCGCTTGCGCTTGCGGTCGCTCTAGCGGTGGAACTGGAGGTTGCTGTCGCGGATGCGCGTGTTGTTGCGGTTGCTGCTGCGGCGGGTGTCGTGGCGGATGTTGCGGATGATGCTGCGCGTGCCGCTGCAGGGGGTGCAGGGGCGGTCGGTGCGGCGAACGGGACCGATCCGCGCTGCACGGACCTTCAGGTGTCGCACACGCAGGGAAGCGTTTGCACGCGCGCGAGCGCGCGTCGACTCGCTCGGGCGGGACGAGGGGCGTCATGGTGGGGTTCTCCGGGCTGGGCGCGCCCTCCGCACGCCGTGGTGCCGACGCCGACGGAGCGGCAACCCGCTGCGGCACGCCCGACCGGGACTCCTCTGCCCGGTACGCGCGCGACCGCAAACCAACGCCTGTCCGCCGTCGCCGACCGGTTCGCCGCGGCCTTCGACGGCCGCGTGGCGTTCCGGTCTGCGACTCGGGCCGGTCTCCGGGCTCGCGAGACTTGATGCGCCGCCTTCCCATGGTCATCCCACAGTGGCTTCAGGGCGCACCCGCTCTCGCCTACCGTTGCGGGGGCAGCACCGGCCTGAACCCCGTCCCGACCGGGACGCGTCCTCCACCGGTTTCCCGTTTAACGCCGCCGGACCGTCCAGCCGCGCACCCGGGTCGCCCGGGCAGTATACGTCGGGCGGCGGATGGGCACCGCGGGCGGTCGATCCTCGCCCCCGGAGGCATCGGCTTTTTGACGCTTGACGGGCGATTCTTCTATAGTCGCGCGATGGATCTGGATCTCAAGGGCCTCGAGGACAGGGTCGGCCGGCTCGTCACGCTCAGTCGTCGGCTGCGCGAGGACAACAACCGCCTGCGCCAGCAACTGGTTGCCGCCCAGAACGAGAACAAGCAGCTCGCGGAGAAGGTCGCGGCTGCGCGCGCGCGCGTCGAATCGCTGCTGGCCGAGGCCCAGGGCGACGCGTCCACCGCCACGGGTCCCTGACCCGGACCTGCACCGGACGGAGTCACGTCATGCCCTCCGAAGCGAAGGCACTCGAAGTCACGATCATGGGCCGCGGGTTCCGCGTCGCCTGCCCACCCGACCAGGAGGAGGCCCTGCTCGAGGCCGTCGCCTTCCTCGACGGCAAGATGCGCGAGATCCGCGACGGCGCCAAGGTGATGGGCACCGAGCGGGTCGCGATCATGGCCGCGCTCAACATCGCGCACGAACACCTCACCACGCGCGTGGCGGGCGCGGTCGATGTGTCCGAACTGCGGCGCAGGGTCGGTTCGCTGAACGCCTCGCTCGACGAGGCCCTCTCCGAGCAGGAACCCCTGTTCTGAGGCTAGTCTTCAATCCCCTGCGGTGTTCGCGCGGGCCGGAAACTCTTGAACCAATGCAGCAGATCCGGCTGCCAACCCGATGAGCGCGGTGTGCGCGTCCCACGTCGGACGTACCTGAAGCGCTCGGACGGCGGCCCCTCTTGAACCTTCGGTTCAAGGATCAGGTTCGAGCGGCATCCGCGGGGGTCCCCGACCTTTGCACTCGCGCATCGGCGGCCGCGCCTCCCTGCGCACGGGTAACCCGAAAGCCCCCCGCGCCCTTCGGCAGGCCGGCACCCGGCCAGCGACCCGCAACCGCGGACCGACTCAACGCGCGGCATCGCGCCCGCCCGAGGCCAATGCCCGCCGCAACCCGTCGACCAGGGGCTGCCAGGCCTGCCGTGGATCGAAGCGCCGGCCCGCGGTCACCGCCCGCCGGGCGTAGCCTGCGTAATCGGCGTGGATGGCCTCGATCGCGCCCTGCAGCGTCTGCGGCCGGGCATCCTCCACCACCCGTCCGGCACCGGATTCCTCGACGATACGCGCCATCGGCGTGCCGGAGAGGGTGACGATCGGCGCGCCGGCCATCAGCGCATCGAAGGTGACCGAGCTGGTCTTGTCCGCATACTCATGGCGATCGTAGGGCTGCAGGCAGATCGATCCGGGAAAGAGGTTCGCGTAGGCCAGCCGGTCGGGGGTCTGGTCCAGGGTCTTCAACGTGGGGGCGCCCAACGCGCGCAGGCGGACGAGATCGGCGGCGGTACGGTCGTCGTGGCGCCCGTAGTGATCGCCTGTCGTCTGCACGAGCACGGGCAGCGCATCGCCGCATCCGGAGACATGTTCCACCCAGTCGACCACCTGGGTGAACCCCTTGTCCGCGCGCGCGGCACCGGCAAACAGCACATGGCGGAAGACCTCGCACGGCTGCACGGCGCCGACCTCTGCGTTGACCGGAATCACCGCATCGACCTGCCGGAAGCCGGCGTCGCGCAGCCGATCGGCGATCTCGGCGGACGCACCCAGCAGGTGCAGATGGGGCTGGCGGCGGGCCAGCGCCCGCAGGGCCTCGCGCCGACCCGCGGACAGGCGCAGCTTGTGGAAGTACAGGAACACGCGGTCCGGCGGCAACGGGGTTCGCGCCAGCAGGTCGATCGAACGCAGGTCGGACCAGGTCGCCGTCGGCACGTACAGCGGCCCGGGACCGCGCAGCAGGCGGCGGTAGAGCAGCAGCGCCTGTAATCGACGCAGCGGTCGCACGAAATGCCGCACCGTCTCGACACCGGTGGCGATCACGCTCGGCGCGTGCGCCCGGCGATCGATCCACAGCCGGTAGGGCAGGTCGGGGGCCGCGCGAAACAGGCTGCCGAAGATGGCCGCGCAATGGCCCGCATCGCTCACCAGCGTGGGTTCGACGACCTCAACGGCCATGGGTCGACGCGGCAAGGTGGACGGCCGCCGCCCGCACACGCCCGTGGTGACGCCCGCGCCGCAACGGGTTCCCACCGGCGCGTGGATCGCGCGCGCGGGCTTCGGCGAGCGCAGGGCTCCGCACACGGCATCCGGCAGGGGAAGGGTAGGGCAGGCGATTCATGGCTGGCGCGACTGTATCCCCGGCCCGCGTGCGCGGCAATCGAGCGATCCCGCGACACCGACGATCGGTCCGGACGCGGCGATGGCACGACACCCTCGATCGGATACCCTCGGTCGAATGCCCTGCTCGCCCGACATCCGGTCGGCCGGCGGCCGTCCGTGCCGCCTGCGCCGCTCCGGATGCCGGTTTTGTTGTATTTCTACGCGATTGCCCGCCACCGACAGGTCGATCCCATGTCCTACTGGCTGATGAAGTCCGAGCCCGATGTCTACGGGATCGACCACCTCGCCGCCGAACCCACGCGCACCACCGCCTGGTGGGGCGTGCGCAACTACCAGGCACGCAACTTCATGCGCGACGGCATGCGGCTGGGCGACCGTGCGTTCTTCTACCACTCGAGCTGCCCCGAACCGGGCATCGCCGGCCTCGTGGAGGTCTCGCGCCTCGCCTATCCGGACGAGACGCAGTTCGACCCGAAGGGCAAGTACTTCGACTCGAAATCGACGCGCGAGAACCCGCGCTGGCTCAACGTCGACGTCAAGCTGGTGCGTCGGGTGCCGCTGGTGCCGCTGGCCGAACTGCGCGCCCACCCCGAACTCGCCGGGCTGCGCATCCTGCAGCGCGGCAACCGGCTGTCGATCACCCCGGTCGAGGCCGATGAATGGGATTTCATCCTCACGCTGATCGGGAAGGCCTGATGATGTCGTCCGCCCCGATCGATCGCGGTCGTCTCGGCGCAGGTGCCGTGGCGGCGCTGATCGCGACGCTGGTCGCCTCCGTCGCGCTGCTCTACTGGGGCACGCTCGACAATCCGCCGGTGTTCGACGACCGCGCGCTGATCAAGCCCGATGTCCTGGCCGCGCTCGGTGCGCCGGGCTCGCTGCTCGACGTTCGCGGGCTGTCCTATGCCACGCTGGGCTGGACGCACGCGCTCGCCGGCGACTCGATGACGGCCTACCGCGTGACCAACCTGCTGCTGCACGCGGCCACCTGCATCGTGCTCTTCGTCTTCCTGCGTGCGCTGTTCGAGGCCGTGGACCTGCCGGTGCTGCCCGAGCCGGGACGCCTGCCCGGCATGACGCACTGGTCGGACGACACCGCCGCGGTCCATGCGTTCGCCGGCGCGATGCTGTTCGCGCTGCATCCGGTCGCGGTGTACGGCGCGGCCTATCTCGTCCAGCGCAGCATCGTGATGGCCACGCTGTTCTCCGTGCTGTCGCTATGGCTGCTGCTGCGCGGGCTGCGCGCGGCCGGCGACGATGCCGGCGTTGCCGCGAGCACGCCGGCGGCCGCGACGGTCGCGCGGCCCGAAGAACACGCGAATCCGCGCCTGCCGGCCACCGCGTGGTACGGGGCCTCGGCGCTGGCCTACCTGCTCGCGGTGGTGTCGAAGGAGCACGCGGTTGCGCTACCCGCGGTGGCCATCGCGCTCGCGCTTGCAGTCCAGCCGGGCAGCGCCGGTACCCTGCGTGATGCAGCCGCCCGCCTCGCGCGTCGGCTGCGTGCGCTGTGGCTGCCGATCGTGCTCTACGCGCTGGTGGGCGCCTACATCGTCGCCCGCATGCGCGGGGTGCTCGGGTCTCCCTACGAGCCGTTCATCGCCGAACTGCTGGGCACGGTGCAGGCCGAGCGCCCCCAGGTGTCGCTGGAGAACGCCTATCCGCTGTCGGTGCTCACCCAGATGGGGCTCTTCTTCGGCTACCTGGGTCTCTGGCTGCTGCCCAATCCGGCCTGGATGTCGATCGACCTGCGCCCGGAGATCGCGGGCAGCCTTTGGGCCTTCCCGCAGGTGATCGGCGCCGTGGCCTGGCTCGCCTGGGGCGCGCTCGGCGCGTGGCTGCTGATGGTCTCGCGGCGAGCGCGCCTCGCCGGCTTCGCGATGCTCGCGCCGTGGCTGATGTTCAGCGTCGAGCTGTCCACCGCGCGCATCCAGGAGCCGTTCGTGCTGTATCGCAGCTACCTGTGGATGTTCGCGCTGCCCGCCGCGCTGCCCCTGCTGGGCTTCGCGGTGCGCGCGCGCCACGCGGTCCCCGCCCTGCTCGCGCTCGCCGCGCTGCTCTGCCTGCCCGCGGCCAACCGACTGGCCACGTTCGAAAGCCCGCTCGCCCTGTGGGACGACGCGGTACGCAAGCTGGAGCAGCCCTGGCGCATCGGTTCGGAGCGGCCCTTCATCGTCCGCGGACTCGAGCACCTGCGCGGCCAGCGCGCGGAGGATGCGCTGGCCGACTTCCGCAAGGCGCTGGAGATCGCACCGTCCGAGTTCAGCGCACTGCTCAACAGCGGGGTCGCGCTGCTGCAGCTCGGGCAAGCGGGCGAGGCACTCGCCTACTACGGGAAGGCCGCCGCCGTCAGGCCGAACAGCGCCGAGCCCCTGGTCAACGC
>Ga0315900_10004801_pt1 | contig 18868 bp, 3 predicted proteins | sample LakEriMetagenome_FD_203521 | JGI IMG/M metagenome (GOLD analysis project Ga0315900, IMG submission 203521) | Freshwater fungal communities from buoy surface, Lake Erie, Ohio, United States - Buoy 12 MA114 | ecosystem: Environmental > Aquatic > Freshwater > Lake > Lake biofilm | place: USA: Lake...
TCGCGAAGTAGAGCGTGCCGTCGGCGGCGATGAAGGGAAAGGCTTCGTTGAAGGCCGTGTTCACCACCGGGCCCAGGTTCTCCGGTTCGCCCCACTGGCCTCCTTGCTCGCGGCACACGTAGATGTCGGTGCCGCCAAAACCACCGGGCATGTCGCTCACGAAGAAGAGTTTCCGACCATCAGCGGAGAGGGAAGGATGCGCGATGGAGACCTCGCTGTTGTTGTAGAGGAACTGTTCCACGCCGGTCCAACCCTCGCCATTGCGCTGCACCTTGTAGATGGCCAGCCGGTTCACGCCGTTGCTGCTGCGGCTCGTGCGCCCTTTGAAATAGCTGTTGCGAGTGAACCAAAGCACATCACCCGAAAGACTGGCCGTGGCGGGACCTTCGTGCAGCTTGGTATTCACATCACCCTCCAATGGACGCACCTGGTCGAGGCCGCCATCGGACGCCATACGGGCCACGAACAGGTCCAGGAAGGGCTGGTCGTTCCAAGCGGCCCTGCGCTCGATGCCCACGGTGAAGCGGCGTGCAGAGGAGAACACCACCTGATCCCGGCCCAGCCATGTCGGGGCCATGTCGCACTGTGGCGTATTGATGGACAACGGCTTCACCGTGAAGCGTGCTTCATCCTGCTGGAACTTGCGGGCAAAGCCGCTGATGTTGCTGCGCCGGGGGCCACTGTCCGGTTGGACCATGGCGAGGTACCGGTCCATCCACTCCTCGGCCTCTTCATACCGACCATTGCTTTTCAGCGCCTCGGCATAGTTGTAAAGGTCCTGTGGTTCACGGTTCAGGAACTTGACCACGGTGGCATACCAACGTTCGGCCTCCATGGTGTCGCCCAAACGCATGCTGCAATTCGCAAGGCGCTTGGTCACGTGCTCGTTCACGGCACCCAGCTCCACCGCCTTGCGGTACTCGGCCGCAGCGCGGGCATAGGCCATCTGCTCATAGTAGCGGTCGCCTTCGCGGATGTAGGGATCGGCGTTCCCCTGCGCCCACGCCGCGGTGAACGGCAGGCACAACACCAGGAAGAGGAGCGTGCGGACGTTCATGGGTCAGAAGTAGCGTGGGGTTACCGTCCGGCCCTTGATGAACCGGAAGTCGTAACTGAGCATGATCTCGTGCGTTCCCGCGTTGTAGGCACCGAGCTTGGTGGTGGTGAGGTCGAAGGCGTATCCCACCCGGAACTGATCATTGATCTGATACTGGCCCAGAAGGCCGACCGAGTTCCCGACCCGGTACATGGCCCCGAACCAGATGCGGTCGCGCAGCAGGAAGTTCGCTGAAAGGTCCAAGGACGGGGGCGCACCCTCCACCATGCGCAGCATGAAGGATGGCTTGGCCTTTAGATCACGGCCCACGTCGAACACATAGCCTCCGAGCACGAAGTAGTGGCGCGCCTGGGTCACAGTGACCACACCCGAAGAGCCGGCCTCTTCCACGGTGTTCTCCAGCAGCTTGGGGGCGCTCACACCGAGGTAGTAACGCTCGGCATGCCAGAACAGCCCGAAACCGAAGTTGGGCAGGGCCTTGCTGGTGATGTTCACATTGGCCGCATCCGGGTCCACGCTGGTGAGCCCGGCCAGATCGGCCTGGTACATGTTCACACCACCCTTCAATCCGAAGGCCAGTTGGGACCCGCCACCAGTGCGGATGCGATACGCATAGTCGGCGTAGAAGGAGGTCTGCCGCGTTGGTCCCACCTTGTCGTTGATCACGCTCATGCCCAGGGCCATGTTGGCCGCACGGAGCGGGCTGTGCGCCAACAGGGTCTGTGTGGTCGGCGCCCCTTCAAGGCCCACCCATTGATGCCGGCTCAGCGCCATGGTGGTGAAGACGCCTGCGCTACCGGCATAGCCTGGGTTGAACGCCAGCGTGTTGAACATGTACTGGCTGTAGAGCGGATCCTGCTGGGCCGATGTCCGACCTGCTGCCATGAACAGCATCACCACGATGACGATGTGCAGGCGCTTCATCGGTTCAGGTAGATATAGCCGGTGAGCGCTTCGCTGCCATTGCCCAGGTCAAGCACGTAGTAATACGTTCCTGCAGGTGCATTGCCTGCGGGCACGGCGTTCGGCGAGGTGCCGTCCCAAACAACGTTCACATTGTCATAGCCTGCCGCCTCGTAGACCTTTCCTCCCCAGCGGTTGAAGATCACGATGGTGTTGCCAGGGAACCCTTCGATGCCGGGTATGAGCAATTGCTCATTGGTGCCGTCACCGTTCGGCGAGAAGGACTGCGGCACGAAGACATCATCCTCGAAGTCACACGGGCTCACGCCCTCCACCACGGAGACACCGCAGGCATAGCCATCCGTGATGGCGATGCTGAAGGGCTGCGAGGTGGGGATCGGCACACTTATGAACGTGTAGGGCGCGCCAGGAATGATGGTGCCATCCACCCCGCTGACCGCATAGCTCGCGGTATCTCCCTCCTCAAAGGCGAAGGATATGGTGTAGGTGCGGTCACGCTCGATACAGGTGCGCACCACCTCGACCGCACGTGGCGTGGTCACCACGAGCACCTTCACCAGCGCGGTCGCGCTTCCACAGCCCGCCACGGTCACTGTGTAGCGGTAGAGGTATTCACCCGGGGGTAGCTCGGTGGTGTTGAGGATGCCGTTCTCCATGCCGCCTGAACCGCTCAGGTCAAGCCAGGATCCACCTGTCTGGGGGGTACCGTTCAATCCATCGAACAGCACCAATGCCTGTACGGTATCGCAGGCGATGATCTCGCCGTTGGTGCCCGCGTTGGCCGGTGGGTTCACGGTGATCACCAAGGTGGCCGTGGCGTCAACGCAAGCCGCATTACCCGCCACGGTGTAGGTATAGTTCCCTGCATCATCCACAGCGGGCGAGAAGGACGCACCGTGGGGCGATCCGTCCGGTCCGGTCCATGTGCCACCTGCATCAGGCGTGCCGGTCAGCTGGCTTATCAAAAGTACGGGCGATGCCGTGGCGCAGATGGCAAGCGGCCCGCCTGTACCTGCATCGGGATACTCCGATATGGTCACCACAACAGTGGCACTGAGCGTTCCACAACCCGGGTCCGTGACCGTATACGTGAACCCGGCCACAGAACCCGGCACGATCAAGGTCGCGTTCAACAAGCCCTCTGCGGTTATCGCACCTGTGCCCAACTGGTCCGTCCAGGTGCCTCCCGTGGTCGGCGATCCGGCCAAGGCCAGGAAGAGATCATAGGCCGTGTTGGATCCACATACGGTAACGCTGCTGTCGGCACCAGCGCTTACCCCGGCGCCCACAGTGACCGACACCGTGCTGAACACACTTGCACAAGGACCGTTGGCCGCAATGGTGTACCGGAAGTCCCACGTGCCCGGACCGGCTACGGCCGGATCGAAGATGCTTCCCGTGAGCGCGCCGGAACCCGATTGGTCGGTCCATACACCACCGGTCTGGGGCGTACCACCCAGCTCATTGAACAGATCGAAGGGCGGTTGGGTCAGACAGGCCTGGACCGTGGCGCTCTGGCCTGCATTCCCGGCGGTGGTCAGGCTGATGGTCAGCTCCGCGGAGGCATCTGCACAAGGTGCCGACCCGGACAATGTGTAGCGGTAAACTCCGGGGAGATCGCTGGCGGGGTCGAAGAAAGCACTATGGGGCGTGTTGCCGCCCGTGACATAGGTCCACGCTCCACCTGACTGCGGGTTGCAGGCCAACGCTGCGAACATGTTCACCGGTGCCTGATCGGAACAGACCGCCAGGGTGTTGTCACAGCCAGCGTTGGGCACCTGCGGCTCGGTCACGTTCACGAACGCATCGTCGTTCGGGCAGGGAAGCTGACCGGTGACGCGATAGCGGTAAATACCAGGATTGTCCACCGCCGGATTGTAGATGTTCGAGTGTGGCACGTTGCCACCCGTGACATAGACCCATGTGCCACCGGGCTGGGCGTTGGGCCCGAGCAGTACGAACATGTCCACGGCCCCGTCGGTGGAACAGATGGCCAGGTTCGCATCCGCCCCGGCATTGGCCGCCGGCACCACCTGCACGTTCACCACGGCGGTATCGGCCGGGCAGCTGCCCACGCCTGGCACCACGTAGCGATATGCGCCGGTCGTGTTCAAGGCGGGAAGGAAGGTGCCTGAGTGTGGTTCGAACGCGGGGTCCAGCCAGAAACCGCCGCCATCAGGTCCACATCCGAGACCGGTGGCCAGGGCAATGGGTGCCGATGTGGAACAGATGTTCAATGATCCATCACATCCTGCATAGGGCCCATCGAGCACTGCCACGGTCACCCGCGCCGTATCCGGATCACATTGGGCCGATGCTCCGAGGACGTAGTCGAATCTCCAGGTCGATCCGGGGGCCACACCAGCAGTATTGAAGACCCCACCGATCAAGCCACCGCTGCCATCCAGGTCGGACCAGGCACCACCGGCCTGCGGATCTCCACCGAGCTCGCTGAACAGGTCAACCAATTGGCCCTGACAGGCCTGTAAGGTGGCATCCTGGCCTGCGTTCAAGGCGGGCGCGAGGTTCACCACCACGGTGGCGGCACCACCAGGGCAGGGCCCCGCAGCAGCGACCGTGTAAGTGAACGTGTGGTCACCGGCGGGAACACCTGTGGCATCCCATATTCCCCCATTGAGCACGCCAACACCGCCGTTGTTCACCCAGGTGCCACCAGGTGTCACGGTGCCGCTGAGCCCGGTGAACAGGTCGATGGAATCGTCGTTGATGCAGGCAGCGACTGCCCCACCGATACCCGCCGAGGGTGCGAGGACGCGCGTAATGGCGACCTGCGCAGTGGCCGTTCCACAGGGTGAAAGACCGGTGACGGTGTACACGAACGTACCGGAACCCTCCACTGCAGGGTCATAGTTGGGACCATGCGCATCACCGTTCAAGGTCCAGCTTCCACCCAGGTCGGGCGTACCACCCAGCAGCGTGATCAACTCAATGGTCCCCTGCGAGGAGCAGATCTGCACCGCAGTGCTGACCCCTGCATTGGGAGCCAGGTTCTGCACCACGGTCACGGAGGCGGAATCGCTCTCGCACGGTGCAATGCCTGTCACACGATATCGATACACCCCGGGCTGGGATATCCCCGGCGAGAACTGACCTGAAACAGTGGCGCCTGCGGGCCCTATCCATGTGCCCCCGACCTGCGGCGTTCCACCAAGCACACCGAACAACTGGAATGGGGTCTGATCGCTGCAGATCACTGCCGTACCGTTGCTGCCCGCATCGGTGGCCGTGTTCTGGATGACGGTAACGCGTGCCGTGTCGTTCGTGCAGGGTGCGTTCCCCTGCACCACGTAGGAATACACGCCAGGCTGGTCCTGACCGGGAATGTACACACCGGAGTGCAGGCCCAAGGCGGGTGTAAGCCAGAACCCATTGTTCTGCGGCGCACCACCAAGGAGGCCGAGCAGGCCCACCGGCAGATCATCGCTGCACACGGTGAGCAGTCCGTTGAACCCGGCCGATGGGCTGCTGTTGATCACCACACCGACAAGCGCTTCATCATTGGCGCATGGAGGCAGTCCTGATACTGTATAGATGTACACATCGGATTGGTCGACCGATGGGAGGATGGTGCCGGAGTGCACACTGTTGTCCGACTGGCGACGCCAAGTGCCGCCTGGCTGCGCGTTCGGTCCAAGCAGCGGGAACAGGTTCACCGCACCTCCGGTGTTGCACAGCGTGATGCTCGCGTCATCACCCGCGCGAGGTGCCGGGTTGACGGTCACGGTCAGGGTGGAGCTCACTTCCGGACATGCGCCAACACCAGGAACGGTATAGCTGTAGGTGCCTGCTACGGTGGTACCTGGTGTGAAGATCCCGTCCATGATGGTCGTTGCAGGCAGCGGTCCGCGCCACGTGCCATTCAGCGCAGGGGCACAACCCAGCTGGGAGACCATGGAGAAGGGAGGGTCCGACGAACAGCGCACGATGGCATTGGAACACCCGGCGTTCGCCTGTGGACTCACGCTCACGGTCACCGTGCTGCTCACGGAGCCACAGGAGTTGGTGACGGTATAGGTGTACAGGCCGGGCGTGCTCACGCCGGGTTGGAACAGTCCGCTGAAGGTCGCGGTGGAAGGCGCAGGACCCGTCCACGTGCCCGAGGGGTCCGGGCTGCCGCCCAGCGCCGTGATCAGGTTCACCGTGGGACCGCCCGCGCACAAGCTCAATGTTCCGGAGGTGCCGGCGTTCGGAGAGGGATCCACGAACACGAATACCGAGGCCGTGTCATTGCCGCACGGGGTGGTGCCCTGTACGATGTAGCGATACTCACCCGGCTCGCTTGTGGCTGGGGAGAAGGTCCCGTTGCTGGGCCCGGAAGGACCCAACCAGCTACCTCCCAACACCTGTGGTGTGCAGCCCAGGGCGTTCACCAACAGGAAGGGAAGGTCCGCACTGCAGACCGTGATGCTCGAATTGCATCCAGCCGAAGCTGCTGGCACCACGGTCACGGTAAGCGAGGCAATGGCCGTGCCGCAAGGTGGCTGACCGGTGACGCGGTACTCGTAGATGCCCTGCAGATCGAGCCCCGGAACGAAGGTTGCGCTGTGGTTCTGGCCACCGAAGCTCCAGGTGCCGCCGGGATCGGGGTTGCCGCCGAGGAGGTCGGTCATGTTGAACTGTGCCCCGTTGGAACACACCACGGTCGAGGCCGGAGTGCCGGCATTGGGTGCCTGGACCTCGGTAACAGTGACCGTGGAGAAAACCGCTGTGCATGGCGGCGCTGCGTTCACCACATAGTAGAAGACGCCCGGATCGTTGATGGCCGGGTTGTAGGTGCCGGAGAACGGCGGCCCTGTGGGGCTGTTGCGCCGCCATTGTCCTCCTGTAGCCGGGTTCCCACCCAGGAAGGGGAAGAGTTGGATGGACGTATCGCTGCAGGTGATGGCATTCCCATTGGTGCCTGCGTTCGGTGCCTGTTGCACGTTCACCGTCACCTGGGCCGAATCCGAGTCACAACCCACGATGCCCGTGAGGCGATAGCGGAACACATAGCTCCCTGGGGCCACCAGCGATGCATTGAAGAACTGGCCGGAGACGGCCCCTGTGCCACCGAGGTCGATCCACACACCACCCGGCTGGGGGGTGCCGCCAAGTCCGTTGAAAAGGTTGACGGCGATGTTGCTGCCGCAGGCCGCAAGCGTGCCGTTGCTCCCTGCATCCAGCAGCGGCACGATCGTTACGCGCACCACGGACTGGTCATCACCGCATTGCCCGATGCCGGGCACGACATAGGTAAAATCGTAGTCGCCCGCCGGGAGCCCGAGCGGACTGAACAGGTTGCCGCTCAACTGGCCCGTGTTGTCGTCATCGCTCCATGTGCCCGTGAGGTCCGGGCTGCCAGATAATCCGGTGAACAGGTCCACGGAGGTGGTGCCCTGGCATACCGTGATCACACCACCGATGCCCGCATTGGGGGCCTGATTGACCGTGGCGGTCACTGTGGCCGTGGCATTCGTGCAAGGGGCTGTCCCGGTCACCGTGTAGGTGTATGGGCCAGGTGTGGACGTACCAGGTATGAAGATTCCTGAACTGGCGCCGATCGGCCCGCTCCATGTGCCTCCGGCATCCGGGCTTCCTCCCAGTTGTGAGAACAGGTCCACGGGGCCATCCGTGGAGCAACGTGTGAAGCTGCCGTTCGTGCCCGCGACCGGTTGACGGTTCTCACTGATGGTGACGATGGCGGACGCGTTCAGGCAGGGGGTGATGCCAGCGACCGTGTAGGTGTATCCACCAACAGCGGATTGGCCGGGAGTGTAGGTGCCATTGGATGCTCCCCCACCCGGGGCCGTCCAGGAACCTCCCGTATTGGGTGTGCCTCCCAGCTCATCGAACAGGCTGAACGGCGCATTGCTGCTACACACAAGCTGTGACGCGTTCTGCCCGGCGTTCGGAGCCTGGTTCACGTTCACCGTCACGAACGCACTGTCGTTCACACAAGGTGCAGTACCAGCCACCACGTAGGTGTAGAGGCCCGGTGCGCTGGTGCCCGGCGTGAAGGTGCCGGAGCTGGGCACATTGCCCGGTGCCAACCAGGTGCCTGTTCCGCTTGGAGAGCCGCCAAGGACGGTGATCAGTTGGAACGGTGCGTTCGTGCTGCACACGGTGATCGTGCCGTTCACACCCGCGTTCGGTGCGATCACCCGGTTGACCTGCACAGTTGCGGATGCATTCGCGCAGGGGGGCGTGCCGGCGACCGTGTAGGTGTATACCCCGCCGGGCTCTGACGCAGGTAGATAGGTGCCCGAATGGGCCTGACCGTTGGGCCGGGTCCATGTGCCGCCAGTCTGCGGGCTACCACCAAGCAATGCGAACAAGTTCACGGGCCCATCATCACTGCACACGGTGATGCTGCCGTTCGTGCCCGCGACCGGTGCCGCCACCACGCTGACCGTCACCGTGGCGCTTGCGTTGGCACACGGGGATGTGCCCGCCACGGTGTAGGTGTACACGCCCGGCTGCGAGGTGCCCGGCGTGAAGGTGCCGGAGGTCGCGCCACCAGGCCCGCTCCACGTACCCGTGGCAGCCGGGGTGCCCCCCAGGAAAGAGAACAGGGCGAACGGCGCATCGTTGCTGCACACTGTGGTGGCCCCGTTGGTGCCGGCGTTCGGTGCGTTCACGATGGACACCGTGACGACCGCGGTCGCATTGGCACAGGGCGCAGTGCCCAGCACAGTGTAGGTGTACGCCCCCGGCTGGTCCACACCCGGTGTGAAGGTGCCGCTATGCGCACCCGACGGACCGGTCCATGTGCCACCGGCGTTCGGGCTGCCACCCAGTTGTGCGAAGAGGCTGAAGGGTGCATTGTTCGAGCAGCGCACCACGGAGGCGTTCGTGCCGGGGATGGGTGCGATGCTCACGTTCACCGTGACCGTGGCCGTGGCGGGATCACAAGGGGACTGCCCCACGACAGTATAGGTGTAGACACCGGCCGCACTTGTGCCCGGAATGAAGGTGCCTGGATGAGCACCGCCCCCAGGGCCGATCCAAGTGCCGCCCTGATCGGGCGAACCACCCAGCCTGTTGAAGAGCGGGAAGCTCGCATCGATACTGCACACTGTGATGACCGTGGAGCTGCCTGCATCAGGTGCTATGCGGACCGTGATGTTCAGCACGCTGGAGGCATTGGCACAAGGGGGCGCGCCGTTGACGGTGTAGATGTAATTGCCTGGCAGATCGGTGGCCGGATCGAAGGTGGCCCCATGTGGTCCATTGGGGCCGGTCCATGTACCACCGGCATCGGGCGTACCGCTCAACTGGGTCAGCATGTTGAACGGCGCATCATCGCTGCATACCACCAATGCACGGTCGATCCCCGCGTTCGGCGCGACCACTTGGGTCACGGTGACCGTGGCACTGCTTGGCGCACAGGTGGACGTTCCCGGCAGCGTGTAGGTGTAAACACCGGGCGCAGAGGTCCCCGGGGTGAAGGTGGCCGATACGGCCCCGCCGCCTGGCCCGGTCCAAGTACCGCCCGGTTGAGGGGTGCCTCCAAGGGAACTGAAGAGATCGAAAGGTGCCCCATTGCTGCAGACCAGCGCCGTACCGTTGATGCCGGCATTGGGACGCTGCTCGATGATGACGCTGACCACGGCGGAAGCGGGTCCGCAGGGGGCTGTTCCAGGAACGGTATAGGTGTATATGCCGGCAGGCCCCACTGCCGGATCAAGCACGCCGGAGTGCGCTCCACCACCCGGGCCGGTCCATGAACCGCCTGCCTGTGGCGTACCGCCCAACCTGTTGAAGAGGTTCTGTGGGCCCGCATCGTTGCACACCGTGAGCGCCCCGTTCGTTCCAGCGTTCGGGGCGGCCACCACGGCGATGGTCAGGACTGCCGATGAATCGGGGCACGGAGCAGGGCCTGATACCGTGTAGGTGTAAGCCCCCGGCGTGTCCGTGGCCGGGTCGAAGAGGTCAGGATGAGCAGCACCTCCGGGACCAGTCCAGAAGCCGCCTGCATCCGGGGTCCCGTTCAACCTGGTGCGCATGCTGAAGGGCGCTTCGGTGGAGCATACCGTGATGTTCGCGTTCTGGCCGGCATCGGGTCCGGTAAGTACCAAGGCGGTCCAACCGGCTGCCGCCCCCGTCGCATTGCTCACCCATCGGAACGTGAGACAGCCGGATGCAGAGGTCGCGGTAATGGTCTGCCCGGACAGCGATGTCGCAGAGGTGCCCTCCGCCAGCAGGGAGCCCCCCACAGTGGGCCCATCGAAGATCCGCAAGGTGTCGCCCGGGCCGGGCGCTACGCTCCATTGGGTGAAGCGGACCGAGGTGAACGGACCAGAACCAGCCCCCCCGCTTGGGCAGAGCGTGACCGTAATGGTCTCGTTGTTCGCATAATTACCCCCGGGGCCACCCGCATCGTGGAAGGACCCACTACAGGTCTCGAACGTGATGCCATCCCCGGCCACAAGGACCTGTGCTTCCGCCGGACCCCTGGACAGCAGGGTGACCAACGCCAAAATGCCCGACCGGACAAGCCATTTCAACTGCACACCCGTAGCTCTTACCATGCGTTCGGACCTCGCGGACAAAGGGCATGCAAGTTAGTCGGAAGGCCCCACCCATTGTCAATAACTAGTGGGTTATCAACAAGACTCTTCGACGATCTGTACAAAATCGTCGACAGGATCAACTTGCGGGTAACGCTGGTCAAGGCGCTGACGGCCGTCGCTGCTTGTCCAAGGTGATGGCGAGCATCAGCTCATGAGTGCCCGTGCTGTAATTCCGCAGGTTCGAGGAGATAACGTCGTAAGAGTAACCGAACTGAAAGGTCCGTTTCAGCCACAGCCCCACCATTGCCGTATAGGCATCATTCGTCCGATATCCGGCACCCACCGAGAGCAGCTCCTTATACCGTACGGTGGCGTTCAGGTCCAGCTTCATCGGTACAGGTTCCACGAACTTCACCAGGAAGGTCGGCTCCAGTTCCCAGTCCTCACCCAGTTCGAAGGTGTATCCACCGGTCATGTAGTAGTGGTCCTCCATCACGCTAAGTGAGCTACCGCTGTCGTCGAGGAAGTAGACCTTGTTCTGCAGCAGTTGTGGCGCACAGGCCCCGAACCAGAACCGCGGGTGATAGAGGTAGAAGGCGAATTTGGCATCCGGCATCAGCTCTCCACGCAGCTGGTCGTCCATCACCGGGTCGTCCGGGTCATTGAACGTGATCTTCGACCCATCGATGAGGAACTGGAGCATTCCGGCGGAGACGGCCAGGCCTAACCGCAGGTCGGACGTGAGCTGCAGATGGTAAGCGTAAGAGGCCTGGAAGCCGGTGCGTCGTGTGGGACCCACATTATCGGTGAAGAGGTAGGCACCAACGCCCATGTTGCGGCCGAGGGTGGAAGTGCCGCTAAGCATGAAGGTCCGCGGCGCGTCCTGGATGCCGACCCACTGGTACCGGTGCAGGCTCCGGAGTTCGAACATCGGGCGGCTGCCGGCCACTGCCGGATTGAACAGGTAATCATTGGACCTGTACTGGGTGATCTGGGGCAGCTGTTGGGCGTGGGTCCACCCACACACCAAGATCGCGCTGGCCAGGAAGAGGATGCGGCGCATGGTCGTTGTGGTTTAGCGGATCACGGTTAGAGGTCCAGTGTACGGATCGGGGAAGCGCGGATCCTTCAGGTTCACCACGTAGTAATATGTACCCACGGGCACAAAGCCATCCCGGTAGCGTCCATCCCACGGCACTTGGTAACCGACACTGCGGAAGAGCTGCTCGCCCCAGCGGTTGTAGACCTCCACTTCGCAATCCGGGAAAAGCTCGATGAAGTCGATCACCCAGACATCGTTGCGGCCATCGCCGTTAGGCGTGAAGCCGGAGGGGATGACCACATCGGGCACCACGGTCACCAGAACGGAATCCACATCCACACAACCGTTCGGCGAGGTCACCGTGAGGACGAACCACGTGGTGATGATCGGGTCGGTGGTGGTGGTGGCCGCATTGGGGTCGGACACCAGTGAATCCGGGGACCAACTATAGGTGTAGCCGGGGATGCCGGATGCTCCACCCAGGTCTGCCGTCCCACTCAGGAAGATGAACTGATCTTCACCCGCATCCGCAAGGGGCAGTTCCAGTATCTCAATGGTCACTTGGTCAGTGGATGAACAGGGGCCATCGGTGACAGTGAGGGTGAACGTGTGCGTCCCCGGCCCAAGGTCTGAGATCGTGATCACCGGTGTGGTGCCCAGCTCGGCACCTTGGTCGTCGGTCCAGGAGAACTGGGTGGCTCCTGTGCTTCCGGTACCATCCAGGATAACAGCAGGTCCATCGCAGAGCTGCTGATCAGGACCCGCATTGGCCAATACCGTCACCAATGCATCCACGGTCACCTCCACAGTGGTGATGCATCCGTTCGCATCGGTCACCGTCAGCGTATAACCACCCGGTGCGAGACCCGTCAGGTCCTCATTCGTTGAAGTGAAGCCACTGGGACCTGCCCAGAGCGTTCCATAGGGCACAACGCCACCATTGATGCTGACGGAGATGGCACCATCAAAGGCCGTGGCGCAGCTTGCTGCAATGACCTGGTCCACGCTCACCAGCAGGGGAGGCGGCTCGGTGATCGTGTAGGTGAAGGTGCTGCTGCATCCGGCCACGTCCGCGATGGTCACCGACCAGTCACCCGGACAAAGCTGCTGCGCATTGTCCTGCCCCTGCCCATTGGGCGGGACGGGCGTCCACGAATATGTATAGCCACCCAGGCCACCCGCTGCGGCCAGTTGAATGACACCATTGCACGCTCCGCTGCACAGCACGTTGGTCACCGTGGAATTGTCCGTGATCGGCGTGAAGGGCTGCACGGTGAACGTGTAGGTCGTATCGCAGCCGCTGGCATCCGTGATGATCACAGCATAGTCCCCGGCGCAGAGCCCGATGACCTGTTCAGTGCCCTGGCCACTGCCCGGATCGGGCTGCCAGAAGATGGTGTAGGGACCGGTGCCACCGCTGGGCGAAACCGATGCAGTACCGTCGCATGGTCCAAAGCAGGTCTCTCCGGTGAACACCAGACCCGCTTCGATGGCTGAAGGCTGGGTGATGGTGAAGGGCGTGGTGATGGCACATCCGTTGGCATCGGTCACCACCACTGAGTAATCACCTGCACAGAGGTCGGCCACCGCTGTGGTGTCCACGGCCAGCGTGTTCCCGTTGGGGTCGCTCCACGTGATCTCATAAAGCGGCACACCACCGGTGATGCTCAACGCAGCAGTTCCATCACAGGCCCCGAAGCAGCTATTATCCGTGCTTGAGAGATCGACCACCAATACTGGCGGATCGTCAAGGACGAAGTCCTGCTGGATGGTACAGCCATTGGCATCCGTCACGGTCAATGTCCAGGTGCCTGCGCACAGCGCTTCCACATTGGGCGTACCCTGCCCGCTTCCCGGTGCAGGGCTCCAGACATATTGGTACGGGGCTACTCCTCCGGTCACGCTCACCGCGATCTCGCCATCACAGCTGCCGTTGCAGCTCACGGGTGTAATGGTGCCGCTCATCGCCAACGGATCGGGTGCGAGGATGAGCACCGGCACCACCAACACACATCCAGCATCATCGGTGATCGTCACTTCGTTCGTGCCCGGGCAGAGGCCGGTGGCCTGTGGGGTTCCTTGTCCGGACCCCGGCTCGGGCGACCACAGATAGGCGTAGGGCGGTGTTCCCCCCGTGGGACCTACGGTGGCCGTGCCATCGCACGTCCCAGAACAGCTGGTGGGCGTGGTGCTGAGGTTCGGGATGATGGGGTCCGGTTCGGTCACGAAGGCGGTATCGATGGACACGCAGCCCAGCCCGTTCGTCACCTGCACATAATAGGTGCCCGCGCAAACACCGGACAGCTCACCGGTCGGCTCATTGAGATCATTGCCCGCACCATCGAACCAGGCCACGAAGCAGGGGATCTCCGTACAGTTGAAGGTGACGTTCACCACGCCATCACATACCCCCGGGCAGCTGGTCACGTCATCCGTTGTCGTCAGCTCCTCGCCCTCCACATCGCTGATCGGGACCACGAGCGTGGCCGTACACAGATTGGCATCCACGACCTCCGCTACATAGATGCCCGCACAACGGTCGGTCAAGGTGGGGCCGGTGCCCACGATGGCGCCGCCCTGCGTCCATGTGACGGCGTAAGATGCACTACCTCCCGTGATGTCCACGCTGGCCACACCGCTGCAAACCCCGCACTGACTTAGTGTGCTGCTGCCCGTGAGCACCAGCGGCTGCGGTCCGAGGATGGTCCACGTGCGGTCCGAGGAGCATCCGCTCGCATCCGTCACCGTGAGCGTAAGATCACCAGCACACAGACCAGACACCGCGCTGGTACCCTGACCAACAGATGGTGCGGGTGACCACGAGAACGTGTAGGGCGCTGTGCCACCAGAGATGACGGTGGTCACCGTTCCATCGCAGGCGGCATTGCAGGAGACGTCGGTCTGCACACCATCAATGAGGAGCGGCTGGGGCTCCAGGATCAACGCCTGCACCGTGGTGTCGCACCCCGCGGCGTCGGCGATGGTGACACTGTAGGTGCCAACGCACAGGCCTCCCGCCTGGGGGGTGCCTTGTCCGGATCCCGGCTCAGGGCTCCATGTGTAGGTGTAGGGTGCAATTCCTCCCGTAGGACCCACGGTGGCCGTGGCATCGCAGACACCGGCGCAAGAGGCCAGCGTAGTGCTGAGGTTAGGCACGATCAGCTGGGACGGCAGGACCTGAGCCGTGCCAAAGCTCACGCAGTTGGAGCCATTGGTCACCTGCACCGTGTAGACACCCACACACAGGTCATCGAGGGTGAGCACGTTCTGTGCGATCACCGTGCCGTTCGAATCGGTCCAGATGGTGGAGCATACAGGACTGGAACAGGTGAAAAGCACACCCACACTGCCATCGCAGGAGTTCCCGCAGGAGGTCTGGCCATCCTGCATCACCAGGACCTCGGCGTTGGCATCCGCGATGGTGACCACTGCGGTCACCGAACAGCCGCTGGCATCCTCTACCAAAGCGGTATACAGTCCACCGCACAGGTCCGTCAGATCAGTCCCATTGCCGACCCCCGTGCCACCCAGGGTCCACGTGATGGTATAGGGTGCCGTACCTCCCGTGATGCTCAGCGAGGCCGTGCCATCACAGTTCGGGCAGGTGCTGGGCGTGCTGGAGATCGTGGCCGCCAACGGATCCGGTTCCACCAGATCGTAGTTCGCGGTCAGCGAGCAGCCGTTGGCATCCGTCACGAGCACGCTGTAGGTGCCGGCACACAGGCCGAAGATGCCGCCACCGGTCTGGCCATTGGACCATAGGATGGTGTACGGGGCGGTACCTCCGGAAAGGCTGAGCACGATGCTGCCATCGCACTGCCCGGCACATCCGGGGGCGTTCACATCGGCAGCGAGGTCCAGAGGCTGCGGCTCGGTGATCAGCACTTGGGCCGTGGTATCGCATCCACCGCCATCGCCGATGACAACCGTATACACGCCTGCACACAGGCCGGAAACGAACGGTGTACCCTGACCGGCACCCGGCTCGGGGCTCCACACGAACGTATAGGGTGCGGTGCCACCCACCACCCCAGCGGTGGCCGTTCCATCACAAGCCCCTGCGCAGGATACTGGTGAGCTGCTCGTGTTCAACTGCGTGGGTGGTGGGGCCACCACGGTGGCCATGTCAATGGAGATACAGCCCGACGCGTTGGTCACCACGGCGAGGTAATCACCCGGACACAGCGCGGTCAGGTCATTCGCCGTACTGGGAAGCGGGGTGCCTGCGGCATCCGTCCAGGCGATCGTGCACGGAGGATCGCTGCAGGTGAAGGCGACGCTGACGGCACCATCACAGGTGTTCGGACAGGATGTTGCGCCATCCGTCATCGTCAGGACCTCACCATTGGAATCGACGATGGGCACGGCCTGTTGCACCGTGCATCCGTTCGCATCGCTCACCGTGAGGATGTAGACGCCCGCACAACGGTCCGTGATGGTCGGGTCCGACCCGATCACTGCACCAAGCGGATCGGTCCAGGAGATCGCGTAGCCCGGCGTACCACCCGTGATGGTGGCCGTGGCCGCACCGATGCACACCTGGCATTGGCTGGGAGTGGTCGCCACGTTCACCACAAGCGGTGCAGGCTCGGTGATGTTGAAGCTGAAGGGCTGCGTGCAACCGTTCTGGTCGGTGACCACCACGTTCCACGTACCCGGGCACAGGCCGGTGGCGGTGGAACCGCCTTGACCGTTCGGCGGAACCGGGTTCCAGACATATGCGTACGGCGCCACGCCTCCGGTGGTGTTCAGCACAACGCTTCCATCGCACTGCCCCGCACACGACACGTTGGTGGTCGTTGCCTGCACATCTACCAGCGTTGGTCCGGTGATGAGGATGTCCACGCTCACCGAGCAGCCGGCCGCGTCGGTGATCACCACGGTGGCCACTCCGGCACACAGGCCAGTGACGCTGGGCGTACCCTGTCCTGTGCCCGGCTCAGGCGACCAGGCATAGGTGTACGGTGCGATGCCACCCGTGGGACCCACGGTGGCTGTGCCATTGCAGAGGTTGGCACAGGTGACCGGCGCACTGCTACTGTTCGGCACAATGGGCGGATAGGGTGCCACGGTGAAGGGGAACACCTCCGTGCAACCGTTCGCGTCCGTGAGGGTCACCGTGTAGTTCGTTCCGGCACAAAGACCGGTCGCGTTCGGTGTCCCCTGACCGCCACCTGGAGCGGGGGACCATTGGATGCTGAATGGCGCAACACCGCCCGACGGGACCACTTGGGCTGCACCCGTGCAAGCGCCCTGGCAGCTTTCCGGCACCACGACCAACCCGGACTGGATCGGAGGCGGTGCGTTGATGGTAAAGGCGATCGTGGTGTCACATCCCGCTGCATCCGTCACGGTGACCGACCACGCTCCGATGCACAGCCCGCTCACCGATGCCGTCCCCTGTCCGACAGGCGGTGCCGGCGTCCAGGTGAACGAGTAGGGCGCCAGACCTCCGCTGGGGACCACGGATGCACTTCCCTCGCAGGTATTCGCACAGATCCCATCAACGGTGGTGAGTACCGCCTCCACCGGCTGCTGCTCCAGGATGTCAAAGACCACCGTGGTGTCACAGCCCGCGGCATCCGTGATCGCCACGGACCAGGTGCCCGCGCACAGCCCGGTCACCGACGGTGTGCCTTGGCCGTTCGGCGGGGCCGGCGTCCACACGAAGGAGTACGGCGCAAGGCCGCCCGTGGGGTTCACGGATGCCGTGCCATCGCAAGGCCCATTGCAGGTCTCGTTGGTGGAGGTCCCGTTGGGGATGATCGGAGCCGGTTCATTGATGGTGAACTGCAGGATGGTATCACACAAAGCGGCATCCGTGATCTGAAGCGTCCATGTACCTGCGCAGAGTCCGCCCGCGTTCGGCGTTCCCTGGCCACTGCCCGGTTCGGGGCTCCAAACGAAGGCGTAGGGGGCCACTCCACCCGTGGCAGTCACTTGAATGGCACCATCACAGGTGCCCGAGCAGCTGGCATCCGTCACTGTGCCCAGCGCATCAATGCCTGCTGGAGAACTGATCGTGAAGGGCACAACGACCTCACATCCATTCGCATCCGTCACGGTGAGCGTGTAGGCTCCCGAGCACAGGCCCGTGGCGTTCGGCGTGCCTTGCCCACCGACGGGTGCCGGCGACCAGGCGAAGGTGTAGGGCCCCACACCACCGCTCAACGTGGCCGTGGCGCTGCCGATGCACTGGCCTCCGCATCCCGCCGGCTGGGTCACCAGGTCCACCACGATCGGTGGCGGTTCCAACAACTGGAAGGTGATGGTGGTATCGCATCCGTTCGCATCAGAGACCAGCAGTGAATAGGCACCTGCGCAAAGACCGGTCACAGCCGGCGTTCCCTGGCCACCGCCAGGCGCTGGCGTCCACACAAAGGTGTATGGAGCAACTCCACCCGAAACGACCACAGAGGCCGTGCCGTCGCACTCCCCGTTGCACGAAGGCGGAACGGTGGTCAGCGTGGCCAGGATGGGCGGCGGAGCGTTCACCACGAAGGTCAACGTCGTATCACAGCCGCCCGAGCTCACTAGCACCTGCCAGTTCCCCGGACAAAGTCCACCTGCGTTGGCCGTTCCCTGACCGGATCCCGGTTCCGGGGTCCAGGTATAGGTGAACGCTCCATTGCCTCCCGAAGCCGTGAGGGCAATGGCCCCATCGCACGTGTTGGAGCAGGTGGCATCGGTCACCACACCATCCACCACGATGGGCGGTGGCGCAGGCACCGTGAAGGCGATGGTCGAATCACAGCCTGCCGCATCGGTCACGGTGAGCGTGTACGCCTGTGGACAAAGTCCCGTCACATTGGGCGTGCCCTGTCCCCCACCTGGCGCTGGTGCCCAGAGGTAGGTGTACGGCGCGGTGCCTCCACCGGCAATGACACCAGCGGTGCCATCACAGACGCCCGGACAGCTCGCGGGCAACACCTGCAGTGACAGCGTCAACGGAGATGGGGCAATGATGGTGAACGTTACCGGCAAGGTGCACCCATTGGCATCCGTCACCACCAGCGTGTACACCCCTTCGCAAAGACCGGTCGCGTTCGGTGTACCCTGTCCACCTCCTGGGGCCGGGCTCCAGGCATACTGGTAAGGCTGCGTTCCTCCCGAAACGACCACCGAGGCGGTGCCATTGCACTGGCCATCGCAGCTCACGTTGGTCTGCGAAGGCACGGCCTGCAACGGTGGCGGGGCCACCAGCGTGAAGGTCAAGGTGGTGTCGCAGCCGTTGGCATCGGTCACCAGCAAGGCATAGCTGCCGGCACACAATCCGGTCACGGCAGGCGTGCCCTGTCCACCGCCGGGTGCGGGGCTCCACGCGTAGGTGTA
>Ga0315900_10004804_pt1 | contig 18856 bp, 15 predicted proteins | sample LakEriMetagenome_FD_203521 | JGI IMG/M metagenome (GOLD analysis project Ga0315900, IMG submission 203521) | Freshwater fungal communities from buoy surface, Lake Erie, Ohio, United States - Buoy 12 MA114 | ecosystem: Environmental > Aquatic > Freshwater > Lake > Lake biofilm | place: USA: Lake...
AGCTGCATCGGTACTTTTTCGCTGAGCGGTAGTGCGGCTATCTGCTTTGCTTCTGCGCCGACACCAGGAAGCGTACATACCAGCTTGCGTGAAAAAGTGTCCTCATATTTAGCAAAATTGGAACGGCCAGTTTTGTCTTTTCCCGCAATGCTGTCGATCACAGTCAGAGAGCTGAATACAGTAAGCCACGCCATGACACGGCCTTTAATCACATCCATCCAGTTTTGCTTGGGCAGGTCTTTCAGCCGCTCATGCGCAATTTTCTCTTCGCCGGGTTTGCCGATTGCGCGGTTGAAGAAATTTGAAATGCTCTCCCGACCATTTTCCAGCCATTTAATCACCGGCACAAAAAAATTGCCGCCCCATGATAAAATGACTGTGCTGGAGGCCGCTTTGCTGATGATCTCGCCCATTTTGCCAGACTCGGCAACAGGCTTGAATGCTTCTGTCACTTTCTGCTGAAACGAACGCAGAAAATTTGGCATGCCGAGGATTTTATCCCCGCCATGCACAGGGTCTGCTTTGAAAGCAAGCGCAGCTGTTGCTGCCAGAATAAAGATTTTGCCCGTCAGAAATTGCAGCACATCATAGGCGCGTTCGCCTGTGGTTTTCTGGCTGATGTCTAATGGTTGAGGCTTATCTGCTGTTTCGCTTCTGCCGGCGCTGGGCGCGCTTATCGTTTGGCTGTCGGCCTGTGATAGAGTATCAGAAGCCGCTGGTTTCATCACACCCCCAGCTGCATCGGCTGATCGGTTGAGCGCGTTGCCATATCCTGAAAGTTTTTCTTGGGTGTGATGCCACGTCTGTTGCTTGGGCTGGCCTCAGTAATAACTTGGTTTGGATCAAGCGAAGACTCTGTGGTGACCTTTTCTTCGGTAGTCTGATTTTTTTGGACCAAATCGCTACAAAGCTTAGGATTTTGAACCTGCGGATTTTTCTTTGCAGTGAACTTGCTCACTATTTCCAGAACTAACGAGGAAGCTGCAGTGTAAATGGTTTCAATAGCAATAAGCTTTGAGTAGTCACGAAAACGTCTTGTTTGCATGATCTTGCTAATTGGCGAATCAGCACGATCACTATAAACAATCTTATTTACTTTTTCTGCGCCCTTAGTGATATATTTTAGCGAGAAATCATCTATTTTACTGGTCACTGGCTTGGTAAAAACGGTGGTGCTCAAGATGAGCATATTGTTGATTACTGCGGCAGCACGACCAATAATCAAGCTTGTCCAAGATTGTTTTGGTTGGCAGGCAATCGACTCTTCAACTTCTTTATCACGAGCCTTTATCTGCTCATCATCAAGATGGTTTGATTTAAACCTGTCAGCGAAGTGGTTAATACGCTTCACCCATTCTGACTTACTATCTTCTAGCCATTTCATAGGCAAAACTAGTAAAGTCCCGCCTATAAGTAATGCCCCCACTACTAAGGTGTTATCAACGCGCTGCTTAGCCGTGAAAAACTCTCCTTTTTTAACGATATCTTTTATGTTCAATAAGTTAATAAGCTTGTGGCCCATTGCATCATAGTATTTTTTTCCATAGCCATGCTGCAACTCATCGGCAATGTATAGCGAGATAACCTCATTTGCCGCAAAGCCAATGCCGGTATAAACGGTGCGATCAAAAACCACTTCACCTGTAGACTGCTTTCTGTCTTTATTTTTTTTGCCAAAGCTAATCATAAGTTGCTTACATTCCTAATTGCACGACAGGCTGTTCATTCATCGAGGCCAGTTTTTCAGTAAAGCTTGTATTTGGCTTCTTCTGAGAGATTTTTTTGCTGATGGATGATTTATCCGAATATTTTGGTGGATGATCACAGGATTCATCCATTTTTTTCTGGCTGGAATCGAGTGGGGAGAGCGTATCGTTAATCACAGCGACAGAAGGCACCGCATTGACTTCACCGGCATAGTTTTTCTCGTGGCAATCATTGTCATGCGCCTTTTTCTTGAGCCCTACTTTCGATAGCAGATTATGCGCAGGCTTCCATTTCGTGGCGGCGTAAATGACAATCGAAAGAATCGTGGTCAGGAAAAATTCTTTCGTAATAAACATGCGCGATTGTTCGGCAAATACTGCGCGCTCAACATGGGCAAAGAGTTTGCTGTCTTTCTTAAGTGCCGATTCGATACCTTCAATCTTCGCAAGCAGTTCGTGCTCTTTACCTGCATTGCCATGATTAAGCTTTATCTCGTTGTGAAGCTCATGAATTTTTTTGCTCTCCGCAATAATTTCCTGCGGTGCATTAATGATTTTCAGAATGTCTTCACGTGTTTCATCCTGAATGGCTGAGAGCTTCACTTTATTGCCTGACAGCAGCTTGGCGAGGAAAGCGCGCGGCTTTTCCCCAAACTTATCATAAAGCTTGTTGCCAAGTCCCCAGCCAAGCTCTGTATCAATGTTCTTATACATGCCGGGCTTATTCTGGCTGATGTGGTTGTGTTTCAGGATGCTATCAACATTATCCCGCACCTGATCAATGCCGAATACCACGGCCAGCGCGACAAGCCGCGCACGAATCAGGTTCCACCATGTTTCCTTCGGTTCATCCCCTGGTTTCAGCGCAGCGGCTTCGCGCTCTTCCGGCGTACGGTTCGGGTGGAGCCAGTTATCAACCTTGTTCAAAAAACCTTCGCGGCGATTTTCGAGATACCACACCGGAGCCAACGCCAGAAAACCAGCAATGCACATGAAGGCAACTTCAATCGCCGAGCGGCGGGATTTAGCAGCGCGCCATCTCAGCTCAGCGGCTTTTTCTGCTTCAGGCAGTGCATTCAGGCCTTTGTTCAAGTCAACACCGGCAAGCTTGAACGAGCCGTCAACCACTTTTCCGGGCAGCGATAAAACAAAGGATATCGCCTTGCCAATTTCGTTTTCTGCCAGCTTTTCTTTCATCCAGTCAGCACTTTTGCTGGTGGCGAGGACGAAGGTGATGACAACCGAGGCGACGTTGTTGAAAATCTGGTGCAGACCGCCAAAGTTCACAAGATGAAAGGCGATGCGGGCGCCTTTTTTATTGAAGCGGTTTTCGTGCAGCTGCTGGAGATGTTTTTGCTTTTCGGATGGTTCAGCAGCAGGCTCTTGTACGTTTTTAGGGAAAGTATTTGCACCAGCGGTTTCGTGACTTGCGGGCTTTGAGCTGAACTTGACCTCCACGCTCTCATGCTGATTCGCAGGCGCTGGCTCTGTATTTTCTTGTTTTATCTCAATATTCAGCTTTTTCATTGCGTTAATTTTAGTGTTAATGTGTGGCAAACACTACCCTATGCTTTGGAATGTAACATATTTGGACGCGAATTAATGTGAAGTTTCCATGACAAAACCGCTAATGAAGCTTAAAAACTTCAGCCAAACTGTCATAAAAAAAGGCTGCGGGATAAACCGCAGCCTTTTTTATTAGGTATTACAGGTGGTTGGATTAGAAATCCATGCCGCCCATACCACCCATGCCACCCATGCCAGCGCCAGCGCCGCCATCGGACTTTTTGTCTTCAGGAGCGTCAGCGATTAGGGCTTCAGTGGTGATGAGGAGGCCGGCAACCGAAGCTGCGCCTTGCAGAGCAGCGCGAACAACCTTAGCAGGATCAATGATACCGGCCTTGATCAGGTCGCAGTAGTCAAGCTTCTGAGCGTCGAAACCAAAGTTGGTATCGGTCGATTCCAACAGCTTGCCAGCAACAACAGCACCATCGAGGCCAGCATTTTCAACGATCTGGCGGATCGGAGCCTGCAGCGCGCGGCGCACGATGTTGATACCGGCTTTCTGATCGTCGTTATCAACTTTGATTTTGTCGAGAACGCGCGATGCATAAAGCAGCATCGAACCACCGCCCGGCACAATGCCTTCTTCTACGGCAGCGCGGGTGGCGTGCAGCGCATCATCCACACGGTCTTTGCGCTCTTTCACTTCCACTTCGCTCGAGCCACCGACTTTGAGAACAGCCACGCCACCTGCGAGTTTCGCGAGGCGCTCTTGCAGTTTTTCGCGGTCGTAATCCGAGCTGGTCTCATCGATCTGGCCACGAAGCTGGCCGCAGCGCGCTTCAATGGCTTTTTTCTCGCCAGCACCGTCAACGATCGTGGTGTTGTCCTTATCGATCGATACCTTTTTCGCGCGGCCGAGCGATTTCAGCGTGACGCTCTCGAGCTTCATGCCGAGATCTTCGCTGATCACTTCACCACCGGTGAGAATCGCGATATCTTCCAGCATCGCTTTGCGGCGATCGCCGAAGCCGGGAGCCTTAACAGCAGCCACTTTCAGGCCGCCGCGAAGTTTGTTCACGACTAAGGTTGCCAGCGCTTCGCCTTCGACATCTTCGGCGATGATGAGCAGCGGACGCTGCGACTGTACCACCGACTCAAGCAGCGGCAGCATCGGCTGCAGGCCAGAGAGTTTTTTCTCGAAAATGAGGATGAACGGGTTATCGAGTTCCACCACCATTTTCTCGGCGTTGGTCACGAAATAAGGCGAGAGATAGCCGCGATCAAACTGCATGCCTTCGACGGTCTCGAGTTCAAACTCAAGGCCTTTGGCTTCTTCAACGGTGATGACGCCTTCTTTGCCGACTTTTTCCATTGCTTCTGCGATTTTTTCGCCGACTTCTTTGTCGCCATTAGCGGAGATGGTGGCAACCTGCGCCCACTCTGATTTGGAGCTAACGGTTTTGCTTTTCTTTTTGATTTCAGCGACAACCGCTTCGACTGCCGCGTCAATGCCGCGCTTCAAGTCCATCGGATTCAGGCCAGCGGCAACTGCTTTGCTGCCTTCGGTGAAAATCGCCTGTGCGAGTACGGTTGCGGTGGTGGTGCCGTCGCCAGCCATGTCAGCCGATTTGGAAGCCACTTCACGCAGCATCTGCGCGCCCATGTTCTGGAATTTGTTGGCGAGGGTGATTTCTTTGGCCACGGTCACACCGTCTTTGGTGATGCGCGGTGCGCCGAACGATTTATCGATCACCACGTTGCGACCGCGGGGGCCAAGGGTGGCCTTTACGGCGGTGGCGAGTTTGTTGACACCTACGAGCACCTGCTCGCGTGCGTCAGAACCAAAACGAAGTTCTTTTGCTGACATGTTTGTTCTCCTTTATGTTGTCATCCCGCATTTATTGCGGGATCTCCTTGATTTCTTATGAATGTGTGGCATGGAGGCCCCGCAACAAGTGCGGGGCGGCATTTCATGCCGCCTTTTTCTTGCTGCTGGTTTGCTCGATGGTGCCAATCACATCGGATTCTTTGAGCACTTTGTATTCTTTGCCATCGACTTTGATATCGCTGCCTGCCCACTGGGTGAAGAGCACGATATCGCCGACTTCCAGATCCATCGGGATGCGCTTGCCGTTTTCATCCTTCGCGCCTGGGCCAACGGCCAGAACTTTGCCCTGACGGGGCTTTTCTTTTGCGGTATCGGGGATGATGATGCCGCCAGCGGTTTTGTCTTCCTGCTCGAGGGCTTCGACCACAATGCGGTCGCCAAGTGGTTTAATGTTCATAGCTTCGAACTCCAAAATGTAGGTTAAACTATAGGAATTTCATGATTAGCTGACATGGCAGCTAAATTTGTATGGCAGATATAGAGGGCTTCGGTTAGCTTTCAAGGGCTGATTCTATTTTTTTATAAAAAAATGCTGGAACCTAGAGAAAACTGCGATTTCTGCCCACGTCTTGCCGATTTTCGGGTGGCTAACCAGAGCGCTTACCCGCATTTTTATAACGCGCCGGTGCCTGCGTTTGGTAATCTCGCGGCAAAGCTTCTAATCGTTGGTCTTGCTCCCGGGCTTCAGGGCGCCAACGCCACCGGCAGACCCTTCACCGGTGATTACGCGGGGGATGTACTTTATGCCGCGCTTCTTAAGACCGGCTTCGCGCAAGGGGGGTACGAAAGCCCAAGGGGGCTTCAAATCTCTGGCACCTACAAGGATGGACTCGCGCTTGTTGATTGCCGCATTACCAACGCGGTGCGCTGTGTGCCGCCGGAAAATAAGCCGGAGCCGAAGGAAATCAAGCAATGTAATGGCTTCTTGAAACAGGAAATTGCGTCCATGCAAAACCTTAAAGTCATTTTATCGCTTGGGCTGATCTCCCATAATGCCGTGCTGAAGGCTCTTGGCCTGAAAGCAAGCAGCTACAAATTTGAGCATGGTGCCGTGCACCGCATTGACGCAAACGCGGCAAAGGATCTCAAGTTCCCTCGGCAGGCTCAGGATGATAGTTTGCTGCTACTCAACAGCTATCACTGCTCGCGATATAACATCAATACAGGTCGGCTCACGCAAGCGATGTTTGAAGCGGTGGTGCAGCAGGCGAGGGCGCTCGCCTGACTATCTGAATGTCTCGTTGAACCATTGAAGGGCGCCGCCAGTGGCGGGGCCTGCAGCGCCACCTGCCGTACCAGTCACGGTGTCGGCATAGCTCTGGCCGGGCTTATCACCGCGGTGATTTTCAGGGCCATCAAGCGGTGTGGCGCCGGGCGCAGTGGTTGCGGGCTTACCAACCATACCAATACCGCCGGTTGGCAACTGAGCGTCACTGCCTGCTGGCAGCGAGGGGGTGGCATCATTCAGCCCGGGGAACGGATAACCTGCAATCGAACCGCCTGACTCCAGCGCGCAGGTCAGTGCATCGGTTTTTTTAAGGCGGCACCAGCCCTCGCTACCGACACGTTTGCATGCAATGCCTTCATGGGTTCCCTGATAACCATTGATATTGAAACTTTCGCTGTAGGGACGGCAGCTGGCTTTCGATTTGCTGATAAAAGAATCACCGGCCTGAATGACCCCGCCTGATAAATCCGAGCTTCTCCATGGATGCGGTGTTTCGGCGGCAATATTATCCATGGTGTAGTTAAAAATCTGAATGTAGTAATTTTTTTCAGCCGAACTGAGCTCGCCCGGCCGCGCGGGTAGCTGCGGTGTCGCTGTGTTTGATGCGTCGTTCGGCTGGCTGGTGTAATACCAGATGAACGCCGCCATGACGATAAGCATTGCGAGATATTTCATAGCTTTAGTATAATCACTTGACCATTGATTGTCAGCAGCCATATCTCTTGTTATGAAAATTTTTCATGCATTATTCAGTGATAAGCAAGGCGGTCTGGAACAGGCCTATCTGGACTATTCAGAAGCGCTGGTGAGTCAGGGGCATACGTTATGCCTTGCTGTGCATGAACAAACCCCCTATCGGGCAGAACTTGGCGGGCTGAAGCAGAACGTTGCTTATTTTTCGCCCAAAGGTTTTTATGATTTTGTTACCATCTGGAAACTGCGCCGCGCGATTATTTCCAGCAAGGCGGAGCTTGTGCTGGCGCATAACAGCCGTGCAATGAGTCTGCTCTGGCGCGCTATGTTTGGGCTTCGTGTGCCGCTGGTCGGGGTTAGTCATGGCTATAAAACACGCCGCATGAAACGCGCCGATGCACTCATCGTGCTCACGGAGGATATGCGCCGCCATTTTCTGGCGGATGGATATGATGAGAAGCGGTGCTTTGTTGTTGGTAATTCGATTGCGCAGGTGGCGGCGGAGTATCGGCCGATGCCACCTGTGCCTGTGATTGGCGCAATTGGCCGCCTGGTTTATGAAAAAGGATTCCATCTGCTCGTGCAGGCGCTGGCCGAGCTTTCGCGGCGGGGTGTGCTCTGCCGTGCGGTGATTGCCGGGGATGGAGTGGAGCGGGAAAGCCTTCAGCGCTTCGCTGCTGAGATTGGCGTGGCGGATCTCATCAGCTGGGCAGGCTGGGTTAAAGACAAAAGCCATTTTTATGATGTGGTGGATATAATCGTGTTTCCATCACTGAATGAATCGTTCGGGCTAGTGGTGCTTGAGGCCATGAACTACGCAAAGCCAGTGATTGCGAGCAACACGGTGGGGCCATCGGCGATTATCCATCACGGCGAGAATGGCTTGTTATTTCCAATCGGTGATGTGCTGGCGCTGGTTGAAGCGCTTGAAAGCGTGATTGACAGCCCAGAGCTGCATGCACGGCTTGCGACCAGCGGCAAGCAGCGATCGCTGGATTTTTCATCCGAGCGTTTTGCCCAGCGGCTGGACGCGGTGATTAAAGAAGTTGCAGCAGCCCAAGCGTAGCGGCAAGCGCGAGCGCTGCCCATGCCAGCTGTAACCACTGGCGATGTTCGCGGGATCTTGCTTCGTTTAGCTTTTGAATGGAATCCGGGTGAAGCTGGAGGCCTTCGGGACTGCTGAGGCGGGCAAGCGCCGTTTCAAACGAGCGCAGCACCTGCGGTATTTTTCTAGCAATTTCCATCGCATCATCCACGCCATCTTTGATCTGCGCTTTAACACCAAAATGCTCTCTTGCCCAGTTTTCAACCAGCGGGCGTGTGAGTTCCCACATATTCAGCTTTGGGTTCAGCATGCGGCCGACCCCTTCGGTCACCATCATGGTTTTTTGCAGCAGCAGAAGCTGCGGCTGGGTTTCCATTTCGAACTCAGCCGCGATATTAAACATCTGGCCGAGCAGATGCGCGACCGAGATTTCATTCACCGGCTTGCCGACAATCGGCTGCGCCACTGCCATGCAGGCCTGCGTGAAGGCCTCGAGCGATTTGCCGGATGGTACATAACCTGCTTTGAAATGCATTTTCGCTACGTGGCGATAATCCTGCGTGAGGAAGCCGCGCAGAATCTCCGCCATGTAAAGCCGGGAATCCCAGTCCAGCCGCCCCATGATACCAAAATCCACCGCCGCAATATCGCCATTTTTATCAACAAATAAATTGCCCGGGTGCAGGTCGGCGTGGAAATAACCATCCACAAATACCTGAGAAAAAAGGCTGCGAGCAGCTTTGGCCAGAATTTCATCCGTATCAAAACCGCTGGCGCGAATGGCTTCGATATCGTTCATCGGGATGCCGTCGATCCATTCGAGCGTCATCACACGCTGTGAGGTGAGGCTCCAGTCAATCCCCGGCACACGAAAGCCCGGCTCATGCTTCTTGATATTATTTGCAAGCTCGGTTGCGGCAGCGGCTTCAAAGCGAAGATCCAGCTCAAAAAATACCGTTTCCTTGAAGGTTGCAACCACCTGCTTCGGCTTAAAACGCTTGGAATCAGAAAGGCGCCTTTCAATAATTTCCGCCAGCCAGAAAAAAAGCTCCAGATCACGCGCGAACGCCTTTTCAATCTCCGGGCGAAGAATTTTCACCGCCACATCGCGGCCATCTTTGGTTTTGGCTTTGTGCACCTGCGCGATGGAAGCCGCGGCCACTGGCTCACTACTGAATTCACTGTAGAGCGAGGAAAGCGGGGCAGCGAATTCTGACTCGATAATCGCAATGGTGGTTTGGGTAGGAAAGGGCGGTAGCTTATCGCGCAGGCGGGAGAGCGCATCCGCCAGCTCGTCGCCAATTAAGTCCGAGCGGGTGGAAAGCGCCTGGCCGAGCTTGATGAAGGTGGGGCCAAGCTTTTCCAGCGCGGCGGCTAGGCGCTCGCCTTTGCTGCGGCTGCCGCTGGGTAGCAGTCGCCCAATGATCCCGAGAACTGGCAGCACGCGCAGCTCATCAAAAATAAACAGCGCATTTTCGCTCGCCACAATAGTGGCAATACCCAGCAGGCGTTTGAGATTTTTAATCGTGCGTAGCATCAGAGTTTTCGCCCCGAATGGATGGCAACCACACCGCCCGAGAGATTGCGATAACGTGCTGCGCCAAATCCTGCTTTTTTTATCATGGCAAGAAATGTTTCCTGATCTGGAAAACGGCGAATGCTCTCAACCAGATAGCGGTAGGCTTCTTCATTGCCGGTAACGCGCTTTCCAATGGCGGGGATGATGTGAAAGGAATAGGTATCATACAGCTTTTGCAGCGGGGCGCTGGGCATGTGGCTGAATTCGAGGCATAGGAAACGCCCGCCCGGCCTGAGCACGCGGTGTGCTTCGGCTAGCACGCGGTCGATATGGGTGACGTTGCGGATGCCAAACGCGATGGTGTAGGCATCAAAGTGATGATCCGGAAATGGCAGCGCTTCCGCATCGCAGCAGATCCATTCAAGGCCGCTGGTCAGGTTTCTATCCACCGCGCGTGCCTTTCCTTCATCCAGCATCTGCTGATTGATATCCGCCACAGTGACGCGGCAACCAGCCTTCTCAGCGATGCGAAAAGCAATATCGCCCGTGCCGCCCGCAACATCCAGCACATGCATGTCTGCAGTTGGGGCAAGGGTGCTCACCAGCTCGTGTTTCCACAGGCGGTGAATGCCGGCGCTCATCAGGTCGTTCATCAGGTCATAGCGGCTGGCAACAGAGTCAAACACACCCTTGACCAGCGAGGATTTTTCCTCTTCGCGTACATTTTTGAAGCCGAAATGGGTGGTGGACATAAGTGGGGTTGCGTAGGTTTCGTAAGTTGCGTAGGTTCTGTATGATTAAGAAAACAACCTACGAAACCTTCGCAACTTTAGCAACCTCCGAAACTTCATCATGCCAGAACTACCCGAAGTTGAAACTGTGCGCCGTGGGCTGGAGCCTGCGGTGGTGGGGGCGGTGATTGAAAAGGTGGTGTTGAAGCGAAAAGACCTTCGCGTGCCTTTTACGCAGCATTTTGCAAGGCGCGTGCAGCAGGCAGAGGTCACGGCAATCAAAAGACGCGCGAAGTACCTGATTTTTGAGCTGTCAAACGGTGAGGCGATTTTATCGCACCTCGGGATGAGCGGCCGCTTTGTCATCTGGCCGGACTCCTTGCCCAAAGCCGGAAAACACGACCATGTCATCATCCATTTCAGTGATGGTCGCTTTCTCGTGTATCACGACCCACGCCGTTTTGGGGTGATGCTGGTGGTGCGGCAAGTGGATATTGAATCACACCCGCTGCTTTGTTCGCTGGGGCCGGAGCCGCTGGAAAAGGGCTTTACGGCTAGAGCCTTGCGCGATGGCTTATTGGCGCGAAAAACGCCTATTAAGCAGGCGCTGATGGATCCTGAGCTGGTGGTGGGGGTGGGCAATATTTATGCGAGTGAAGCACTCTTTCTAGCTGGCATTGACCCGCGGCGACCAGCCTTTGAAGTGGCTGATCAATCAGCAGCTATTGTGCGTGCCATACGCCGCGTTCTCAGCGATGCCATTGCTTCTGGCGGCTCGAGTTTGCGTGACTTTCTGCAGGTTTCCGGTGAGGAGGGCTACTTCCAGCATTCGTTCAACGTCTATGGAAGGTCAGGAAAGCCTTGTTTTTCCTGCGGTGGCAAGGTGCAAAGCACAAGGCAGGCGGGGCGCAGCACCTTCTACTGCCCTGCTTGCCAGAAATAGCGGCTGTTTTCGCAGCATCAGTGGCGCTCTCATCCTCAGAAAATATGGGCTTTTCGCGAATGCAAAAAAAAAGCTCCAGCCTGTGGATTAGTGCTTGACGCAGGTGGGGAAGATGGTTATTTTCGGCAGTCCGGATTCGGTCTAATTCAATTGTTGAGAGATGTTCAATGGCTAATCATAAATCATCAGAAAAGCGCATTCGCCAGACGGTTCGCCGCAGAGAGGTTAACCGCAAGCGTGAGAGCAAGGTGAAGGCATCGGTAAAGAAGCTTGAGCTCGCTATTGCCAGCGGCAAAAAAGCAGATGCCAGCAAAGCGCTGATCGAGACACAATCGCAGCTCATGCGTGCGGTTTCGGCTGGTGTGATTAAGCTTCAGACAGCCTCTCGCAAGGTAAGTCGTCTGTCGCAGCGCGTTAAGAAACTCGCTGCTTAATACCTAAAAACTACTCTTTGGCACTTCCCTAACTGCTCCACTAAGAGAGCGGAAGGATTGTTGCTTTCAAAAAAACGGGAAGGATCATGAAGGCTCAACTGCGCTTGGAAACTACGCTGGATGATGTGCTCGCTCCCATCTGGGATCGTATCAGTGAAAAACTTAAAGGTTTATATGGTGAAGCGGTGCATCGCAGCTGGCTTGCGCCCATGCGCTATGCCGGGCACAACGGCGGCAAAATTCAGCTCAGCGTTCCCACACGTTTCATGCGTGAATGGGTAAGTACGCACTACGCTGATGATATACGCCAATTCTGGCACGAAGAAAAAGAAGCTGAAGGCTTGAGTGTTGAATTCGTTGTGGCAGCGCCGTCACAGAATGTTTCTGCAGTTCCTCAGCCTGCTGCTCTGGCTTCGCGCCCTGTCGGTGCACCGGCGGCCGCTAACAGCTCATGGCCGATGCCGGAAGCGCAGGATGCCATTTTGCAGATGGGCGCACCCCTTGATCCTCGTTACACGTTTGAAAATTTTGTGGTGGGCAAGCCCAACGAACTAGCACATGCGGCGGCGCGCCGCGTTGCGGAGTCACCGCAGGTAGTGCCCGGTTGTAATCCGCTGTTTCTCTATGGTGGTGTTGGGCTTGGTAAAACCCACCTGATGCACGCGATTGCCTGGCACATCCGTACCCACACGCCGCAGCGCCGTGTGATGTATCTTTCTGCTGAAAAATTCATGTATCAATTTATTAAGGCGCTTCGCTTCAAGGAGTCATTTGCGTTCAAGGAGCAATTTCGTTCCGTGGATGTGCTGATGATTGATGATGTGCAGTTTATCAGCGGCAAGGATTCTACTCAGGAAGAGTTTTTTCACACGTTCAACGCGCTCGTTGACCAGAACAAGCAGCTGATTATTTCAGGCGACCGCTCGCCCTCCGACCTTGAAGGGATTGAGGAGCGCGTGCGCTCTCGCCTTGGCTGGGGGCTGGTTGCTGATATTCACGCCACCACTTATGAACTTCGTCTGGGGGTGCTTCAGTCAAAAATTGAGCTGATGCCACAGGTGCAGATTCCTTTAAAAGTAGTTGAGTTTCTTGCACATAAAATTACGTCAAACATTCGTGAGCTCGAAGGTGCGCTCAACCGTCTTGTGGCGCACACCACGCTCGTGGGCAGGCCGATGACTCTTGAAACCGCGCAGGAAGTGCTCCATGACCTGCTGCGCGCGAATGATCGCCGCGTCTCGATTGAAGATATTCAAAAGCAGGTAGCGAATCATTTTAACATCAAAGTCTCTGACATGCATTCAGCGCGGCGCTCACGCGTGGTGGCTCGCCCTCGTCAGATCGCTATGTATTTATCGAAGAAGCTGACTTCTAAAAGCCTGCCGGAAATTGGCAGAAAATTTGGTGGCAAAGATCACACGACGGTGATGCATGCGGTGAAGCGAGTGGAAGAACTCGTGGCAAGCGATAGCGACTTTGCTAAAGACCTTGAACTACTGATGAAGATGGTGCAGAACTGATGCCTGACGCATCATTAATAAAAAAATAAGGGAGTGATTATGGCTTCTGCAGCACAAGTACTCGAAAAGAGCCCGAGCACATCGAAAGCCGCGCCGATCAAGTTTTCTGTGGAGCGCGCGCCGCTGCTCAAAAGTCTTGGCCATGTGCAGTCTGTGGTGGAAAAACGCGGCACTATCGCCGTGCTTTCCAACGTAAAAATCGAGGCTAAAGAAGACGGCATCGAGCTGACGGCAACCGATATGGACATCGCGATTATTGAAAAGGTTCCCGCGAATGTCTCTCGCTCTGGCGCGACCACCGTGCCGGCGCACATGCTCTACGATATCGTTCGCAAGCTGCCTGACGGCGCAGAAATTGAGTGTTCGACGGGCGATGATGGCGCAAAAATGACTATCCGCGCCGGTCAGTCGCGTTTCTCGCTGGGCTGCCTGTCGATTGAAGATTTTCCAGTCATGTCCGATGATGATCTCACCCACAGCTTTTCGATTAAGTCCGCAGAGTGTGCAGCGCTTGTTACCAAGCCCAGCTTTGCCATGTCGAACGAAGAAACCCGTTATTACCTCAACGGCATTTACCTGCACGCTACAGCTAACGGTGCCAATAAAGTGCTGCGCGCGGTGGCGACGGATGGTCACCGCCTTGCGCGCATTGAAGTGGCGCTGCCTGCGGGTGCGAACGGTATGCCTGGCGTGATTGTGCCGCGCAAAGCAATTCATGAAGTTAGAAAATTGTTGGAAGGAGCTGAAGGTGATGTCCAGATTTCTCTCTCTGATACCAAAATCCGCTTTATATTCGGGGGCGCTGTATTGGTCTCTAAGCTTATTGACGGTAACTTTCCTGATTATGAGCGTGTGATTCCTGCCAGCAATGATAAAATTCTGGAAGTGGATTGTCGTCTTTTTGCTCAGGCGGTGGATCGCGTTTCTGTTATTTCTTCCGAAAAATCACGCGCGATCAAGCTTCATGTGGATCAGGGTAAACTCACTCTTTCCGCCAGCAGCAGCGAACATGGCATGGCAACCGAAGAGCTCGATGTCACCTATGCTTCGACCGCGCTTGATATCGGTTTTAACTCGCGTTATGTGCTCGAAATGATGTCACAGATTGAAGGAGATACCGCTCAATTTTTACTCAGTGATGGCGCATCGCCTGCGATTGTGCGTGATACGGCGGATGTTGGCTCGCTCTATGTTATCATGCCCATGAGGGTGTGATGAATCATCCTCGGCCGAGCCTCAGCGAGGCCGGGGATCTTGTGCAGCTTGACAAGATCTCCGCTTCGGGCGATGCCCTCGCGGCGATGACCAATCTCTCCATTTCCTCTCTTTCTCTTTCGCATTTTCGTAATTATCACGACGCAAGAATCGAAATCTCCTCCAAACCGGTGGTGATTACGGGCTCAAACGGCTCGGGCAAAACCACTATTCTTGAAGCGGTGTCGCTGCTTGCGCCCGGGCGAGGGCTTCGCCGCGCCAAGCTTTCCGATATCGGTAATGTGCGCAGCCAGCAGCCCTGGGCGGTGGCAGCAAAAGCGGCTGGCCAGCATGGCGAGGTTCAGATTGGCACCGGGCTGGATCCTGAGCAGGAAGACCGGCGGATCGTAAAAATTGATGGCAAGCTGGTGCGCGGCCAAGGCGAGCTTTCGAATCATCTCGTGATGTTCTGGCTGACGCCGCAGCTGGAACAGCTTTTTCAGGAAGGCACCTCGGCCGAGCGTAAATTCATGGATCGGCTAGTGTATGGATTTGATCCATCGCATGCCACGCGCATGAATGCTTATGAGCAGGCCATGCGTGACCGCAACCGCCTGCTTCAGGAACACCGGCGTGACAATCACTGGCTGGACGCGCTGGAACAAACCATGGCGGAGCATGCCGCTTCGATTGCGGCCTCGCGGCTTGAGGCACTGGCTGAGATTAACCATGCCATGACACTTGCCAGCCATTCGTTTCCGCGCTCGCATCTGGCAGTGACCGGCTGGCTGGAAGACCAGCTGATGCGGGGTGAACCGGCGGTGATGGCCGAAGAGGGCTTCCGCCGGGCGCTGGCGGAAAATCGCGCGGTTGATGCGGCAGCAGGGCGTGCGCTTCTGGGCGTGCATCGCAGCGAATTTCAGGTGTTACACCTTGGAAAACAGATGCCGGCGGCGCAATGTTCCACCGGCGAACAAAAGGCGGTGATGCTTTCGATTGTGCTGGCGCAGACCCGCTCTATCATGCGGCTGAAAGGGCAGGTTCCGATTCTGCTGCTGGACGAAATGATTGCCCATCTGGATGCGACAAGAAGGCTTGAGTTGTTCGAGGAAATCTGCCAGACTCAGGCACAAGTTTGGATGACCGGAACCGATGCGGATCTGTTTGCGGATTTAGGGAATAAAGCGCAGGCGTTTCGGATCGAAGAAGGAAAGGTTTTTTCATTGTGACACAAGCAGCAGTTAAAGCAAAAATGGAACCAGCAGAAGCAAAACAGGAATATGGTGCGGACTCAATCAAGGTGCTCAAAGGCCTTGAAGCGGTTCGCAAACGTCCGGGCATGTATATCGGCGATACGGATGATGGCTCCGGTCTTCACCACATGATTTACGAAGTAGTGGATAACGCCATCGACGAAGCGCTCGCCGGTCACTGCGATCTGGTGGAGGTTTCCCTCAATGCCGATGGCTCCTGCACGGTGACGGATAATGGCCGCGGCATTCCGGTTGATATCCATGAAGGTGAAGGTGTTTCTGCGGCGGAAGTGATCATGACGCAGCTTCACGCCGGCGGCAAATTTGATCAGAATTCGTATAAAGTATCTGGCGGTTTGCATGGTGTAGGCGTGTCGGTAGTGAATGCGCTTTCAACCTATCTCAAGCTCGTTATCTGGCGCGGCGGCAAGCAGCATGAGGCTCGCTTTGAACACGGCGATACCGTAGAGCATTTAAAAATGACCGGCGATGCGCCAGATAAAAAGGGTACTTCGGTGACCTTCCTGCCATCACCGGAAACATTTACCAAAACAGAATTTAACTTTGACACGGTTGAACACCGCCTGCGCGAGCTGGCGTTTCTTAATTCAGGTGTTCATATCAAGCTCACAGATTTTCGCACAGATCCCGCTACCGTTGCTGAGTTTTATTACGAGGGCGGAACGCAAGCTTACGTTCAATATCTCGATAAAAGTAAAAATGCACTTCACCCCACTATCATGATCGCCGGTGAAAAGGATGGTATCGGTGTGGAAGTGGCGATGCAGTGGAACGATTCATACCATGAAAATATTCTCTGCTTCACCAACAACATCCGCCAGCGTGATGGCGGCACACACCTTGTCGGCTATCGCGCCGCGCTGACACGCGCTATCAACCGCTATTATGAAGAAAGCGGCATGGCGAAAAAAGAAAAGGTGGACATCACGGGCGATGATGCTCGCGAAGGCCTCACCTGTATTGTCTCGGTTAAGGTGCCGGATCCAAAATTTTCGTCACAGACCAAAGACAAACTCGTTTCCTCCGAGGTTCGCCCGGCCGTTGAATCACTGGCTTATGAAAAGCTCGCGCAATGGATGGAAGAGCATCCGCAGGAATGCAAAAGCGTGATTGGCAAAATCATCGAGGCCGCGGTCGCGCGCGAGGCGGCGCGCAAAGCCCGCGAGCTGACGCGGCGCAAAGGCGCGCTCGATATCTCCAGCCTGCCCGGCAAACTGGCGGATTGCCAGGAGCGCGATCCGGCTAGGTCTGAGCTGTTTATTGTTGAGGGTGATTCGGCGGGTGGTTCGGCCAAACAAGGGCGCAACCGCGCGAATCAGGCTATCTTGCCGCTGAAGGGAAAAATTTTGAACGTGGAGCGTGCGCGCTTTGATAAAATGCTGTCATCACAGGAGATCGGTACGCTGATCACCGCGATTGGCACGGGCATTGGCCGTGAGGAGTTTGCAGTCGATAAGGCGCGTTACCATAAAATCATTATCATGACCGACGCCGACGTCGATGGCTCGCATATCCGCACCCTGCTGCTGACGTTTTTCTTCCGGCAGATGCGTGAGCTGATTGATAAGGGCTATCTCTACATCGCGCAGCCGCCGCTTTATAAAATGAAGCGCGGTGGTCATGATGTGTACCTGAAAGATGATGATGCGCTCGAAGCGCACCTGATGAATGCCAGCCTCGAAGAGGCGGTGCTCTCGTTGGAAAGTGGCCGTCAGGTAAGCGGCGATGAGCTGCGTCATGTGCTTGAAAATTCGGCAAAACTGGCAACTGCGATGACCGCGCTTGCCAAGCGTATGCCGGTGGTGCTGGTTGAAGCTGGCGCGCTCGCTCATGTATTTGATGGCAAGCAAGGAAGCGAAAAGAAAGCCACCTACTGGCAGATGGCGCTACAGAAGCTCGCCGGCGAGCAATCTGGCTGGAGCTGCGAATATGCATCTGGCGCATTCCGTCTCAAGCGTTTGGTGCGTGGCGTGACCGAGAGCTATGTTGTGGAAGACAAGGTGCTTATTTCCAAAGAAGCGCACGACATTGCTGCAAGGCTTGCATTCCTCGATGAGTTTTTTGTTTCGGCTTCGATGCTCACGCGTAAGCAGCAGCAGACCTCCATCCTGACGCCAGTTCAGCTCTATCAGACGATGATGGACTTTGCGCGTAAAGGGGCGACCATACAGCGCTTTAAAGGCCTCGGCGAGATGAACCCCGATCAGCTGTGGGAAACCACACTCAACCCAGAAACCCGCCGCCTGCTGAAGGTTGAAGTTGCTGATGATGCGGAGACGGAATCACTCTTTTCGACCCTGATGGGCGATGTGGTGGAGCCGCGCCGTGATTTTATCGTCAGCAATGCACTCAAAGTCGAAAATCTCGATATTTAGCATTCAGAATCGTCGATATATTAACACTTGGTTAATGCAGGCGTGGCAAAATACGGCTATGAGTTTGGCTATTTTGCTTTCTGTCGCTCGTCGTCGGAGCGGTTTTACGCTGCTCGAGATATCATTGGTGTTGCTGATTTTATCGCTGATGCTCAGCGGTGTGCTTGCGATGCTTGCGCAGGAAAGCAGGCGCAGCAATGCGGCTGAGCTGGAAATGAAAATGGATGCGATTGAGCGCGCTCTTGCAAGCTACAGCAAGCGTTCAGATGCATATGCGCTGCCGTGCCCTTCCAATCCTGAGCTTGCGCTGACGCATGCGGATTTTGGATTTGCTGCCAGCCCTGGCTGCACAACTGGCAGCGGCTCGCGTGCGATACCTGCGGCGTATCGAAATGCCAGCGCAGCCAGCGGAACGGTTCCTGTGCGAACGCTTGGCTTGCCTGATGAATATGCTTTTGATCCATGGGGTAATAAGTTTACGTACATGGTAACAATAGCGATAACCGCCACCAATATTCTGCAAACTTCAGCGGTGACTGACAACACGATGCTACAAGAAATTCGCTTGTACTCAACGGATGCAAGCACCGGCTTTTTTGTCAGTGCAACGGTCGTTTCTCACGGTGTGAATGGCTCCGGATCGTTTAACCGCGCAGGTGTGAGAAAGTCATCGATTATTCGTAATACCTATGAGCAGTCAAACTGCAGTTGTAATGGCAGCGGTTCGCTTACATTTTCAAACATCATCTATTATGGCCCCTATGATGGCGCAGAAGCTGATGTTGAGTATCAGTTTGATG